>Ga0075366_10000705_pt1 | contig 15843 bp, 20 predicted proteins | sample EndMethybrTD3031_FD_72351 | JGI IMG/M metagenome (GOLD analysis project Ga0075366, IMG submission 72351) | Populus endosphere microbial communities from Tennessee, USA - Endosphere MetaG P. TD hybrid TD303-1 | ecosystem: Host-associated > Plants > Roots > Endosphere | place: USA: Tennessee...
GGCCTTGACAGTGGCCTGGCCCGACAGCGCCGACTGGATGGCGGTCGCCATAGTGTCGCCGATCGCGGGCCATTGTGGCACCCGCGGCCGCCAGTCGACATCGGTATCGCCTTGCAGGCTCGCCATCGTCGCGTCGACGAAATTGTCGCCAAAGCCGTTCATCAGCTTGACGTATTCAGCGTCCCGCCAGATCGAGGTTCGGTTGACGCCCGAACGCTTGGTGGGCCCGGCAAACCGATGCGCGGTGCGTGCCTGGGTTTCCGCGCTCGCCGCCCACTGGATGAACAGCCAGGTCGCTTTCTTCTTCTTTTCAGTCTGAGCGGCGTTGATCGGGAAGCCCCAGTTCCAGATCGAGCTCACGCGCTTGCCGGTCGGACCTTTCGGCCAGCGGGCGTAGGCGACCTTGCCGATCACCTTCGACTTCTCGGGATTGTTGACCACTGACGCGGAGGAGTGTGCGTCGATGTAGCTTGCAAGCGTGCCCTGCGAGAACGCGTCGGCAATGTCGGGCCAGTTCCAGTTGGCCGCCGCCGTCGGCGCAGACCTGCGCATCAGGTCGACGTACCAGGAGAGCGCTTGTTCGGCTTCGGGGCCATTCACCGTAAGCTTGCCGCCCTTGAACCATTCCCCGCCAAACTCGCGGAAGATCGAGGGGTAGATGTACATGTTCTGGCCTGCACCGGCGACGCCGCGCAGCGCCGTTCCCCAGACGCGATCGTTTGGCGTGTTCAGCGCGGCGGCATTGGAGACGAACGCGGCCAGGTCATCGGCGGGCTTCAGGCCTTTCGCGTCGTAGAGATCCTTGCGATAGACCTGGATGGTTACCTCGCCGTCGTAGGGCACGCCATAGAGCTTGCCATCGACGCTGTCGGCGGCGCGCCAGGCCGGAATGATGTCGTCGAACTTGAACCAGTCGGAATCGGTCAGCGATTTGTCGGCCCGATAGCTGTCGAGCGGCTCGACCCATTTGTTCGCGGCATAAAGCGAATAGTACATGGGATCGGCGGCATGGGTGGCGTAGGTACCGGTCTTCGAGGTGAGGTCGATGACGGCCTTCTGCCGGATCTGGGCCGGTGGAATCTTCTCGAAGCGGACGTCGATGCCGGTCAGCGCCTTGAACTGCGGCGCGACCGTAATCAGGTTTTCAAAATAGCTTGCCGGGATCACCGCAACCGTGATGGTTTCGCCGGAAGCCTGCTGCCAGTCGATCTTGGCCGCCTTGTAAGGCGCGAGATCGGCCTCCTGCGCCCCGGCCTGCCGCAGCACCGCGGGCGCGATGCCAATCAGTGCCGCCGCTGCCGTACCTGTTTTGAGGAAAGTCCGCCGTGTTGGCCTGAATGACATCATTTCCATCCTCCCTTGGCTCCGGCTTTAGCCGGTTAAGTTAGGACATTTGCTCAAATGTTATAACATGTCAAACCATGTCCGGTCCCGCTGCACGAGCGATCAGGGCTCTTGAACATTAGGGTCGCGCCTGACTGGATGGGGTGAGATTACGGTATGGACGCGATCAACCAACCACCGTCTCTTTTCTTGGCGCGCAGTGACTGCTTCTGCGCGGAAACGACCACCGGGGTGATGCCAGTGGTCGGATATTACAGCTCGATCTGTTCGGCCATACTTAGCGCGTCATCCACCTCAATCCCGAGATATCGAACGGTGCTGTCCAGCTTCGTATGGCCGAGGAGGAGTTGCACCGCGCGGAGGTTGCCGGTCTTACGATAAATCTGGGCGGCCTTTGTACGCCGCATCGAGTGCGTGCCGTAAGAGGCCGAATCTAATCCGATGCTTTTAACCCAACGATGCACCAGCCGAGCATATTGGCGGATTGATATGTGAGGGCTCGCATGAAGTCGGCTTGGGAACAGATATCGGGAACCAGTTGTCCGGAGCATTGGTAGCAAGGCTTCAACGGAATTTCTCGACTGCTCCGAAATCTCGAACTGAACTGGTCGACCTGTCTTCTTTTGGACAATAGTGGCTCGTCGACGCACATTTGTTCCCGAGCAAATGTCGTCAAGTCGTAGTTTGACCAGGTCACAGGCGCGAAGTTTACTGTCGATTGCGAGGTTAAAGATCGCAAGGTCACGCATTGATCGCGCGATTTCTAGGCGAACTCGAATAGACCATACGTGCTTGGGTTCAAGAGGCTTCTTCTGGCCGACGAGCAATCCTTTGTTCCAAGGTGGTCGGCATCGATGGACGGGGCGTGCGGGCATACGGGATCCTCCGCCATCCCACCCTCCGCATCGCTCTATCGCGAGCGAATTACCTTAGTGCCGATTGATCATTCAGGTTTTCTCCACCGGCGTGCTCACGATCGACCGCTCATGGCGCTAAGCGGTCATTCGCCAAAACATCAACGGCGGCTTCCCATGAATGAACATTGCGGATTGCCATACCCAAAATCTGCATTCCGCCAACGCCCCGGGGACCTTCTGTGCAGGGTCACTGAATTTCTCTTCGATAGTACAAGCGCACTTCTCCGCCCATCGGCATACAGCGCGATAATCGGTGAATGCGACCTGCCTCCGCCATCCAACTAAGCTCGTGTTGGACCGTTGAGCGGGCGTACATATCGAGACGTTTCCAGATTTTGCTTGCCGCCGCCGCATTGGCTTCGCCGACGGGAACGACGTTCCATAACTTGTCCAAATCGGATTTGGTCATGTCCATACTTTCCGGGATCTAGTAATTGGTGAAGCCGATCTAACGAGCGGGCCGTTCAGCTGAATGGCAACTCGAAGCCAGTACCGAGTAGAAGAAAGGACTCGATGGTCACCGCGACGACCGTATTGGAAAAAACTTCGTCACGCATAATTCGCATTCCAAGAGAGCCGCGAGTCTCCTGAAGCAGACAAGCGAAACCTGACGCCGGATTCTTTTCAAGAAGCATTGACTAGAGACGTACCTTCAAGGAACGAGGCGCGAGCGGGATGCGAAAGATCTTGAATCCCACGAATTGGGGAAATCCTGTTTCTGGATACACCAAAGTCAGAACTGCAGCCGGCACTTCTCCGCGGATCAACCGATCAATGGCCTTCGTTTGCTCTTCGCTGAGCTGGATTTCGGCCGCTCCCGCTGCGGCGATTGCGGTGCGAACCTTGTCGCGGGATACGGAATACCTGTCGTCTATCGCAATGCCCTTGCCGGTCAGATCGGATATCGCGTTGATTTCCGGGCGGGCGATAAGAATGACGACCATCTGGTCGCTGTTGCTCGGCGATCCGGATGCGGCCTTTTCGGCATCGCGCAACGTCATAACATGCTCGGCGATCACCGTGCCGGCAATCACCTGCTGCCTTATTGCTCTGGTATTGGAATCGGCTGCGGCGCTGGCCGTCGGCTCTAGTGCTGCCACGTCATATGGCGGCGCGGATGCGGCCTTGTTGGTATCACCAGGCTCAATCGTTTCCGAGCGATCGGATTGGGCGCTGTTGTCAGCTTTCTGAGCAGGTGCCGGGATCGCCGCGGCGGCGGTCACCTGCTCCCGCAGCGTTCGGATACTGGTATCAGTAGCAGCGTCAAGGATAGCCGGATTGTTGACGCTGTCAGGCGGCATGGATGCGGCTTTCTCGACATCACCAGGCGGCACGCTCTCCGAGCGGCTCGCAACAGCGGAATCATCATTAGTCGATCTCTGTTCCGGCGATAGAGCCGGCGGCGCGGCGGTCGTCTGCTGCGCATGCGCCGTCGCTACGTGCTCGGGTACTGCCCTAGTTGTGTTGAAATTGGCCTCGGCGCCAGGCTTGTCCGGCGGCCCATCGGGCTTGCCGGCGGCGTGATCTGCAGGCTGCAACAACGCCACCCTGGCGGGCGGCAATGGCACGGCCTGCCTTGCCACGCGGACCTGCCTTGCTGGCGTCGTTGCGCGGTGAGCGATGGCGCTCGCCGGGCGTTGCCGGAGCTGCGTGGGTGCCTGATGTCCGGACGCGGATAACATTTGACGAGACCAGGCCATGTAGGACTGGCAGGCGCTGTTACACGGCACACCGTCGATATAAACGATGTCACGCGAATCCAGCGGATGGGCCTGTGAAGTTTCGATCGAGCCGAGCGACAACACGCAGGTCAGAAAAATCCATTTCTTCGACATGGGTACTCCATTCAATACATATGTTCGCGTCGGCGATCAGTGATCGTGGGCGCGAGAGATTCAAAAGCTCTTGCCGCGGGATAGGCGCGTCAATCGATCGCGATGAAGCAAGAACGTTGCAGCTGCCCGTCAGAAAAAACGGGCTCAAATTTAGGCCGTACTTTGCAACACAGGGGTACGAGTTTGGCGCGCAGCGAAATGTTCGTGCACGGAATTTGTGCGAGTCCAGTTATCGGGAATAGCGCGCATGCAAACGTTTGAGCGAGCATTATAGGCAACCTGCAAATGCCAACATCAGAACGATCAATCGATCGTTGAAAGAAACTCCTATGAAGCAGGCCTAACTTGAATTTCGATTGTGGCTAATACGAGATGGCAGTGACGCGGTGCTTGCGGGCCTCTTACGGCGGCTGCATTTCTTGCTTGTCGTGCCAGCAAGTTCCTAAGTGCACTTTTGTACTAATGTCGATGGCATTCACGGTGAGGCGGCTCAACCTCTTGCGCAAGCCTGTCGCCAAATCATCGAACGCTCGAAACCGCTATCGTTTGCCGCAGTACCTGACACTGCTTGTCCGAGGTCAGAAAGGCGATATCGGACGCGTCGCGGCCGCTGCCAATCCGGACAATTCCTTCAATCGGGGCAAGTCGCGTCGGGTCAATCAGCCACCAGTTGTTTTCGAGAAATACCTCGAAGATCGCGTGGAAGTCCGGCGGCGCCAGTTGAAGCGCATAGGCGCTGACGGCACGCGCGGGTATACCCAGTGCCCGGGATAAAGTGATGCCCAGATGCGTGAAGTCACGGCACACACCGGCGCGATCGACAAACGTCCGCTCCGCCGTCGTTTCTGCGTTGCTGACGCCGGCCACATAATCAACGTTGCGATGAATCCATTCGAGGATTGCCATCACACGCGCCACGCCGTCGCCGGCTCCACCGAACTCACGCTGGGCAAATCGCATGAACTTGTCCGATGGACAGAAGCGGCTAGGCAGCAGGAACGGAAGCGCGTCGTTGGGGAGGTCCGACCACAAATGCTGCTGACCGGACGTTGGCAGAAGTTGACGCAGATTGTTCTCAACCACTGCCTGATAGAGAATTGTCACTTCGCCCGAGAACGCGCCGCGTATGCTGCGGTCCCCGCCGGGCGTCTTGTCGGACCGCAGTTGGATCGGGGGCTGAACGTCCAGTGATTCCGAAATAACAGTCTGATCGTTCGATTGCGACGCCTCGATATTGGCGACGACCTGCGTCTCAGGTGCAAATGTGTAAACCAGTTCGGCTTTGATCGCGAGTTTCATGAATTCCTCGAACGGAAAAGGTTGGCTTTTCCGTGCAAGACTCGCGCCGTTGTGTTTGGTTCCTCGAAGACTAACGCGGCCCGCCACCTGGCCGCGCCACGATCAGGTTGATCAGGCCACGACCTCAATCGCCTTGCCGTTGACGCGGGTCTCGCCCTTCAAATTGTCGACCGTTACGTAGGTGTCGTACCAGGTGAGGCGAGGCCGGACCCCAAAGCGCTCGGTCAAGTCAGCCGTTCCGGAAGGTCACGCCTACTGGATGTTATCGCCAATCGTCGATGATGTAGGTGCCGGGGCGGCAATAGCCGGGATCGTTCTGTCTGTGCATGGTCACGCCCTGAACTTCGCTGCGAAATCCGCGGGCGACGAGATTCCGATAAGCTTCGTGGCGTGCCATGTTCGCACCAGCCAACAGGTTCGACATGCCGGCAGCGACCGCCAAAGCCTCGCACGCGTCGAGCAGCCGAAGATAGTCGTGTTCGGCCGAGCCTCCATCGCGAACTGCACCGAATTTAACGAAGCAGGTGTCTGCGCCGGCTTCGCTGCGTGGCCCGTAGTGACACACCGCGAACGCCGCGATGTCACGGACACCTTCAACCAAAACTATATCACCCAAACCTTGCGCATGCGTCGCGCCTATCTCGCCGGACAGGTCGAGACCCGGGTAAACCGTTTCAGCTACGTCACGGCACGACTGAAGAGCCTCCTCTCGCTGCACTTGGCTTAACTCGCTGAAGCGCAACCATCCGGCAGCCGTTTGCCGCACCGCTTTTGCCGACATGATCGCTGTGAGGAAACGCGCGTAAAAGCCGTATTTTTGATATAGGGCGATATGCTTCGCGCTATCTGAGAATGTGAATAGCCCAACATGCCGCGTGTCCCAGGTATCGAATTGCTCCATGGTCCTCGCAAGCAGTGCTCCGGCGATACCTCGCTCCTGGACATCAGGACGCACAGTCAATGGACCGAGGAAGCCGACGCTTCCCCAATTGGTGGCGAAGTTGGAGCCGACTAATTTTCCATCCAGCGTCGCGCCGAATGAGGCCACGTGAGCCGCGCGCTGGCGGCCATAGACGTAGTCCCGATCGGCCCAGAACGTCTCCGGGTCCGGAGCCCCAATGAAAGTCCCAAAGGCGAGACGGACAATCCGCGCAGCTTCCGGCAAGTCTTTTTCATCGAGTTTGCCCACCACTGGGCGGCTTGCTTTCGGACCAGTGTTCTCGCTGGCATTACGACATGATCACCCCCCTTTGAGAACTAACTTTGGAAGTGGCCACAGTAGCAACGATACAGCTCAGATAGTCACAATTCAAGCAGGCCCACGTTGACCAAGCGGGCCTATGTCGCCTGATGTGTAAGGATAGCTGTCGCTGGGTATGGACGTCAGCTCATGGCACTTTTCGGACCTGCCCGCCGCGGCTGACGATGTCCGTTATTGAGGGCAAAGCCGACCTCCCGGTTGAGCATCCGGACTTCTGAGTTTGAACCCAAAGCGGTCCTCAACGGATCGGAGGTTGGGTCTTACGGCTGCGTGCTTTCGCAACTTACTGCACCGCCAAAAAGATGAAATCCCCGCCTTGTCGAGTGAGATGTTATGACCTCTAATCGCGTCACTGTACTGGCCGGGAGATATTCATGAACGGGCGATCACTGACGATGCAAACCGCGGCAACTCTGACAGGGCTGATGCTATCAGCAATGTGGCGGACGCGGCCGAGGTGAAAGTGTTTACCTCGGTCGCGCTGACGAATGCGCTCGACGAGCTTGCGCCGATCTTCGAGCAGAAGACGGCCAATAAGCTGAAACTTAGTTATGACCTCTTCAGAAGAAGCGCGTCCTCGACGGCGAGCGAGCCGACGTGATCATCTTGACGCGAAGTATGATGGACGACCTTGCTAAGCAGAATAAGCTGGCTCCATTCAACATCGTCAATGTTGCGAGTACGCCGGTTGCCTTGGCGGCTCGTGCCGGCGCGCCGAAGCCGGATATCTCGACAGCGGACGCGTTCAAGCAAACATTGCTGTCGGCCAAGTCGATCTCCTATGCGGATCCGGCCAAGGGAGGCCTGAGTGGCGTGGTCGCCAGCCGCGCCATCGAGCGTTTAGGTATCACCGAGCAGATGAAGTCTAAGACAACGCTTGTGCCCGGTGCGCAGTCGCCGGACTTAGTGGCGAAGGGAGAGGTGGAGCTCGGCATCGCGCAGGCATCGGAGATCGTGCCGAATGCAGGGGCGCAACTGGTTGGCCCACTACCGGGCGAGCTCGGCAGCATGACGCAGTTTAGCGGCGGTATTGGTGCTGCCGGACGGATTTCCGGTTTTGACGAAAGGAAAAATGGCAATGGCCATTCGATGCAAGATGCAGCTCGAGGATGTGATGCGGACGAGCTACGGCGCGAGGAAAGCATTTTTCCGCTGCACCTATGATCAAAAGCGGCCGGGCGCTTCTCCCGGCCGTGATCGGCATCGAGCGCGTCAGTGACGCCAACCCTCATCGAAGTTCGGTTGCGTGCCTGTGATGGATTGGAAGGACTGACGAAAAAATATAAGCCCGGGCTATGGGATTAGCCGGGCTCCCGATTTCGTTGTGACCCTTTTGTGATCCGGCCGGATTCCGCTGGGTTTGGATCGACTTGCTGGCGTTGATACTTCAACGGCACGCGAGCGTAGCAACGGCCGTCGCGAGTGTCGTAGTCAATGCCGGGGCCGCATGGTTGCGGGATGCGCGTTGTATCGGGGGTAACCAAGCTTTGATAGTGCACGAACGCAATGCTCGCCGCGACAATGCACGGTGCGGCTATCAGCAAGCGACGCCTATTGATGACGAGTGCCGGCTGATCGAACAATAAGCGCGCGGCACCGTCCGCCAAAAGCCAAACCCATAGGGCTACCGCGAGCGCAACCACCGCAAACTGTATCAGCATGGCCGTCTTCCCTGTAGCTGGTCGCATTCCTTCCGGACCGGCTTTCCGATGAGGACGTCGGCTTTCAGAAGGCGACACCGTCCGGCTCGGCCGAATTCATGATCGACAATCCGAAGGCGACCGAGCACCTCGTCATCGGCGAGTACCAATACAGCAGCGCCAGGCGCAGGGCAGCGTAAGCGTAAACAGGAGGATGACGCCGGAGAGAATGTAATCCATTTGAGCGGATCCTCGCGGGTGGTGTCGGGTGCGAACCTAGCACCTTCGCAACCAAAAAGCGATTTCGCTGTTCAAGTCGCGGTCGCTAGTAGGACCGGGCGCGGGTGGCCGGCGGGCAGGATTACGAGGTGCGCTACACGGCGAAAAAGAAGAGGAAGTCCGCGAGCGGTGAAGAAGCCGTCAAGAAAGTGGGCAGCAGTCGCAAACGGGTCGAACGCCGGCTCGAACGTTAGGAACCGCTGGCGGAGTTGGCGCGTTGAAACGATGTCGCGCAAGCCAGCCCCGCGTTGGGGCCGTCTAATCTCAGGGGGGCCGCATAATGTAAGCGTTGCCTCAGTTTCCGATTTCCCTGCGTCGTTCGCGGTCCTCAAGATCCAGCACGAAAATCCGTGAGAAGTGCAAACGACGATAAGAGCCCGCTGATCGATCTCCTCACCTGCATTGTATGTAAGGTGACGATGAGGCTTGAGAAAAGCTCCCCCGACGCAGAAGGGAGCGACCTGGTCCAATATCGATGCGAACGGTGTGGCAGGATTGAGCTAGTGCGACTGATCCGTCGAAGTCGAGATCCAGTCGCCTGACCGTGGTAATGCTTGATCTTTTATTGTTTGAGGGGGAAACGCTGCGATGGATACGCAAGGCATTTTTCCATCGCATTATACGAATCTTGCGACACATCATATTTGAGAAGTTCGCCCTTTGGCGGAGCCGGCGGCCGCGGCACGGGCGTATAGAGGCTGCCGACGTAGGCGGCGAGCGGGAACCAAATTGGCAAGATCGCGATAGCTATTGTTGCGGCATGGCAACTTCAACCTTCAACTAACACAAGCTGCCGTTTCAGAGGGCCCGGCGCACGATTTCGCTGTGCAAAATCAGTCCGGCGCGGGCGAGGTTCAAGAAGGTCGGAAGCCGCCGCAAGCGGGTCGAGCGTCGGCTCGGAAGCTAGGAACGCGAATGAGGCCTGGGGGGGTGAAACGATATCGCACCTTCCCCCAGGGTGCGATGTATCTGCCCCGGAAGGGTCTCAGCGCCGCCGCTTGAGACCCTTCTCGCGTGCAAGCACACGGTTAAGGTCTTGGCGCACAATAATTAGGATTGGACTATGCCATTGAAAAAGAAAGCGTGGTCTGAAGATGACATCGAACGCCTGAAAGGAATGGTTGCCTCGGGCGTTTCAGCAGTTCGGGCCTCCATCGCCTTAAAGCGCTCGCTTGTGGTGACGAAGCGGAAAGCAAGCCAGCTCGGGTTTCCCTTTCGGACTGATGCCGAATTGAGAAAAGACCGTCACCCCATCTTTGAGGATGCGGCCTCGCCGCGGCACTGAGCCGGCAAGGTTTAGGGGGACGCTTGCCGCCAGAGCCAGTCAGTTGCCTAACACCGGCTGGCCTGGAGCGCGGTCCAGGGGTGGATGTGGCCTCGCGAGGCCGGTGGTACCGGGTGGTGCCTCGTTGCTAGCTGTCTCGATTCGATCAAGCGTGTTGGCGAAAGCCGCCGCTATTGCGATTATCACCGCGACAGCAAAAAGCACCACGGCGGTACGGTGGTTGTTTCGCTCCTTATTCATGAGGACCTCCACTATGTCGCAATGAGGTCATGCGTCTGAGGTTCCATTTGTCGGCTCAACAGGCTCGCTGCCATCGATGGCAGCCGTGCTAATCAGCCATTCCCGCTCCCTGGCGAGCAAACGGTAACATGCGGCAATATCAGCGTAGCGTTTTTTCAGCGTATCAATCGACGTCGCGGCGGCCTGCGCTTCGAATTCGGCTGCTCTCTCGAGGTATTCCGCAACGGTGCGCACCTTACCCTCATTTCGGAGGTTGGAGGCCCGGCGACTTCAGCCACTCCTCGATATGCGCGGCGGTCTCGGCCTGCCGGGCCTTCTTTTCGAGGTCACGACGCTGCGTGCCGGGCCGCAGTTTCCCGGCTTCTGCCCGCAAGCGTTCGGCCTCTTGGCTTAGGTCATCGGGGAAGGTCACCACGTTTTTGAAACGGCGTCGCTGCATGACAGCTCCATTCCGCAGGATGGTGAGAGCGAACATTTTCCCTTGGTTCCACCATGTGCGCTACAGGTTTTTTTAGATCCTCCAAAGGAACTTTCTGAGTTCCCTTCAGAGGCCGGCATTTGAGGTAAAGGGCGCCGCCCACCCTTCAAACTGTCGAGGGACGAATGCACACCTGAAGGTGGGCCCGACCCTGGAAGGTGTCTTGGAACTCATTGTTCAAATGAGAGTTTCTCACCGGGAACTGGGAGAACTCAAATGCAAGCGGCCATTGATCGCGTGATGCAAACCTACAGCATGATGGTCAATCTGACAGCGGCGCAGGAGGACGAAGCGCGGGAAAAGGTGTCCAACTTCTTGAAAGAAAAAGTTGGAGATGAGCACCACCTGGCTGTCGAAGGGCTCAAATATTTACTTGGCCACGAGCCAAAGCAACGTCGGCGGCCAGCTCACCTTAGCACGGCCTCTAGCAGCTGCTGCGGCTCATAGGGCTTCATCAGAAAGTGGATGTCATGCGGGACAAAGGGCGCGCCATGTCCAGAGACCATCACGACATTCAGGGCCGGGAACTGACGCTTGGCGTACTGTGCAAGCTCTGCGCCGGACACCTCTCCACCAAGCTCTACATCGGTGACCAGAGCCCGGAGATCAGGACCGGTTGAAGCCAGCACCAGTTCCGCGGACGCTGCATCGGCACACTCCACCACCTCAAGTCCTTCGCCTTTCAGAAGGTCGGCAAGGCTCTCACGCTGGAACGGATCATCCTCTACAACGAGGGCTACGAAGTTTGACATCATTGCCTCCGGAATAGAAAACAAATCCCCGGAATTCGCAATGGTTCATCGCCATTTGTGGTCACTTTTGAACGTCGGACCAGCGAGGAGCACGAACGACCATCAGACGCTTAAGTCATGCATCTGGCCACGCTCCAGCTCGTGCTATTAGCGTTCGGTCCGCATATACGGGCTTCGCTCAGACACTAGCGGCAAGTCGCGGTCGGCATTCACGGAAGGAGACGTTTCCCTCCGTAGAGGGCTCCCTGGCACGGACCCCTGTGGCGAGTTCCCAAGGACACTCCAGACAATTACGCCAAACGATCGAAGCAGCGGCGAGGATCAAAAGGTCGCGGACCATGGCGTCCTCCCTTTCGACCTCCAATGCACAAGCGGGACCCGCGTTCCTTTAGCTGCCGCCAGCGGCAGCCTAAGCGCCCGGGCAGTCGTCAAACTGGGCCGGCCGCTACCCTGCCGGCCAAAATGGCAACCGCGCACCCCCGCAACTTCCCTAGGTCGTCGAATACGTGCCGGTGTCGAGCAGCGTCAGCAGCTCGACACCGCTGGGCCGGGGGATCGGATCCTCAAACTTTCCTTGCCAGCCGTTGTCAGCCATCGGGCGAAGAGGTCGGCGCGGACCCCTGTCGGGCGTATGTTTCGTTAGAGGGGCCATCCTTTGTTAAGGCGGGAATTTCGATCACCACGAGGGACGGTCTCTCTGCTCATGCGAGGTATGAGCCCAGCGGGAAAAGTGCGGGATATTCTGATCTCAATTGGAGGCAGACCTTTTCACATCGCGCGATTTTTCAGGTTGCCCAATTGTTGGGGCTGGAGGATGCGCAGCCGGCGAAATCGAAGAAGGCTGCCTGATGTCGAGTGCAACGCTGCAGATCAGTGTCATCCCAAAGCGGATGTTGAGCGAGGCCGAGGCGGCCCATCACTGTGGACGGCCAGTGAAGCGCTTCAAGATGGAGTGCCCCTGCCTGACCATCGTTTTTCGAACGGGGATAGGCGGTATGACGTGCAGGATCTTGACGGCTGGATCGACAGCATGAAAGCCGGCGCCAGCAGTGAGGTTGACGATATCGTGGCGAGGCTTGGATGACCGTTATTCGGGTCAGTGGCTTCAAGATCTTCAAGGACCGCCATGATTGGCGCCACCCCTTCGGCCCGAAGAGCAACATCAACGTGCTCGACCATCATCCGGTCGTACATGTGTCTTTCGCTGATGCGCTCGCCTATGCGACATGGGCGCGCAGGCACCTGCCGACCGAGGCCGACTGCGCCCTGATCCGCGACCTCGCAACGGAGCCCGGCCAAGCGCGAGATGTTTGATCGGCTCGCTCGCCATCTCACGACCCTTGCAGACCAGGTTGACATGGCAATGCTACCAAGCAAAGACCGGAGAGTAGGGCCGCCTCACTTGGCGGTTCGATCAGCTTCTGAACAAGCGAACCTCACCCACCGCTCAGCGCTCCTAATGGCTTCCAAAAGCAATATTTCGGCCTCGGCCGCGTCCATTCCATCGATACCTTTTCTTAGGGTCTCGATGGCAGCCAAAGTGGACTCGCGCGGATCCTCCCCCGGGCTTAAACTGTTGTCAGCTGTAAAAGATGCAAGATGGGCAGCTTTCTCCAAATTGCTATCAGCGGCATGTCGCCGCGCTGACTCGAGCACCGCATGGACCTCGTTTGCAGTAACGCAGTTGTCTGCGATCATGCGAAACCCTTCCCGCTTGCGAAGCTATCCGCGAAGCACTTGCCCGATCTGTTTTCCAGAGAAAATAGAGGGAAAGAACAGCAGCCGCCATTACGGCAAATCGGAATTCGCCCCCGATCACGATCGAACGTCTGGAACGCTTGGTCGCCATCGGCTGCATGAGTGCCTCCTGTCGCCGACTCGCAGATTGCGATCATCGAGTGACACTGGCGTGACCATGTCATTCAAAAACTGAGTTCCGAAAATTACTGTCATGAACTCTTTCCGGTCGCGCAGTCGTCTGGGCCCTTCTTTCTTTTGAGCAGGCCGCGGCCGGGACGTCGGCAGATGGTCCTGTTCTTGAACACACCTCCAGTCTGAGAGTTCCAATAAACACCCGGGCCTCGTCTTTGCTGAATAGGAGAACGCCGTGAATAGAATGATTTTGTCGCTCGGGACAGCAACCCTGATGGCAATCTCGATTGCCAGAAAGACAAGCTAAGCGATGCATTCCTCAAAAGGCCATCGAGGGCAATTTTGCTGAAGTCAGCATGGGAGATCTTGCGCAGAAGAATGGCCAAAGCGATGGCGTCAGGTCGTATGGCAAGATGCTTTCCACAGACCACGCCGCCGCCAATCAGAAGGCTTTGGATGGTGCCAAGGATTTGGGCATGAACCCACCCACCGGACCTAATGCGAAACAAAAAGCCCGACTACGACAAGATGTCGAAAATGTCCGGCGTGGACGACAAAATGTTTGCAACGCACATGGTCGCAGACCATCAAAAAGATATCGCCGAGTACAAGAAGGCGTCAAAGATCAAGGATGCTGTCGGAGAATATGCTTCAGGCCAAATCGATACGTTGCAGAAACATTTGGACGCTGCAAAATCGTTAAAACCCGGCAAGTAATCCCGGCCGACATTGCAAAGACGGAAGCAAACTTGGGGGCCATGGCCAAGGAAGCGGCCAATTGCGATAGATCGACCCAAGTCCGCCATCGTTGCAAATGGACTGCGCGCCGCGGTTTCGTCAGAGCAGGGTACTTTCGTAGCGTCTCGAGACCAACCTTGCAGGCGTGCGCGAACATCTCTTTGCCGTCGACTTCGAAGCTTTGCCTGAAGTGGACGTCGCTTCCGTCGATGATCTTCTTTAGATGCGTCTTGCGCTCGATCAGCGGCAGCTTTCGAAGATCATAGCCATTGAGATAGAGAAGATCGAAGGCCACCAGGACGATCTTTGTCGACTTTCCCTTCAGGCTCGTTTTGAAGGACGAAAAATCTGTTGTGCCGTCTGCGGTTGGAACCACAATCTCGCCGTCAATGATGGCCGAGCCGGCAGCGATGTGCCAGGCATCGTCGGCAACCTTTCTGAATCGCGTGGTCCGATCGCTGCCGCGACGGGTGAAAACGTTGACCGCCTCGTTCGCCAAGTGAACCTCGACGCGATAGCCGTCGAATTCATGGACAGCGATCGCCGGACGGCACTTTGTCGATCGACGTCGCCAGCGCGGGCTCGACGAAGCCCGGGAAGGGCGCCTTCACGCCGATTGCCGCCGGCTTCTTACGCTGAAACGCTACAACGCCCACCGGTGGGACAATGATAGGAGCGGCCCTCGATTGCATTCAAGAACTCGGCACAAGCGAGGCGTGTCATCTATTGAGTAAGTAGCGCCGGTCGCTCTGTCGGCGATCGTACAGACCACGGGCCGAAAGGCGGCCATGCTGGGCGTCCCTTGGCTGCACACTGTCGTAAGCCTCAAGAGCAAAATGAGTAAGCAGCTCAAAGCCCAAACCGGTATTTACAGCGGGAATTGAGCACCGTGGACATCACGTCGGAAGGACTGCAGCGCGAATTCGTCCAAGGGGCTCAAGGGAACAGGGCGTTCGTGAAGCCGTTAACTCGGCATGACCAGAGAAATTGATTACAAATTAGAATGCGCGCGAGAGGCCCGCCATCAAGCAGCTTTGCTCGCTCCCGGCAAGCTCCGGGATGCTCTGATGGAAAAGGTCAGGATGTACGAATCCGAAGTTCAGGCGCCAGTCCCTATCAAAGCTAGTCTCGTTGATTGATCCCAGCTGCCCCATCTGCCTCGGTCTTGGTTGGGTTTGTGAAAACCATCCGGATCTTGTGTGGGACGAGAAGATGGGCTGCCAGTGCGGCGCAGGCATGCCCTGCGAGTGTCAACACGCCAGCAGCGTAGAAGAATCCGCGGTTTCGCGGGCATTCGCCGCGGCGAATGCCGGTACTGTGTCATGCGAAGATGACGGCCGCTAGCTCACAACGTGAAGGCCCGGCATCGGCAGCGGCAGTTGAACATCGTGAAATCGACCTTCGTACCTATCGGTGAAATCTGCAGGTAAAATGGGATGTCTCGCGCCTGCAAATCGCAGCGGCGGCGCAGTTCGTGCGCTACGTCCTCGGAAACGTCTTCCGACCAGCGTTCGGCAGTATTGAAGGCGATGACGCGGATCGGATTGCTGTATTGGCCGGTGAGGAGATCCTGAACGATTGTTTCGAGGTCGCTGCCCTCATAGTCCGTTTCGCGCCAAGCCCGGCCAACCTTCCCAAGATCATCGGCCACCAAATAAACCGTCTGATCGTTTTCGTCACCGCCGGGAATGATGGAAGGTGTCCAGTTAGACTTACGCATGAAGGAACTCCACGCTACAGAACCGGGATTCAAGCCGACCTGCGTCGATTCGTTCCGATCGTCGCATTGAAGGGATGTGGGGCGCGCTGTTCCCAACCTCCAATTCTAGTGGCATTTGCAGGAGGCGCGGAAAGCGGGCTGGAATGCTCGGCATGAGCACGAAAAGCCGAGAGGTAATCTGCG
>Ga0075366_10000706_pt1 | contig 15841 bp, 17 predicted proteins | sample EndMethybrTD3031_FD_72351 | JGI IMG/M metagenome (GOLD analysis project Ga0075366, IMG submission 72351) | Populus endosphere microbial communities from Tennessee, USA - Endosphere MetaG P. TD hybrid TD303-1 | ecosystem: Host-associated > Plants > Roots > Endosphere | place: USA: Tennessee...
CACGCGCAATTCGGATTACCGCGCCTATCTGGCGTGGCTTGCCGCCGGCAACACGCCCGACCCGGTTCCGCCGACTCTCAAGGAAGGCACGGATGACTTGGGGTTTGGCCCGACCATTCTGGAATTGTTTGGAGGGTGACCGATGAGCGTATTGGACCAAATCACCACGGCGCGGGACCCGACCTTTTCCGCCCGGGTCATGATGGGTTACTTCAAGGTCGGGGTAACGGCGGCAACCGAGGCAAGCAACACGCCCAATCATCAAAACCGGCTGGCATATAGCAAGCTGTTGTTCAAAGGTCAGGACAATCCGCGCCTGATAGCGGCGCACGTCATTGCCTCGCAATCGACCATCGCCAGCGCGATCGACTCGGCGCCGCTTTCACTCGGGTCAAACATCAGCGATACGGATTTGAACGCGGCCTGCGTCGCAAGCTATGACGCGCGCGCTAACGCCATGGTGTGACGATGGCCCGGCTCTATGACCTCGCCCGCATGACCACGGCGACCACGGGCACCGGGACCATTACCCTCGGGTCCGCGGTCGCGTCGTTCTTGACCTTTGCGCAAGCCGGGGTCGCGAATGGCGACACCGTGACTTACGCGATTGTTGAAGGTGCCAACCGCGAAATCGGGCGCGGGGTCTACACGTCAAGCGGAACGACCTTGACCCGCGCGACCATCTTGCGGTCAACGAATTCAAATGCGGCTATCACCCTTGCAGGTGCCGCGGAAGTGTTCATTGCGGCGGCGGCGGAAGATATCGCGCCGCAAACCGCCGCCGAGCAATCGACCGTGCGCACCACGCTATTTGCTGCGCCCTATGATGCAATGCGTTGCGTGAATTTTATAATCAACGGTGCGCAAGAGGTATCGCAGCAATTCGCCGCCACAACCCGAGTGATCACTACCGCCGACAATCTCAACAATACCTATGTGCCCGACATGTGGGGCGTGCAGACAAATCTGTCCGGGACATGGAACGCCAAGCAATCGACCGATGCCCCGACCGGATTCACCAAAAGCTTTGAAATGAACGCGGCGGGTACTCAATCGCTTGCGAGCGGCGACTTTGATATGTTCGCGACCTATCTTGAAGGCACGCGGGTCGCTACGCTTGCGTTTGGCACGTCAAGCGCCCCAACGATTACAATCGGTTTTTGGATCAAAGCAAGCCGGACCGGTACGGCAACGGTTGGGGTCGGCAATGCCGCGCCCGCGTTGTCTGGCGGTTCAAGCGCCACTTATCGCGCTAACGTCACGGTCAACGCGGTTGACACTTGGGAATTCAAGACGGTCACGCTGGCGGGCGATACCGCCCATACTTGGGACAAAACAAATCTTACCGGAATGACCGTGTGGGTTTGCATTGGTGCAGGGTCAACACAACAATCGTCAACCGTAGGATCATGGGATGCCAGCACCCCGCAACCATGTGCATCCAATTCGCAAACACATTTCCTGTCAGCAACAAACGATTATGTCCGCATCACGGGAGTCTTCCTTGTCCCGACCGCCGACACCATTGTTGCTGCCCGGTCCGTCCTGTTTCGTGGCAATCTGGCCGACGAGTTGGATGACTGCTATCGATATTATGAAACAAGCTATAATGTCGGGCTTGCGGTCGGCGCTACGTCCACATTGGGCGCGTCAAATACGGGGCACGCTATGTCGTCAGCGACCTTTGCCGCTAGCGCGCAACAGGCAACAGTCTATTTCAAGAAACGGAAACGCGCATCGCCGACCGTTGTGATCTATTCGCCAGCGACCGGGACCGCCAGCAAATACCGCGACGTTGCGGCCGGGGTTGATGTCAATGTCGGGCAAGTTGATACAGGTGAAAACGGGTATACAAGCAACGCATCGCCAAATGCCGCTAGCGCCACCATGCGGCTGCAATGGCATTGGGCTGCAAGCGCACGCCTATAAAGGTTTGGTTCAATGACCGTTGGCACCGGCGCAATCGGCGAATTGGCAATCGGGCAAGATAGTGCCGCAGCCGTTACGCTTGCCGCTACTGACCTAACAACCGGGTCGCCCGCACTCGGGACCCCGACGCTATACCCGACTCCGTATGCTGGCATTGACGCCAATGTCCGGCTTATGCTGCACGGCGATGGGGCTGATTTTTCAACCACGATAATTGACTCCTCGCCGTATGTTCACACCATGACGGCGCATAACGGCGCCGCCCTTTCGACGCTGACTCCGAAATTTGGTTCCGCGGCGCTGGCGTTTGACGGCGTCAACGATTACATTGACACGCCCGATAGCACGGATTTCACCCTAGGGTCCGGCGATTTTACGATTGATTTTTGGTTCAACACCGGCGGCGCCGGCAACGGGACCACGCGGCGCCTTTGCGGGCATGCTAGCAGCACCGGGGCCGGTTCCGATAGCACGTGGCATTTCACCCTCGGGACCTCGAATACACTTGGCTTCAATCTTTCGAATGGTAGCTTTGTTGCCGTGCTTGGGACAACGGCTATCACTACAGGCGGTTGGCACCATGCCGCAGGCGTGCGCACGGGTAACACCCTCAAATTCTTTTTGGATGGTGTGCAAGAGGGCGGCGATGTTTCGTTTTCGTCGACCGCGATTGATTGCGCGGGCAGTGTTGCGCTAGGACGGCGCGGCGATCAAAACGCGCAATATTACACGGGTCGGATTGACGAATTCCGGCTTAGCGTCGGGGTCGCGCGATGGACCGCCGATTTCCCGGTCCCGGACCGCGCCTATCAATATGACCTCGCGGCGAGTGATCTAACAACCGGGTCGCCCGAGCTTGGCACCCCGGCCTTTATGTACGGGCTGACCGCCGCGGACTTCGCGCCCGGGTCGCCCGTGCTTGACACGCCCGCGGCGTCAGTTTTCTACCCGCTGACCGCTGCGGACCTTGTCACGGGGTCGCCCGAGCTTGGGACGCCGATCCTGTATCTCGGCTTTACGCTATTTGCGAATGACCTTGAAACCGGGTCGCCCGAGCTTGGCACCCCGGCGGCGAGTGTTTTCTACCCGTTGACCGCTAGTGACCTCGCCCCCGGGTCGCCGGACCTCGGGACCCCGGCGCTAATGTATGCGCTGGTCGCATCGGACCTCACAACCGGGTCGCCCGACCTCGACTCGCCAGCCGCAAGTTTCCACTATGATTTGCTGGCGTTGCCGCTGACGACCGCCGCGCCCGAATTGGATGCGCCATCCATTTCGGTTCACTACAGCATGTTCGCTTTCGATTTTGAAACCGGGTCGCCCGAGCTTGACGCGCCGGCTTTGTACGTCGTCCTTATCGCGCTTGACCTTGAAACCGGGTCGCCCGAGCTTGACGCGCCGGCTTGTTCGCATGCGGTCATGCCGCGTGCCGAATATCTGGTGAACCTTGGCGACCTGTTGCTTGACCCGATTTATGGCAGCATGATTAGCAACCCGGCGCGGGTGTTCCCGACAACCCCGGGGCTGCCGGCGGTTGACCTGCTTTGTATCAACCATACCGCTGGCATCACGGTGCAATTCGGAATCGGGGTGCAAACAATCCGGCCGGCGGTCGACATCCGCGTGCGCGAGCTTGAAATTTACGGGGTGCAGCGGGAAGACCTCACAAACGGGCAGGTCGTGCTATGGCCCGACACCGCGCAAGAGGAAACGTGGAACATCGAAACCGTGCTGCCGCGCCCGGGCATTTGGGGTGAACCCTCGGGCGAGTGGCGCCTATTCCTTATGGACCGGCTATCATGAGTTTTCCTCGCGCCGATATCCTGCAACGGTTGTTTGAAATCGCGGAAACGATTCCAAACGTCGTTAGCGTGACTTGGGATGTGATCACTATTAACGACGACCAATTGCCGGCAATCGCAATCCTTGAAGGCGATGAGGAACCAAACGAAGGCGACCCGGTGAGTCGCCCGCCCAACGCGCCGCGCCGGGTCACCATGGTTCCGCATATCGTCATTGCCGGCCGGCGCAAGCGGGACGGGTCGCCGCAATACGAAATAGGCCCAAGCATGAACGCGATATATGCCGCGTTGCTCAAGGCAATCATGACCGATGCCACGCTGGCGACCTTGACCCTTGACCGGGACGGGGTCCGGTTCCTTGGCATGGAGTCTGACTTGGCGGTCGGGCGCATGATGCAGGGTCAAATGGCCGTGAAATTCGGGTTCACTTATGGCCTAGTCCCGAATAACCTTTAACCCCGGGAGCAAATCAAATGGTTGACTGGACTCATGTCGGCAACGTGCCGAAATTTTCGCTGACCCCCAAGCTTGAAAAGCTCAAGCACTATTCCAGCATGGCGGGCACCAAACTTCTTGATTTGACCGCGTTTGTCTCGAAAGAGGCCGAGGTGGAAATCACCCTTGAGGAATTCGTGCCCGAAAATATTATCGTGGCCCTGTTGTCGGAAACGATCCACAACACGGCTGGCGATACCCTCTACGATTTGTTCGCTTCCGGGAAGGTGGAGCGGCAAGTGAAACTGACCGGGACCAATGATTTCGGGGCACACCTTGAAATCATCCTGCCGCATGTGTTTTTCGCGGTCGACAAGGTCGTCGAATTCATTGGCGACACATGGGGCAATTTCGTGCTTACGGGTGACGTGCTGCGCCACAACGGCACCTTTGGCACGCTGCAGTTTCTTGACATTGGCGCAAGTGAAGCACCGCAGACCGCGCCGAATCCAATCAACTATTTCATCGGCAAAGGCAACGTCTACTTTGCCCCGTTTAGCGCGGTGTGATCCATGGACCTTTTGAGCATCACAGCGCCGGCTGCCGAGGTCGCGGTTGGCGGCGCGGATGGGCAAACCGTGACCGTGCGCGGTTTGACCTTGAACGATATTGCCGCCTTGCTTGGGCGGTTCCCTGACGTGCTGGCGTTGTTTAGCGGGCGCGATATTGACATGGCCCGCCTGTTGACCCTCGCGCCCGGGGCGGCCGTTGCCATCATGGCTGCCGCTGCCGGGCACCTTGGCGATGAACAGGCGGAAAAGGTGTGCGCCACGTTGGGCCTTGAACGCCAAACAAATATCCTTCTCAAGGTGGGGGAACTTACATTCCCGGGGGGTATCGGCCCTTTCGTGGAAAAGATCGGCGCGTTGACGGCATCGTTGCCCGATTTGCCGAAGGCAAACGGGGCCGGCGGGGCACCGGACCACGGAACGCCAGCCATGAACTAGCGCGCGTGGCGGAAGAATTGATTGCGTCAGGACATGCCCGGGCCTTGGATTACACGCCGCGTCAAGCGGCGGCTTTTTTGCGTTTGGCCCGGCTGCGCCGCAGGCGCGAGGCCGCGCAGGATTTGGCCATTGCGACCCTAGGCGCGCGAGGCGATATCAAGGAAGTTGAAAAGACCATCAAAGATTGGGAACAATGACCCATGCGCTTTATCGCATCGCTACTGTCCGGCGACTCGACTAAAAGCATTGCGCGAGCCTATGAAAAGCGCATGCAAACGGCGGCGGTCAAGGCAATGCAGGATGTAACGGACCTCGCGAAAACGGACGGGCGCAAGTCGATTGCCGCCGGGGGCTTTGGTTCCAGATGGCAAAATGCCTTGCGGTCCCGGGTCTATCCGAATAGCGACAAGCCGTTATCGCCTGCCGGTTTGGTGTGGCACAAAATCCAATATTCCGGCATCTTCGAAGTTGGCGGGCCGGTTGCCGGCAAGCCTACGCTTTGGCTGCCGACCCCCGCGGTCCCGCTTGGGCGCGGGTCGCATCCGCTGACCCCGAAACAGTATGTGGAACGGATAGGCCCGCTGCGGACAATCAAGCGGCCAGGGCGACCTCCAATGCTGGCGGGCCGGGGGTCGCGCACGGGTATCCTGCGCGCAACCGGGACCGTGACCCGGGTCCGCAAACGGGCGGTCAAGGCGGGGTCAATCCTTGGCGCATGGGTGCCGTTGTTTGTTGGCGTTCCGACCGTGAACCTTGCACAACGATTCCAGGTGCATACCGCGGTACAACGTGCCGCAAATCAGCTTGGCGCGCGATACGCTGCAAACTTTGTCCCGGAAGGCTGACCCATGCCGAATATCGTTCAACGTATTGTGCTTGAAGGCGGCGAGGCTGTTGTAGCCGCGTTGCAGGCTATCGGCGCCGCGGGGCTGAAATCGCTACAGCAGATTCAACAGGCGGCAAACGCGGTCACGTTTGACAAGCTGAATAACCAATTGCGGAACGCGGGCACTAGCCTAAAGACGCTAGGCTCGCAATTCGGCGACATTGCCGGCAAGCTCGCCGCCGCCTTTGGGGTCACGGTCACGGCGGGCGCAACCGGCTTTGCCTTGAGCCTGTTGCAGGTCGCCCGCGCGGGAACCGAGGCCGCGGATGCAATCGATGACCTCGCCGCGGATATCGGGTCAACCCTTCAAGAGGTCCAAGCGCTGCAAGCCGTGTTCATCCAAACCGGGGTGAACATTGACGGACTCGGCGAAAAATTCCGCCGGCTGGCGGTCAGCACGCAAGCGGCATGGGAAGACATCAGCGAGTCAGTCCGCAACGCGGCAACCGTCATTCAAAAGAATCGGCTAGGCATCGAGGAGTCCTCGATTTCGCTGGCGCAGGCACAACTTAATTTGGCAAAGGCGTTCAACGACCCGGCGCTGGCAAGCGATAACGCAGCAAAGAAAGAACAGGCGTTGCTCAATCTGCGCAACGCTAGCCTAGCGGTTGAACGCGCCAAGCTCGCGCAAAGCGAAGCACGCAAGAAAGCGTTGGATGACGAATCTAATTCGGTTGAAAAACAGGTTGAGCTAGTCAACCGCTTGGCGAGCGGCGAGCAATCTTTGGCTGCCGCTAACCTGAATGCAGACAACGCGTTCAAGGGACTCGTGGCGGCGGCAGGTCAAAGCTCGGGCGTGCTGGAACAAGTCAAGGGCGATTTCCTTGACCTCGCCGCCCGCGCCGGGCCTAGCTTGAATGCCATTGTCCTTAAGATGGCGGACCTGTTCAAGGCGTTGCCAGACGGCGCTTTGAAAACCGCCATTGCGGTCAAGGCGTTTGGTCGTGGCGTTGACCATGACATGATCGAAGCTTTGTCAAGGGGTGCCCCCGCATTCCTCAAGGCGCGGGCGGACCTTGAACGCCTTGGGCTGACGTTTGAAGCAACCGATGCCAAGGTCGCGGACACCTTCAAGAAATCTTACAATACCCTGCTTTCCTACATCACGCTTATCCGCAACCGCATCGGCATCGAGATTGCGCCGGCTGCCGAGCAGCTAGTGCGGATTATCACAAACGTTGTGACCAGCAACATCGCGCGGATTAAGTCGTTCGCCGCGGACCTCGCCGGGTTCATTACAAGCACCCTTACCCCCGTTGTGCAGGCGTTTGCTAACGTCGTGACCGGGGTCAACTTCGATGATTTTGCTAAGAGTGCGCAGGCTGCCGAGCTTACGATCGACCAGCTATTCAGCGTGCAGCAATGGCAAGCCCGTTTCGAGGCAATCAAACAAGGTGCCACGGATGCGATTGCCGTAATCAAAGCAATGTTGCTGGGTTTGATCGCGGTGTTGGACAAGGTCGCCGCGGCAATTAACAAAGTGTTTGGAACGAAACTGACGGGCGAGGGCCTTGGCGTTGCGTTGCTGATTTTGCAGTTTACCGGGTTGCTGCGCGTTATCGTGCTGGTCACGCAAGCGGTTGTCGCGCTTGGCGCGGTCATTCAGTCAACAGTCATCCTTGCGCTGCGTTTCCTCGCGCCGTTGCTTGGCTGGCCCGCGCTGGCGATTCTCGCTTTCGCTGCGCTGGTCGCCGCGATCTATATCTATTGGGATGAAATCAAGGCGGCGACCGCCTTGATGGTCGCGGCGTTGGCATCCGCGTTCCAAGAATTGCTTACCGAAATCGGCGAGCTATTCGAATTGATCGGCGCAAAATTCAAGGCGTTTGTTGACGCGGTCTTGAGCGGCGCCGCCAAGGTCGGGGCATTCTTGAAAGGCGTGTTTGGCGGCGGCGAGGGTGCAGGCGCAACAGGATCGTTTGCCGGCGGCGGCAGGGTCAGCGGCCCGGGCACGGGCACATCGGATAGCATCCTTGCCCGAGTGTCCGCGGGCGAATACGTGGTGCGCGCCGCCGCAGTCCGGCATTGGGGAACCGGGTTTATGGACGCGGTCAACACCGCGCCCGGCTTTGCCATGGGCGGACTGGTCGAAAGCCTGCGCGCCGCCTTGTCGCCTATGGCGCTGCCGCGCCTTGCCGGCGGCGGGGCGGTCGCCGGGAGCGGCGGCGGGGGGCTGCGCCCGTTTACCCTGGTCATGCCTAACGGCGCGTCCTACGGGGGGCTATACGCGGAAGGCGGGACGGTCACGCAATTGCGCCGCGCCGCCGTGCATGCGCAGGTCAGCAGCACCGGGCGGCGCCCATCATGGGTTCGGTAATCGGGGCGAGGTCGCGACATGGCCGATACTGACCTATTGATTTTCGGCATGGGCATTGCGCCCTATTCCGCCCGCGGCTTGACGCAGACTCTTACCCCAATCGAGGCCGCAAAGAATCTGCGGCGGTCGATTAACGGCGCACTCTATGACCTGTCGTTTGATCAATTCCGCAAGTATCAATCAAAGATCACTTGTGAAGATCAGGCGACCCCGGCGGTTGATGGCATATGGCCCGGTGCAGAGGTCACGGTCTATTGCGTTGCCGAGCTTTCACGCCTGACAGATACGGAAGGCCCGGCGCGGCCCGTGGTCCCGGGGTCGGAACGGACTGACGGGGCCTTTACGTTTTATCGCCCCATCTTGGAAATGCGGGTCGTTGCCTTTGAAACAGGCCGCGACGAATGGGCAGCCGATATCAATTGGACCCTTGAGCTAGAGGAAATTTGATGCCCGGGCCATTCTTCTTTGCATGGGTTGACCCCGGCGAAACGACCTTCAATGCCTCGCATGAACGCGAAGACGCGATAGTGTTTTCGTTCACGGTTGGCCACAATGAAAGTGAGGTTGCGAGCCTTAGCCTTGAGGTCCGAAACCCGCTTGTCGGGTTGCTATCCGCCGGGCGCAAGACTTGGGCGTGGCTTTCGTGGCAGCGCGGGCCGGGCGACGTGGTGCCGCTTTTCTTTGGTCGCCTTGTCGGCATCCCGGATGACATAACCAAAGAATTGGTGACCCTGGTCTTTTCCGCGCGGCCTGCGGACTATGACGATGCCAAGGCGGCGCTTGCCGATACCCTCAAGGTGCCCCCGTTTTACGACCCGGTATGGGTGGATGAGGCCGCGCGCGTGCAGGCGGACACGGTGCTTGAAGCAAGGTCCGCGCTTTGGCACGTTGACCGGGTAACCCATGCCGTGACCGTTTCCGACATCCTGGTCGGCGAAGATGGGGTACAGGATTTCACAGGCGACGATGCGTTTTATGACTCGGTCGCGATCCATTTGAGCGAAGCACCGCTAACCGCGGTGCGGGTGCAGGCAACAATCAATTGGACGCAGTCCGCAACCGGGACGGTCGATTTCAAGCCCCCGTATTTTTTGACCTATTCGGGCGATGGGTTGATTAGCAATTGGCCCAAGGAAGGCGTTTCCGTGCAAGGCGGATGGACCGTGCTGGAGTCTTCCGCGACCGATGATTACAACGTTGCCGCAATGTCGCTGGCGGAAAAAAGCTTTCGCTTTGAAAACCGGTCAGCAGAACACGTCAACGGCGATGTGCTGACCTCGGAAGTATCGCAATCGTTTCCCGTGCTGAATGGCCCGGCAATCAAGGTTTATTTGTCGACCACGTCTTCACAGAATATCGACTCGGAAACGGGCAACGCGAATAGCTCTAGCGCCGAGCGGACCTCGGTCATGGTGCCGTTGTGGCGGGTCACTACCGGGCTTGTCATGCAATATGACGCGGCACGGGAACGGGTCGAAACCGTTGACTTGACCATGACGGCGGACCTGCAGCCCATCGTTACCCTCGCCGAAAACGCGGTTGAAACCATCCAACTATCAAGCGCAGACGTTGGCGTTGCCATTGACGCGGTCTTGCCGGTTGGCGACCTCAAGCGGCGGGCCTATCTGTCAACGGACCGGGGCTTGCAAAGCCTTGAATATCTGGTCGCACTCGCCCGCGCCCGGTTGCTGGTGCGGTCGCGCGCCGTGCAAGTCGAATGGGAATGCCCGTTTGAATTGGCCATCGGGCTTTCGTGCCGCAAGAATGCGCGATTGTTTGACCGCCGGTTGCCGGGCGGGGTCGCGCTTGGCAAGATTGTGTCTTACGGCTTTTCCGCCAATGGCGACACGGGCGCGCTGGTCGGCAAGGTCACCATCGCTTGCGCCGTTGGGTATGGCGGGGCGGCGGTCCCGAATCCGGGCGCGCCGATCTATGTGGATGACGGCTATGTCAACAATGGTTGGCAGGTCCGGGAAAACCAAGTGATTGTGCTTAGCTCGGGCGATATCGGGTACAGTGTCCCGATTGACGCTATCACGGATGACGGCGTGGTGTTCCCGTTGACCAAACAAGGCGCGGTGCTGGTCGAAACGGTGCATGGCGATTACGTCACACAAGGCGAGGTCATTACTGCGGCGCTTAACACCTATCGCTTTGTGGTGCCGAGCTTTCTGTTGAACGATTACTTCCAGCAAATCGAGGCATACAAGCGCAAGGCGTCATCCATGAATACCGCGATTTCGGGTGTGATCAAAGCGAACCCGATATGGTATGAATTGCGGGTGAGGTCCGTCACCAATGGCCCCTTCGAGTCCGCCTATGCGGTCACGGTTTCGAGCCTATCCATCCCCAAGCAAATCGACCTTGAGGCCGCGACATGAAAACGTTTGAAACCATCGTTCGCCCGTTTCAAACGATCGGGGTTTCGCCGCCGGTCCGGGTCGTGGTCACGGAAAAGAATACGTCCGATGTGGTGCTGCAGCTTGGCTTGACCGGGGCGGGCCGGATTTTCAATTGCACCGAGTCGTCTTCACTCTCGTTCTACCACGACCGCGAAAACAAGGAATTCGAACGCAAGACGCAAACAAAGAAGGTGACAAACCCGGATGACGAAAACCAGTTCATCGATGTCGAGCTTATCAAGAAACTGACCGTCAAAGGCGGCAGCGGCCTGACCTATGAAAAACAGATATTGAGCCTTGAAAACACATGAGCTTTTTTGACCCCCCTTGGCGATTTGACCCGTATCAAAACCCAAAGGATGTGCACTGGGGCGGGTACTATTGTTTGATCCAGTTGTTCGCCTCCAACGTGCTAGGCGGCAGCAACGTGCTGGGGCCAAACAATCACGAGGTCACGGTCACGCTAAAGAACGGGGCAAAGATGGCCCATGAACGGAATCAAAACATCGAGGATTTTGGTATCTCGTTTTATGAAGGCATTTTCTTGATTGACATTCCCGGCATTCCTTCCGCTGACAAAGGCGCGTTTGCCACGTTCAAGCTGAATGGTTCCGTATACGGCGAGGGTGACCCGACCCCGCCGGAAATACGTTGCGCCTATGGGGTCGGCAGGCCCGGCTTTTTCGAGGTCATTACTACCCATGAAATTATTTCAGAGGGTCTGCCGCTTGACCTCTATGACGAGTCAAATTGGGTTGCTGCTTACAATGCCGGGCTTGACAATTTGACCAATTGGCTGCGCCGGATAAATCCCGCGCAACCGCCTTTGGACCATCAACAGGTGGAAGGTCTTGACGTTACTTTTATGCGGCGCGTTGGCGCGACTAACCCGAATGAATGGGTCCGGCAGAAAGATAGCTCGGGCAACACGATTCCTTGCGGCGGCGCGCCGCCATCTTCCGGTCCGGGGTCGCCGACCTATTTGTCGATGACCTGCGCGTGGTTCCTGTATCCCAAAGGCGGGCATAAGGTGCAGGCATCCGACAAATATTTTCCTATCAGGACAACGGACAACCAAGCGGGAATTGACTTGCTTGACGCGCAGGCGGTTAGCAGCACGGTTTCGGACGGCGAGGTCACATTCGCGATAAGCTCGGAAAAGGCTTTTCAGGCCGAGGATACCAAGCTTCCTTTTGTTTATCCGTCCACACCGTTTCCGACCGACCCGACCCCGGGAATAACCCCGGTCCCGTATATGATCACTGGTTTCCGCCGGTCCGCAAAAGACTCGTTTGAAGCAAGTCAATGGGGCTTGAACACCGGCTTTGCTGCGATTACCGGGCCGCCTAGTCCCGGCCCGAGCTAACACCACGGGAGTCGAGCTATGACGATTGTTTACCGGACCGCCGGGCCTTGGGGTGCTGGCAAGGGGGCAAACCTAACCCCGACCGAGGTCGACACCAATTTCTTTGAATTGCGGACTGACGTTGACGACTTGACCTCGCAATTTATTCCCGTGGTCAACATCGCCTATTTCAGCGTGGACGATAACAATTTGTCCGTCCACATGACCGATCATTCGGTCTTGGGGCCTTACCCGATTCCCATGGTCGGGCTTTGGACATTCCGCGGCGAATGGCTGCCGTCAACGCCCTATTTCGTCAACGACATGGTGACCGCGGACAATGCGCTTTATTTGGTGCTGATTGATCACACCAGCGCGGGCACCTTCGATCCTGACGCCACCAATGGGCTAGGCGACAATTACTATGCGCTTATCATCGCCTCGGCGCCTGCCATTGTGGAGCAATGGAATTTTCGCGGGCCTTGGGAACCATTCGAAACCTACTTTGCATTGGACGTTGTGACCAATGCCAGCGCCATCTATTTGGTGCTGCAGAATCACGATAGCGCCGCGACGTTTGATCCCAACGCCAGCAACATTAACGGGCCGCTCTATTCGCTTATCCTTGACCTTGGCACGGTGTCCGGCCTGCCGGCGGGCGGCGACACCGGGCAAGCGCTGGTCAAGCATTCCGGGGCGGATTACGACGTGGCTTGGGCTGACGTGTCCGGCTTGCCGGCGGGCGGGGCCTTGGGGCAATTCCTCGGGAAGGCGTCAGGTGTTGATTTCGATGTTGACTGGTTTACCCCGCCGGTCAGCATTCCGGTTGGCGGCGCTACTGGCAGTGTGCTGACGAAACATTCAGGCGCGGATTACGATGTGGTGTGGGCGGTTCCGCCCGAGGTCGCCACCAAATGGTACGCTGCCGCAGGTGCCCCGACCACGACCTTTAACAACGGCGACCTCTATTTGAACACGACCAATGGCGACGTCTACCAGCAAAGCCTCGGGGCGTGGTCGCTGGTCGGCAACATCCGCGGGACCACGGGCGCGGCAGGTGCTAACGGGTTGAACGGGTCAACGTGGTATGACGGTTCCGGCGCGCCGGTCACGCTGCACGCTAACGGCGATTATTATTTGGATGTCGGGACCGGTAATTTCTATAAGCAGACCTCGGGCGCATGGAACCTGATCGGCACCATTACCCCCACATCGTTGCCAACCGGGGGCACTACCGGGCAAGCGCTGGTCAAAAATTCGGCGACCAATTACGATGCCTCTTGGCAGACCGTGACCGCCGCCAACGGCTTGCCAACGGGCGGCAGTACCGGGCAGGTGCTTACCAAAGATTCCGGGACCGATTACGACACATCATGGCAAACGCCTTCCGGCGGCGGCGGGTCGCAATTCTGGCCCCCCGTCAACGGGTCGCCGACTGCCCCGCCAACAATTTCGTCATGGACTAGTTTCGGTACGGGCGTGACTGCGGAAGATTGGACCGCGGGGTCGACCAATGGCGTGCGGGTCCGCGCCAACACCACGGGCAGCGGCAACATTGTCGGCATTTACAAATCGCAATCGTTCGCAAGCAATTTCACCATTACCGCCGGGTTTCGTATTCGCCCGTTCATGCATCCAAACAACGGCGGCGGCGGGGTGATTAACGGCGGCGGGTTGCTGTTCTTGACCTCGGGCGCGACCTCGGGCGCTTTCTTTGGCCAATACACGAAAGCCGGAATTGGGCGCATCAAGTTTACCGCGTTGACCACGGTGTCCGAAGGCGCGTCGGCATATTCGGACCTTAACGGCGGGTCGCCGTCTAATGCCGCGTGGCTTTCCGTGCCGCTCGAATTCTACATCAAAGCCGTCTGGAATCAGAGTGCAGGCACCCTGACGTTTTCGTGGTCCGCCGATGGCAATTACTGGTCGTTCGCGCAGTCCTACAATCCAAGCTCTACCGACTCGTTCACCTTTACGAATATCGGGATTGCCATGAACACGGATGGCGGCGGGTTCGGGTCCGTTGAAAGAATCCTTGACCTCGGGCATTTGAACATTGCTTGACGGGAGGGCGACTAATGACGGTCAACGGGCCGCAGGCAATCTTGCTTATCATCCTTCTTATCGTCGCCATTGGCGCGGGCGCTTTGTGGCTTGCGTTCATGACGGGATGAGATTCACCGCTCGCCGCGGCGAGCAAACCGGAGGGAATACGGCAATGGGCGATAGCCTCAAGGAAATCGAATTTTATCTCAAGCTTGTCCCGGCCTTTGCTGGCGTGTTCGGTTCCGCAATCGGCGCGCTGCGTTCCGTGCTTGGCATGTCGGATAAGCAGGCAACGCAGGCATTGGTCGACCACATCGATCCGTCAAAGCCGCAAGACGCACGTGTCGCCGCGGTGCTTGACGTGAACACGCCGAATCCAACGGTGTGAGGTCGGGGGGCCTCGCCCCCCGCTTTCCGCAGGAACCGCGACCATGTTGCAATGGCTTGGCCACATCCTAGGCGCGGATAGTTTTTATGGGCATGCGATTTGCCTGACGAATGACCCGACCATCATCACGCTATATCTGGTCGGCGACCTCGCGATTTTTCTTGCATACACGGTCATAGGCGGGTCGCTGGCGATTACGTTCACCGGTGGCACCATGCGGCTATCGCGACCTGCCACGATTCTTTTCGGCACCTTCATATTTTTCTGCGGCCTTTCACACCTGACAAAATCGGTCACGCTGTTTGCGGGTGTGTATTTCCTCGATCTTGCCGTCGTCATGGCAACGGCGGCAGTTTCGACACTGACCGCGGGCTTTACTGCGCGCGAGGCATATAACGCACTATGGAACAACTAGCGGACATCCATTCATTCCTTGCGTTCCTGTCACCTGTTTTGATTGCAGTCATCACGGGATACTTTACGTATCGCGTCGCCTCGAAAAAAGAAGACCGCAATATGCAGGTGTCGCTGAATAGCGGGTTCAAAATCTTGATTGACGAATTGCAGCGGGAACGGCAAGCGCTATCCGCCCGCTTGACGAAAACCATTGACGAAGGAAACGTTGAACTAAAAAAGCAAATGCACCAGCGGTTCACGGAAATTGAGGCCCGCATAGAGCATAACCGGGCCAATGCCGATTTCAATTTTCAGATTGTCAATGAAGCACTAGCCGGGCAGCTAGCCGAAATGCAGGTCAAACGGCGCAAGGCGATATTTCCGAAACGGCTGCCGAAGGCAAACGACCAGCCCGAGGGTTAGGCCCGCAACCATTCGCGGGTCGGGGTGCCAAATGTTGCCTGCGTCCATCCCGACATGGACCGGACAAACGGGGCGAGGTCGCCGCGGTGCTGCAGCCAACCCTTTTGAAAGCCGACCGCGTGTTGCCAAGACCGGCGCCGCAGGAAATGCCCGCCGCTTGCCGTCATGGGCACCCCGCAAAGGATGACTCGGGTGTGACCGCTTTTCAGCGCGGCGCGCACGGCAAGCAACCCTGACGACCCGCCCCAATCGGCAATCACGCAAGTAACCCCCGGGGTTGCGCCTTTCCAACACCAGACTGCGGCGAGCGGCGGCAGGCCCGCGGCCTCGCGAGTCGTCAGCCATGCCCCGAGCTTGGCGGGGTGCAGGGTGACCCCATGCGCGCCGGCAAGCGGCATGCTGGCAATCTGGTCGTTGACCAGAAAGCAAACCGGGGCCTCGGGCAGGTCCGCGCATAGCGCCAGC
>Ga0075366_10000707_pt1 | contig 15839 bp, 15 predicted proteins | sample EndMethybrTD3031_FD_72351 | JGI IMG/M metagenome (GOLD analysis project Ga0075366, IMG submission 72351) | Populus endosphere microbial communities from Tennessee, USA - Endosphere MetaG P. TD hybrid TD303-1 | ecosystem: Host-associated > Plants > Roots > Endosphere | place: USA: Tennessee...
CGCAGGAAACGCTCGAGGCCCCTGCGGACGGGCGCTTCGTCGTCGACCACGGCGATACGGAGTCGTGTGGGATTCAAGTTGCCTTCACGCTAGCGCGCCGCGCCGCCCGGCGCATTCGGACCTAGGGCCTAGGTGGGCAGGACCCCGGCCTTCTCGGTCTGCCGGACCAGCTCCGCCACCGAGCGCACGCCCATCTTCTGCATCACGGCGGCGCGCTGGATCTTCACCGTCTTCTCCGCCGTCCCGAGGATGTCGGCGATCTGCTTGTTGAGGCGCCCGGCGATGACGTGGCCCATCACCTCGCGCTCGCGCGGGCTGAGCTGCGCCAGGCGCGCGCGCACGTCGTCGAGCTGCGCGCGCTGGGCGCGCTGCAGCGCCTCGCGCTCGAGCGCCCGCCCGACCGCCGGCAGGATCTGCTCCCTCCCCGCGGGCTTCACCAGGAAATCCACCGCCCCGCCCTGCATCGCTCGCACGGTCCGGGGAATGTCGCCGTGCCCGGTGAGGAACACGATCTGCAGGTGCGCGCCGCGCGCCGCGAGGACCTCCTGCAGCTCGAGGCCGTTCAGCCCCGGCATCTGGTAGTCGAGGATCACGCACCCCGGATGCTCGTGATCGAGGGCGAGGAGGAATTCCTGCGCGGACGCGAAGACCTTCACCTCGAGCTGCGCCGCGCGCAGGAGGCGGTCGAGCCCCTTGCGAACCGCCGGCTCGTCGTCCACCACGAAGACGCAGGCGCCCTCGGTCACGCGAACACCGCCGCCTCGGCTTTGAGCACGAACGTGAAAGTGGCGCCGCGGCCGGCGTTGTTCGCCGCGCGCAGCTCGCCGCCGTGCGACGCGATGATCGAGCTGCAGACCGACAGTCCCAGTCCGAGGCCGTTCTTCTTGGTCGTGAAGAACGGCGTGAAGATCCCCTCCAGGGAAGCCGGCGGAATCCCTTCGCCGCGATCGGCGACGCTCACACGGACACCGCGCTCGCCGCTGTCGGTCGCGACGGCGAGGATGCGCTCCTCCTTCGGATTGGATGCCATCGCATCGCAGGCGTTGAGGATCAGGTTGAGGAGCACCTGCTGGAGCTGCATGCGGTCGCCGCGGATCAGCGGCGCATCCGCCGCGAGCGCGAGGTCGACGGACACTCCGCGGTTCACGAGGTCGCCGCGCATCAGCCGCAGCACCTCCTGCACGACTTCGTTGACCTGCACCAGGCCGTGGGTCACTTCTTCCTTTTTCAGCATCCGGCGCATGCTCCAGATGATCTCGCCCGCGCGCTTGTCGTCGGAGATGATGTCGTCGAGGATCTCGCCGATCTCGCCCAGGTCCACGGGCTCGCGGCCGATGAACATGCGGGCCGCCTGGGCATTGCTGAGGATCGACATCAGCGGCTGGTTCAGCTCGTGGGCCACGGAGCCCGACAGCTCGCCCAGCATCGTGACCCGGGAGAGGTGCGCGAGCTCGTTGCGCCGGTGCTGCGCGTCGAGCTCGGCCGCCTTGCGTCGCGTCACGTCGAGCGTGACCCCGCGCAGGCGGCGCGGCACGCCGCCGACCCGCTCGACGCGCCCGCGGGACGTGAACCAGCGCTCGGCGCCCTCGGCTCCGGGCACGCGATACTCGCTCTCGAAGATGCCGTCGCCCTGGAGCGCGCGATCGACGGCGCGGTGAAACGACTCGCGATCCTCGGGGTGGATGATGCCGATGAGCCCGGCGAGCGATTGCTCCGGCTGCGCCAGCGCCCTGCCGATCTCGAGCGCGCTCTCGGACCTCCAGATCACGTCGCGCTCGATGTCCCAGTTCCACAACACGATCTGCGCCGCGTTCGCCGCGAGCTGCATGGTCTGCTCGCTCTGGCGCAGCTCCTCCTCGACCTTCCGGCGCTGGCGGCGCTGCACCATGAGGCCGGCCACCAGGGCGGTCTCGAGCAACACCAGGGCACCCACCGCGATCGCGTGGTAGCGGTACTGCTCCCAGAAACCGGGCTCGCGGAACCGCACGTCGGTTCCGCGCGGCAACAACGCCTCGTCGATGCCCCAGCGACGCAGCTCGCGCCAGTCGGCCACGGGCACGGGCGCGGGCGGCGCGGGGCGCACGACTTTTGCGACCGGCGTCCCGTCGAGCAGCTGGTTGGCGATGTCCGCCCCGAGCCCCGCGATCGCCTCCTGGGAGATCGAGAAGCTCGCCACCGCCCCCTTGCCGATCCCGGTGTCGTAGAGCGTGAAGATCGGCGCGGTCGTCACCGCGTTCAGCCGCTCGAGGATGTCGGGCGCGCCGGCGAACGCCTGTCCCGCGCCGTCGCGGCGGAAGGATCCGCCGGTGACGACGATCGCGTCGGGCCCCAGCGACGCGAGCTCGCGCTCGATCGTCGAGATGGGCAACCCGGTCAGCGATCGGAAACGCACGTTCGGGGGAAGCGGCGTGGCCTGGATCGCGGCCGCCCAGCGCTTGTCGAGGTCGGTGGTGCCCGTCATCCCGACCAGCTCGCGCGCGTTCGGCCGCAGCCGCAGCGCCATGCCGATGGTCAGGATGGGGTCGCGATCCAGACCGACCGCGAGGAAGTCGTCGGGAAGCTGGAAGCGCGCGAGGGTCGCGGTGCGCAGCCCCACCACCACCACGGGCACGCCCGGAAACGTCGTCGCGCGGTACTTCAGCAGGAACTGGAGCGCCGCGGGATCCACGGCGAGCAGCAGGTCGACCTGCTTGCCCGCGTAGCGCGTGCGCAGGTACTCCGCGGTCGCGCGCTCGGGTTCGGGTCCCGGGAAGCGTGCGTTGTCGAGGTACTCCTGGTAGTACTGCAGCTTGCCGGCCCGCGGCTCGACGATCGACTTCTGGAACACGCGGTCGAACGGAACGTAGGCCGCCGTGCGCGCATCCTCGCCGAAGATCGCCACCACCGCCTTGGCCTGCGCGTGCACCGCCGGGGTGCACGCGGCAATGAGCGATCCCAGGAAACACGCGGCTGCCATGCGACGTACCATGGCCCGCCCTCCCCGGTTGGCCATCCATCCGGGGTCCACACTATCACGCGTCCTCAACCGAACAAGGGTGCGATCCGCTCGATGCACCAGAACGCCGACACCGTTCCGATCGCGTAAGCGGGCAGCGCGTGCGTCCAACTGGGCAGCCGCGCGACGAGGCCGCGCAGTGCCGCAAGCGCCGCGAGGACCATGCCGACGAAGATCAGCTGGCCGGCCTCCACGCCCACGTTGAAGGTGAGCAGGGCGAGCGGGACGTCGCCCTCGGGCAGTCCCACCTCGCGCAGCGCGCCGGCGAAACCGAGCCCGTGCAGCAATCCAAACACGAAGGCCACGATCCAGGGATGGCGTTGGGTGAGCCCGGGGCTGCCCCGGTTCCTCCTGGCGAGCTCGCTGGCGAGGAACAGGATGGAAAGCGCGATCACCGCTTCCACCGGCACCTGGGGAACACGCAGCCATCCGAGGGTCGCCGCGGCCAGGGTGACGCTGTGCGCGACGGTGAACGCGGTGATGGTCTTCACCAGCAGCCACTTGCCGCGCACGAGCAGCAACAGCCCGAGCACGAACAGCAGGTGATCGATGCCGCGCAGGATGTGCTCGACGCCGAGCAGGGTATAGGCACGCGCGACCTCGAACGAACCAGGCGCCGTCTCGAAGGCGAACCCGGGGGCCGACGGCGTGAGTCGCGCGACCTGCACCGAGCCGTCGGCGCGCACCGAGCGGACCAGCACATCGGTCATGGTCGCCGCGAGGCCTTCGACGGCGATCGTGCGTCCCGCGAGCCCGCCCTTGCAGGCGATCGACGTGCGCTCGACGTAGGCCGCGTTGGCCTGGAAGGCGATCGGCTCGGAGGTGGGCGCGCAGCCCTCGGGAAAGCGCGGATGGATCGAGAGCCGGAGGTCACCCTGCGCGGGGACCTTCCACAGCACGTTCCAGCGCTCCGCCGCGGTCTGTTGCAGCTCCAGGTAACCGGGGCGCACCTCGTGGGCGAGCGCGCCCTGCGACGCGAGCCACGCGGCAAGCAGTCCCAGCGCCAGTCGAACGATCACGGGCTCGCCGCGCCTTCGACCACGATCGTGTATTTCCCACGCAGCTTGGCGTAGGTCGCGTCGACCACCTCCCGGCTCTTCGCGGCCTGCCACTCGCGCTGCGCGGCATCGCGCACCTCCGCGAGCGGCCGCGGCCCGCCGGTCGCGCGCTGGCTCACCCGCACCACGTGCCACCCGTATCCCGACGGCACGGGGCCCGCCCAGCGGCCCGGCTCGAGCCGCGCGACCTGCCGCGCGAAGTCGTCTCCGAACACGCGGCCGATCTCGCCCACGGCTGAAAGCGGCATCTCGCGTGGCAGCAGGGTTGCCTCACCCAGGTCCGGGGGCGCGGCTTCCGCTTTCGTGCGCTCGAGCTCGGCCAGCGCCTTCGACGCCACGACCGCCGCGCTCTCGCCGCCGCGCGCGCGACTGAAATAGACCTGCGAGAAGGCGAACGACGGCTCGATGCGGAACTTGTCCGGGTGGCGCTCGAGCCAGGCCTGCAGCTCCACGTCGGTCGGGGCCACGATGGCGGTGGCATCGCCGGCCAGGAACTCGAGCTTCTGGCGCATGCGACGGCGCACGATCGTGTCGTCCTTGTCCAGGCCCAGGGCGAGCGCCTCGCGATAGAACACCTCCTCGCGAATGTGGTCCTCGACGAGGCCATCGAGCTCCTTCGCCGTGGGCGGCCGCCGCCAGGTGCGGGTGAACCCGGTGACGAGGTGCTCGACCTTGCCCGGGGTGATCGCGATCTTTCCTTCGGCGGGCGCCCCGCGTTCGCCCAGGAGCTGGAATGCGCCGAACACCGCCGCCCCGAGCACGATGAAGTGCACCAGCGGCTCTCGCAGGACCTTGCCGATCACGCCCATCGCGCTCAACGCCTGGCGGGCGTGTACCAGATGGGCGACGTGTAGGCGCGCTCGGTGACCGTCATCGGGACCTCCTTCGGCAGCTTCACGCCGAAGCGCTTCGCGTCGAAGGCGGTCCAGCGCGGCGTGGGGATCTCGATCACGCGGCCGTAGTAGAACGCACGCTGCGCGGGATCGAAGTCGGGGTCCTTCCAGACCGCGATCAGCTCCGGCGCGCCGATGGTGTTGGTCCAGCTCGCGTTCGCGACGTCCACCGTGTTGCCGACGTCCGGCACCTTCCCGTCGCTTCCGGCCTTGCGGTTGCCCGACCACACGACGTCGTAGACCTTCTCGTGCAACGCGCCCTTCGCGTCGAGCCAGCCTTTCACCACCTGGTAGCGGTCCAGGTTCGCGCCGATCGGATCCTTGAGCGCGGCCACGAGGAAGGTCGGCGATTTGCCCGCGGGGGCTCCCAGGAGGTCGCCGCCCATGGGCACGCCCTTGGTGTACCCGACCTCCGCCGGGAGCCGGCTGCCCGCATCGGCGGGATTGAAGTCGAACCCGCCGAAGAAGCGCACCACCATGCGCGGCCCGGTGGTGGCGTACGTTTCGCGGCGCGCCATCGCGTCGAAGAGCGATTCGCGCGTATTCTCGCGCGCCCATACGCCCGCATACCCCGCGGCGCTCGTCTCCCACGCCATGACCACGGTCTTTTCCTTCTCGTTCTTGATGAACGGGTGCATGGCCCGCTCGGGGCTGGGCTCCGAGGAGGTGGTCTTGCCGAAGAAGTTGTCCTCCTCGACGGCGGTGAGCCCGGTGTGCGCGTCGGTCGACCCGACCAGGCCGAACTTGTAGGGATTGACGCCCAGCTCGCTTTCCAGCTTGAGCCCGTTCCTGTAGGCCGAGCGGACATACTCGAACTCCAGCATCTCCTTCTTCTTCACCTCGCTCAGGTCGAGGTTGCCCTTGTCCCAGCGCTCGAAGCCGGCGAACTCGTCGTTGGGCGACAGGAACGGGTGCGTCTCGCCGTCCCCCTTGATCTGCGTGGCCTCGTAGAGGCGCTCCCACTTCATGCGCGTCTCGGCATATTCACGGTCGATCTTCCTGCCGGTGCCGGGCTCGATGATCGGGAACATCCGCCCGTTGCTGAGGTTGCCGTTGTGGGCGATGGTGAGCAGCTCGCCGCCGGTCTTGTCCTCGTAGGCCTGCATCCACTTCCACAGGTCGCGCGGGTTGTCGCTGCCCAGGGGCTTCTGCGTGGTGTAGGGCTCGATGCGGCTCGCCTTCTCGCCGCCGTCGCGGAAGATCACGTTGCGGTGCAGGTTGTTGCCGGCGGTGTTCGAGGTCCACTCGAAGCCGATGAACGCGGTGAAGCGGCCGGGCTCGTTGGCCTCCTCGGCCGCCTTGATGGTCTCGCGCCATGCGGAGCGATAGGCGCTCGTCCCGGGAAGCGGCAGCAACCCCGGATCCATGGTCCCCTGCGAGAAGCTCACGACGATCTCCATCGCCGCGCCCGCGCCCTTGCCGGTCTGGATCATGTCGTACCACTTGCGGCCCTGGGGGTAGGCCAGCATCTTCGAGTCACCGGACAGCAGGAGCGGAAAGAAGCCCATGCCGTCCGAGTGGTCGGCGACCACGAGGAAGTCGAGGGGCCGCGACAGCTTCGCGGGCTGGCCGCTCGACGCCGTGACCTCCTCGCCCTTCGCGAACCGGTACGCCTCCTTCGGCCCGAGCCGCGCCCCGAAGGCGCCCGCGTCCATCGAGAACGAGGTATGCAGGTGCGTGTCGCCGAAGAACGGGCGCGTCGGGAAACTGCGGCCGGCATAAGGCGAATAGGGCCGTTGCTTGAACGCCTTTTCGGCCGAGGCCCGATCGAAGGTGCCGATGTCCGTCGTCGTTTCCTGCTGGGCGAGGAGCGGCAGCGAAAGCCCCAATGCGTAGGTCGCTGCGATTGCCACGATGCCCGTCTTCGATTTCATGCCCGCTCCCCGTCCGTGTCGAAACTGGCGTCGAAGCTACTCGCTCGCGACGCGTGCAGGCATTGGACTTTGGTCTTAGAGGGACCAGCACCTTGGTGCGATAGGCACCGGGCGGCCGTTGCCACAAACTCACGGCGAAACTTTCCTGGAGACCCGACATGCGTGAACGTGGCGTGATGACAGCCGTGCTGCTTGCAATGCTCTTCCTTCCGAATGCCGCGAGCGCCCAGTACCTCGACGGCACCCTGTTGAAGATCAAGACCTCGGGAACGATCAACCTGGGCTATCGCGAGTCCTCGCCGCCCTTCTCGTTCAACGGCCCGGATCTCAAGCCCGCGGGCTACTCCGTGGACCTGTGCACCTTCGTCGCGCGCGCGGTCCAGAAGAAGCTCGGGCTCCCGGACCTCAAGGTGAACTGGGTCCCGGTGACCGCGGAGAACCGCGTGCAGCTGGTCGTGGACAAGAAGATCGACGTCGAGTGCAGCACGACCACCACCACCCTCGCGCGCCAGGAGCGCGTGGACTTCAGCCTCATGACCTTCGTGGACGGCGCGGGGCTGCTGACGCTGGCGGACAAGACCGTCCCCTCGACCGCGGAGCTGGCCGGCAAGCGCATCGCCGTGATTCCCGCGACCACCACCGAGAAAGTGCTCAACGAAGGCATGAAGGCGCTCAACATCACCGCGACCCTGGTGCCGGTGAAGGACCACGCGCAGGGAATCCTCGCCATCGAGGAGGGCCGCGCCGACGCGTTCGTCTCCGATCGCAGCATCCTCGCGGGGCTCGCCCTCACCTCGAAGGACCCGCGCCGCTTCGCGCTCGCGCGCAACGCGTTCTCGTACGAGCCCTACGGGCTCATGGTGCGCCGCAACGACTCGTCGTTCCGCCTGGTCGTCAATCGCGCGCTCTCCGAGCTCTACCGGTCGGGCGCGATCCTGCAGGTCTACGAGCGCTGGTTCGGCGCCCTCGGCGCGCCCGGCGAGGCGCTGCAGGCGATGTACCTGCTCAACGGCCTGCCGGACTGATCGTCACGCGGTAGCGGTGGCGCGCACGAATCCGCCGGCGACCTCGACGGCGCCGGCGCGCCGCAGCTCGGCGACCACCCATTCGGCGAGCGCTTCCGGCGCCTCGCCGAGGAACGGCTCCGCCAGCAGGCGATAGCAGGGAACGCGGGCGAGATAGCCCGCGACCTCCTCGAGCGCCATGTGCTGCCGCTCGAGCAGCGCGAAGGCGAACAGCACCTTGAAGACGTGGCGCGCGTTCTTCGCCGGATCGGCGGCGAACGCCGCGAGGCGCGAGCGCACGCGCGCGATCGCCTCCCCGACCCCATCGAACGGCGCGCCATGCCCGGGGATCACCACCGACGGATCGAGCCGCTCGATGCGCGCCACGGTCTCGAGCGAGCTGTCGATCGCGGCGCTCGTACCCGCCTCGGGCCAGACGATCCCCATGCCCCTCTCCCACAGGGCGTCGCCCGAGACCAGGATCCGGTGGCGCGGCTCGAAGAACATCAGCGCCTCCATGTCGTGCCCGGGCGCGGCGTGGACCTGCCACTCGAAGCCCCCGCCCTCGAAGCGATCGCCGGGAGCGAGCGTGTCGTCGAAGTGGAACGGGTCGGCCTTGTGGTCGAAGAGCGCGATCGAGCCGGTCTCGGCGGTCCACGGCCGCACGTGCTTCGCCTCGCCTTCGGGAATGGTGATGCGGCATCCCAGCGCGCTCGCGAGCGCGGCGTTGCCGCCCATGTGGTCGGTATGGCAGTGCGTGTTGATCAGCCGCTCGAGGGGCTCGCCATCGAGGCCGAGCGGGCCGGTGACCAGCTCGAGCGTGCGCTCGCGGTGCGTGCAGTAGCCCGAGTCGACGAGCACGTTGTCGCCGGGTGCGAGGAGCACGACCTGGTTGCAGTTGAGCAGGCCGCGCACGATCACGCGGACGGAAGGCGGCAGCGCGCTAGGCTCCACGCCGCTTCCCCGGCTTGCGCTGCATCGCCTCCACGGCCTGGTCCACGAAGCGCTCCATCTGGCGGCGGGCCCCGGCGCCGAACATCCGGATGCGCCCGGTGTGGGCCATGAGCAGCAGGCCCGAGGCGTGGGCGAAGACGTCGACCACGAGCAGCCGCGCGGCGTCGCGGCGTGCGCCGAGCGCCATGGCGGCGTCCGAGATCGGCTGCACGGCCTCGGCCAGGGCGGCGTTCAGCATCTCGTCGCGCTCGCGGCCGAGCCCGCGCGGCTTCATGCCGCCGCGCATCAAGTAGAAGCCGAGCTCGAGGTCGCGCGGGTTGTCGTCGTAGAAGCGGAAGAACGCGAGGGCGGCGGCGCGCAGCCTCGCGGCCGGCGTCCGGGCGCGCGCCGTGGCCGCGTCCACCGCCCGCGCGAGCTCCGAGAGCGAGGCGCGCAGCAGCTCGGCGTAGATCGCCTCCTTCGACTCGAAGTGGAAATAGAGCGCCGCGGGCGTGTAGCCCGCCTCGGCCGCGATGGCGCGCAGCGACGCCCCGTCGAGGCCCTCGCCCTCGAACACCTTGCGCGCGGCCGCGAGTATCCGGCCCCGCTTCGCGTCTCTCGTCATGCCTTTTCATACCACGCTTGACGCATTTTTTCCAACGGTGTTAGATTTCTTAACACTGTTCGAAACCAGCCTGAGGAGAACGCGAATGTCCGTGCGCATCGAGAAGGCCGGGGCCGTCTGGACCGTGATCCACGACCGCCCGGAGGCGCGCAACGCGATGGACCCGCGCAGCGCCGACGAGCTCACCGCCGCGTTCCTCGAGTTCGACGCCGACAAGGAGGCCGCGGTCGCGGTGTTCTACGGCGCGGGCGGCGCGTTCTGCTCGGGCTGGGACCTCAAGTACGTGAGCACCCTGGAGTCCGACTATCCCCTGGGCGAGCTCGACATCCCGCCGCTGGGCCCGCGCGGCAACGGCGGCGAGATCCCGCGCGGCCCGCTCGGGCCCTCGCGCCTCGAGCTCGACAAGCCCGTCATCGCGGCGATCGAGGGGCCCGCGGTCGCCGGCGGCATGGAGCTCGGCCTGTGGTGCGATTTCCGCGTGATGGCGCGCGACGCGTACTTCGGCGTCTACTGCCGCCGCTGGGGCGTGCCGCTGATCGACGGCGGCACCGTGCGCCTGCCGCGCATCGTGGGCCAGGGACGCGCCCTCGAGATCATCCTCACCGGCCGCAAGGTGCCGGCCGAGGAATGCCTCGCGATCGGGCTGTGCGAATACGTGACCCCCTCCGGCGGCGCGCGCGCCCGGGCCGAGGAGATCGCCCGCGAGATCGCGCGTTTCCCGCAGGTCTGTGCGCGCGTGGACCGCCGTTCCGCGATCCGCAGCCACGGGCTGCCGGTTCGCGATGCGCTGATCCAGGAGTGGTACAACGGCCGCGAGGCGCTCACCAAGGACGGTGTGGCCGGCGCGAGCCGCTTCCGCGACGGCATGGGGCGCCACGGGGACTTCGGCAAGATCCGCTGAGGGGCACCGCCCTATAATCGGGACGTGTCCCCCCTCCCGCTCTCCGGGCTGAGCGTCATCACCGTGGCGCTCAACCTTCCCGGGCCCGCCGCCTGCGCGCGGTTGCGCGACCTCGGCGCCTCGGTGACGAAGATCGAGCCGCCGGGGGGCGATCCGTTCGAGACCTATTGCCCGTCGTGGTACGCGCGCCTGCACGAGTCGATGACGGTCGAGCGCGTCGACCTGAAGAGCGTGACGGGGCGCGCGCGCCTCGGGGACCTGCTGCAGCACGCCGACCTCTTCGTGACGGCCCAGCGCCCGTCCGCGCTCGCCCGCCTCGGGTTGAGCGACGACATCCTGACGGCGCGCTACAAGCGCCTCTGCCACGTCGCCATCACCGGCCACCCGGCCCCGGACGATGAGACGCCGGGCCACGACCTCACCTATCTCGCGGTGCACGGCCTGCTCTCGCCACCCGCGATGCCCGCCACGCTCTACGCCGACATGGCGGGCGCCGAGCGCGCGGTGAGCACCGCGCTCGCGCTCGTGATCGCGCGCGAGCGCACCGGCCGCGGCGTGCACGCTCAGGCGCCGCTCGAGCATGGCGCGCGCGCCCTCGCCCAGCCGCTGCACGAAGGGCTGACCGGGCCCGGCAAGCTGCTCGGCGGCGGGCTCGCTGGCTATAATGTCTACGCGACGCGCGAAGGATGGATCGCCGTCGCGGCGCTGGAGCCGCACTTCGCCGCGAGCCTCGCGCGCGAGCTGCAGCTCGAGACGCTCACCATCGACGCGCTGCGCGAGCGCTTCGCTTCCGAGACCGCGGCGCATTGGGAAAGCTGGGCGCGGGAACGCGACCTGCCGATCGCCGCGCTGCGCAACCCTTCCGACGAAAGACCCTCCTAGAAAATGCAGATCCAGAACCAGGTATTCCTCGTCGCCGGCGGCGGCTCGGGCCTCGGCGCGGCCACCGCGGGCATGCTGGCCGCGGCGGGCGGCAAGGTCGTCATCGCCGACCTGAACGAGGGCGGCACCCGCGCGCTCGGCGCGAACGCGAAGTTCATCCGCACCGACGTCACCGACGAGGCGCAGACGCAGGCGGCGGTCGACGCATGCGTCTCCGAGTTCGGCGGCATCCACGGGGCGATCAACTGCGCGGGCATCGCGCCGGGCGAGCGCGTCGTCGGGCGCAACGGGCCCCATGCGCTCGCGAGCTTCGAGCGCGCGATCCGCATCAACCTCGTCGGCACGTTCAACGTGATCCGGCTCGCGGCCGCGCGCATGAGCACGCAGGCGCCGTTCGCGAGCGGCGAGCGCGGCGTGATCGTGAACACCTCGTCGGTCGCCTCGATGGACGGACAGATCGGGCAGGCGGCCTATGCGGCGTCGAAGGCCGGCGTGAACGGCATGACGCTGCCGATCGCGCGCGAGCTGGCGAAGTTCGGCATCCGCGTGATGACCATCGCGCCCGGGATCTTCGACACGCCGATGCTCCAGGGCATGAGCGAGGAGATCCGCGCCTCGCTCGGCGCGCAGATTCCCTTCCCTTCGCGCCTCGGCAAGCCCGAGGAATACGCGGCGCTCGTGCGGCACATCGTGGAGAACGAGGTCCTGAACGGGGAAGTGATCCGCCTCGACGGCGCGATCCGGATGACGGCCAAGTGACGCGGGGGCCCCGCCCCCCGTAAAAAGGCCCCTCGGCGCGGTATAATTACACTCTTCGATCCGGCAACCCAAAAGGCTGTCCGCTCATGCTGTTCGATACCCACCTGACAGAGGAATTCGACGCCCTTCGCGACACCGTGAAGCGCATGTGCGACACCGAGCTCGCCCCCCGCGCGGCCGGGATCGACGCGAAGAACGAATTCCCGGCCGACATGTGGGCCAAGCTCGGCGAGCGGGGCCTGCTCGGCATGACGGTCCCCGACGACTACGGCGGGACCGGCCTCGGATACCTCGCCCACGTGGTCGCGATGGAGGAAGTCTCCCGCGCCTCGGCCTCGGTGGGCCTGTCCTACGGCGCGCATTCCAACCTGTGCGTCAACAACCTCTACCTCAACGGCAACGAGGCGCAGCGGCGCAAGTACCTGCCCAAGCTGTGCTCGGGCCAGTTCGTGGGCGCGCTCGCGATGAGCGAGCCGGGCGCCGGCAGCGACGTCGTCGGCTCGATGGCGTGCAAGGCCGAGAAGCGCGGCGACCGCTGGGTCGCCAACGGCTCGAAGATGTGGATCACCAACGGCCCCGATGCCGATGTCGCGATCGTCTACATGCGCACGGCCCCGAAGGACCAGGGCTCCAGGGCGATGACCGCCTTCCTGGTCGAGAAGGGCATGAAGGGGTTCTCGACCGCGCAGAAGCTCGACAAGCTCGGCATGCGCGGCTCCAACACCTGCGAGCTCGTGTTCCAGGATTGCGAGATCCCCGAGGAGAACGTCCTCGGCGCGGTCAACGGCGGCTCGAAGGTCTTGATGAAGGGCCTCGACACCGAGCGCACCGTGCTCTCCGGCGGGCCGATCGGGATCATGCAGTCGGCGATGGACCTGGTCCTGCCGTACGTGCACGAGCGCAAGCAGTTCGGCCAGCCGATCGGCACCTTCGAGCTGATGCAGGGCAAGGTCGCCGACATGTACACCAGGCTGCAGGCCTCGCGCGCCTTCAGCTACCGCACCGCCCAGGCGCTCGACGCCGGCCGCGGACGCGCCGCGCGCAAGGACGCCGCCGCGTGCCTGCTGTTCTCCTCGGAGAACGCGGTGCAGGTGGCCCTCGAGGCGATCCAGTGCCTCGGCGGCAACGGCTACATCAACGAATTCCCCGCGGGCCGCCTGCTGCGGGACGCCAAGCTCTACGACATCGGGGCCGGCACCAACGAGATCCGCCGCATGCTCATCGGGCGGGAGCTGTTCGAAGAATCGGTTTGAATCGAAAGGCAGGAGATTTCCATGGCTGAGAGCATCGTCATCGTCGGCGCGAAGCGCACCCCGATCGGATCCATGCAGGGCAAGTTCACCTCCATGTCCGCCTCGCAGCTCGGCGCGGTCGCGATCAAGGCGGCGGTCGAGCAGGCGGGCGTCAAGCCGGGCGAGGTCGACGACCTCATCTTCGGCAACGTGCTCGGAGCGGGCCAGGGCCAGGCGCCCGCGCGCCAGGCCGCGCTCGGCGCCGGCCTCGACAACACCACGCCCGCCACCACCATCAACAAGATGTGCGGATCGGGCATGAAGGCCGCGATGATGGCCTTCGACCAGCTCTCCTCGGGCCAGGCGACGATCGTGGTCGCCGGCGGCATGGAATCGATGACCAACGCGCCGCACCTGCTGCCCAAGGGACGCGGCGGCATCCGCTACGGCCACGGCCAGGTCCTCGACCACATGGCCTTCGACGGCCTCGAGAATGCCTACGACGGCAAGCCCATGGGCACGTTCGCCGACGCGACCGCGAAGAAGTACGGCTTCACGCGCGAGAACATGGACGAGTACGCGAAGGAATCGACCACGCGCGCCGTGAACGCCTCCAAGTCGGGCGGCTTCAAGGACGAGATCGCCCCGGTGACGGTCAAGGGCCGCAAGGGCGACGAGGTGGTCTCCGAGGACGAGACGCCGTTCTCCGTCAACGTCGAGAAGATCCCGACGCTGCGCCCCGCCTTCAACAAGGACGGCACGGTCACGGCGGCCACGTCGTCGTCGATCTCCGACGGCGCCGCGGCGCTGGTGATGATGACGGAATCCGAGGCGAAGAAGCGCGGCGCCAAGCCGCTCGCGCGCATCGTCGCCTACGCCTCGAACGCGCACGAGCCCGAGTGGTTCACGACGGCGCCCGTGGGCGCGATCAAGAAGGTCCTCGACAAGGCCGGCTGGAAGGCCTCCGACGTCGACCTGTACGAAGTCAACGAAGCATTCGCGGTGGTCACGATGGCCGCGATGAAGGACGTCGGCATTCCGGCCGACAAGGTGAACGTGAATGGCGGCGCCGTGGCCCTGGGTCATCCCATCGGGGCGACCGGCGCGAGAATCATCACGACGCTGATCTACGCGCTCAAGAAGCGCGGAGGGAAAAAGGGGGTCGCCGCGCTTTGCATCGGCGGCGGTGAAGGAACGGCTATCGCACTGGAGATCCTGTAAATGAGCAATGCAACAACCCAACCCACTCCGATCGAGCGCACGCCGAACATCGGCGCCAACCTCGCCGCGGAGCTTCGGTCCGTCGGCATCGACTCGCTCGAGGCCCTGATGCGCGTCGGATTCTGGGACGCGTGGCTGCAGCTTCGCCGCGCCAACCCGGAACGCAACAGCGTCCCCGCCTGCCTTGCCCTCGCGGGCGCGGTGGCCGGCGTGCGCTGGAACCACCTGCCTCCGAAGGTCCGCGCGGACATCCGCCAGCGCGTGAAGGCCGTGCGCGTATGACCCCCGGCCGCTGCGGAGCTGCAGCGGCGATGCTGGCGGCGGCCCTGGTCGCCGCCGGCTGCGGGAAATCCGAGGCACCGAAGGTCGACGCCGCCGCCGAGAAGGCGGCCGCCACCGAGCGCGCGAAGCAGCGCGCCTACGGCGGCACCGAGGTGAAGGCGCTCGAGAACGCGAACAAGATCGGCGCCGACATGAACGAGAAGGCCCAGGCCCGCGACCCGGACTCGAAGTAGCCATGCTCACGCGCGCCCACACGGATTTCCTCACCGAAGAGCAGCGCATGATCCGCGACATGGCGCGCGACTTCGCGCGCCAGGAGCTTGCGCCCCACGCCGGGCAATGGGACCAGGACGGCTGGCTGCCCGACGAGGTGGTCGCGAAGCTCGGTGAGCTGGGCCTCCTCGGCATGGTGGTGCCCGAGGAGTTCGGCGGCACCTTTTCCGACTACGTGGCCTACGCCCTCGCGATGGAGGAGATCGCCGCGGGATGCGCGTCCACGGCGACGCTCATGAGCGTGCACAACTCCGTGGGCTGCGGTCCGATCCTCGCCTGGGGCACGCCGGAGCAGAAGCAGGCCTGGCTCCCGGACATGGCCGCCGGCCGCAAGATCGGCTGCTTCTGCCTCACCGAGCCGCAGGCCGGCAGCGAGGCCAACAACCTCAAGACCCGCGCCGTGCTCAAGGACGGCAAGTGGGTCCTGAACGGCTCCAAGCAGTTCATCACCAACGGCAAGCGCGCCGCGGTCGCCATCGTGTTCGCGGTGACCGATCCCGAGCTCGGCAAGAAAGGGCTGTCGGCCTTCATCGTCCCGACCGACACGCCCGGCTTCAACGACCAGAAGCTCGAGCACAAGCTCGGCATCCGCGCCTCCGACACCTGCGCCATCGTGCTCGAGGACTGCGCCATCCCCGAGGCCAACCTGCTCGGCCCGCGCGGCAAGGGCCTCGCGATCGCGCTCTCGAATCTCGAGGGCGGGCGCATCGGCATCGCCTCGCAGGCGCTCGGCATCGCGCGCGCGGCCTTCGAGGCCGCCCTCGCGTATGCGAGGGATCGGACTCAGTTCGGCAAGAAGCTCGTCGAGCACCAGTCGATCGCGAACTACCTCGCCGACATGCACACGCGCATCAACGCCGCGCGCCTGCTGATCCTGCACGCGGCCCGCATGCGCACCGAGGGCATC
>Ga0075366_10000708_pt1 | contig 15838 bp, 10 predicted proteins | sample EndMethybrTD3031_FD_72351 | JGI IMG/M metagenome (GOLD analysis project Ga0075366, IMG submission 72351) | Populus endosphere microbial communities from Tennessee, USA - Endosphere MetaG P. TD hybrid TD303-1 | ecosystem: Host-associated > Plants > Roots > Endosphere | place: USA: Tennessee...
TTCAACACCATTGCCGTCGATGACGGCATCGCCATGGGCCACGGCGGCATGCTCTATTCGCTGCCATCGCGCGAACTTATCGCCGACTCGGTCGAATACATGGTCAACGCCCACTGCGCCGACGCAATGGTGTGCATCTCCAACTGCGACAAGATTACCCCCGGCATGCTGATGGCTGCGTTACGCCTGAATATCCCGGTGGTATTCGTCTCGGGCGGACCGATGGAGGCGGGCAAGGTCAAATCGGCCGACGGCACGCAGATCATCAAGCTGGATCTGGTCGATGCCATGGTCAAGGCGGCCGACCGCAACGTCTCCGATGCCGATGTGGCCGCCATTGAAAGCGCCGCCTGCCCCACCTGTGGCTCCTGTTCCGGCATGTTCACAGCCAACTCGATGAATTGCCTGACCGAAGCACTGGGTCTGTCGCTGCCGGGCAATGGCACCGTGGTGGCGACGCATGCCGATCGCAAACAGCTGTTCCTGCGCGCGGGCCGCACCGTGGTCGAGCTGTGCAAGCGCTACTACGAGCAGGACGACGAAACCGTGCTGCCGCGCGCCATTGCGACCTACAAGGCTTTCGAGAACGCCATGAGCCTCGACGTGGCCATGGGAGGCTCGACCAATACTGTCCTGCACTTGCTGGCCGCCGCGAGTGAGGCTGGCGTCGACTTCAAGATGAAGGACATCGACCGCATCTCGCGCAAGGTGCCGTGCCTGTGCAAGGTTGCGCCCGCGACCGACAAGTTCCATATCGAAGACGTGCATCGTGCTGGCGGCGTGGTCGGCATACTTGCCGAGCTGGATCGTGGTGGCCTCATCAATCGCGATACCTACACCGTGCATACCAGGACGCTGGGCGAAGCCTTGCACACTTGGGACGTCATGCATGCGCATGACAACCAGGTATTCGATTTTTTCCGCGCTGCGCCAGGTGGCGTGCCGACACAAGTGGCTTTCAGCCAGGACAAGCGCTTCACCGAGCTGGATCTGGATCGCACCAAGGGCTGCATCCGCGATGTTGCCAATGCCTACTCCAGGGACGGAGGGCTGGCAGTGCTCTACGGCAACATCGCCGAGAATGGCTGCATCGTGAAGACCGCTGGCGTGGATGAGTCGATCTGGAAATTCAGCGGCAAGGCACGCGTCTACGAAAGCCAGGACGATGCCGTCGAAGCGATTCTTGCCGACCAGGTCGTTGCTGGCGACGTGGTCGTCATTCGCTACGAAGGCCCCAAGGGAGGTCCAGGCATGCAGGAAATGCTGTATCCGACCTCGTACCTGAAATCGCAGGGTCTCGGCAAGCAGTGCGCGCTTTTGACGGATGGCCGTTTCTCCGGCGGCACCTCGGGCCTGTCGATTGGTCATGCTTCGCCCGAAGCGGCCATGGGCGGCGCGATCGCCCTGGTGGAAGAGGGCGACACGATCGAGATCGACATTCCCAACCGCAGCATCAGGCTGGCAATTTCCGACGCGGAACTGACCAGTCGCCGTGCCGCCATGAACGCTCGCGGAGCCGAAGGCTGGAAACCCGCCAACCGTGTACGCCATGTCTCTGCTGCGCTGCAGGCCTATGCCGCGCTGACGACAAGTGCCGACACCGGCGCCGTTCGGGATGTAACGCAAGTCCAGCGTTAAATCGCTCACACTTTGGCCGGGACAACAGGGAGTACGGACATCCGTCCGGCTCCCTGTTTTCGTTCGACTGAACACCCCCGGATGCGCTCCCTCCCCCGTCCTGTCTGGGTCTGCACGGCTGGCTCGCCTGCAAGCCCTGCTCACCCTGTGGACCCGCCCGTGGCCGCCGTTGACCCTCAAGGAGACGGTGATGCCCGAACTGGCGACTACGCGGACCGGGCAATCTGAACGAATGGGCGCAAGACCAAAACGCAGAAAAAACGCAGAATGATATTTCCGTCCGTAGAGCACCTGGATAATCTTTCGAACAGCCTGCAGTCGGCGTTCATTCGTCTCGCCAAAGACGAAACGCTGTGGCACAGCGATCTCAACGGCGCATTGCGTCACCTCACCGCCAGTGTCGCGCAAGCACTTGATGTGGCGCGCGTAGCCGTCTGGTTGTCGCACGAGGACGAGCCTTCGATCGATTGCGTTCAGCAACTTCTTGTCAAGGAAGGACGCTTCGAGCGTGGCGGCAAATTGCAGGCGCAGGACTACCCGGCCTATTTTCGCGCCCTTGCCGGAGGCCGCCTGATTGATGCAGCTGATGCGGTCAATGACTACCGCACTGCCGAGTTCGCTGCTTCCTATCTCATCCCCAAAGGCATCGGCGCGACGCTCGATGCGATGTTGCACAACGCCGGTCGTTTCTGCGGCGTGTTGTGCATCGAGCACGTCGGCAGCGCACGGCTGTGGAGCAGGGAAGAGCAGAATTTCGCAACATCCGCGGCCGACCTCGTATCGCAGTTGCTGATGTTCCATTCACTCAAGGATAGCGAGCGTCGCTACCGCACGCTTTTCAATGCCGCCGGCGATGCCATCCTGACGCTCAAGGGCGGCATGATCATCGATTGCAATCCCCTGGCGCTGACCTTGTTCAGCTGTACGCGGGAAGAGTTGATGAACACGACGCGTGGCGATCTGTCGCCGCCTATTCAACCCAATGGACAACTCTCCGGCCAGCGTCTGCTGGCGATCATCAAGGAAGTGGAAGACGGCACACCGGCCTATTTCGAATGGGTATTCCGGCGGCCGAATGGCGTTGAATGGGAAGCTGAAATCAGCGCCGCTTCCATCCTGACGGGTGACGAGCGCATCGTGCTGGCCATCATTCGCGACGTGACCGAGCGTCGGCAGGCCGAGCGCGTGCGCCATCAATCGGCACTCCTCCTGGCGCGTCGCAATGGCGCATTGCTGGTGGTCAACCGCCTGGCCAGCAGATTGCACGGCATGACCGATGTGCATCAGATTGCCGAAGAGACCGTACGCGTGCTGCGCATGTTGCAGGATGTGCCATGCATCACTTTCTTGCGCGTCCTGCCGGGTAGCGAGGTACTTCAGCGTATTGCCGTGGACGGAGATGGCAGTGATGAATTGATGGCTGAAGACGCTGAGGGCATTCCCTTGCGGGGCAGCCTGGCCGGTCAGGCGCTACGGGAACGACGCATTCTTGTAAGTGGCGACGTTGCGCATGACGAAAGAATCATCCCTGCCGCCAAGATCGGCTTGCTCAAATGCAGCGTCAAATCACTCGTCGTGTTGCCGCTGATCTTCAGTGAAGAAGCACTTGGCAGCATCGGGCTGCTGTTCAGCGAAGCCAACGTGATGTTCGGCGATATCGAAATGGAAACGCTCAACACCATCTGCCAGACCGTGTCGCTGGCGATGGTCAATGCGCGGCATGTGCAGGTGCTGGAGCATCAGGCCATGCATGACTCGCTGACCTTGTTGCCGAATCGCGCGCACCTGCACCGGGAAGCCGCGCGGGCCATACGTCAGGCCAGCGAGCGTGCGCAATCAGTAAGCCTGATGTTGCTTGATCTGGATCGCTTCAAGGAGGTCAACGACACGCTTGGCCATCATGCTGGTGACATGTTGATCAAGCTGGTCGGCGAGCGTCTGCGCGAAGCCCTGCTGCAGCGCGATGCCATGCTGGCGCGACTGGGCGGCGATGAGTTCGCGATTCTTCTGCGTGTGACCGATAGTCTCGAAGACGCCCATGCCGTCGCACTTGAAATGGTCGCCGCCTTGCGTCGTCCGTTTGACGTGCAAGGCATCGCCATCGAACTGGGTGGCAGTATCGGCGTCGCCATCTATCCGCAGCACGGCGATTCGAGCAATGCATTGCTGCGCTGCGCCGACGTGGCGATGTACGCGGCCAAGACGACGGTCGGCAACGTGAGCGCCTACGATGCCGAACTCGATCAGCATAATCCTCGCCGCCTTGCGATGATTACAGAGCTCGGTTCCGCAATCGTCGGCAATCAGCTGGTGCTGCATTTCCAGCCCAAGCTGGATCTTGTAACCGGCGAATGGTCAGGCAGCGAGGCGCTGGTGCGCTGGGTGCATCCACAACTCGGACAGATTCCACCGGGCGAGTTCATCCAGTTTGCCGAGACCAGCGACCTGATTCGTCCCCTCACGTTGTGGGTCGCGCGCCGTGCCCTGGAGCACATGCGCGAATGGCATGAGCGAGGTCTGGACCTGCCTGTCTCCATCAATCTGTCGACGCGCAATCTGCTTGACGTGACCTTCCCCGACTCGATGGCGGCCTTGCTGAAAGAATATTGCGTGCCGCCGCATCTGCTCGAACTCGAGATTACGGAAACCGCGCTGATTGGCGATCCGAATCGCGCCATGTCGGTAGTCGAACGTCTTGTCGAACAGGGCATGCGCCTGTCGATCGATGATTTCGGTACCGGCTATTCATCGCTTGCCTACCTGAAACGTCTGCCGCTGCATGCGTTGAAGATCGACCGCTCTTTCGTGCGCGACATGCTCATCGACGAGCAGGACGCCATCATCGTGCGATCTACGATTGGCCTGGCGCACAGCCTAGGTTTGCAGGTCGTTGCCGAAGGTGTCGAGGATGTGCATACGCTGGCCGCCTTGCGAGAATTCGGCTGCGATCTGGCACAGGGTTATGTGCTCAGCAAGCCGGTGCCTGCCGATCAGGCCGAGCGTCGATTGATGGCACCCTACATCGCCGCCAACGACTGAGAGCCAGCCACGCGCTCGCTCCGCTTTCTGACGGACTCTAGAGACTTGTTTGGGGTTTCAGTAAAAATGCATGACGCCGGCCTCGAAATGCGCACCACTATTGGCGCGAGTTTCATAAGGCGGTGACTACTGCGCGCCGTTCTTCACTTCCAGCGTGGAGTCGCCCTGTACCTTCTGAAAGCGGAAAGTCTCCACCATCACGAGGATATCCGTGCTGCGCGCGGTTTCTGGCGGCAGCGGCTTGAACGGAGACGCCATGCGCACGATGCGTACTGCAGCTTCGTCTAGCTTCTTGTTGCCGGAAGAGCGCTCGATCGTGGTGTCGACCAGTCGGCCCTTGCGGTCGATTTCTATCGACATCATGACGCTGCCATAGATTGCCCTGCCGTCCGCATCCTTGGGAAATTTGAGACTGCCCAGATCCTCCACGACCTTGCGCCACGCGATGGTGTAGAGCGCAAAGCTCGACTCCTTGGTGCGCGGTGATACGACGGTCTTGCGCGGACGTGCCGCGTACTGACGCAGCAACTTGTCGACAACGGCTTCCTGTTTGGCCATGGCGCGCGCCTTATCCTCGGCCGAGTCGCCCGGCTTGGGTGCATCGTTCTGCGTCTGCTCATTGCTGCGTCGCCCGGTCGCCTGTTCGACGGCCGCCAGTGCCTTGGCCTGCGCCAGCAGGGTGCGCTGACGCGCTTCGAGGGATTCCACGCGCTTGCTGGCATCGACCATGGCGTCACCGGCCTGATCGGTGTGCTCGGGCGGTAGCGGCGTAGTCGGCAGTTCCTTGGTGTCCGTATTGCCGCCGCCATCCATGTTCGCTTGTGCCAGCGCCTGTACCTGGCGTGGCGCCTGACTGTGCTTGGCATTGACGATGACGACATCGAGATGCGGCTTTTCCTTGCGTGCTCCGCCATCCGGCATGGCAAAGCCGAGCAGGAAAATGACGACAATATGTGCCACGATCGAAATGCCGATACCGACACCTTCGGCTTCAGAGAGGCGTTTCTTCTTTTCGGGTGGAGGCAGTTTCGCAAGCAGCAGTGCGGGCGTGCCCTCTGACCGTCTGGCGGGCTTTTTCACGGATGCGGCAGGGGTGGCGCTGCGGTGGGCTTGGTGCGGCATGCGGCAGATTCTACGCCGGGCCCGGACGGCGATTAAGGTCGATCCGACAGCCGCATGCAGTCGACCGGGTGCAATGCCTTGCGAGGAGACATTTGCCGCCCAGGGCTTCGTATCCCGACCGTTTCACTGCACCTCGTCCTGTGCCAGGTCGGAGGGCAGGTCTTGCGTCGAAGTTTCCGTCGCGATGGCTGCGGTTGCCTGATCATCATTGACAGCCAATGCCAGTTCTTCAGCCTCGCCTTCTTCATCGCCGAGAATCTCGCTGTCCTGTGCCAGCGGCGGCAGGGTGGCGACGTACTTCGCACGCAACTCGATGTCGATCAGGTCGAACTGCTCCAGCGACAGCTGCGCGCGATCGCCATTGTTGAGATTCGGCAGCGAATGCACCTTGAAGACGAACGGCACATCTTCGAGGCGCACGATGTTTTCGCGCAGGACCTTGCCGGCCACTTCCTTGACGCCCGCCTGACGCAACCAGCGCAGGCACCAGTAACGTTCCATGCCTTGCTGGAATTCGGCGTAGGCCTTGTAGGTCAGATCGAAATCGTTCATCGCCGCTGCCAGCTCGGCCGATCCCGGCGGGAAGTGTGCCGGTTCACCGCGCAGGTGTGAGAGCAATTGCCACTGGTTACACATGTCGACATAGCGACGCAACGGACTGGTCGACCACGCATAGCAATCGACACCGAGGCCGTCATGCGGCGCAGCGGCTGTGGTCATGCGCACGCGGCCACCGCTCTGGGCGCGGTAGATGGCGGGTATGCCAGCTTCATGCAGCAACCTGCCCCAGGTGCTGTTGGCGAGGATCATCAGCTCGGCCACCAGCTTGTCCAGCGGCGAACCACGCTTGCGTCGCTCGATGCTGATCTGGCCGGGACCATCCTGCGTATCGATGCTCCAGTCGACGTAGTAGTTGAAGTCCATTGCATTCTGGTTGGCCGACGGCTTGCCGCGTCCTGCTTCGAGCACGCAGGCCAGTTCCCACAGTACGGTCAGTTCGCGTTTGAATTCGAAATCAGGTCCGCCGTTGGCGAGCGTTTCTTCATTGAAGACCGGCTCGAGATCGTGATGGCGCAGGTTTGCGGCAACCGGTACGCGTTCGATGCAGGAGCGGGTGCCCGCCAGCGAGTAATCGCTGTTCACATCGACATACAGCGACACTGCGGGCCGCGCCGAACCTGCGCCCAGCGTGAATACGCTGACCAGATCGTCGGGCAGCATGGTGATCTTGTTGCCCGGCATGTACACCGTCGACAGGCGCTTGCGCGCAATGGCGTCGATTTCCGAGCCGGGCGTGATGCCCAGGCATGGCGCGGCGATGTGAATGCCGACGACCCATCCCCCGCCTTCACGTGGTGTCAGTGACAGAGCATCGTCGATTTCGGTTGTCGTGGCGTCATCGATGGAAAAAGCCTGCACCTTGGCGAGCGGTAATTCTGTCTGAGCTTCCGGCGCTGTCACTGCCGGAAAGCCGGTGCCTTCCGGAAAGTATTCGAACAGGAAACGGCCGAGCAGGAATTCATGCGAGGACGGCAGCGCGCCAGCCTTTAGCATGAGGCGCGGCACCGACAGGCCGGATTCTTCGCAGGCCGCTTCGAGCGCCTTGGTCTCCAGCTTGTTCCGATCCGGGCGATAGAGCAGTTGCGGCAATATCGGAACGAATTCGGCAGGCAACTTGCCGCCGAGCAATTCGTCCTTCATGCGTGCGACGCTTTCCTGCTGCAGACGTTTTTTCTCCGCGCTGGCCAATGCAGCCTGCAGGATTTCCGGCGGCGCCTTGCGGAAGCGTCCACGTCCCTTGCGATGAAAGTGCAAGGGTGAAGATTGCAGGCCTTGCAACAGTGCCGTGGCCTCGATCGCATTGGGTGGATGGCCGAAATATTCCTGGGCGAACTCGGTAAAGCCGAACTCTGCATCGCCACACATCTCCCACAGGAAATCCGTTTCGAGCGCAGCCGATTCCTTTTCCGCACGTGCCAGAAGTTCACTTGCGGAGGGATTGGCGTAGCGCAGCAGGATGGCGTTGGACTTGAGCTTCACCCGCTTGCCATGCGGTGTTTCCACCTGCAGCGAGGTGTCGTTGTCGGCCAGGATGGTTCCTGTCTTGAAAACACCATCCTCTTCAAACAGCACGTTCATCTGATTCCATTTCTGTTGTGGGCCTGACGTGCAGCCATCAGTGCGCTGGCATGCAGCGCGGACCCCGTTCGCCGTCAGACCGTTATTCTTGTGCTGTAGTCCCGGCCTGATCAGTTTCCCGACGAGCGCCCGACCTGCCCCGGATTATAGGCCACGGGGCTATACGCGCCGCGATACAGGGCGGCGAAATAAGCGCGGGTAGAAGAGCTACCGGCTCGACACATGCGTTGGCGGGACCCCGGGTTTGCGCAAATCGCTCGCAAGTGTTGGCACGTGGGTCATCCAGGCGGGCAGGGATGCGTTAATCTCTCTGCAGGGATCACCGATCAGCCACTTCCTCAGCCACCAGCCATTTGCACAGCCAAAGGAGTTTTGCCATGTTGAGCCGTCGTCGTTTCATCACCCTTGTTCCCGTTGCTACCGTCGGTGCAATGCTTGCCCGTTCTGCTGCGGCACAGGCGAAGCTGGCCGAAGCGGATCCGACCGCGCAGGCCCTGGGCTACAAGGAAGACGCCAGCAAGGTCGACATCAAGAAGTACTCCACTTACAAGGCAGGCAATACCTGCGCCAACTGTGTCCAGTTTTCCGGCAAGCCGGGTGACGCGAGCGGACCGTGCGCAGCATTCGGTGGCAAGGCCGTAGCCGCCAAGGGCTGGTGCATGGCATGGGTCAAGAAGGCCTGACGGTTTCCAGCGAACCCCGGCTTTCCGGGCACTGGCAGTTTGAAGGCACGGCGGGTTAGCATCGCGCTTTGAGGCCAGTCCGCCAAACGTCTTGCAGCTCCCATGCCCGTGTCCGCCAAGCCTGAAGTCGCCCCGCTTTCCGAAGAGCTCGTTGCTTTCATTCAGGGGCGGGTGTCCATTCTCGTCGCATCCTGCGATCCGGGTCTGCTCACTTCCGTGGTGTTTGCACTCGGCTGCCGCGTTTCGCCAGACCGGCGGCGCATCTCCATTTTCGTACCCGAAACGCAGGGCGCCGCCTGCATTGCCGATGTACGCGCCACCCGCCGCGTCGCCGTCAATTTCGGTTTGCCCAGCACCAATCGCTGTGTGCAGTTCAAGGGCCGCGATGCGGACATCGAGCCCGTGCAGCCGTTTGACCTGGCCTGCGTGAGCAAGCATTCGCAGGACTTCATCGACGAGTTGCTGCCATTGCGCGAGATGAGCCGGGAAGTGCTGGAGACCTTGCTTCAACACACGCCCGAGCAACTTGTCGTCATCAGCTTCACACCTGCCGACGGTTTTGTGCAGACGCCCGGCCCTGGCGCGGGAGCACGGCTGTGATGCGTTGCGTAGACAATATCCGGCCCTGCCTCGAAGGCGTGATTCCCGCCTTCGTGGGTACCTGTTCGCTCGATGGCACGCCCAATATCACGCTGGCATCGCAGGTCGAATACGTGGACGCGCAGCACGTCGCCCTATCCTTCCAGTTCTTCAACAAGACGCGCGAAAATATCCTCGCCCATCCGTATGCCACAGTGATGGTGATCAACAACGAGACGGCCGAATCCTTCCGCCTCAGCGTCCAGTACCTCCACACCGAAACGGAAGGGCGACTGTTCCAGCGCATGAAAGTCAAGCTCGCCGGGATTGCCTCGCACACAGGCATGGCCGGCGTATTCAAGTTATTGGGTGCGGACGTGTATCGCGTGTTGGCCATCGAGCGCGTGCCAGGCCGGGTGCTGCCTGCCGGGCCGGAAGCACGCAATCTGTTGCCGGCGATTCGCGCCGTGAGCGAGCGTCTGGCAAGTGTCGCCGACCTCAGCAGCCTGTTTGACGAAACGCTGAGCCATCTCGAACGTCATTTCGGTTTCCGCCACAGCATGTTCCTCGTGCTGGACGAGAGTGGCAAACGGCTCTACACCGTTGCCAGTCGAGGCTATGAACAGTCTGGTGTCGGCTCCGAGATTGCGGTTGGCGATGGCATCATCGGCGTGGCCGCCGAGCACCGTACGCCGATCCGCATCGCCCATATGGCAAGCGAATACAGCTATGCACTGACTTTGCGCGCACAGGCGCTTGAGGCGGGCATTGCGGCACAGGCCGAGATTCCTTTCGCGGGTCTTGCCGAATCGAACAGCCAGCTGGCTGTACCGATCCTTGTCGCGGATCGTTTGCTCGGCGTTCTGTATCTGGAGAGCCCGGAGCATCGCCGCTTCAGCTACAACGACGAGGATGCGCTCGTCGCCATCACGCAGCAGATCGGCTTGATGATGCACGCCCTGCAAAGCGCCGAAGTGCAGGAAGAAGCGCCCGGCACGAGCGCTGCATCACCGCAGGCCGCCAGCGGTGCGGCCGTAGTCGTGCGCTACTTTCCAGATAATGACATTGTCTTTCTCGCCGATGATTACCTTATCAAGGGCGTAGCCGGGGCGATTTTCTGGAAGCTCGTCAATGCCTATTCCAGTTGCGGCCGCGTCGACTTCAACAATCGCGAGCTACGCCTCGATCCCGCGCTGCGACTGCCGGATATCGATGACAACCTTGAAGCGCGGCTCATCCTGCTGTCGCGCAGGCTCAAGGAGCGCTGCGATTTTCTCGGGCTGGAAAAGACCGGGCGTGGAAGGTTCCGTTTGCGCGTCGAGCGCACACTGCAGCTGGTTTCGGCGGCTTAGGCCGGAAACGCAGAAGGCGTCTTCCGGCATCGGGAGCTTCGCTTTTCCAACCTGCGACATTGACGGGCATCATGCCGCTTCAAGTTCCCCACATCCCAGCGCGCGCATCAGCTTGTCCCAGTCCGAGCTGCTGATCAGCGGTTGCAGCATCGCCAGCACACCGTCAAAAGCTTCAGCGGGGGCATTCTGCTTCATGCCGCCCAGCATCTGCGCGCGTTCGCCGGCATTGACCGAGGGCAGCATCCAGCGCAGGAAACCCATCATTTTTGCCGGCGGCAGATGCGATACAAGTTCGCGCTCGATGGCGTGGATTTCCGTATCTGTGTAACAGGCCCAGAGGATCGCATTGTTATCCGTTTCCTCGACTGCCATGTGCTCGAAGTTTTCGGCAACGAACAGCGCGAGGCGACGATAGAGACTTGCACCCAGCGGGTCGCGGAGTATTGCGAGTGTGTTTTCCAGCACCTCGACGTCCGCCATGAAACTCTTGATGGCCAGCACATGTTCGTGATGATCCATCATCGTGGTGCCACTCGAACCCGGCCGGCGCGCCTCCATGGCGGCATGCACGAACATGTCTTCGTGGTGCAGATGGCTGTGGCAGACATCCATTAGCAGACGCACTTGCTCGATCGTCTGCGCACAGTCTGCGCTGTCCTGCCAGTCGGTACGCCCGCAGCGCTGCAGGGTGTCCGACATGAGGGTGCGCAACCCCTTGTGAACTGCGCCGTAGATGTTGTAACGCTGGTTTGAAGATTGCATCGTTTATTCCCCGTGAGTAAATAATCTAGGTCTTGAGCGTCTCTGGAAAGCTGTTTTTCAACGGCATTTCAACGCATGAAATTTCGGTCTGCAGTCCATCATGACTGGCGCAGATCATGTCGTGGAGCTTAGGGTTTCGGCGGCGGGGGCGTCGCTAAATGTTGCTTAAGAAAACCTTAAAGAAACCCTATTGCCCTTATGGGCAGTGGTCAGGCACGTTCGCATCGCATCTTGTGTAATGCCTGAGGCCTGTTCACATTTATCCGACGGAGCGCGTTGAGTCCTCTGCAGGAAGGGTCATGAAGCGTGACGAAGAATCGGGAAGAATCACCGGAGACGCCCTACCCATGAATCTGCTCCCGCTTCTCCTTGCGAACTGGCGCCGCCTGGCGCTGATTTCGCTGACGTTGATTTCCCTGGTCGCGCTGGCAGCAATCTTTCTGGAACAACGGCTCGAAGAGCAGGCGCTGTCACCGATCCGCATTGGCGAAATGCAGCGCGCACTACGTCGCGCAGAATCATTGCAGCGCAGCCTCGCTGGTCCGGTCAATGATGTTCTTTTGCTGTCGCGCGCGCCCTCAGTACGAACGGCCGCGCGCGATTTTTCACCAGCATCGCTTGACCAACTTGCCGAAGTAGCCGCGATCGTCGCCGAAAGCGGTATTTCGTATGAGCAGGTGCGCCTGCTTGATGCCAACGGAATGGAGCGTCTGCGCATCAATCATCGTGGCAATCGTACGGTACGCGTATCTGAAGATCTCCTGCAGAACAAGGCTGATCGCTACTACTTCAGCAGGGTACGTGACATTGCTGAAGGCAAGGTGTTCGTGTCGCGTATCGATCTGAACATCGAGAATGGCAAGATCGAGGTGCCGCACGTTCCGACCCTGCGGGTTTCCACGCCGATACGCGATGCCGCTGGCAAGCTCGCGGCCGTGCTGGTGCTCAACACGGCGATCGATCAGCTGACGCCCATATTCAGCACGACCGTTGCCGGCGCGATTCCCGTGTGGATGGTCGACCACGCAGGGTTCTGGCTGAAGGGGCCGCGACCGGATCTGGAGTGGGGATTCCAGCTGGGGCGTCCCCAGGCGCGGCTCGACATTACGGACCCGCTGGTTGCCAAGGCCGCCAGAGCTGGTGGCACGGTGCAGCTGACGACGCCTGCCGGTTTGTGGACCTTGTCGGAGGTCAAAGTACCCGATTCAGTCATCCTTGACGGCTCACAAGGGGCAGACAATCAATTTCGCGGTGTGACGTTGATATCACGTGTATCAAAGACGCAATTGCACGACGCGGTCGTGCACACTCGCGAGCTCACCGTGATTGCAGCAATCTGTGTTGGCCTGATCCTCGTGGTGCTTGCCGGGGGTATGCTAATCGCATTTGAAGCGCAAAAGCTGCAGGCGCGAGACGCAGAGCGCGCTCGTCATCGCTTGCGCCTTGCACTGGTAGGCGGTGGTTTGTCGATGTGGATCGCCGAACTGAGCGGTCAGCAGCTCTATCTCAATGCCTGCTGGCAGAAAATTACCGGCTATCCGCAGGGCCCTTCAACGATGGATGCATGGCTTGCACTCGTGCATGCGGATGATCGCGCTGCCATCAATGAGGCTTTCGACGCCATGCGGACGGCGCGGCGAACTTCGATCGAATTACCCCTGCGACTGAAGCATCAGGACGGCCACTGGCTGACGCTGGGTTTGTATGGCGGTGTCGTCGAGCATGCGAGTGATGGTCATCCTTTACAGGCCGCAGGCGTGCTGCGCGATTTGTCGCAGATCGAGCAAAGCGAAAAGCGCCTCGAACTCGCCTTGCATGGTGGCGACATGACGTGGTGGGACTGGAACGTACCCGGCGATACGATCAGTCTCGATGCGCGCTGGGCCCTGCTGACGGGCGATGCAGGCAATGAGTCGAGGGAATTCAGTCTGCCGGTGGCAGGCGTCTTCGATGACGCGGTGCACCTCGAGGACAGGGCCGCCCTGGCTGCGGCAATTTCCGCGTTGATAGGCGGCCAGCGCAGCTTTGTTGCGTCCGAATATCGATTGCGCCGACGCGATGGCAGCTGGACCTGGGTTCTGGCACGCGGGGAAGTGATGGAGCGCAGCGAAGATGGCTCACCGACGCGCGTGCTGGGTACTTTCAAGGACATCACACAGCGCAAGCGATTGGAGATCGAACTCAAGGAAGAGCGCAAACTGCTTGAGCAACGCGTCGCCGAACGCACGCAAAATCTGGATATGGCACGGCAGGAAGCGGAGCGCGCCAATACTGCGAAGAACACCTTTCTGGCGAACATTTCGCATGAAATGCGCACGCCGATGCACGGCATCATCGGCTTCTCGGACATGGGGCAGAGGCTCGATGCCGCGGCCCCACCGGAAATCGTGAATACCTATTTTTCCGCCATCCACCAGAGCGCAACGCGCCTGTTGACGCTGCTCAACGATCTGCTCGACACGTCCAAGCTTGAGAGTGGCATGATGTCTTTTCATCCAGAGCGTATCGATCCGGTCGCGCTGATAGAACGCAATGTGCTGGAACTGGAGCCGCTTGCCGGTCACAAGAACTTGCGTTTGCAGATCGTGTCGAATGGCCCTTTGCCCTTGCTGTTCGTCGATCCGATCCGCATTGGTCAGGTCATCCGGAATCTGCTCGCCAACTCGATACGTTACTCGCCGGATGGCGATGCCATTCAAATAGAGGTATCTGCTGCGAGCGGCAGCGTACTGGATCTGCCGGCCGAAGATCAGGTGGTACGCATAGTCGTCAGCGATAATGGCTGTGGCATCCCGTCCGGTGAGCTGGAATCGATTTTCGACAAATTCGTGCAGAGCACACGTACGCGCTCTGGAGCCGGCGGTTCCGGGCTTGGGCTGTCGATCTGCCGCGACATTATCATGCATCATAGCGGTCGCATTTGCGCTCTGGACAATGGCGATGAGGGAGCGTCATTTGAAGTGCTCCTGCCCGCTGGTACGGATGACGTGAGCACGCAAACCCTGTCGCGTTCCATGTCGGGACTGTAGCAATGGATAAAGCAGGAGCGAAAAATGGCAGGCCCGGAAATGAGTAAATGTCATATTCTTGCGGTGGACGACGAGCCGATCAATCTCGCACTGTTCAAGGCGTTTTTTTTCGCTCAACCCTATGAAGTGACGCTTTGTTCCAGCGGGGCAAAAGCCATCCAGATGCTCAATGACCCGACGCAGCCTATCGACGTGGTGGTGCTCGACTTGATGATGCCCAACGTCGACGGTTTCGATGTGCTGCATGCGGTCCGCGCGCATGACTCGCGCAACACCCTGCCGGTTATCGTGCAAAGCGGTAACGGCGATAACGAAAACATCCGCAAGGCCATCGAGGCGGGCGCCAACGACTATCTGGTCAAGCCGTTCCTCTTCGATACATTGATGAGCGCGTTGAAGAAGGTCTGCCCGGCGGCCAGGGGCGAGGCCTGAACAGGTCACAACGATCGACAGCGGAAGCGAATTTCAGGGCCTGCGGGCGGTACGCCACGCCCGGTTGTGCTCCCCGGCGCATCCCGGACGGAAGGGCGGAGGATGCGCCCGAATGAACAATCCGGCTACAATACGCAGGTGCAAAACGTCAATCTCACCCATCATTTCCTCATTGCCATGCCGGCGATGGAGGACCCCGATTTCACCCGCTCGCTTGTCTATGTGGCCGAACACAATGACGAAGGCGCGCTTGGCGTTGTCATCAATCGTCCTATCGACCTGACCGTCGAGGGTTTGTTCGAGCGTGTCGATATCCCGCTCGACGTCAAGGACCTCGCCGACGCACCGATCTATTTCGGCGGTCCGGTGCAGACCGATCGCGGCTTTGTGCTGCACCGTCCGATCGGTGAGTGGCAGTCCAGCCTCAAGGTCAATGACGACATCGCCTTGACTAGCTCCAAGGACATCCTGCAGGCGCTCGGTAGTTCCGGCGATCCTGCCGATGTGCTGATCACACTCGGCTATTCCGGTTGGGGCGCGGGGCAACTCGAAGAAGAGCTGGCGCAGAACGCCTGGCTGACCGTGCCGGCCGATGCGCAAATCATCTTTGCGTTGCCGCCCGATGAGCGCCTGGCCGCAGCGATGCATCTGCTTGGTGTGGATTTCACCAACCTCTCCGACGTCGCGGGACACGCATAGCGAAATGGCGACACTGCTTGGTTTCGACTTCGGCACCGCACGCATCGGGGTAGCCGTTGGCGAAACGGAGAGCGGTCTGGCCCAGCCTCTGGTCGTGATCCACGGCGAAGCCAACGATGTGCGCTTCGCGGAGATCGGCAAGCTGATCGCTGAGTGGAAACCCGCTACGCTGGTAGTGGGTATGCCGGGCACCGAAGACGGCAGCGAACACGCGATGGCACCGCGTTGCAAGCGTTTTGCCAATCAGCTGACGGGGCGCTTCTCGCTGCCGGTAAAACTTTTTGACGAAAGTCTGAGCTCGGTCGAAGCGGAAGAGATTCTGCGTGAGGCGGGCGGAAAATTTTCCGACTGGCGCGAGCGAAAA
>Ga0075366_10000709_pt1 | contig 15821 bp, 12 predicted proteins | sample EndMethybrTD3031_FD_72351 | JGI IMG/M metagenome (GOLD analysis project Ga0075366, IMG submission 72351) | Populus endosphere microbial communities from Tennessee, USA - Endosphere MetaG P. TD hybrid TD303-1 | ecosystem: Host-associated > Plants > Roots > Endosphere | place: USA: Tennessee...
CAGCGTGAGATCGACGCGCTGGCGGGCGTTGACGGTGACGTCCACCTGCGGCACGACCGCGGTGGCGAAACCCTGGAGCGCGGCCTCGATCTTGTAGGAGCCGACCCGGACGTTGAGGAACTGGTAGGCGCCGTCGGCGCCGCTGGTGGTGGTCGCGACGATGCCGGTCGCGAGATTGGTCAGCGTGACGGTGGCGCCGGGCAAGGTGCCCGCTTGTTGGTCGGCGACGGTGCCGAGGACGGTAGCGGAATCGAACTGGGCGGCCGCGCGGGTCGGGACCAGCAGGGCGGCGATCAGGAAAACGAACGGAAGGAAGGGGCGTACGAGCCTCGACATGTGTCCTCTCTCGGCCGGGAGCGTCGGCGGACGCCCGCACGGTCTGCTTGGTGGCCCGCGATCATGCGTGGACGGGTATGAAGGCCGCGATGATACAACGGGGCCGGCGCAGGATAGCGGCTCGATGTGGAGCTGAGGTGACGGACCGCGCGGCGCGCGATCAGGTTCGACTCGCGAGCGAATGCGCCAGGGCGGCCCGGCGCGGCAGGCGGACGAGCATCACGGTGGTGCCGCGCTCGGACGTGACCGAGACGGTGGCGCCGTGCGCCTGGGCGATCTGCTGCGTGATGTAGAGCCCGAGCCCGAGGCCGTTGGTGCGGCTGCGGGCTGTGCCGCCCTTGAAGGCCTCGAAGAGATGCGGCAGCGCGTCCGGGGCGATCTCTCCCGCGTTCTCGACCGCCAGCAGCACCGTCTCGGGGGCGCAGCCGTCGAGCCTGACGCGGATCGGCTCGCCCGGCGTGCCGTGCTGCAGCGCGTTCCCCAGCAGGTTCGACACCACCTGCGCCAGGCGGTCGGGGTCCGCGGTCAGCGCCGGGTCGCCGGCCACCGTGACGTCGATGCGGGCCCGGGGCTGGGCCGCCTCGCACTCGTGGACGACGCGGCGCACCACGGTCTCGAGATCGATCGCCTCGGGCTGCACCGGGATCCCGCCGGCCAGGCGGGCCCGGGCCAGATCGAGCATGTCCTCGATCATCCGGCTCATGCGCTGGCCGCTCGACCGGATCTGCCGCGCCGTGCGCCGCACCGTGTCGCCGTCATCGGCCACCTGCTCGAGGAGCCGTGACGCGGTCAGCACCACGTCGAGCGGCGAGCGCAGGTCGTGGCCGAGCACGGCCGCGAACATTTCGTTCAGGCGCAGCGTCTCGGTGCGCTCGTGCAGCTGGCGCGCGAGCTGCCGCTTCTGGCGGTGCAGCTCGAAGAACACGCGCGCCTTGCTCAGCAGGATGTGCGCCTCGATCGGCTTGTGGAGGAAGTCGACGGCGCCGAGGTCGTAACCCTTGAAGGTCCGTTGCGCCTCGCGGCCGCCGGCGGTGACGAAGATCAGCGGGATGTGGCGCGTCCGCTCGGCGCCGCGCATCAGCTCGGCGAGCTCGAAGCCGTCCATCTCCGGCATGTGGACGTCGAGGAGCACCAGGGCGACGTCGTGCTGCAGCAGCACCTCGAGCGCCTCGGCGCCGGAGCGCGCGGTCAGGATCTCGGCGTGCAGCGGCTGCAGCAGCGCGCTCAGCACGAGCAGGTTCTCCTCCAGGTCGTCGACCAGGAGGCAGATGATGCGGTCGCCCGGTCCCAGTGCGGGATCCGGCTGGAGCAGTCCGGCGTCACCCATGGCCGTGGTCCGTCATCGTGTCCAGCCTCCGCAGCAGGGCCGCGATCCCGTCGAGCGGGCCGACGTAGTCCGGCTCGCCGCGCGACAGCGCCGCCTCGATCATCGCCGTAGCGTAGGCGCCGGCCGCCTCCTGCACCACCGTCAGCCCGCCGCGCTCGCGCACCGCCGCGAGCCCGTCGGCTCCGTCCTCGTTCCCTCCGGTCAGGACGATCCCCAGCAACCCGCGGCCGTAGACGTCCGCGGCCGACTCGAACAGCACGTCGATCGACGGCCGCGAATGATGCACCGGCTCGTCGTCGGACAGCGCCAGCGCCGGCTGCACCTCGATCGGCCGCAACGTCCCCGCCACGCGCCCGCCCTCGATCAGCAGGTGGTAGTCGGGCGGCGCGAAGTACACGGTACCCGGCTCCACGCCCTCCTTGTCCACCGCCTCGCGGACCGGGACCGCGCATTTCGGCGCGAAGATCTCGGGGAGCAGGCTCGGCCGCTCGCGCGGCAGGTGCAGCACCACGAAGACGGGCGGCCGCAGCCCGCGCGGCAGCGCCGGCAGGAGGGTCGACAGCGCGTCGACCCCGCCGGCCGACGTCCCGATCACGACGGCCTCAACGCGTCCGGCGATCGGCAGCGACGCCATCGGTGTCCCGCTTCTGGAAGATGCGGTCGTCCCGCACCAGCTCCTCGAATCCGTCCGCGTGCGCCGACCAGCGCAGCGTCTCCTTGGCGCCGATGCCGAGGAAGCCGCGCCGGCACAGCGCGTCGTGGAACAGCCCGACCGCGCGATCCTGCAGCTCGGGCTTGAAGTAGATCAGCACGTTGCGGCACGAGACCAGCTGCACCTCGGCGAACACGCTGTCGGTGGCGAGGCTGTGGTCGGAGAAGACGATGTGCCGCTTGAGCCGCTTGTCGACGACGGCGCGGCCGTAGCGCGCCGTGTAGTAGTCCGACAGCGACGATCGCCCGCCCGACTTGCGGTGGCTCTCGCTGAAGCCGGCGAGCCGATCGATGTCGTAGACGCCCTCCTCGGCCTGCTGCAGGATGCGCGGGTTGATGTCGGTCGCGTAGATGATCGCGCGCTCGAGCAGCCCTTCCTCCTGCAGCAGGATGGCGAACGAGTAGGCCTCCTCGCCGCTGCTGCAGCCGGCGATCCAGACCTTCAGCGACGGATAGGTGCGCAGGATCGGCACCACGCGCTCGCGAATGGCGCGGAAATAGCCGGGGTCGCGGAACATCTCGCTGACCGGCACGGTGAGCACGTCGAGCACGTCGGCGAACGCCGCCGGATCGTGCAGGACGCGATCCTGGAGCTGCGAGACGGATCCGCAGGCGAGCCGCGTCATCGCCGCGCGCACGCGCCGCTTCAGCGACGCCTCGGCGTAGCCCCGGAAGTCGTAGTGGTACTTCAGGAAGATCGCGTCGATGAGCAGGCGCCGCTCGATGTCCAGGCTGGTCACCACGGGCTCCTAGGACGGCATCCAGACGCGGACCAGCGAGAGCAGGCGCTCGACGTCGAGCGGCTTGGCGATGTAGTCGTTGGCCCCGGCGGCGATGCAGCGCTCCTGGTCGTCCTTCATCGCCTTGGCGGTCAGGGCGATGATCGGCAGCTTCCGCCAGCGCCCATCCTGACGGATGGCTCTGGTCGCCGCGATGCCGTCCATCTCCGGCATCATGATGTCCATCAGCACGAGGTCGACGCGGGTCGCGGGCGACGCCTGCGTCCGCTCCAGCGCCGCCAGCGCCTCCCGGCCGTTGCGCGCGATCTCGACCTTGACGCCCTTGGGCTCGAGCACGCTGGCGAGGGCGAAGATGTTGCGCGCGTCGTCCTCGACGACGAGGATCCGGCGGCCGTCGAGCGCCGCCTCGCGATCGCGCGCGACCTTGAGCATCCGCTGGCGATCGGCCGGCAGCGACGACTCCACCTGGTGCAGGAACAGCGTGACCTCGTCGAGGAGCCGCTCCGGCGATCGCGCGTCCTTGATGATGATCGACTTGGAGAAGCGGCCGAGGCGCTGCTCCTCCTCCGAGCTCAGCGACCGGCCGGTGTAGACGATCACCGGCGGGAACGACACGTCATCCTGCTCCGCCATCCGCTCCAGCAGCTCGTAGCCGCTGAGATCGGGCAGGCTCAGGTCCATCACCATGCAGTCGAACGTCGTCGTCGCCAGGTGACGGAGCGCGGTGGCGGCGTCGGCGGCCTCGACGATCTCGACGTCCGGCGTCGTGAGCAGGGCGCGGATGCTCTCGCGCTGCCGGGCGTCGTCCTCGACCACGAGGACGCGGCGCAGCGTCTGCGAGAACTTCTGCTCCAGCTGCCGGATCGCCGCCACCAGCTGATCGCGCTGGATCGGCTTCAGCGCCGTGCCGATCGCGCCGCGCTCGAGGGCCTCGTGCGCGACGTCGGCGACCGAGATGACGTGGACGGGCACGTGGCGCGTCGCCGGGTTCCGCTTGAGCTGATCGAGGACGCCGAGGCCCGAGTGGTCGGGCAGGTTGACGTCGAGCAGGATCGCGCTCGGCCGGTAGGCCGCGGCGGCGGCGAGCCCTTCGGTGGCCGTGTGCGCCAGCACGCAGTGGAAGCCGAGCTCGTGGGCGAGGTCGCGCAGGATGGCCGCGAACGCCAGGTCGTCCTCGATGACGAGGATCCGCCGCGTGCCGGGCGCCAGGTGGTCGCGATCGTCGTCGGGATGCGCGCCGCGCCGCGGCTCTCCCGGACGGGCCCCGAGCCCGGCGGCCGGTCCGACGGGGGCCGGGGCCTGGGTGACGATCGGCGTCTCGCCGGACCGCGGCGCGGGCCCGGCAACCACCGGCACGGCCGGCGACGTCGGGCGCGGACCGGCGTAGACCCGCGGCAGCGTGAGCGTGAAGACGCTGCCCTCGCCCGGCGTGCTGCGCAGGCGCAGGTCGCCGCCGAGGAGCCGGGCCAGGTCGCGCGAGATCGAGAGGCCGAGGCCGGTGCCGCCGTACTTGCGGTGCGTGCTGCCGTCGGCCTGCCGGAAGGCCTCGAAGACGATCGCCTGCTGGTGCTCGGCGATCCCGATCCCGGTGTCGCGCACCGCGAAGGCGAGGACGTCGTCCCCCTCGGCGGCGACCCGCACCGCGACCTCGCCGCGGTCGGTGAACTTGACCGCATTCGAGAGCAGGTTGCGGAGGATCTGCCCGAAGCGCTGCGCGTCGGTCTCGATGTGCTCGGGCGTCCCCGGCTCGACCGAGACCGTGAGCGTCAGCCCTTTCTCCCGCATCGACGGCTCGAAGATGCTGACGATGCCGTCCAGGGTGCGCCCGACGTGGACGCGCTCCGGCGCGATCTCGATCTTGCCGGCCTCGACCTTCGCCAGGTCGAGGATGTCGTTGATCAGCGCCAGCAGGTCCTGGCCCGCCGACGAGATCGTGGTCGCGAACTTGACCTGTTCGGCGGTGAGGTTGCCGTCCTTGTTGTCGGCGAGCAGCCTGGCCAGGATCAGCGCCGAGTTGAGCGGGGTGCGCAGCTCGTGGCTCATGTTGGCCAGGAACTCGCTCTTGTACTGGTTGGCGCGCTCGAGCTCCTGCGCCTTGGCCGCGAGCGTCCCCTGCGCCTGGGTGAGGGAGTCCCGCTGCTCCTCGAGGAACACCGTCTGTTCCTCGAGCTGCGAGTTGATCTGCTCGAGCTCGGCCTGCTGCGACTCGAGGCGGCCCTGCGACTCGCGCAGCGCGCGGCTCTGCTCCTCGAGCTCCTCGTTGCTGACGCGCAGCTCCTCCTGCTGCGTCTGCAGCGCCTCGCGCTGCTGCTGCGTCTCCTCGAGCAGCTCCTCGAGGCGCGTGCGGTCGCGGGCCGACCGCACGGCGACGCCGAGCGAATCGGACGCGCGGGCCAGCAGCTCCTGCTCGACGGCGCCGACGCGGCGGAAGAACCCGAGCTCGATCACCGCTTGCACGGCGCCGTCGAGGCTGGCCGGGGCGAGCAGGAGCTCGACCGGCCTGGCCTGGCCGACGCCCGACGACACGGCGAAGTAGTCCGGCGGGACGTCGGTGACGTGGCGGCCGCGATTCGTCCGCATCACCTCGCCGAGGAGCCCGTTTCCCTCCTCGAGCCGATCGGCCTGGGCGAAGGGCGGCAGCGCGTAGCCGGCGAAGCGCTGGAAGCGGCCGCCGCCTTGCGACAGGTAGACCGCGCCGACCTGGGCGTCGAGGTACTCGACGAGGAAATCCAGGACCTTGGTGCCGAGGGTCTCGAGGCGCTGATCGCCCTGCAGGCGCGCGGCGAGCGCCGACTGCCCCGTGCGCAGCCAGATCTGCGTCTCGCGGGATCGATAGTCGCGGGAGAGCAGGATCGCGGCCATGCCCACCAACAGCAGGAGCAGCGCCGAGCCGCCCCACGTCACCAGGTTCGACTCGGAAACCGCCTGGTCCCATTCGGCCTGCCGCAGCGCTTCCTGCCGCCGCTCCTCCGTTTCCATCTCCTCCACGAGGACGCGGATCCGCTCCATCACCGCCTGGCCGCGGTCGGTCCGCACCAGCGCGATCGCCGCGCCGGTGTCACCGCCCTGCCGCAGGGCGACGGTGCGCGCCAGCTCCGCCATCTTCTCGGCGGTCAGCGGCGTCAGCTCGTCGGCTCGCCGCAGCTGGTCGGGTGAGGCGGCAAGCGCCACGTGCAGGGTCCGCAGCGCCAGCGGCAGGTCGCGCTTCGCCTGGTCGTAGGGCGCGAGATAGCGCTCCTCGCCGGTGAGCAGGAAGCCGCGCTGCGCGGTCTCGGCGTCGCGCAACGCCGCCATCACCGCGGCGAGCTGCTGCATCACCTCGGCGGAGTCGCGCACGCGCGCCGACGCCACCTCGCGCGCGGCGAGCGCGCGATAGGTGAAGACCGCGATCAGGACGACGGTGAGTGCGGCGGCGACGAGGCCGGCCAGCGTGTTGACGGGCAAGGCCCGCGTGTCGAGCCGTGATGACGTGGGAGCCAACGGTGGGATCGCCTGAACCGACGCCCTATTTTCCGAAGCTGGCGCGGACGGCGCAATGGGAACGTCGCGCGATCGGGGTGATCGTGCAGAAGATTCCCGGTGTTTGACCGGGGAGTGACCAGAATCGCTACATGCCTCGCGCCGCCCGAAGGGCCAGGACCGAAGGGCCTAGGACCACGGCACTCCCAACGCCCAACTCCCAAGGAGCGGCGGGCGTAGCGACGCAGCCAATTCCGGCCTTGCCGCCAGGATTGGAAGTTGGGAATTGGGAGTGCCTTGGTCCTTGGCCCTTGGTCCTTGGGAGTTCGCCGCGCTCGGCGCGGCGGGCCTTCACGCCGCGTCCGAGACACGCGCGGGCGCGAGCACGCGCTTCAGCGTCGCGTCGAGATCCTCGCGGCGGAGCGGCTTCGTGAGGTAGTCGTCCATGCCCGCTTCGAGGACGCGCTCGCGGTAGCCGGCGACGGCGTGGGCGGTCAGGGCGATCACCGGTACGCGGCGCGCACCCGGCGCCTGCTGTTCGCCGGCGCGCAGCCGCCGCGTCGCTTCGTAGCCGTCCATCACCGGCATCTCGATGTCCATCAGGATCACCGCCGGCGACGACTCGGCGACGTGGTTGATCGCCTCGAGGCCGTTCTCCGCTTCGACCACGCGGTAGCCGAGGCGTGCGAGCTGGAGCGACGCCACGCGCCGGTTGACGACGTTGTCGTCGACCACGAGGACGAGCGGCGCTTCGACGACCGGCGCGGCGGCCACGGCGTCGACCACGAGCGGACGCCGCTGCCCTTCGATCGCGGCCACGAGCGACGTCGACGAGACCGGCAGCGACGACTGCGCGGCGAGGCGCAGCTTCTGCAGCTCGTCCTCGCCGAGGAAGCCGCCCCACTCGACCAGCAGCACCACCCGCAGCGACGGGTGCGCGTGCGCGAGCGCCTCGGCACGCCCCAGGTTGTCGTCGGCGCCAGGATTGCGGACCACGAGCGCGACGTCGAACGGCGCGGCCGCGCCGGCCTCGCGGATCGCCTTCGAGGCCGCAGCGGCGTCCTCGCAGGCGACGGCCGCCGCGCCGAGGACGGCGAGCTGGCCGACCAGCGCGGCGCCGCGGCCGGCGTGCGGATCCAGGAGGAGCACCCGGCGGCCGGCGAGCGGCCGGGCGTGCGCCGGCTGCACGGCCGGACACGGCAGCGTGAGCGCGATGGTGAAGGTGCTGCCGGTCCCGCGCGTCGACTGCACGCCGAGCTCACCGTGCATCAGCTCGACGATCCGGTGGCTGATCGCGAGTCCCAGGCCGGTCCCGCCGAACTGCCGGGCGATCGACGAATCCGCCTGGCTGAACGGCTTGAACAGGCGGGCCATCGCCTCGGGCGCGATGCCGACCCCGGTGTCCCGCACCGCGATCGTCAACCGCACCGCGTCCGCGACGTGCTCGACGACCCGCAAGGACACCTCGATGTCGCCCTTGACCGTGAACTTGACGGCATTGCCCAGCAGGTTCATCAGCACCTGCCGCAGCCGCCCGGCGTCGCCCACGACCACGGCAGGCATCGCCGCATCGACGTCGACGATGAACGCGACGCGCTGGTCCTGCCCGCGGGCGGCGATCAGCTCCACGGTCTGCTCGATCAGCGCACGCGCGTCGAAGGCCGCCGCCTCGAGCTCCATGTGGCCGGCTTCGATCTTCGAGTAGTCGAGGATGTCGTTGAGGATCGACAGCAGCGACTCGCCCGAGCTCTTGATCAGCTCGGCGAATCGCCGCTGCTGCTCGCCGAGCGGCATGTCCAGCAGCAGGTCCGTCATGCCCAGGACGCCGTTCATCGGCGTCCGGATCTCGTGGCTCATCGTGGCGAGAAAGGCGCTCTTGGCCTGGTCCGCCTGCCGCGCCTCGACCTCGGCCTTGGCCAGATCGGTGACCATCGCCTTGGTCTCGGCCTCGGCGAGCGCTCGCGTGCGGAGGAACGTCCCGATGATCAGCAGGATGGTGGTGAAGATCAGGACCACGTCGAACACGCTCTGCCAGCTGGCGAACGCGTCGGGCAGCTCCATCGTCACGCGCAGCGTACCGATGCCGCCGAAGCACATGGTCAGCGTGGCGAAGAGCGCAAACGGGCCCCAGATCGCCAGGCAGCGCACGCCGCCCAGGAGCCCGGCGACGAGCGGCACGATGTAGATCCAGGCATAGCCCGCCTGGGTGATGCCGCCCGTGACGTAGCTCGTGCTGATGACGACGACGAAGACCGAGCCGGTGACGAGATGGGCGGAGGTCGTGAGACGGCCGCGGAGCGCCGCGAGCGGGGCGATGGCGCCGAGGGCCATGCAGGCCACGGTGATCCCGCCGAACCAGTAGAAGCCGTTCTGCAGGTAGGCGATGGCGTAGGCCACGCCGGCGAGCTCGAGGAGGGCGATGCAGACCAGGTGCTGGCGCAGGCGCTCGCGCTCCGACACGGAGCGTCGTCCCCGCTCCGGCTGGGACGCTCCGTCAGGCCCCTGGACCCTGGGGGTGGCCGAACGCCGGACGGAGCTCTCGCGCACTGAACCTCTGGAGAGGCAATCGACCGCGGACCGACCCGCCATGAATCGGGGCAAGCGCCGCCGAATCAGGCAGATGCGAGAGCGATCCGGGCCGCCGCGCGGGGCGTGGCCGGGTCAGGCGGGCACGGCCTCGGCCTCCGCCTTGTCCTTCGCCTTGGGATCCTTCTGCTTGGCGTCCTTCTCCTTGGCGTCCTTGTCTTTGGCGTCCTTGGCGTCCTTGTCCTTGGCGTCCTTGCTCGTGGCCGGCGCCGCCGCGGCGGCCTTCGCCGCGGCCTCCCCGGCCGGGGTTTTCGCCCAGTCCTCCTCGAAGACCGCCACCATCTTGCGGACGATCGTCGACTCGGCGACGAACACGCCAATCTCGCGCCGCCGATCGAGCTCGAGGGCCCGGAGGCTCTGGCTGCCGACGAACGCCTTGCTGCCGTCGCGCATGATCGCGCGGACGTGGAGCCGCTTGCCGGGGAACTTCTGCGCCGTGAGGGTCGTGCGCGCGCCGACCTTGCCGATGATGCGGACGTCGACCCCGGCCTTCTGCCGCTCCACCAGCAGGCGCAGCATCCGCTGATCGCCGACGTTCGGGTCGTAGATCAGGAGCTGCTTCTTCGCCGCCTTGATGAACGCCGTGAGCCGCGTGCGCGCGTTCTCGGGGCTGACGACGAGCTGCTCGCAGCCGGAATCGTAGGGCTGCCGATCGCAGTCGGCCTGGAACAGCTTCACCGCTTCCTTCACCAGGCGCGGCGCGGTCGAGACGATGCCGAAGCTCCGGCTGCGCTCCATGTCGAGCCACGTGAAGTTGAAGCCGTTCACGTAGACGGCCCGGGCGTCGACCACCAGCATCTTGCCGTGGTAGCGGACCAGCGACTCCGCCGTCCGCGAGACGGTGACCCCGGCCGCCAGCAGGCGGGTCTCGAGCTTGCGGAGCGCCTTCTCGCCGCCTTTGTTGGTGTGGGCGATCAGTGCCCGCGCGGCGACGCCGCGCTTGACCGCCGCTTCGATGCCGGTGACGACATCCTTGATGTCGAGGCGGAAGATGAGGAGGTCGAGGCTCTTCTTCGCCTTGTCGATGGCGGACAGCACCGGCTCGACACCGTGGTCTGGTTGAACGATCAGCTTCATGGTGATGCGCGCTGCGGAAAGAGAACCCTACTTCTCCTTCTTCGGGGTCTCGATTTCGACTTCCATCTGCCGCGACGGGTCCAGCGCCGCCAGCTCTTCGGACAGCCGATCGGCCGGACGATCGCCGGGCCACTGGACCTCGTAGTGCATTTCCTCGGGCGAGAGCGCCCGCAGCTCGTAGCTGGCGCGCTGACGGCCGAGGAGCGCTTCGACCTGTCCCTTCAGCGTCGCCGCGTCCTTCGTCTTCACCTTGATCGTCAGCGATCGCTTCGGTGCCGGCTCGAACGACTCGACGATCCACAGCAGCGCGAGCAGGAACACCGTCCCGAAGATGGCGAGCGGCCACTGGCCGACGCCGGTGGCCAGGCCGACCGCCAGCGTCGACAGCATCACGCCTGCGTCTTTGGGATCGTCGATCTTGGCGCGGTAGCGCACCAGGCCGGCGGCGCCGACGATGCCGAAGGCGCGCGCGAGGCTCTGGCCCACCACGAGCATCACCAGCGCGCCGACCACGGCGAGGATGATCTGCGAGTGGATCACCGCCAGGTTGCGCGCCGGCGTGCCGCGGCGGCGCGGCCGCAGCGCCAGGAGCGAGGCCAGCGCCGTCGCCAGCGGCAGACGCGTGAAGGCGAGCAGCATCTCGCCGCCGGTCACGTCCGCCCCGAGTGCGTCCGCCATGGCGCCGAACGGCTGGATCATGGCGTCCGCCTCGCGACCGCACAGCTCCGATCGGCGATCTGCGCCACCTTGTCCTTGAACGCCGACACCCAGGCGTCGACGTCACGGCCCTCGGGATCCTTGAAGCGCGCCTCGCTCCGCATCGGGAAGCGCGCGACCGTGAACAGGTCGTGCAGCTGTCGATCCGTCAGCCGCCGCAGCAGCGACAGCAGGAAGCGGCGGCCCTCGTCGGAGATCACCGGGTGGTCGAGCGTGCCCGTCACCGACCGCTCGAGGCTGGCGCGACAGCCGGCGTCGCCGGCCCAGACCGGGGTGTCGCTCCACGCCTTCAGGTTCACGCTGCTCGGCCGGTCCATGTTCATCGCGCTGGCGCGGCCGAACGTCTTGCCGAGATCGCTGATCAGGAGCCAGGGACGCCGACAGGTCGTCCGGCCCTCCGGTCCGTCGTCGCGGCCGTCGCGGCAGACGAGGCTCTGCTGATCCGGCTTGGTGTCGGTGTGCTGGATCATCGCCGCCAGCAGCTTGAGCGCGTCGCGCTCGGCGCGCGTCGAGCCTCCGGGCGCGGGATCGACGGCGTCGAGCTCAGGCCACGACCAGCCGTCGCCGTCACGCCCCTTCAACGCGTGCCCGGGTGCCTTCCGTTCGATCGCCGCGGCATCGAAGGTCGTCACGACGCCGGGCAGCGGCGGCGCACCAGGCTCCGGCGGGCACCCCAGGCAGCTGACTCTGGCGGGATACATCGCATCGGAGGCGAAGCCCAGCGCCCACAGGAGGCGCGTCGCCGCGACCTCGGCGTAGACCTCGCCGTTCTCGCGGCCGAACTTGACCTTGATCTCGTCGCCGTCCGCGAGCCGGCAGTAGAACTTCGGCGTGTTCCCCGACGAGACGCGCTCGACGTAGGTGCACGAGACCGTGGCGTCGGGCGGGAACGAGCCCTTGCCGGCGGGCCCGCGGGCGACGTCCATCCGTGCGACCTGGGTCGGCGCCCAGACGCGGGCGCGCGCAATGGCGTCGCGGCGTGCGTCGGCGTCGAGGACCGGCCGTCCAGGTTTCGCCGATCGCGCGGCGCAGCCGGCGCACGCCGCCGCCAGGACCGCCACCGCCGCCAGCCGCGGGATCATCGGCTGTCTCCCGCCGTGGCGGGCTTCGCCTCGGGTTTCTTGAGACGCTCGAGCCGGCCCGAGTCGACGACCTTGCCGCCGGTCGCGATCGAGTTGAAGACGAGCGAGTCCTTCTCGAGCTCGATGACCACGAAGACGTTGGTGTCGTCGACGATCGTCGCTGAGAAGGGCTGGCCGCGCCGGACGTCGCCCTCGCGGAGCTTGCCGCCGGATCCGGTGACGAAGTAGGTGATCCCCTGCTGCGGCTTGCTGCGCTCGTAGAAATGGTCGTGGCCGTTCAGCACCAGGCTGACGCCGTACTTCAGGAAGAGCGGCTCGAGCACGGCGCGCAGCCGCTCGTCGGAGCCGTGCGTCAGGCCGGACGAGTAGAGCGGATGGTGGAAGAACACGATCTTCCACTCCTCCCGCGCGGACGACAGCGTGTCCTCGAGCCACTTCACCTGCTCGGGCTCCATGTAGGTGCTCTCGAGGGCGATGAAGCGGACGTCCTGCTTGGGCGCCTTGAACGAGTAGAACAGCTTGCCGTCCATGTTGAACAGCTTGTAGAACCGCTGCTCGCGGGCGTCGTGGTTGCCGAGCGATCCGTAGAACTTCACGCCGGCGTCGAGGAGCGGCTGGTACGGTTTCTCGAACTTCTTGACGTAGTCCTGCGGCCGATCCGAGCCGTAGATGTTGTCGCCGGCCAGGACGACGAGCTCGAACGGGAAGCTCTGGTGCGTCTTGGCGATCGTCTCGGCGAGCGCGTACTGCGCCTTGTCACCGGTGCCGAAGTCGCCCCAGACGGCGAACTTCAGCGAGCCCTCCGCATGCGGGAGCGGGGTGACGGCGGCCTGGGCCTGACCCTGAGCGGGGGCGGCGGCCTGGGGCGTGCGATCGGCATGCACCAGCGTGGTGCAGGCGACGACGGTGGCGACGGCGGCGATCCAACCTCGAACGGTACGCATGGCGATGCTCCCGGCCCTCATTTCTTCGGCAGCGCGCGCGTCACGTAGTCGACGACGATGTGCGCGTCCGGATCGAGCAGGATGAGGACGTCGCCGACGAAGCGGTACTCGAGCCCCTCGGGCAGGCGCGGGAGGTTCTGGAGGACCTCGGGCGGCATCGTGCTGAGCGGCACCGTGTCGGGGTACCGATCGTTGACCTTGAAGCGCACGGCGGTGGGGTTCTCGTCCATCACCGAGTTGCGCAGCTCACGGCGATCGTGCGCCGTCGCGAACACCCGCTGCATCAGCTCACGCGCGACCTTCTGCATGTCGGGCGTGAAGACGTCACCGGGCTTCGCGCCGGCGCGCGCCTTCCCCATCGCGGCGCCCAACGCACGTTGGTGCCGATCGATCTCGATCGGCGTGGCTTCCGGCTTCAGCTTCGGGAGCTTCGCCTTTTCCGCCTTCTGCAGCTTGAGGTAGGCGTCGACGCGCTCGGTGAACGAGGCCATGGTCTGGGCCGCCGGATTGACCGGCTTGTCCTGACCTTTGGCGGCCGCCGCCTGAGGTGTGCCGGTGCGAGCCGACACCGACGCGGTCGCCAGAAACGGTAGCGCGCTACACAGCACAGCAGTGACGACAGCAGGGATACGTGTCATGTCTCCTCACGGACTCGGGGCCGTCCCGCATAGTGGCAATAGAAGTGCCAGCCGTCGCGGGACCGCCGAGCCGGTGCGGGCACGCCGCTTGCTCCTCGGGCCCATGTGCGACATTGGCTGATCGGTCTGTCCGTGCTGGCCGCGCTCGGCCGTCTGCCTGGCGAGGCCGTGGTCTACGCGCAGGAAGCGCAGGAGCCGCGCAAGGAGCCGGAGCGGCCGCGCGAGCGCGCGCCCCACGGCGGGCGCATCGGCCGGATCGTCGCCGCCGTTACCGAGGAGGACCAGCCGGTGCGTCCGCTCGCCGGCGTCGTCGTGCCCGGCTCGGGGTTCGCGGCCGGTGCGGCGCTCGAGGCGCCGACCGTCGCCGACACGCCGTGGGGCATCGGCGGCGAGGGCCTGTGGTCGATCCGCGACTACCGCCATCTGCTGGTGCGCGCCGGCCGTCTCGACGGCCGCCGCGGGCTGCCCGCGATGCGGGCCGCGGACAGTGCCCTCACCTCGATGATGGAGGAGGGTCGCCAGCACGCCGCCGGCCTCGCCTGGTTCGTCGAGCACCGCTATCGCTCGCTGCCGACCCTCAGCTTCTTCGGCCGCGACGATGGCGGAACGGCGCGCACCGACTACGGCGTCTCGCGCACCACCACCGACGCGGTCGTGCAATGGCGGGCTCCGGGCAGCCGCCTCGGGTTCAGCGGGCGGGTCGGCTTCATGCGGTCCGACACCTTCGCCGGGCGGGATCCGCACCGCGTCGACACGATCGAACGCTTCGGTCCGGCGATCGACGCCGGCGGCGTGGCGGATACGCGCTACGTCACGATGGGCGTCGGCGCGCTCGTCGACCATCGCAGCGAACGGCCGCGTCCGGCCGGCGGCTGGCTCGCCCAGGCCACCGTGACCGGCTATCGCGGCGCCTCCGGCGCGTCACCGTCGTTCGTGCGGACCGCGCTCGACGTCCGCGGGTTCCGGCCGATGGGCCCGGCGCGGCACACGCTGGCCGCACGGCTCCTCGCCTCCGCCGACGTCGCCGGGCGCGGGCACGGCGTCCCCTACTACCTGCAGCAGACGCTCGGCGGCACCAACTCCCTCCGCGGCTACACGAGCTATCGGCTCCGCGGCGAGCGCCTGGTTCACGCGACGGTCGAATCGCGCTGGCAGATCCACCACCGCCTGGACGTCGTGCCCTTCGTCGACGCCGGCGCGGTCGGCCGGTCGCCGATCGACCAGGGGTTGCACGGCGTCATCGTCTCGCCCGGCATCGGCCTGCGCGTGAAGCACAAGGGCCGCTCGATCGGGCGGCTCGATCTCGCGCACGGCCGCGAAGGGACGCGCGTGTCCTTCGACGTCGGCGGGCCGTTCTGAGCGGAGGGCTAACGCCCCTCGACCGCGAGGTGCTCCGACAACATCAACCGGACGCGCGTCGACACGCGCGCCTGGAAGGCCGTCTCGCTGGCGCCGCCGCGGATCGCCTCGTCGATCCCGACGTGCGCCTGATCGCGTCCGCGGACGAGGTGCGTGCGCACGAGCACGTCGCCGTCGCGCAGCTGCACCTGGCCGATGACCACGTAGTCCGCCGCCAGCGCATCACGGACCTTGGCGATGTCGCGGAACGGCCGGGCCGTGCGCAGCACCGCGGCGTTGCCGATCACGGCGAAGCGGCGCTCCGCCGCCAGCGCCGTGACCGTGGCGTCGGTCATCGCCTGCGAGAACTGCGCGTAGTCGGGCGTGCCGGTCTCGTTGTCGAACAGGATGACGGCGACGCGTACCGGGGGACGCATGACGAAAGCGCGGTAGCCGCCGGCGGCGGCGACGATCGCGGCGATCGCGGCCACCGTGGCGAGCGGTGCGATCCAGCGCCGCCGCGCGGTGGACGTGACAGCGGGCGTGACGGTGCCGCTGCAGGATCTGCCGTTCCGCGTCCTCGCGGTCCTCGTCGATCGCCCCGGCGAGGTGGTCTCGCGCGCCGAGCTCACCGCGCACCTGTGGGGCCCGGACACCTTCGTCGACGCGGCGGCCGGGCTGAACACCGCGGTCGCCAAGCTGCGCGAGGCGCTCGGCGACGACCCCGACCGGCCGGCGTTCGTCGAGACGCTGCCGAAGCGCGGCTACCGCTTCGTCGCGCGCGTCGAGACGGTCGCGCCCGCCGGCACGCCCGCTGTCACGTCCACCGCGCGGCGGCGCTGGATCGCACCGCTCGCCACGGTGGC
>Ga0075366_10000712_pt1 | contig 15778 bp, 14 predicted proteins | sample EndMethybrTD3031_FD_72351 | JGI IMG/M metagenome (GOLD analysis project Ga0075366, IMG submission 72351) | Populus endosphere microbial communities from Tennessee, USA - Endosphere MetaG P. TD hybrid TD303-1 | ecosystem: Host-associated > Plants > Roots > Endosphere | place: USA: Tennessee...
GGCACGACGTTCGCCTCGCTCACCTCACCGGCCGGATGGTCGTGCACCACCCCGGCCTCCGGTGCGGCGGGCACGGTGAGCTGCACGAATGCCCTGATTGCCCCCGGGATCCCAAGCATGTTCACGCTGGTCGTGAACGGCCCCGCGGCGCCCGGCGACGTCACGAACATCGCCACCGTGTCATCGACCACCGCCGACCCGGATTCGGGCAGCAACAGCTCTTCGGCGACGACCACGATCATTCCGGTGGCGGACGTCTCGGTCACGAAATCGGCGTCCCCGGCCGCCGTCGCCGGCACGACCGTCACCTACGGCCTAACGGTGTCGAACAACGGCCCGCTGGACGCGACGAGCGTCTCACTGACCGATTCGCTGCCGGCGAACACGACGTTCCAGTCACTGGTTCAGGACAACGGACCGACATTTTCGTGCACAGTGCCTGCTTCGGGCAGCGGCGGCACGGTTACCTGCACGATCGCGACACTGGGGAACGGACAATCGGCGGCGTTCACGCTCGTCGCCAACATCGCGGCCTCCACTCCAGCGGGAACGTTGAGCAACTCGGCATCGGCCGCTTCATCGACCGCCGATCCGGATTCAGGGAACAACAGTTCGATGGCCATGACGACCATCACGCAGGACGCCGACGTCGCGATCTCGATGACCGGTCCGTCGAGCGTCGTCGTCGGCCAGAATCTCGCCTACACCGTCATCGTCACGAACAACGGTCCGTCGACTGCCGAGAACGTCGTCGTCGCCGACCCGACGCCGGCCGGCTTGAGCTTCGTCAGCAACTCCGGCGCCGGCACCACGCCGTTTCCCTGCGTGCTCGGCACGCTCGCGCCCGGCGCGTCCCAGACTTTCACGAGTACGACGTCGGTGGCCGTGAACCTTCCCGAAGGACCGATCTCGAACACGGCGACCGTGTCGTCGTCGACGGCCGATTCCTCGTCCGGCAACAACAGCGCCACGGCGACCACGACGGTCATGCACGAGGCGGCTCTCTCGATCACTGTGACCGGGCCGGCCAGCCGCGAGGCCGGCGGAGCGAACATCGTGTACACCATCACCGTCGCGAACAACGGGCCGTCGGACGCCGCGAACGTCAGCGTCGCCGATCTCACGCCGGCCGGATTGACGTTCGTCAGCAACACCGGCGCGTGCGCGACTCCGTATCCCTGTTCGCTCGGCACGCTTGCGGCAAGCGGGGCAGCCGTCATTACGACGACGATGGCGGTCCCGCCAGGCTTCGCGGGAGGATCGGTGGCCAACACCGCGACGGTCACCACGTCGACGACGGATCCCGATACCGGGGACAACAGCGCGACGGCGACGACGACGATCACGAAGAGCGCGGACGTGGCGATTGCGATGACCGGGCCGTCCAGCGCCACGGCCGGATCGAATCTCGTCTACACCGTCACCGTCACGAACAATGGGCCGTCGGACGCCGCCAACGTCGGCGTCGCCGATCTCACGCCGGCCGGATTGACGTTCGTCAGCAACAGCGGCGCCTGCGCGACGCCGTATCCCTGCTCGCTCGGCACGATCGCGCCGGGTGCGTCGGCGGTCGTCAGGACGACGATGGCGGTGACCGCGGGCTTCGCCGGACCGTCGGTGTCGAACACGGCGACCGTGACGTCGGCGACGAGCGATCCCTCGTCCGCCAACAACAGCGCAAACGTGACGACGAGCGTCGGCTGTCCGACGCTGACGCTCACGCCGTCCACACTTCGCAGGGCGGTCCGTGGCAGCAGCTACAGCCAGACCTTCACGCTGACGGGCGGGCGGGCGCCGGCGACGTTTGCCATCACCGGCACCCTGCCCGCCGGCGTATCGCTCAGCGGCGCGACACTCTCCGGCACGCCGGCAGAGCGCGGGGCGTTTGCGTTCACGGTGACCGCCACCGAGGCCGGAGGGTGCCAGGCGTCCGTCCCGCTGACGCTTGCCGTCAGCCGCGAGCGCCTCATCACGGTCGGCGAAGGCGCGGGCGGCGGCCCGCTCGTGCGGAGCTTCGTGAGCCCGGACCCGTCGCCCGCCGCCGGTGCGCTGGGAGCGTTCGACGCGTTCGCGCCGTCGTTCACCGGCGGTGTCTCGGTCGCTTCCGGCGACACCGACGGCGATGGCGTCGCCGACGTGATTGCCGGCGCGGGACCCGGCGGCGCCGCGTTGATCAATGTCTTCAGCGGTGCAAGCGGCGCGCTGCGGCTGTCATTCGCCGCCTACCCCGCGTCATCGGCCGCGAGTGTCGAGGTCGCGTCGGGCGACGTGAACGGCGACGGCTTCGCCGACATCATCACGGCGCCGGGCTTCGGCGGTCCGCCGCTCGTCCGTGTGTTCGACGGCCGCACGACCGCGTTGATCCGCGAGTGGTTCGCGCAGTCTCCGGGCTGGACCGGCGGCCTGCACGTCGGCGCAGGCGACGTCAACGGCGACGGCTTCGCCGACATCGTCACCGGCGCGGGACCAGGCGGCGGGCCGCTGGTGCAGGTGTTCGACGGCGCCACCGGCGCGGTCCTGCAGCAGTTCTTTGCGTATGTGCCCGAGTTTCCGGGCGGCGTGTACGTGGCGGCCGGCGACGTGACCGGCGACGGGTATGCCGACATCGTCACCGGCGCCGGCGCGGGTGGCGGCCCGCACGTGCGCGTGTTCGACGGCGTAACCGGGGTGCAGATCCCCGGCGTCCTCGGCAGCTTCTTCGCCTACACTCCCGCGTTCCCGGGTGGTGTCCGCGTGGCGGCTGGCGACGTCGACGGTGACGGCATCGCCGAAGTGATCACCGGCGCGGGCCCGGGCGGAGGACCGCACGTCAGGGTGCTGGACGGCGCGTCCGGCGACGAAGTGTTCGGCTTCTTCGCGTTCGACCCCGGACTCCCGAACGGCACGTTCGTCGCGGGTCCGCCTACGCTGCGGCGGATGGCGATCGACATTCCGCAAGCGAACGAGAGCGTGTCGACCAGCGTGCGCGTGGCGGGATGGGCGCTCGACGAATCGGCGGTCGACGCCGGTATCGACGCCGTGCACGTCTGGGCGCTGCCCGTCTCAGGTGGGCCGCCGATCTTCGTCGGCGCGACGACGACGTTCGTTGCGCGGCCGGACGTCGCGGCGCAGATGGGTGGAGAGTTCCTCGGATCGGGCTTCGACGTGAACGGATCGCTCCCTGCCGGCACCTACGACCTGTTCGTCGCCGTGCGCAACGCGGCGACGCACGTGTTCGACAATCGTCGTTTCGTGCGGATCACTGTACGGTGAGGGCGTGACGGCGGGGCGCCTTCAGAGGAGAGCGACGAACCACACGAGCAGGACCGCGGCGATGACAATCATCAGCCAGCGCATCCGTTTCGCCGTCCGCCGATCGGCTTTGTCCCCGCGCGCCTGCCAGTTCCTCCACCGGCGGTCGGATTCGGTGTCGGCGACGATCGCAGCCTGATCGGTCATCGGCGTGCCTCCGGAACGGCCTCGGGCATGGCATGGGCCCGAGTGTTCCACCGCCCCATCATGACGATCGGAGGGACGAGGCCGACGCCAGCGAGAACGGCCCAGCTCGATGCCGAGCTCAGGTTTCCCGCGAGGCCAGCCATCAACACCGCCGAAATCCAGACGCCAGCCAGTACGGTTTCGAGCGATACGCGTTGCATGCCACCAGCGTACGCACGTGGGCTGAACGGCGCTGTTCCCGAATGCACACAAGGCCGCAAGCATTCCAACCGGGGCCTGTGCACAAGCGCACAGACAAGGGACTGCGAGCATGCAACGATCGTCATGGCCTATGCTGTTCATCGCCGGCCTCGTCGTCGTGGCGGCCGCGGTCATCGTCATCCCCAGATTGCGCGGGCGGGGTGGCCTGACCGCCGCCCCTCTCGGCTGGATGAGCGAGCAGTGGCTTGCCGAGCATCGCGCCTCGCACCCGCCGTGATGGTGCGGCGGAGACGCCGGTTTGCGACGTTCAGATATTCGTGTCAGGCTGACCCCAGGGCCCGGCTCTTCTGTGGTCGCAACCCCAAGGAATGATGAGGCGCCCTGGGAAGGGTGAACAGCGATGAGCAAGTCGAAACGCGCGACACCCGCCACACCCCCGGCCGTGATCGATTGGTCCGGGATCCAGGTACAGCGCGTCGAGTACGGGGCGGGCGCAACGATATTCACTCAGGGGGACGCCGCGAGCAGCGTGATGTACGTCGCGCGCGGCACGGTACGGCTGTCAGTGCTGTCGCATGCCGGGAAAGAGGCGGTCATTGCGGTCCTGAACGACGACTACTTTTTCGGCGAGGGCTGCCTCGCCGGACAGTTGTACCGGATGGCGACGGCATCGGCCATGGCTGCCTGCACGATCGTCATCGTGGAGAAGGCGGAGATGGCGCGGCATCTTCACGCCCAGCCGGTGTTCGCCGATCGATTCCTGACGCACATGCTGACGCGGAACATCCGCATCGAAGAAGACCTGATCGATCAGCTCTTCAATTCCAGTGAAAAACGGCTCGCACGGACGCTTCTGCTCCTGGCGCGGTTTGGGGAACCCGAAGTGTCTCACCGCGCCTTGCCGAGAGTGTCACAGGAAACGCTGGCCGAGATGGTGGGGACGACGCGCTCGCGCGTGAACTTCTTCATGAACAAGTTCCGGAGACTCGGGTTCATCGAGTACAACGGCGGCTTGAAGATCAACAACTCTCTCCTCAGCGTGGTGCTGCGGGACTGATTCGCAGAACCCCAGCCGGCGTTCCGCGCGCACCTCGGAGCGCGGCAGTTGCCTGCGACCGGGCGTGTTCCGTTTTGTACGCGGATGAGCCGCCCGATTCGGTAGACTCCATTTCTAGTGTTCAGCGGACGTCTGAGCACCGCCGGTGGCCGCCGGAGGATTCATGTTGCACGAATTCATCACGCTGCATCGCGACAGCATCGTGGCCCGCACGAGGGACCGTCTCCGAGGGCGGCCATGGCCGTCGGTGTCGGACCGTGAGCTCGAGTATGGGGTGCCTCTCTTCCTGACGCAGCTGTCCGAAACGCTGCGGCTCGAAGCGACGGCGACCCCTTTCTCGAGCGACGCGATCGGTGCCACCGCTGCGCAGCATGGCGCCGAGATGTTGGCAGCGGGCTTCAGTGTGTCGCAGGTGGTTCACGATTACGGGGACATCTGCCAGGCCGTCACCGAGATCGCGTTCGAGCAGCAGGCGCCGATCACCGTCGAAGAGTTTCATACGTTGAACCGTTGCCTCGATACGGCGATCGCCGAAGCGGCGACGGAACACGCGCGTCTCGTCGCACAAAAGCGGTCGGAGGAGGAAGTCCAGCGTCTCGGGCAGTCGGCTCACGAGCTTCGGGATCTCCTCAATACGGCGCTCCTCGCGTTTCATGCGCTGAAGCGCGGGTCGGTCCCCATCAACGGCAGCACCGGAGCGGTGCTGGGCCGCAGCCTGACCAACCTGGCCGCCCTCGTGGACCGCTCGCTCTCCCAGGTTCGGCTGGCCGCTTCACAGCACCGGCGCGAGCCCTTCAGCGTGACTGCGTTCGTGGACGACATCGCCGCGACCGGGATGCTCCACTCGGAATATCGCGACATCCGGTTCACCGTCGCGCCGGTCGATCCCGCGTTGACCGTCGAGGCCGACCCTCAGCTGCTCGCGTCGGCGGTGATGAACCTGCTGCACAACGCATTCAAGAACACGGCGCCGGGCGGCACGGTGATCCTCCGCGTGCACGCCGAAGGCCAGCGTCTTGTCGTCGAGATTGAAGACGAGTGCGGCGGCTTTCCGGAAGCCAAGGCGGAGCTGTTCCAGGCTTTCGGTGAGCGGCGCGGGATCGATCGCTCGGGGCTCGGTCTCGGTCTTTTCATCGCGCGGCAGGCCGTGCGCGCGCACGGCGGTGAGATCACCATCCGGAACATGCCAGGCCGGGGTTGTATCTTCGCGATTGACGTGCCGCTGGCGGGCGGAGTCGCGCGCACCTCGCCGTCCGCCTGAGGTTCGCCATCCGTCGTCCATCGGCGGCACAACCGGTGCTTGTTGACATCGCGGTACATCAGCAGCCAGGTCTGCGATTCAACAAGGAGAGCTCAGGTGGGTATCTTCGACAAGCTCCGCAAACACGACGAGGAAAAGCCGAAAGCGGACTTTTCCGACGTCCAGTCAGGCAGCTCGACGACCGCGGCTGAGCCCGCGCGGCCGCCCGACCTCCCGCCGGTGACGGGCACATCCGGAACGAGCGATACCTACGTTGTGGTAGCGGGAGACAGTCTCTCGAAGATCGCGAAGCGCTACTACGGCGATGCGAACAAGTGGAATCGCATCTACGAGGCGAACCGGGATCAGATCAAGAACCCCGACCTGATCCATCCGGGGCAGCAGCTCAGGGTTCCGGGAGCATAGGAGCACATGATGCACTCACAGAAGCTTCCCCTGTCACTCTGCGTCGTCCTGCTGGTCGTGGCCGCGGGCTGCAGCCGCAAGACGGACACCGGCGGAACAGCCGGGACAACCGGAACGACGGGCACCGCGACCGTGAAGGTCACCGACGTAACCCTCGGCCGCGCGATCGGCGGCGACAAGGCCGTCAGCGACCGCACGGACAGGTTCCGCCCGAACGACACGATCTACGCGTCGGTGACGACGGATGGATCCGCGCCGAGCGCGACGCTGCGCGCCAGGTGGACGTTCGAGGACGGCCAGACGGTCGACGAAACGTCGCGCACGATCGCGCCGGCCAACCGCGAGCGCACCGAGTTCCACATTTCGAAGCCGAACGGCTGGCCTGCCGGGAAGTACAAACTCGAAGTGTTCCTCAACGACCAGTCCGTCGAAACGAAGACGTTCGAGGTTCAGACGCGCTAGCGACGGCCGGGAACGCATCCGGTGAGTCTGCCAGGTTCCGCTCGGGCGCCACACGGCGCGGTAGTTCGCATTGAGGAGGCCGCCATGTCAGTCGCCAAGGTGTCGGAGATCAGTGCCACGTCGCAGAAAAGCTTCGAGGACGCCGTTCAACAGGGCCTCGCGCGCGCCGGCAAGACGCTGCGGGGCATTCGCGGCGCATGGATCAAGGAGCAGCACGTTCGCTGCGACAACGGACGCATCACCGAATACCAGGTGAACATGATGGTCACGTTCGTCCTGGACGACTAGCTTTCGCGTCGGGTCCTTCCGCCGGCGGGTTTCGACGGGCGGTGCGGGCGCCGCCCGTGCGGAACCTACGGCGATGGCGCCCTGCTGTCGGCCTGCTTGATGTTCCACACGAGGCCGACCGACTGGAGCGCGCGGATCGCCAGCCAGTTGACATCGACTTCGTACCACGCCAAGCCGTGTCGCGCGCTGGTTGGATGCGCGTGATGGTTGTTGTGCCAGCCCTCGCCGAACGTCAGCAGCGCCACCCACCAGTTGTTCGTCGAGTCGTCGCGCGTCTCGAAGCGGCGCGATCCCCATTTGTGCGTCGCTGAATTCACGAGCCAGGTGGCGTGCAGACCGACGGTCGTGCGAAAGAAGATGCCCCAGAGCACGTATGGGACCCCGCCGTACGCGAGCAGCCCGAGGCCGACGATGACGTTCGAGGTCCAGTGCCAGCGGGACAGTTCCACGTGGACGCGATCGCGGGTCAAGTCCGGCACGTAGCGCGCGAGCACGGCGGCATCGTGATGCAGGCCCTCGCCGCTGAGGATCCAGCCGGCGTGGGCCCACCACGTGCCTTCCCGCGGCGTATGCGGATCGCCTTCGCGATCCGAGTGCTGGTGGTGGATGCGGTGCGTGGCCACCCAGAAGATCGGACCGCCCTCGAGGGCGAGCGTGCCGCACCAGGCGAGGGCATATTCGATCCACTTGTAGGTGTGGTAGCCCCGGTGCGTCAGCAGGCGGTGATAGCCCATGCCGATGCCCAGCATGCCGGCGACGCAGTACAGCGCGAGCGCGAGGAGCATCGCCCCGCCGTCGATGAAGAAGAGCGCCGCGATCGCGCCGGCGTGAAAGCCGATCATCGCCAGCGTCGTGACGACGTTCATGCCCTTCTGATGCTTCCGGCCGTACATCTGCGGCGTCGCAGCCATTTCGCGCTCCACGGTATAGAGCGACGATACCAGCCGGGGATGGGCCCGACTGTAATAGTTGTGTCGGTTGTCTGCCCGTCCGTGGCGTGTGCGGCTGATCTCGCGGGGCGACTTTGGGGCTCGGCGACCGGCATTCCGTCAGCGAGCCGCCGGGATTCCGGCGCTAGTTCGCCGCCGATCGCTGCGGATCGTCGATCCAGGCGAGCCGGACCGGGCACTGCGCGGCCTTGGCCGTGTCGCACACGCAGGCCCCTCTGCTGCGGACCGCGCCGCAGGCCGTGCAGACGTCCTCCTTGAAGCACCGGACCTCGGTCCGGTCCACAGGACAGCCCCACATGCTGTTCTCTTCGGCGGTCACATCCTCTGCCAGCGTCACTCGTGTGTGCCAGGAATGGTGTTCCCAGTGAAGGTTCAAGACGTGCTTTGAGCAGCTCATGGCACTACCTCCGCGCAGACCCGCGCAGACGATTGCGACTCGATTCGAGGTCATCCGATGGCAGTGCAAGACGGATTCCTGCGGCTGTGCGAAGCGAGGAAGTGAGGCGAGCTCGGACGTCGCTACCGCGTTTCGAACTCGAACTCGGCCTGGCATCCACCCCAGACGGTGATGCCCGACGAGCTCCAGATCCAGTTCTTGTAGGCCTCGCAGGGCGTGCTGCTCCGCTGGCGGATGATCCGCACGTTTCCCTTGATCGGCGCGGGGCAGACGCGCTGGACGTCCCGCGTCGATTCGCACACCAGTGTGGCCGTCTTGCCGGTGGCGATCTCACCGGAGGGCGTCCATGACGCCTGGCCGGCTTCGAAGGCGGCCGATCGCACCGCGCCGCCACGCGCGTCGTAGACACACGTGAAGGTCAGCGGCGTCGGCTGCTTGTGCCGATCATCGAGCTTGTACTCGCCGCGACCCTTGACTTCGAGATCCTGGCCGACCTCCTTGAAGGCGGCGCCGGGCTTCAGGTCGATCTGCACCCGCGACAGCAGCCGGTACCCTCGACGCTGCGCGTCGCGGAGCACTTCGCCCTCGACCGCAGCGTGACAGGCCTCGAGCGCGTGCGCCTTGTCCGGCGACAACGCCGGCGTCCGCGTCGCGCTCGTCCGATCGATCGTGTAGGACGCGCGCGTCGCCTCCTTCTTCTTCTCGTCGTAGCGACACGTGAACGCGACCGGCTGCCATTCATAGTCCTGGCTCAGTCTGATCTGCCCCCGCCCGGCGACCTCGATGGTCGTCCGCGATGGCGCTGGCGTCAGCGCCGCGCCCTCGGTCTCGAGCTCGACCTCGGCGCCGCCCGCCGTGAGGCCCTGGCCGATCGCTTTGTCGGCGACTTTCTCCCACATCTTCGAACGACACGCGCGCACCACTTGCGCTTCGCGCACCAGGACCACCGGCGCTTTGGCCGCCGATGCGCCGTTGGCGCCGACGGCGGTGTAAGTGATCGAGTCCACCTTGCCGGTCGCAGGATCCGCCACGCATTCGTAGCGTACGGGGAAGGCCGGTACGTCGATGGCGGGTCGGTAGTCCTCCGTGCCGGCGACGATCAGCTTGCCGTTTCGGCGCGTGGTGACAGCCTTCCGCGAGTCGAACGAGACAGGCATCGCAGGCGGATTCAGCCCCGCCACCGTCGCATCTTCGAACGTCCGCTTCTGTAGAGCCGCCTCGCACGCGGGCAGCACCTCGCGCTGCCCGGACGCCCGCACGACCACGCGGGAAGCAGGACTCGCCGATACCGCGGCGATCAGCACCACGACGACCATCACGACTTTGCCAAGCGAGTTGAGCATTGCGAACCTCGGGCGCTCGATCTGAGCTTTGACAGTATCGGGGAAACGGCCGGCGGGCGTGTGAACGATCGATGGATCCGGGCTTTCGCTCCAAAACCGCATCGCCGTTTCTTCGCGCCCAATCAAGATCGCGCCCGGCGAGCTCATTCCACCGGGTAGCCGAGGGCAATGGCGTTCTCGCGGACGCGGCCATCTCGCGTCAACACGGTGACAAGCGCGGGAGGCTCGGCGAGGATCTCGACAGTGGCGAGGTGCATGGCGTCGAGCGTGCGAACTGGTTCCACCGGAAACGGACGCTTCACGCGGTCGAGTACGTCCTCCGTAATCGCCACGACGTAGCAGCGACGCTCGAACTGCCGAAGTGCGCGCACGGCTGCGCGTTCGGCCTCGGCAGACAGCCTCCCGCTGACACGGGCGCGCACAATCGCACGTGCTGCTTCCGCAAACGTGAGGGAGGAGGTGACCTGCCGCTCCGCGCGTTGCAGCGACTTCAGCACCTGCCTATCGTCCTCGAGCAGGGCCGCGACGAGCGCGCTCGATTCGATGTAACAGGTGCCGGCAGGCGGGGTCTCTTCAGGCGGCGGTTGGCCCGCCGGAGAGGAGCGGGCCCTACGCTTCGCCACGGTCGGCGTCGATCAGTTCAGCGGCCGTGCCGCGCGGCAGGCGGATGCGCGGCCAGTCCTCGGTAGGATTCCCTTGTTCCAGCGGCGGACGGATCGCGCCTGCCGCGATTAGTTCGTCGAAACGGGGCGACGTACGACTCGCCGCCCTCGAACCTGGCGGAACGAGTTCCGCCACGACCCTGCCGTGCGCCGTGATGGCGACCCGTTGGCCAGCTTCGACCCGGCGAATGTATCGGCTGAGGTTGTCCTTCAGTTGACGAACGCCCGTGGAGGGCATGCTTGAATTATAGCCACATGTAGCCACATTCGCAACTGGCCGGAACGCCTGGCCCGTTCTATTGACGATCGCCCGTTTTCGGCAGCTTCAGCTCGCAACGGATGCTGACGCTACGGTGCCTCGACGGCGTCGAGTTCGGTGCGCCGGACGTACAATCGTGCGCGGCAGACTACTGATGACGGAGAAGGCGGAGCCCACCCTCACGTTCTCCACTGTCGCCGAGTGGGACGCCTGGTTGGCGAAGCACCACGATCGGTCGAGCGCGGTGCTGCTGCGCATCCCGAAGCGAAAGGGGAGCGATCTCACGTATGCGCGAGCGCTCGACGCGGCGCTCTCGTGGGGTTGGATCGACAGCCAGAAGCGCGCGCTCGACGCGTCGGCCTGGCTCCAGCGCTTCTCGCCGCGCACGGCGAGGAGCCCGTGGTCGAAGATCAACCGGGCACGCGCTGAAGCGCTCATCGCGTCCGGCGCCATGAAGCCGGCGGGCCTCGACGAGGTGGAGCGTGCGCGCGCCGACGGCCGCTGGGCGCGCGCCTACGAGGGCTCTCGCACCGCCGAGGTACCCGCGGATCTCGCCACCGCGCTCGCGCGCAACCCACGAGCGCACGCGTTCTTCGACGCGCTCGACCGCGCGAACCGCTACGCGATCCTCTGGCGGGTGCAGAACGCCAAGAAGCCCGAGACCCGCGCGCGTCGTATCGAGCAATTCGTCGCCCTCTGCGCCGCTGGCAAGACCCTCCACCCCACGCGGGAGAAGAAGACGCGCCGGGAATGATGAGCGCGCGCCATTACCCGGCTACATCCGTCGTCCTGGCGCGGACCTGATGCAGCGGTGACCGCACACGCGGGATGCGGCTCATCGCAACTCATCGTATTCTGTCCACGCACCATGTTCCGGGGTAGTTCAGCAGCAGAACGCTCGGCTCGGACCCGAGAGGGCGCTGGTGCGAGTCCAGCCCCCGGACCCAACTCCTGGCGGATCAATGACCGAACGTCGTGAGCCGGACGCCGCGTCGGACCTGCAGGGTGTGAACCCTGGTTACGCAGCGTTCCAAATCGCCAAGGCGCTGCGAACCAGCGAGGAACACGACGATCCGGCGATCAGGGCTCGTGCGACAGAGAAGGCTGCGAAGTGGGAAGCCGTCCTCAACAACATCCTGACTGGCGCGCTGGAGTACGGCTCACGGACCCCGGTCAAGGGGATTCCCGCGTGGGTCACGACGGAAGTACTGACTGGTGGTTTTGCGGCCGGCAACCTACTCGCCGGGGGCGCCCTCCAGGAGCATGAGACGACACGGCTATCGACGCTCCCGCGCGTTCCCGAAGGAGAGGAACGGCGCGCCTTGAACCTGCATTGCCTCACCGATGAAGGCATGGCGGCGTTGATGGGCCAGCTCCGGAGCGGCTGCTATGACGTCGCAGTGCCGGAGGAAGGAGCCATGATGGTCGTGGCGTGGCTCGCCGAACACGGCCACGCACAGGCAGCGCGCGAACTGATTGAGGAGCTGGCGCCTTACTTCGCACAACTGCGCTTCTATCCCGTGCCGCTTCAGCAGGCGCGCCATTTCGGCTCCCGCGTGCACGTGAAGACCGTCGCGGAGGTGACCCGTGACATCCGCGCGATCACCCCGAACGAGCGGGTACTGGCGCAGAAGGAAGCGGTGCAGATCTGGACGCCGCTGCACGACCGGATTGTCTCGATGTTCTTGGAGACCGTCGCGGACGGGTGGCCTTGCCGTCACTATCCCGCGGACTGGAACGCTCGGGCTTCGTCGCTCCTCAGCGAATACGACAGCCAAAGCTCAACACGAACCGGCGGAAAACACGACCGCCGCAACGGCCATCAGGCACAGCTGCGACAGCTCCTCCGCCGCTGCGTAGACGATCCGTCAGCACTCGCTGGTCGCGACGTCGGGCGCATTCGGCTGATTCTCAACCGATACGTGCAGAAGCGCGGCGCTCCCAATTCGCCTGAGTGCAAGGAGAGCCGCCAGCGGCAGAGCCTGGACGTTCAGGGTCCCTTGTTCCACGCGATCGCCTCGGTAGTGATTCGGCGGCTCGAACGGCACCCACAGGATGAAGGGTTGGACGACATTCAGGACATCGAACAGGAGGTCAGCGCGGACGAGGCGAGCGCTTCAGCCGTCCCTGTGCGGACGGCACTCCCGCCGTCCTTCCGTCGCAAGATCGAACGCTGTCTCAATGAGACCGTCAGCGCACTCGTCGAGCGCGATGTCATTACCTCCGGCGAAGTGATCGCGCGCGTTCTTCCGCAGGTGACATCGGGAATCAGGGCCGCGGGGCTTTCGGAGCCAACGCTGCGCCCGTTGTATGCAGCGATCTACCGTGCCTTCCGGCGACGCCGTTCGCTGCTGCTCCTGAACCTCGAGAAACAGGTTTCGATTGAGGAACTGCCGTGGGTTGCCGCGATCAATCGGTTCCGAAGCGAGGGTCTGCCGACAACAGACTTGTCGAAACAAGCTCTCGAGGAAGTCGTCGCGCTCGTGGTCACGTCGTTTCCACATGCCATCCTGCCGAACAAGCTCCTTCAGGAGTTGCGTGCGCTCGCCAAGGGGGCCGATGTGCCGATCCCGATCGTCGACGAGGTCGCCGCCGACATCTTCGTGGGGAGGTTTTCTGGCAAGTTTGTCGATGCCGCCCATCGGGCCTCGGAGGTTCTCGACCGTACGCTCTACGCCACGTACTACGCCATCGATTATTCGAAGATACGTCGCATTCGGCCGGTCGCTGAAACGCAGAAGCGAACGTGGTTCTGGCAACGAGCGGGGAGCACGAAAGACGAATTTGCCGAACTGTGCGCATCCCGGGCCGGCGTCTCGCTTGGAACCTGGGATCCTGCGACGAACGGCATGATCATCGAACAGCAACAGATTCTCACGACGCAGAATCTCGCGGCGCTGTTCCTGGCGCTCGGCCTGGCTGATCGGCTGCGAGGTCAACTGCCGGACATGGCGAAACGATGCTTCGTTTGGATCTGCAAGCGGCAGCAGATCAACGCTCGGAAGCGCCACGCGCGGTTGATCATGGTGAAGAACACCGCGTATGCGTGGCGACAGATGATCTTCTTTCTGTCCCTCGCGAGCGAGGACGAGCGGCGCGAATTCCTCGTGTGGGCCGAAGACCACCTCACACAGCAGTCGGACCAATTCCAGCGGCGATTCCGACCGGCGATGATCGGCCTGAAGCTTGGCCTCGACGGTGCGTCGATCGAAGCTCACGCGTCAGCCGGTGCCAGACGATTCCTCGGCTGGTCCAAAGACCCGCATTGGTTGCTGGCCAGTGTCGGCGAATGATGACCGCCAGGAGTTAGCCCGTGCCGTGCTGAATAGCGCGGGCGGCCTGTCATGAGCCGACAGAGATGACGATCCTCCTCTCCAGCGGCACGATCATGCTCGAATGTGCTGTTCGCCCGACGGGCTGCGACGTTTGAGCGCAGGCTTTGTCCGCGAGATGAAAGGCGCCGCGGGCTGCGGCATGCACGCGTCGGCACCACGCAGCCATCGTCGGCGCCCCTCGGACTATCGCCGGCCGACAAGCATCCGAACTCGCTGGTTGCCCCAATCGGCGATGAACAGCGTGCCGCCGTTCGTCACCGCCAGTGCCGCGGGTGAATTCAGCCGCGCGGCCGTGCCGGGTCCACCGTCGCCCGCGAACCCGGCCGTGCCGTTGCCCGCCACGGTCGTGATGATGCCGCCGGCGTCGACCCTGCGGACACGGTGGCCCATTTCGGCGATGTAGATGTTGCCGGAACCATCAACCGCAACGGCGACGGGTCTATCGAGACTGGCACTCGTCGCCGGACCGCCATCGCCGGTGAAGCCTGCCGTCCCATTGCCCGCCACCGTGCTGATCACGCCGTCGCGATCGACCTTGCGGATGCGGCCGCGTTGCGCGATGTACAACACGCCGTCACCATCAACCGCAACGGCCGAAGGGTTTCCCACGCTCGCTCTCGTGGCTGGACCGCCGTCCCCGCTGGCGCCGTCCGTTCCGTTGCCCGCGACCGTCGAGATGATTCCATTCAGATCGATCTTGCGAACACGATTGTCCCCGGCGATGAATAACGCACCAGTGCGATCGACGGCGAGATCGCTGATGCTCATGCCGGCGCTCGTTGCGGGACCGCCGTCGCCACCGGCGCGGAACGTCCCGTTGCCCGCCACGAGTGTGATCGCGCCTCGAGTGTCGATCCTGCGAATGCGACCGGTGGTGGCCACGTAAATGGCGCCGGACGAGTCGACGGCGACGCCGGAGATGGACCCCTCGTCGTGGACGGAGACCCCTCCCATTCTCGTGATGATGCCGTCCCGGCCGACCTTGCGGATTCCGCCAAACCTCTCCACGATGTAGAGCGCTCCAGCGCTGTCCAGGGCAATCGGATGAAGATACGTCAGACTCAACACGGCACTCGTGGCCTGGCCGCCATCCCCGGTGAATTCGTCGTCAGAGCTCGAGCCCGCGACGGTGGTGATGACGCCGTTCGGGGCGACGGCGCGGATGCGCCCATTGTGCGGGTCGGCGATGTAGAGCGTGCCTTGATCGCTGACCGCGACGTCCCAGGGCTCGTCGAGGCTGGCGCGTGTTGCGGGGCCGCCATCGCCGCCGAACCCGGCCCTGCCGTTGCCCGCCACCGTCGTGATGATGCCGCGCGTATCCACCTTCCGGACTCGGTTGTTCCCGGTGTCGGCGATATACAGCGCGCCCGACCGATCGACCGCGACACGATTCGGCCAGAGCCTCGCACGCGTCGCGGGTCCGCCATCCCCGCTGAACCCCTGCCTGCCGTTGCCGGCCACCGTCGAAATGACACCGTTCCTGTCGACTCTCCGGATGCGCATGTTCGCAATGTCGGCGATGTACAGGATGCCGGCGCCGTCAACGGCCACGCCAGAGGGAGAATTCAGCATCGCGCTGGTCGCGGGACCGGCGTCCCCACTGAAGCCCGGCGTGCCGGTGCCCGCCACCGTCGTTTCGACGCCGCTCGCGTCTACCTTGCGCACCCGATGGGCTCCTGCGTCGGCGATATACACAGAGCCGTCGCCGTCGACGGCGACG
>Ga0075366_10000713_pt1 | contig 15769 bp, 13 predicted proteins | sample EndMethybrTD3031_FD_72351 | JGI IMG/M metagenome (GOLD analysis project Ga0075366, IMG submission 72351) | Populus endosphere microbial communities from Tennessee, USA - Endosphere MetaG P. TD hybrid TD303-1 | ecosystem: Host-associated > Plants > Roots > Endosphere | place: USA: Tennessee...
CGGGTTGTTCCGTTGCCGGTAAACACGACCTTGTAGTGACAATCCGCGCCTCGTACGTCAAACCGGCAACGGCGACCTCCCCTTGCTTTCCGGCGCCGGAAGGCCCAAATGCGCCGGGCTCGCTGCCCCACCAGCCGGATGATTCGATGAACCAAACGAAGCCCTCCCCCGACACCCTTTTCAGGGATCGGGCCCCGTGGGATATCGACGATGACAAGCTGCGTGAGGAATGCGGCATCTTCGGCGTAATCGGTGCGCGCGACGGTGCGGCGATGACCGCCGCCGGACTCCACGCGCTCCAGCATCGCGGCCAGGAAGCCTGCGGCATCACGAGCTACGAGGCCAAGGGCGAACTCTACGGCGAATTCTACTCGCACCGCGGTACCGGTCATGTCGCGCAGGTCTTCGCCAGCGACGGCCTGCTCGCGCAGTTGCCGGGGCACATGGCCTCGGGCCACGTGCGCTATTCGACGACCGGCGGCTCGGGGCTGCGCAACGTCCAGCCGCTGTTCGCCGATCTCGCCTCGGGCGGCTTCTCGATCGCCCACAACGGCAACATCTCGAACGCCATGACGCTCAAGCGCGATCTCGTTCAGAAGGGCGCGATCTTTCAGTCGACCTCGGATACCGAGGTCATCATCCACCTCGTCGCCACCAGCCGCTATCCCACGCTGCTCGACCGTTTCGTCGACGCCTTGCGCATGGTCGAAGGCGCCTATTCGCTGATCTGCATGACCAAGGAAGGCATGATCGCCTGCCGCGATCCCCTGGGCATCCGCCCGCTGGTGATGGGCCGCATCGGCGACGCGATCGTCTTCGCCAGCGAGACCGTGGCCTTCGACGTGGTCGGCGCCGAGCTGATCCGCGACATCGAGCCGGGCGAACTGGTCCAGGTCGACCACAAGGGCACGATCTCGAGCCACCGGCCGTTCGGCCAGCCGAGTCCGCGCCCCTGCATCTTCGAACACGTCTATTTCAGCCGGCCCGATTCGGTGATGGGCGGCCAGTCGGTCTACGGCGTGCGCAAGCAGATCGGCGTCGAACTCGCCAAGGAAGCGCCGGCCCCGGCCGACGTCGTCATCCCGGTGCCCGACAGCGGAGTGCCCGCGGCGATCGGCTATGCCCAGCAGTCGGGCATTCCTTTCGAACTCGGCATCATCCGCTCGCACTACGTCGGGCGCACCTTCATTGCCCCGACCGACGGCGCCCGCAACGCGGACGTCAAGCGCAAGCACAATGCCAACCGCGCGGTCGTCGAAGGCAAGCGCATCGTACTGATCGACGATTCGATCGTGCGCGGCACCACCAGTCTCAAGATCGTCCAGATGATGCGCGATGCCGGCGCTGCCGAAGTGCACATGCGCATCGCCAGCCCGCCGACGACCGACAGCTGCTTCTATGGCGTTGACACGCCCGAGCGCTCGAAGCTGCTCGCCGCGCGAATGGACGTCGAGGCGATGGCCGAATTCATTCAGGCGGACAGCCTCGCCTTCGTGTCGATCGACGGTCTCTACCGGGCGGTCGGCGTGGCGCAGCGCAAGGCCAAGTGCCCGCAATTCTGCGACGCCTGCTTCACCGGAGACTATCCCACCCGGCTGACCGACTTCATCGAGCGCGACACCCCCGACCTGCTGACGCTGCCCGTCAACAAAGTCGCGTGACCGGAGAATTTGCAGGGCAACTCGCGCTGGTGACCGGCGCGAGCCGCGGCATCGGTGCCGCGACCGCCGAGGCCCTCGCCCAGGCCGGGGCGCATGTGGTTCTGACCGGCCGTGACACCAAGGCTCTAGAAGCCGTCGAGGAGCGGATCGACGCGGCCGGCGGCACCGCGACGATCGCTCCCGTCGATCTCACCGAACCCGACGGTGTCGCGCGGCTGGCACTGGCGCTAGGCCAGCGTTGGCAAGCGCTCGACATCCTCGTCGTCAATGCCGCGCTGCTGCCGCAGCTGACCTCCGTCGCCGATATCGAGCAGCGCGCGCTCAACCAGGCGCTGACGGTGAACGTCCTGGCGACCCAGGCGCTGATCGCGCATTTCGATCCGCTGTTGCGCAAGAGCGCGGACGCTCGCGTGGTCGGCCTGACCAGCTCGGTGGCGCGGCGCCCCCGCGCGTTCTGGGGTGCCTATGCCGCGAGCAAGGCGGCGTTCGAAGTGCTGCTCGACTGCTACGCACAAGAGACGGCGAAGGTAACGAAGGTGCGCGTAGCCGTGGTCGATCCCGGCGCAACCCGGACGGCGATGCGCGCTCGCGCCTATCCGGGCGAGGATCCCGCTTCGGTCAAGCCACCCGAAGCCGTGGCCAAGCGTCTGGTTTCGCTGCTTGGTGAACCGTTCGACAGCGGGCACCGCGAATCGGTTAACCCTGTCGGCTAACCTGCGGGTAACCCGACCTCTCCATCTTTGGCCGGGTCCGCCGGGGGAGCGGATCGTCACCATGTGGAGTCACCATGACGTCGCAACACGGTATCAGGGACCGTTACGCGATTGCCGCCCAGGAAGACCGCTGCGCCCCGCGCACCCGTCTGTCCATTCCGGCATCGCTGCGTCCCTCGGGATCGAAGGGCTTTCAGACCGTCGTCAACGACCTGTCGATCTCGGGCTTTTCCGCCATGGCGATCAACCGGATGCATCCCGGGACGGTCTGCTGGTTGTCGATCCCCGAACTCGAATCCATGGAAGCGCGGGTGATCTGGTGGGCCAATTCCATGGTCGGCTGCGAATTCCAGAACCTGCTGAGCCCGATCGTCCACGACGCCGTGATCGACCGCTGGCTGGGCAACGACGCGTTCAGGCGGCCTTGATCAGCGTCACCTGAGAGACCTGAATTCCGCCGCCGCGAAAGCCGCCCTCGCAATACATCAGGTAATAGCGCCACAACCGGGCAAAGCGCTGGTCGAACCCGGGCGGCAGGTCTCCGCACTCGACCGCGCGGTCGAACCTCGTGCGCCAGGCTTTGAGCGTTTCGGCATAGTCGAGCCCGAAGTCGGCCTGATCGGTCCAGGCCAGACCGCGTTCCGCCGCCAGCCGGCGGAAGGCGCTCTCGCGGATCAGCATGCCGCCGGGAAAGACGAAAGTTTGGATGAAGTCGGCACTGGCGGCATAGGCCTCGAAATACGCTTCGCGGATCGAAATGAACTGGATGGCCGCCCGGCCACCCGGCTCGAGGCACCGCACGATGCAGTCGAAAAAGGCCGGCCACCACGCCTCGCCCACCGCCTCGACCATCTCGACGCTGGCGACACCGTCGAACGGGCCGGCGACGTCGCGGTAGTCCTGCTTGCGGAAATCGATGGCCGCCGGCTGCCTGTCGCGCGCCCAGGCAAGCTGTTCGTCGGAGAGGCTGATCGCGGTTACCGCCGCGCCGCCTTCGTTTAGGCGGGCGGCGAGCGAGCCCCAGCCGCAGCCGACCTCGAGCACCCTGGCGCAGCCGTCGAGCCGCCGCGCGATCGTGTCCAGCTTGCGTCGCTGCGCCGCCTCGAGATCGTCGCCGGGCGCAAACCGCGCACTCGAATAGGACAGCGTCGGGTCCAGCCAGGCGGCGTAGAAATCGTTGCCGAGATCGTAGTGCGCGTGGATGTTGTTCAGCGACCCGCGGCGCGTGTTCCGTCGCAGCCAGTGCAGCCAGCGCGCCGCCACTCGCCAGGGTCCCCGCGCGCGCGCCGCCTCGCCGAGCGAGACGCCATTGTCCATGAACAGCGCGAACAGTGGCACCGGATCCGGGCTGTCCCACTCACCCGCCTCCCAGGCGCGATACCAGCCGACCGAGCCGCTGGTCGCCAGCCGCAGCAACGCGCGAATATCGTGGATCGTCACCGTGGCATGGAATCCCGGCGCGCGGCCCCCGAGCAGACGTGTGCTGCCGTCTGGCAGCGTGCCTTCGATCGAACCGCGCTCGAGCCCGGCATCGATACGATCGAGAATGCGGTGGATTCCCCCCGACCACATCCGCGCGAGCCACGAAGGACCGAGGCCGATCCGCCGACCCCCTCCTAGCAGCTCCGCTCCCCTCGGCGCCTGCGCGTTCATCGTGCGATGATAGCCACAGCCTCGGCGAATGGGCAACAGCGCGAAGCCCGTCACCGATCCGGCCGGATAAAAAGACGGTGGACTCACCGCGCGCGTGGCCACAATTGCACTGGCGGGAAACGGGAACGGAAGGTTCGGGAACGGGATGTTCGAAATCAACTTGAGCGGCAAGACCGCACTGGTCTGCGGCGCCGGCGGCGGCGGACTGGGCAGCGCGGTCAGCCGGATCCTGGGCGAAGCCGGTGCCAACCTGATCGCGGTCGACCAGACCGACGCCCATGTCGCCGAGACGAAGGCCGAGGCGGAGCGCCTGGGCGTCGCTTGCCACACGCTCGTCGCCGATCTCATGGACCCGGCCCAAGTGTCCGGGCTCGTCGACCGGGCGCTGGCGATGGCCGGGCCGATCGACATCGTCGTCAACGTCGCGGGCGGCACGCGCTTTCACCAGTGGAAGCCGATCGAGGAGACCAGCGACGCGATGTTCCGCGACGTTCTGGCGCTCAATCTCGACTACGTGTTCCGCGTCTGCGCCGACGCCGGACGGCACATGATCGCAACCCAGCGCCCGGGCAGCATCGTCAATTTCACCTCGATCTCGGGGCTGCGCGGGGCGCCGTTCCACGGTCCCTACGGCATCGCCAAGCGCGGGGTCATGGCGATGACCGAGACGATGGCGATCGAGTGGGCGCGCTACGGCATTCGCATCAACACCGTGGCGCCGAGCGGCGTGGTCACCCCGCGCGCCTCGCGCTACAGCGGCGCCGATCCCACTCAGCCGCGCGAGATCGTCGACGGCCACCGCATGATGATGCCCATCGATATCGCCCGCGCCGTGCTGTTCCTGGTGTCTGATCTGGGCGGCGGCGTGTCCGGGCAGACGCTGGTGGTCGACGCCGGCCTCTCGTCGCGCAATCCGGCCGGCGGACTCGAGCAATACGGGCGGATGAGCCAGTCGGCCGAAGCGATCGCGGCCGCCGAGACGGGCGCCTAGGACCCGGTACCGGCCCTGGTCCGCATCGCCCGATAGGCGGCGAGGGCCCGTTCCCGGGCTTTGCGATGATCGACGATCGGCGGGGGATAGCCTTCGGGCCGCGCGTCGCCCGGATCGTGGATGTCGCTGTCGCGCAGCCCCGCCAGTTCCGGGACCCACTCGCGGATATAGGCTCCGGCGTCGAATTTGGCCGACTGGGTGAGCGGCGCCATGATCCGTACGAACATGTTGGAATCGCCCCCGGTCCCGGCGACCCACTGCCAGTTGCAGCCGTTGTTGCCATAGTCGGCATCGACCAGCGTATCCCAGAACCAGCGCTCGCCTTCGCGCCAGTCGATCAGCAGGTGCTTCACCAGGAACGAGGCTACGATCATCCGCACGCGATTGTGCATCCACCCGGTCGACCACAACTGGCGCATGCCGGCATCGACGATCGGGTAGCCGGTGCGGCCCTGCTGCCAGGCGCGCAGATCGCCCGGCGATCGCCGCCAATCGAAATGATCGAACTCGGCGCGGTAACCGCGCTCGGCATAGTCGGGGAACTGGTCGATCAGCCCCTGCGCGAAGTCGCGCCAGAGCAGTTCGTGGCGGAAGGTATCGGCACCCTGACCGCGCTTGCCGTCGAGCGCCTGCCAGACCTGCGCCGGGGAAATCTCGCCCCAGTGCAAATGGGGGCTGAGCCGCGAGGTGCCCTCGATCGAGGGGTTGTTGCGGTCCGCCTCGTAGTGCGACGTGCGATCGACGAAATCGTCGAGCGTCGATAGCGCGGCATCCTCGCCGCAGGACCACTGCTCGGCAAAACCCTCGGCCCAGTCGGGGGCGGTTGGAAGCAGGTGCCAGTCGGAAAGCGCGTCCGCCCCTGGCCACGCGTGCGGAGCGCTGAGCTTCGGCGCATCGAGCACATGCCGATCGGGCAGACGTCGCATCGCGGCCTTGGCGAAAGGCGTATAAATCTTGAACGGCGTCCCCGCGCCGGTGGCAACGCTGCCCGGCGGCAACAGGTAGTTGCCGTCGTGCAGGCAGAGATCGAGTTTGCCCGCCAGCGCGTCCTCGGCCTTGCGCCACCAGGGCTCGTAGTGGTGGAGCGCATGGACTGTCGCCGCGCCGGTTTCCTCCGCGATTCCGGCAATTTCCGCGACGGCGGACCCGCGCCTGAGGATCAGCCGCGAGCCCAGCCTGCGCAGATCCTTGTCGAGCGCTTCGAGGCTGTGATGCAGCCACCACCGCGCCGCCCCGCCGAGCTTGCGCTCGCCCGCGGCCTCGTCGTCGAGCACATAGACCGGGATCACGGGACCCGCCTGCGCGGCGGCATGGAACGCCGGCTGGTCCGAGAGCCGCAGGTCGCGCCTTAGCCAGACGATGGAAGGGGCGGTCACGGTTCGAGCCGGACGGTGAAGTTCGACGCGGTGATCGAGCCGTCGAAGCGTTGGTCACCGAGGACGATCGCATCGCCGTCGCGCTTGGCGATCGGCATGCGCGACCAGAACAGGAAGGCTCGAGCGTCCTTGCTCTTACCCACGCGCGGAGCGATCTCGGAATCGTTCATGCCGATCGGAAGTGACCTTGCGGCGGGACCGCGGCTCCACAAGGTAGCGGTGTAGCTGCCGTATTGTCCGCCTGACCTCCACAGGACCTCGCGGCGCCAAAAGGCCAACGGCACCGGGTTAGCGACCGCGACTTCGGCATAGGGCTCCGACATTCGGGCTTCTCTGGCAAGCCACAGGCTCGTCCCTATATTGAGCGCGAGGTAGGCGACGATGCCCGTGATCGCGTAGGTCGCCGGATCGTTTCCATTGAGGACCTCTGCCTTCTCCCGCTTCCGCGAAAACCACACCCCCGCAATCAGCATCGCCAGTAGCCAGGGATCGATGATGAACAGCCCATCGCCATAGAACCAGCGGTGCGAAAAAGGTTCCAGCAGACGCACGCCGTACGAGTTCATCCAATCGAACAGCGGATGGCTGAGACAGCCGATATAGGCGAGCGCCACCAGCCAGCCCGCGCGCACCGGCGGCCGATCCACTGGCCGCGTGCCGCGCCGCGTCTGCCGCTTGTCCCAAGCAATCATCGCTCCGGTTAGCACCAGCGGCAGCAGGACCATCGCGATCGGCCCGTGCGTAATCCCGCGCCGCATCGCCAGCGACAGCGTGCCGAACACGGTGCAGGTCGCGTCGACGTCTGGCAGATTCGCCGCAATGATCAGCGTCGGCATCGCCAGGCCGGTCTTGCGCTTGAGCCCCGCCTGACCGAGCACCGCGCCGATCAGCGAGTGGGTGAGATTGTCCATCGGCCGGGCGTCGCAGGAAACCCCCGGCGGGGCAAGCGCTTGCCAAACAGGCAAGGCCGTAGGAAAGACCGAACACCAGAATGGTTATGGGGCGCCGATCATGATCAACCGCATCCGCGACATCCGCCGGCAGAAGGGACTGACGCTGGCCGACGTCGCCGCGCGCTGCAGCCCGGCGACCACGGCGCAGACGATCGGCCGGCTCGAGACGGGCACGCGGGGGTTGTCGCTGGTCTGGATGAATCGGATCGGCGAAGCCCTGGGCGTCGAGCCGCAACTGCTGTTGCGCAGCGACGCAGCTGAGCAGCCGCGCGTCGTCGCCCGGCTCACGGCCAACGGCGCTGAAGCCCTGCCCGCACCGCGCGATGCGATCCTGCCCGTCGCGCTCGGCGGCGACGCACCGCTGATGGCGGTCGAGGTCGAGGCCAGCGCCGGAGACTATCGCGCCGGCGATCAGGTGTGGCTGCGCCAGATGAACAACGAGCAGTTCGCCAAGCTGCTCAACCGCGACGTTCTCTCGCCGCGGCCCGGCGGCCGCTTCGCCTTCGGCCGTCTCATCGATCGCGACGGCACCCGCATCGCGCTGCTGCCGCCGGGAGCCGGACAACGCCAAGTGGTGATCGACAATCCGCCATGGCTCGCCCTGGCCGAGATGCTGGTGCGCAGGCTCTGACCGAACCACCCCGCCCGCTACGGGTGCTGTCGGTCAGCACGCTGTTCCCGGTTCCGCCGCGACCCGATTTCGGGATCTTCGTCGGACGGCAGATGGCGGCGCTCGTCGCCCGCGGGATCGACCTGACCATGGTCAATCCGATCGGCATTCCGCCGTGGCCGCTGGCCCGCCGCGAACCCTATGCCGGGCTCGCGGGGCTGGGATCTCGCTCGCGGTTCGGGTCGATCGCGGTCCATCATCCGCATTTCCGCACCTACCCTCTGATCGGCGTCGACTCCAACCCCCGACGCATCGCCCGTGCCATCCTGCCGCTCGCACGGCGGCTCCATGCCGAACGACCGTTCGACGTCATCGATGCGCAGTTCTTCTTCCCCGACGGCCCCGCCGCCGCCGCGATCGCGCGCGAACTCGGCTTACCGCTGTCGATCAAGGCACGCGGCGCCGATATCCACTACTGGGGCAGGCGCCCCAAGGCGCGCGACCAGATGCTCGACGCGGCGGCGCGATCGACTGGGCTGCTTGCCGTGTCGCAGGCGCTCAAAGACGACATGATCGCCCTCGGCATGCCCGGCGAGCGGATCGCGGTGCATCACACCGGGCTCGACCACGCGCGGTTTCGCCCGATGGACCGCGCCGCCGCGCGGGCCACGCTGCCCGGCCTGCCGCCCGTCGGCACGCCGCTGCTCGCCACTGTCGGCGCGCTGATACCGCGCAAGGGCCAGCACTTCGTCATCGCGGCTTTGCCGACGCTGCCTGGCGCCCATCTCGCCGTCGCCGGCAAGGGCGATGACGAGGACATGCTGCGCGCGCTCGCGCTGCGGCTCGGCGTCACCGACCGTGTCCATTTCCTCGGCCAGGTCGCCCATGATGACCTACCCACGCTTTACGCCGGCGCCGATGTCATGGTCCTGCCCTCGGCGAGCGAAGGGCTGGCCAATGCCTGGGTCGAGGCGCTCGCCTGCGGCGCGCCGGTGGTGATCCCCGACATCGGCGGCGCGCGCGAGGTGGTCGACCGACCGGCCGCAGGACGCATCGCCGCGCGCGACGCACAGGCTATCGCCGAGGCCGTGAGAGCCATCCTTTCCGATCCGCCGCTATCGATGGACACCGCGGCTTCAGCCGCCCGCTTCAGTTGGGAACGCAACGCCGAGGCGCTGGAGGCGCACTATCGCGGAATGATCGCAGCCGGATCGTCGCAGGCCTGACCCGGAACGATCGATCGCATCACCGCTCGCGCGCCAGGCGCTCCTGACGATCGATCTCGGTCTCGGTCGGCACGAAGCTGCCGGCATTGACCTTGAGCCAGATCAGGATCGGGGTGGCCATGTAGATCGAGCTGTAGGTGCCGACGAAGATCCCGAGCGTGATCGCCGCGGTGAAGCCAAAGATCACGTCGGGGCCGAACAGCAGCAGCGAGACGAGGGTGATCAGCAGAGACAGCGAGGTCACCACGGTGCGCGACAGCGTCTCGTTGACCGAAAGGTCGAGCAGTTCGGGCATCGGCATGCGGCGATACTTCTTGAGGTTCTCGCGCACGCGATCGTAGACCACGATGTTGTCGTTGAGCGAATAGCCGATCAGCGTCAGCACCGCCGCGACGATGTTGAGGTCGAACTCCATCTGCGTCAGCGCGAACAGGCCGATGGTCAGCGTCACGTCGTGAATCAGCGCAAACAGGGCGCCGACACCGAACTGCCATTCGAAGCGCACCCAGATATAGATCGAGATGCCCAGCATCGCGAGGCCGAGCGCCAGCATGCCGGTGGTGAACAGCTCGCTCGAGACCTTGCCCGACACCGAATCGACGCCGTCGATCCGCGCGTCGGGATGCGCCGCCCGGATCGCCGTGGTGATCTTGCGCGCCATCTGCTCGGCCAGCTCGGGCTTGTCTTCCGAGCCTTCGGGCAGCTTCATGCGGATCGATATCTCGTTCGGCTTGCCGAACTCTTGGATCGTCGGCTCGCCGAAGCCCAGCGCGCCGACCTGCTCGCGCAGTTCGGCGACGGGTGCCGCCGGGGTCTGCTCGAAGGTGACGCGGATCATCTGCCCGCCGACGAAATCGACGCCCAGGTTCAGCCCCTTGACCGCGACCAGCGCGATCGAGGCGGCCATCAGCAACAGGCTGACGGTGTAGAACGGCACCCGCCACTTCAGGAAGTGGATGTTGGTGTTGTCGGGGATGAGCTTGAGGAGTTTCACGGGAGCCGTCCCTTACAGCACGAGATCGGTGGGGCGCGCGCGGCGCAGCCAGTTGGCGGCCCACATCCGGGTCATGGTCACGGCGGTGAAGACCGAAGTGACGATGCCGATCATCAGCACGATGGCGAAGCCGCGGATCGGGCCCGAGCCGAACAGGAACATCAGCACCGCGGCGATGACGTTGGTGATGTTCGCGTCGAAGATCGCGCGGCTGGCTTCCTTGTAGCCCATCTCGACCGACTGGACGACACGGCGGCCCCGCGCGCGTTCCTCGCGGATGCGCTCGTTGATCAGCACGTTGGCGTCGACCGCGGCACCGATCGTCAGCACGAAGCCGGCAATGCCGGGCAAGGTCAGCGTGGTGTTGGCGATGGCCATGACGCCGAGGATCATCAGCATGTTGATGATCAGCGCCAGGCAGGCATAGACCCCGAAGCGCCCATAGGTGGCGATGATGAAGGCCGCGAGCGCGAGCGTCCCGACCAGCATGGCGACCAGGCCCTTCTGGATCGAATCGGCGCCGAGATCGGGGCCTACGGTGCGTTCCTCGATTACCTTCAGATCGACCGGCAAGGCGCCCGAACGCAGAGAGATCGCCAACTGGTTTGCCGTCTCGACCGTGAAGCTGCCCGAAATCTGCGCCGATCCGCCGAGGATCGGCTCGTTGATGTTGGGCGCCGACAGCACCTTGCCGTCGAGGATGATGGCGAAGGGCTTGTTGACGTTTTCGGTGGTCAGCTTGGCGAACTTCGCGCCGCCCTGCTGGTCGAAGGTGATCGAGACCACCGGCTGGTTGGTCTGCGACTCGTTGCTCTGCCGGGCATCGGTCAGCGTATCGCCCTTGATCCCGCCGAGCCGCTTGACGGCGATCGCCGCAACGCCGCCGCGGGCGTCCTGCGCATTGGCATAGGGCACGATTTCGCTGCCCGGGGGAGCGATACCCTGGGCGATGTCGGTGGGCGACGCCGTGGTGTCCACGAGCTTGAACTCGAGCTTGGCGGTCTGGCCGAGCAGGCTCTTCAGCGCGGCCGGGTCCTTGAGGCCGGGGACCTGGACGACGATGCGGTCGTTGCCCTGGCGAATGATCGTCGGTTCGCGGGTGCCGAGCGCATCGATGCGCTTGCGCACGACCTCGGTGGCGGTCTCCATCGCCTGGCCGACCGCGAGATCGATGCCGGCTTTGGTCGGGGTGAGCACGAAGCGGCTGCCGTCCTCCACCTTGATGTCCCAGTCGCGCTGGCCGGTCAGGCCCGCACCGGTGGTCAGCGGCAGGATCAGCTCGCGGGTCATATCGACCTGCGCGGGGTTCTCGACCATGAACGACAAGCGTCCGTCGCGGCTCGAGATGTCGCCGATGCGGATCGCCGGTTCGGCCTGGCGCACGCGCGAGCGGACGCTCTCTTCCATGTTCTCGATGCGCTGGCGCGACACCTGGCTGGGGTCGGCCTCGAGCAGGATGTGGCTGCCGCCCGCAAGATCGAGTCCGAGATTGACCATCGGCTTGGGCAGGAAATCGGGCCACGGCGCCGAGCCGATCGAATAGAGTGAAGGCACCGCAGCGGCGACGCACAGCAGCGTCAGAGCCCAATACCAAACCTGCTTCCAGCGGGGAAAATCTAGCATGTCGGAGGCCGGATCAGTCGTTGGCGGGCGCGGAGCCGGGCGGGACGATGACATCGGAGATCGTCGACTTCAGCGCCTTGACCTTGATGTTCGGCGCCAGTTCGATCTCGGCGTAGGTCTCGTCGACCTTGATCACCTTGCCGACGAAACCGCCGCCGGTGAGCACCTGATCGCCCTTCTTGATGCCCCCGATCTTTTCGCGCTGCGCCTTCTGCTGGCGCATCTGCGGGCGCAGGATCAGGAACCAGAAGATCACCGCCATGGCGACGAAGGGCGCGAACTGCATCCAGGCGGGCGGTTCCTGCGCGGTCGTGGCGGCCAGGATGGTGAGGAAGGAGCTGTTCATGGCGGCGGGATGGGCTTTCTCTGCGACAGCATCGTGCCGGTTTTCCGGCCTGCTGGGGAATTGCGGCGCGACTAGCAGCTAAGCCCGGGCATGGCAACGACGCGAGGACGCGACCGTGGCCATGCCGTAGGGAATGTCACACCACTTCCGCAACCGCCACATCGCGGTAGAGCGTCGTGCGTTGCCTGAGCGGCCGCCCGACCGAAGCTGCCGCCTCGCGCAGTTCGCGGATGCCGATTTCCTGCCCGTGCTGGGCCCCCGCCGCGCGGCTGATGCTTTCGTTCATCAACACCCCGCCCAGGTCGTTCGCCCCGGCCGCCAGCACCGCGGCGGCGCCGTCGGCGCCGAGCTTGACCCAGGAGCACTGGATCGAGCCGATCCGCCCGTGCAGCACGATCCGCGCGACGGCGTGCATCATCAGCGCCTCACGCCACGACGGACCCTTGCGGCTCTGCCCGCGGCGGTAGAACGGCGCCTCCATGTGGACGAGCGGCAGCGGAACGAATTCGGTGAAGCCGCCGGTCTCGCCCTGCAGCCGGCGCAACGCGAGCAGGTGGTGGGCCCAGTGCTCGGGCCGTTCGAGATGACCATACATGATCGTGGAGGTGGTGGGGATCCCCGCGCGGTGCGCGTCGCGGCAGACACCGAGCCATTGGTCCGTCGTCAGCTTGTCGGGGCAGATCTGCGCCCGAATGTCGTCGTGGAGGATCTCGGCCGCGGTGCCGGGCAGCGAGCCCAGCCCCTCGTCCTTGAGCATCGCCAAGTAGTCGGCGACCGACCGCCCCAGCGTCTGAGCGCCCTGCGTCACTTCGAGCGGCGAAAAGGCGTGAACGTGGAGACTCGGACAGGCATCTTTCACCGCGCGGACGATCGAACGGTATGTCTCGCCGGTATAGCTCGGGTGGATGCCCCCCTGGAGGCAGACCTCGGTCGCGCCCTTGGCCACGGCCTCCCGCGCGCGATCCGCGATCTCTTCGAGGTCGAGGGTGTACGGCTTGTCGCGGAAACCCGCCTTGCTGCTCGTCTTGGAAAAGGCGCAGAACGAACAGGTGTGCGTACAGATGTTGGTATAGTTGATGTTGCGATTGACCACATAGGTCACGGCATCGCCGTTGACCGCGCGCCGCAACGCGTCGGCAGCCTCGACCACCGCCTGCGCCTGCGCGCCGCGCGTGGCGAACAGCGTGACGATCTCGCCGACCGACAACTCGGTGCCGGCCGTGGCGCGGTCGAGGATGCGGTGCAGCGACGGCGCGGTCGGCCCGGCGATGACCCGGCCGAGCGGTGCCAGCGGGCTGCCGGGCGCGCGGTCGGCGATCCCCGGACTCCAGCGGCTGTCGCGCGCCAGCCCCTCGGCATCGGACAGCTTGAGCACGGCCGGGCGGAGCTTGGCATCGATCCAGCGACGGTCGTCGGTGGCGACGAAGCGCGGGTAGATCGTCAACCGTTCGACCAGCGGCCGCCCCTGCTCTGCGCAGACTTCCTCGAGCACCGCAATCTCGGGCCAGGGCGCTTCGGGATTCACATGATCGAGCGTCACCGGCGAGATCCCGCCCCAGTCGTCGATTCCTGCGTCGATGAGTTCGACCAGCCGTTCGCCGTTGAGATTCGGCGGCACCTGTACCGACACCTCATCGGGCAGCACGATCCGCGCCGCCGCGACGACGCGCAGGAAATCGACCTCGGTCGTCTCGGGCGCGGCGGCCATCTTGGTCCCGGGTTTCGGACAGAAGTTCTGGACGATGACTTCCTGCAGGTGCCCGTAGCGCCGATGCAGGTCGCGCAGCGCAATCAGCGCCTCGACACGCTCCGCCGCGGTTTCGCCGATGCCGATCAGCACACCCGAGGTCATCGGCATCCGCGCGCGACCCGCCGCCGCGAGCGAGGCCAGCCGCACCGCGGGCACCTTGTCGGGCGATCCGTGATGCGCGCCGCCCTTTTCGCAAAGCCGGTCCGCAGTGCTTTCGAGCATCAGGCCGCAAGAGGCCGCGACCGGCCGCAGCATCGCGTAATCGGCCTCGTCCAGGATGCCCGCGTTGATATGCGGCAGCAGACCGGTCTGCGCGAGCACCAGATCGGCGCAATGGCGGACATAGTCGATCGTTCGCGAAAAGCCGCGCTCGGCCAGCCACTCGCGCGCGGCGGCATAGCGGCGCTCTGGTGCGTCACCGAGTGTGAATAGCGCTTCCTTGCACCCTGCCGCGGCGCCGGCGCGCGCGACCTCGAGCACTTCGTCCTCGCTCATGTAGGGCGCGGAAAGCTGCGACGGCGTCGTCGCAAAGGTGCAGTAGTGGCAGACGTCGGCGCAGAGCCGAGTCAAGGGTATGAACACCTTGGGTGAAAAGGTCATCCGCGCCGGTCCGCGCGCATCGCGCCGCGTGCGGGCTTCGGCAAGCACATCTTCAAGCGGCGCTGCGAGCAGGCGCGCGATCAGTTCACGGTCGGCAAAGTCCATCGTCATCCTGTTCCAGTCCGGCCGCCGACAGCACGACGCGCGCCAGCCGTTCACGATCCGCCGCATCGCGCATGATCGTCGGCGCCAGCGTTACCGAAACCCCGAGGGGGTGCAAGTCCGCGGCCTCGGCGGAATCGCTTAGGTCCATGACGATCCGATCAAGCAGCCCGGCATAGTGCTCGACGATCGCGCGGTTGGAATTGGCGTGACCGAGTTCGCCGAGCAGCTTGCCGAGCGGGCCTTTCAGTGATTGGCCGCCGATCAGGGGCGAGACCGCGACGATCGGGACCGTCAGCCCGCGCAGCGCCTCGGCCACCCCGTCGACCGCCAGGATCGGGTCGACGCTGAGAAACGGGTTCGACGGGCAGACGATCACCGCGGCGAGATCGCTCCGCCTCAAAGCTTCGGCCAACGCCGGCGCCATCGCCGCGCCGGGCGCGCCGGCGAAGCGGATCGCCCGCACTGCGGGGCGGCACTGCTCGGCAACGAAATAGCGCTGAAAATCGATCCACCCGGCCTCGGTCTCGACCTGGGTGCGCAGCGGCGCGTCGCTCATCGGCACCACGCGGTGCGCAATACTGAGCGCGCCGCTCAGGTGTGCGGTCACCGCGGACAGCGTCTCGCCCGCGCGCAGTCGCGCGCTCCGGGCCAGATGCATCGCCAGGTCGCGGTCACCGAGGTTGAACCACGTCGGCTCATCCAGCCGCCCGAGCATCTCCATCATCCGCCACGATTCGTCGACGACCCCCCAACCGCGCTGCCCATCGTTGAGCCCCGCCAAGGCATAGACGACCGAATCGATGTCAGGACAGATCGTCAGGCCCAGGTGCTCGAAATCGTCGCCGGTGTTGACGACGATCGTGAGATCCTCGGGCGGCAGCACCGCGGCAAGACCCGCGGCGAGCTTGGCCCCGCCGACCCCGCCGGACAGGGCGAGGACATGGCCGCTCATCGGAACATGTCCTGCGCCACCGGGCGCAGGCCGCTGACCGCGCCGGGCCCGTCCGCGTCGCCGACCCAGCGGGCGGCCCCGCGCACCCGCACCGCGGGGAGGCCCTCGGCGCCCTCGCCCATCACCAGCACCGCGGCAGCGGCAAGCGAATCCGCCACGGCGACGATCGTCGCCGTGGCGGATTCGCTTGCCGCTGCCGCGGTGCTGGTGATGGGC
>Ga0075366_10000714_pt1 | contig 15753 bp, 16 predicted proteins | sample EndMethybrTD3031_FD_72351 | JGI IMG/M metagenome (GOLD analysis project Ga0075366, IMG submission 72351) | Populus endosphere microbial communities from Tennessee, USA - Endosphere MetaG P. TD hybrid TD303-1 | ecosystem: Host-associated > Plants > Roots > Endosphere | place: USA: Tennessee...
GATGTAGGCGGGGAGTTTGTCAACCTCTTTGGTGCCATCGGTGTAAGTCCACTCGATGATGATGGGGCTTACCAGGCCGCCTTTGTTGCTGAAGGTAAGCTCGTAAAAATTGGTTTTGCTATCGTAAAGCTTCTTTTCGTCGGGGCTTAAGCCGGCATACATATCCTGGTAAGCTTTAGCGGTTAAAGGTGTTGGGGTAAAGCGATCCCATTTGCTGTAAAAATCCTGCAGGGAGGTATCGGCCTCTACGGTAGTTTGCATGCCTGCGGCTTTGTTGCGGGTAGTGCTGATATTTTCCAGGTTACGCTCGTAAGCAGCACGGTCTGTAGCGTTCTCGATTGCCGGATTCTTACTGTTTAGTTTATAGTATTTTACGCTGTCGAGGGATACGTCAACAGGTTCGGTTCCGTAAAACCATCCGCGCCAAAACCAATCCAGGTCAACAGCCGATGCATCTTCCATCGTGCGGAACAAATCCTCGGGAGTTGGGTGTTTAAATGCCCAGCGTTTGGCGTAGGTTTTAAAGGCATAATCAAACAGCTCGCGGCCCATTACGGTTTCGCGCAGTACATTAAGCGCGGTAGCCGGTTTGGCGTAAGCGTTGGGACCAAACATGATAATGTTTTCGGAGTTGGTCATGATAGGCTCCAGCTGGTTCTTGGGCATTTTCATGTAATCAACAATTTTATAGGCCGGACCGCGTGATGACGGGAATTTAGGGTCCCAGGCCTGTTCGGTAAGGTACTGTGTAAATGTGTTCAGGCCTTCGTCCATCCAGGTCCACTGGCGCTCGTCCGAATTCACGATCATCGGGAAAAAGTTGTGACCAACCTCGTGGATAATTACGCCTATCATGCCATTTTTGGTAGCCTCGCTGTAAGTGCCATCTTTTTCGGCACGGCCATAGTTAAAGCAGATCATCGGGTACTCCATACCGTTCGCAGCCTCAACCGAAATAGCAACAGGGTAAGGATAAGGAATGGTGTGTTTTGAATAAGTTTTGATGGTATGCGCAACCACTTTAGTTGAATATTTGCTGTAAAGCGGGTAAGCCTCGGGGCCGTAGTATGACATGGCCATCGCTTTGCGGCCGCCTTCAATCTGGGCGCTCATGGCATCCCAAACAATCCGGCGTGAAGATACCCATGCAAAATCGCGCACATTTTCGGCATGGAAACTCCATGTTTTACGGGCGGCGGCGTGGCCTTTCATGGCGTTTTTTACTTCATCCAAAGTAACTATCTGCACAGGCACGTTTGATGTTTGCGCCTTGTTCCAACGGCTTAGTTGCGCGCCGGTAAGGTTTTGGGCATAGTTGGAGCACTGGCCTGTACCACCCACCAAATGATCAGCAGGTACGTTGATGTTCACTTTAAAATCGCCAAAGGTTAAGGCAAACTCGCCGCTGCCCAAAAACTGTTTGTTTTGCCACCCCTGGAAATCGCTGTACACAGCCATCCTTGGATACCATTGGGTCATGGTATACAGGTAGTTGTTATCCTCGGCAAAGTACTCGTACCCGCCGCGGCCACCAATGGTCATCCTGTCGGATATATTGTACCACCAGTTAATTTTAAACTTAAATTTTGCGCCCGGTGCCAAAGTAGTTGGCAACTCAATGCGCATCATAGTTTCGTTAATGGTATACGTAAGGGTACCGCCATTGGCATCTTTTACGCTTTCGATGTGGTTGCCCAGGTCAAGGTTGTGGCCCATAATACCCTGCAGCTGGCGCATGGTCATTTTGCCCTGCATTTTGCTTTCGGCAGTGGTAAAGCCTTCGGCGTCCTTCATGTGCTGGTTCTCGTCAAGCTGCAGCCATAAATAGGTTAGCGCATCCGGCGAGTTGTTGGTATAGGTAATGGTTTCCGATCCATCTAAACGCTGCTTATCATCGTTGAGCGTGGCGTTTATTTCGTAATCGGCTTTTTGCTGCCAATACTTAGGGCCGGGAGCGCCGGATGCCGAGCGGTAGCCGTTGGGTGTGCTAAGCATGGTGCCCAGCTGCTCAAAGCGGTTGCCGTGATTTGATCCGGGGTTGTTGTCGTGTTGTGCCCATGATGCCGATGCCAGCACCAGGCAGGAGAATAAAGCCGGGTAAAATTTGTTCATCTGAATTTAATTAAAAAAAAGCGTTCGATACACATGATAAAAGCAATTCCAAATATGGCCGACGACAAGAACATCGTCCAGTCGCGTTGTGGAGTTTTGGCAAATTTGATAAGCAGGAAAGAGATAAGTAACGCAGATATTACAATTAATACCTGCCCAAACTCCAGCCCAAGGTTAAAAGCGAACAATTGGGCAATGATATTTGTGCTGCTGCCCAGCAGGCTTTTTAAGTAGTTTGAAAAGCCCATACCGTGGATGAGCCCAAAAAACAAGGCCAGGCTGTAGTTAAGCCGCATGGTGTTGGCTGTGCGTTTTTTACTAAGCACATTAACCAAACTGGTGAAAACTATAGTAACCGGGATTAAAAACTCAATAAGCGAAGCATTGACATGAATGACATTTAACACACTTAAAGCCAGTGTGATAGAATGGCCGACGGTAAAGGCTGTAACCAGTACCAGCACCTTGCGCCAGTCGACCAGCAGGTAGGTACCGCAAAGCACGGCGACGAATAAAATATGGTCGTACCCCTCCCAGTTACAGATGTGTTGCCATCCTAACTGGAAGTATAATGAAAAGTCAGTCATTGAGCTAATTCGCAATTGCCAATAAAAATAACGTTTTTTGCCGAAAATAAAACACCCGGACGAGAGATGTTGGTGTTAAGTCAACAGTACTACGTCATAAGTCAAAAGTTGATTTTTTTCGTTTTTGACTTAGAACTTAAAACTTTGGGCTAATTGACTTATAGGAGGCACCTACGGAGCCGGGAAGTGTGTATGTTTGTTTACTATAAACACGTGACCCCGATGGGGTCGGGTTGTTGCATAAGCAGGTTGCTAAGTGTGTGTAGGGCAGCAATGGCAAGGCAGACATAGTTAAAGAAAGCTCCGTAGGAGCTACGTGTTTATAGCAAAAATAAAAAAGGTGTATTTGGCTCCGTAGGTGCCTCCTCTCCTATTGTTATTCTTTGCTATCGCTTTAAAATTAAATTGAACTATCGTCAATGATGTTAAAATTATTCATGATAAGCTTGTTTAGCTTATTCCACCCTTTTTTTGTAAGCGTTACCGAAATTAACCACAACGCCAAAACCCAAAGCGTTGAGGTAAGCTGCCGCATTTTTTATGATGACCTGGAGCGCACCCTCGAAAAACAATACAAAACCCCGGTTGATATTGTGCACCCTAGAGATAAAGCCAAACTAAACCAGATGCTGAACGACTATATTAAAAAGCACCTGGCCATTAAAGCCGATAACAAAGCCCTTGCCCTAACCTTTTTAGGCTACGAGATACAGGAAGACGGCGCCTGGATTTACTTTGAAGCCAAAGGCATCAGCAAACCCAAAAAGGTTGACATACATGACGACCTGCTTTATACCGAACACCCCCAGCAAATAAACATGCTGCACGTAACAGTAGGCGGCGAGCGCAAGAGCGATAAACTGGATAACCCGGTGAGTGAGGCGGGGTTTGAGTTTTAGATGTGCAGATTTCAGATGTGCAGATGATTTTGCAAGAGCCATCTATAGTGCTGAATGGTAAATTTTTGGGAAATTCTGAAGGGGAAGTGACAAGCCGGCGAAAGACTTACGAAGTTTTAAAAACTTCGTAAGTCTGGGTTTTTCAATTTGTCATGGGTAGTTGGAAAATTTCGCGAAAATTTTGAAGGTGAAGTGACAACGATTTAATCCCAAAAGTCATCCCCAACTTGTCATAGGTAGGCGTTAAGGATGGCAAAGGGCAGTTTGTAATACAGGCAAAACAATAACGGGGTTAAAGTCTACCCTCTTAATAATGCCCTCTTATCTTCCCAATAATTTCCTCATCATACAAACTTCTTAATTGCTGATGAATATTGGCAGGCAAAGGCGCTAAAGCAGATGCGCCTACGTTACTATCAACCTGCGATACCTTGGATGCGCCGGGGATAACCGTGGTAACGTCGGGGTGATCCAAAATCCAGCGAATAGCCCATTGCGGCATATTCCCGTCGGGTAATATTTGTTTTATTTTTTGAGATAGTTTTACCCCTTCGCTAAACTCGATACCCGAGAATGTTTCGCCGGTATTAAAGGCCTCGCCGTTGGCGTTATAATTACGATGGTCATTGGCGGCAAATTGGGTTTGCTCGTTAAATTTACCGGATAATAACCCGCTGGCTAAGGGTACCCTTACAATGATGGCAACATCCCTTTCCTTTGCCTTGGCAAAAACCTCATCGGCCACATGCTGCCTGAACAGGTTGAATATGATCTGTAACGAGGCCAGGCCTTCCTGCTCCAGGCAAATAAGTGCTTCTTCGGATGTTTCAACACTGGCGCCAAAGTGTTTGATAAGGCCTTGTTGCTGCAGCGCACGCAAATGATTAAATACATTGCCCGCTTTCATTTCTTCGGTAGAGATGCAATGCAATTGTTCTAAAAACAGTTGCGGTACATCCAAATGCATCAGCGAGTCTTCCACATTCCGTTTCATTACATCATAGGTAAAGTTTTGCGGCCAGCCATTCGGCGCATCGCTACGGCGCCCCAATTTGGTAGCCACAAAAATTTCTTTATTTACCGTTTTTAAAAACCTGCCAATAACGGTTTCACTTACGCCCATGCCATAAACATCGGCAGTATCGATAAAATTACCCCCGGCATCGGTATATGCCTTTAATATAGCAAAAGCATCCTCGTCGTTTACGTTGCCCCAGTCGGCACTGCCCAGTTGCCAGGTACCCAGGCCAACTTCGGCTATAGGTGTGTTTTTGAAATTTCTGTAGTTCATGGTAAACGCCAATTATAGTGGAAGCCAAACTTACGAAGTTTTCAAAACTTCGTAAGTTTTTCTACGACATCTGCACATTTGAAAACTATAATCTGCACATCTACTTCCCTGTTTCCTCGTGCAAGATATCCAATATAGCAGGCGTAACCTTACCAAAGAACGAAATCCCGGCAGCGCCATTCTTCAATGCATATTGTATCCCGGCGCGTACTTCGTCGTCACTTTTAAAATCGGATATGTACAAGCCTGCATACAGCGGGAATTTTCCATCCAAAACGTGAACACCTTCGGCCACGGCATCGCCTATCCACCTCACACCCTCTTTATAAAAGCCGTGATAAATCATGGGGCAAACACCATCCAGGTGAAAATTTGTCCAGTCCTGCCTCACGTTGCGGCGTGCAACCTCGGGCGTTGGGAATACAGCGGCGGTAATGGCCTTTTTATGTTGCTTGGCCACCTCCGAAATTTTGTTGACCACCCTGATAATATTACCATACCTGAACAAGCGCCACGATAGGCTGGCGTCGGGGTATTGTATCGCTTTTACGTCCTGCCCGTACTGCTCTTTAAATTTGGCCTGGCAAACTTCGCAATAGCAAAAATCATATTCTGGCAATTCTCTGGTTTGTTCAATTTTGTAACGGTCCCAAAGGTTTACCGGTAGTACCACATCGCAGTAACGCACATAATCCAGGTGAATACCATCTACATAATCCAAAGCCAATATTTTATCAACCGTGGTAGCCAGGTAATCCTGTACTTCGGGGCGCGATGGGCAAAGCCAGCGGTAATAAGTTACATAGGGTGGTTTATCGGCGCAAGAATCGCCGTTGCGGCTTTTGCTGTACCATTCCGGGTGTTCGGTTAGCAGTTCGGCCCGGTTAAAAGTCCATATCCAGCGGTGCGCCTCAATACCGGCAGCTTTAGCCGCGCGAAAATGCCGCTCGCTATCGTTCTCAAAAAATATACCGGTTATCCCTTTGGCTTTATAAGCGGTATAATTGGTTTTTAAATCGTCGTCGGTATCCTTCAGGTTAGGATTTATCCATAACCAGTTTTTCTTTGCCTTTTTTTTCATGTCCACAGCATTAGCCGGGGCAGCAGTGCTTAACAACGGCAACTGGGCAGCTACACCGGCCAATAAACCGGCTTTTAAAAATTCGCGCTTATTCATCGAATATCGGGTTAAATTGCTCTATAAAACCTTCGTGGTTTATGGTATAGGTGGTGTTTGTTTTTGCATCGGTAATAAAAGCTTCGAACTGGTTTTGCGTGCTTTGCAGCTTTAATTTATTGCTGATGCCGATAATATCATATTTGCTTTTAATACCTAATTTGCCAAGCGATGAGGCATATTCATGATGTTGCCTGTACCATTGTTTCTGACGGTAATAAACCAGCCAAAGATATTTCTTTTGCTCCTCGACATAAGGTATGGTAAATGCTACATCATCTGCCTCATGTGTGCTAAACAACAGGTATCCCCAATGCTCGGGGGTATGCATGGCAATCTCACCCTGTGGCGACCATGACCAGTTATGTTCCGGAAGATTGCGCCCTGCCGAATCTTTCAATTTTACATTGCGGCCATCTATAATTTTGGTATCATACTGTACCCGCGAAAAGTTAACGCGGTAAACGGTCCCATTTTCAGGAGTCCGGGACCTAAAGCCCATGGAAATAGCCTTAAAAGGAATAGCCATTTCTACCGTCCAGCCCTCATCAGTATCCGAAGTGTTGTTGAGTGTGCCCAGCACCTTAACTGCCGAGCGCAGGCCATTGGCGTCCCATCCGGTAAGCCCCCGACCCCTGTTTCTATATGGCTTATTTAAAAACAGGTCGAAAATGGTATTCAGTGCGTTTACCTCAATTTCGTAATAGGAATGCGTTGTTGTTGACGGATCGATAAACAATTCAAAATCATTTTCGTGGTATACCACATCGTCGTGATTTTTTAAGGTAGCCCATACCTGCGGCTCTTCCATGCGGGCAGCTATATATAAATAGTTGTCGTCCCAAAGCATTTTTACATTGGTTTTGTAAGGGGGTTTAGGTTTAAGGTCGCCTTCAATATCAACAAAATCCTTCGTCCATTTTGCCTGCTGCCAAACTGTATCATTAATATCGCCATCAATTACCGGCGCATTTACAACATGCCTTACCACGTAATTTTCGGGTGTCGCAAACAAATTCTCCAACCCGGCAAATGGCGATTGTGCCTTAGTTATTTTTGGGAAAAATAACACCGCTGTAAGAAACATCGTTTGTACACAGCGACTGATTGCGAATGGTGTGGCCATTAACTGCCCAACTCTAAAATACGGTCAAACTCCTCGCGTTTTAATGCCATTACCGAAAGGCGGCCCTGCCTTACGAGCCCAACATCCTTCAGTTGTTCATCGGCTTTTATCGTTTCTAACGTTACGGGTTTTTTCAATGTCTCTACCGGCGACAGATCTACAACAACCCAGTTTGGGTCTTCGGTTGTTGGGTCCTGGTAAGCTTCTTTAACCACTTTGGCTATGCCAACTACCTCTTTGCCATCGTTACTGTGGTAAAACAGCACCAGGTCGCCTTCCTGCATCAATCTTAAATTATTGCGTGCCTGGTAGTTGCGTACGCCATCCCAAAAGGTGCGGCCATCTTTATTAAATTTTTCCCAGCTATATTTTACGGGTTCCGATTTTACTAACCAGAAATGTACGTTTTTACTATCGTTAAGGCTGTTTTTCATAGTACTGGTGTCATGGATGGTGTCAAAATAAGCAGAAAAAGCTCATTTTTTTGAAAAGTCGAAAAATCTATACGTTCACTCTTAACTAACCAGAATTGTGTCTTTTTCATACTTGAAAGGCGTTTTTAAGGCGTGTAGGTGTCAAAAAAGGTGACATGATTGAAAGCGTCAAATATCAGGGTTCAAATATCAAAATAATGTAATCTGTAAAAATAAAATAAATGTTTATATATCGAAAGGCGGCCTGCAAACTTATTCGTATATTTGCGGCATCAGTTCCAGAAGTGGTGGACTGTTTAAAAAAAAGCATAAAATTTCGATATATCGAAAATGGCTGATTTTAAACAAGTTAACAACTAAATAAGATGGAACAGAAAAGCAAATCTAAAAAAGAGGATTCGTTCGTAATCCAAATATGGGGGAATTACACATTCAAGCTATACCCCGGTAGCAAATCCACAAAGCCATACGTACATTTTCAATTCGTTAATCCTGATACAGGTAAAGACGAACGTGTAAGGAAATTTTCCTCATTGAAGCCGGGAGCATCACATAAGGATTTAAAAAGGAAAGCAGGTGAAGTCGTTAGCGATTTAATCGACCTATTGGCAGGAGGTTGGAATCCAATTAATAACACGTTTAATGATTTACCCATTTCGCCGTTATCTTCTATAAGAGATTGTATAGGTTATTGGTTAAAACAAAGGGCAGTTCAGGTTGATAACAACGCTATCAAACCAAAAGCCTTAAAAATGAATACTTACCTAATGGATTATTTCACCTCATGGTTAACTGCGAAAGGGTATTTACACCGTATGCCCAATACCTTTACAAAGATTGATGTAGATGCATTCTTACAGCTAACAGCAAATACTCGGAAATGGGGCAAGGTATCGTATAATGTTTATCGCACAGATTTAGGCACATTCTTTAATTACCTGCTAACTCTAAAAATTATAAGTGAAAATCCGGTAGCAGGGTCGGTAAAGAAAAATACAAAAAAAGATTCATCTCGTTTTAAAATATATGATGAAAGCGAGTTGAAAGATGTGGTTCAGAAATTAGGTAGTGATAAGGCTTATTTAGGTCTATACATCGCATCTAAAATGGTTTTCAAACAAAACATACGTCCGGTTGAACTAACACGTATTAAAGTGAAGGATTTAGACTTTGGCAAAAGGACTTTGCGATTAGCACCTGAGAACACAAAAAATGGTGATGAGGCAATTTTTAATCTTGATGAAGAATTGTTTTTGCTACTTGATGAACTGGTGGTTAATAAACCAGCGGATTATTTCATCTTCGGACATAGATGTAAACCATCTGCTTTGCAAATCCATCAAGACTATTTTGGTCAGAAGTGGCGTATGTTCAGGCTGAAATATGATGTATCAGATAGACTAAAATTTTACGCACTAAAACACAGTAGCAATTATTGGGATTTGAAGGACGGAGCAAGCTTTGAGGAAATTCGTCAACGTAACCGACACGGCAATCTACAGGTAACTACACTTTACATCCGTGAGCGATTAAAAACAGATACCATAAATGCATCATCAAATAAGAGATTTTAGTATGAAGCCATTAACATTGAGATTTGCCGACATGACAGTTGACGACATACGTAAAGTCTTTAAGCGTAAATCACCCGAAGAATTACAGGAAGAAAGAGAAAACGTTGCCGTAATGGCAGCGGTATATGAACAATATAAAAACGTGGATTTTGTTGAGCAAGCCAATAAAATTTCACGTATTGATAACGCTATCAGTTTTCTACAAATAGCTTACGATAAAAATTATGCAAAGAAAATGGTTGAAGAAATGGAAGAACCGTTAGAGGCACTCAAATACCAAGAAAGTGTAATTAGAAAAGCGGAGTGGATGAAACCTAAACCAATACGTAAGGGTAGAAAATAATAAATGAAACAATATCACAACAACAATGATAAGTAAAACCCAAAAAACAACCAATGACGAATTAACCGCAATCAATAAAGATAATGATAGGCGTTTTGATACTATAATGAAATTATCAGACTGGTTAGCAAAATTTTACACAGTCGAATATGAAAGTATACAGGAATTTGAAAATTTCAAGCAGATTTTTTTAAATGGTTGCTATCAAGATTCAATAGAATATAATCATTACTATACCCATAGACTACTTGTTTACCACACCGAAAATTTAGGTGTTTATTGGACTATGAGTTTACCGCCACTAACTTCCGTTGTGGAAATTTCGGGAGAAAATGGTGAAGAATATACTGATATTGAGTTGATGAGAATACTTCGCAGCTACAATGACGAGGTATCTAAAAAAATCGACATGCCCAAACTCATTACGAACCCTGATAAAATGGATTTAGGTTTAGAAATAGATTTGGAGGCAGAGTTTGAATCACTAAAAGAAGAGATGTCAGAGATTTTAATGTTTGCGTATTATTTCGAATAAACAAGAAGATTAAAAAAGAATAAGAGGAGTGCGAAAGCATTCCTTTTTTATTAATATAAAAATCAGAAAACCTATACTACTTTTTGATTGTTTTATATATAAGTAAATATAGAACCTTTTTTTGCCCTGTCAAGTTTTATTTTTCAAATATCATTAAATCAGGTCATTACGATGGTTTTAGGTACCGTGCTTGGCTCAACAGGTATTTAACCATTTAAAAAAATGTGTGCAGTATCCTGTTATATGCAACATGGTGGTTATTAAAAATTTCAACCAGTGACGCAAACCGACATATCAAACCATTTTGAAAAATTTTCAAAGTCAGCATAACTAATTAACGTTACCTGCAATCTAACTTCACTTTACTCGGTTCAGTTGACAGGGATTAGGATTTTCTCTAAAAAATTAAATTTTTTTTTCTCTCATTTTCAGCCACTTATCCTTATGATGACCATGCTTACCCGTAATACTTTCAAATTGCTGGTATTTAATTATAACAACGCAGACAACGGGAATGGAACAGGGCGAAGTGCAGCTACCACCCCCGTACTCGAAAATACCTCCGTAGGTGTGATTGAGATAAGCATTGATAAGACAACTCAGATAAACGAAACCAAAATGAGAAGAAAATTTAACTCAGATGAAGAGCGCAGGGCTGCTCGTATCATCCAAAACAGAGAGGCTCAGCAAAGAAGTAGAGCGAAGATTAAACTAAAACCTAAACCTATAAAAGCATTATCAACCGTTCCGGTAAGTACCGCTTCAAGCTACAACAATGACCTGTATACGGGATGTTCAGGTTATCCATTCTCCCACCTGATAACCTTAACTAATGAGAAGCTGGTAACACTTAACATGCATAACAAAACCGTGGACGGTTTAATTAATTGGTTGGTAGAGTGTGGATACATTTCCAACTACATTAAAACTAATGAGTATAGTGGAGGCAATTTCCATGCGCACGTGTTAGTACAATTGAATGCTTGGGGTGAAAACCTTAAAGACTTACTGAAAACTAAATGGGGAAATGGTTTTTACCGGGTTGACCGCATTCAGAGCGATGCGCATAGGCTTAATGCAATTCGATACTGCTTTAAACAAATAGATGTGACCTCATATCGTGACCTTATGCAGTCACTTGCTGATTCATGGTCAATATCATTGACCCAAACGTTTGAAGCGCTTAAAAAGGCTGAAAGCGACCGATTACAGGCTTTTAAAGTTGCGAATGGATTAACGCTACAGATTAAAAACATTCTACCTAAAAATAGATTACCAACATGGAAATAATCCTACAAAAATCAAAGGTGGATGCATTCGTTAAAGAGATGGACAACTTAGGTAAAAAATTCAATGACCGCCAACTTAAAGGCAAGATTGAAGACTTTGTAAAACTGGACTGCGTAGATGGTATGGTAGATTTAAAGTTTATCCATCCAGTTCCGGAAATGGTACGCATAGCATGTTATATTGCATTCGTTCAAACCCTGCTTTAGGCTTTTTGAAGTTAAATTTATAGTCCACTACCTGCACTGTTTATAGCTGGCTACCTCTCCCATAAATACCCCTTATGTACTTCATTTACGTGAGGTATATAAGGGTGCTTGGGAATTTTATATCAATCGCCGCAGAATTGCCCCCAATTGGACACCTTTGGTACACATATTTTATTTTAAGGGGGTCTAAGCGACAAATTGAAGATATTTTTGCCCCGGGAATTTTTGGGATTTACCTCTTTAAGAGCAGGTCGGGTTCAATATCCAGTGCCTGCGCTATCAGGTAAATCATGCTCACTGATGTGTTTATCTCACCTAATTCAATCCTCGCAATCTGACTATACTTAACCCCTACTAAGTCCGCAAGTACCGTCTGACTTATCTTAGCTAAGTTGCGATACTTTCGAACATTATCGCCCAATAGTTCAATTGCTTTAGGTTCAACTATGTGCTTTCTTGCCATTGAAACAAAACTGCACATACTCAAATTTGCAGATATAGCATAAATGCTATATAATTGTGTCACTTAAAAAAACACAATGAAAAAAATAACTAAACTCTTATCAATCGCTATCGCCTTTACTTCACTGGTAGCATGTAAGTCGAAAACAGTTTCTACAGACGACCCAAAGCTAAAAGCAATGATTGACAGCATTGTCCGGGTACGTGTAGAAAAGTACGTACAAGTAGCTCTAAGCCAATATAACGCTCAACAGCAAGCCTATCCATCGAACTATCGTAAAATCGCTAAGGAAGAAGGAGAGCGAGCGGCAGGAAGAGCAGCGCAAGCGAAGCAAAGCCAGGATGATGCGGTTCTTAATGCTCAGAGCGGATATTAATAGGAGTTATGAAAAAGATACTACTACTTTCTATTGTTGCGCTGGTGGGAGCAATAGCACATGCACAGGAAATTACAGTCAGTTCAGAACAAATTATGATGGATGTTTTGCGGGAAAGCAAATCCATAAAAAGCAAATCTGTTCAGGTCGGCGACCAAACTTGGATGACCCAAAATATTGATGTAAGCAAGTTCAGAAATGGCGACCCTATCTTGGAGGCGAACGATGCAAAAAAATGGCAGCAAGCCAGCTTAAACAGTACTCCTGCATGGTGCTATGCAATGGAAGGGCATCCTGAATTCGGGAAATTGTATAACTCTTTCGCCATTAACGACCCACGTGGTTTAGTACCCAAAGGATGGCACATACCTACGGTGGATGAATGGAATACTTTATATAAATTTTTAGGTGGGAACGACCAGATATTAAATAAGATTTCCAGCAAAGTAGGTTGGCAACATCCGTCAAGTGATGCTAACAATAGCACGGGGTTATCAATGCGGCCTACTGGCTGGCGGTCGGGAAAAAGCAGAGAAGTAAACGGCTTAAATCACCGTATATTCTTATGGGCAGCAAGCAACGAAAATGGTTGTAATGCTTTTTCTTTTTTTGACCTAACCGAGAATAATAAAATGGGGGACAAACACGGTTTGATAATGGTTGACTGTCAATGCGGTGGTGCGGTACGTTGCATTAAGGATAGATAAAGTTTTACTAACATGAAAGCCGGACAAGTTGCCCGGCTTTTCTTTATCTCATTGAGTTATCATCTACTACGGATGGTGAGTTGAATGTTTTCAACTAAGCAGATGCAACCAATCCTTTAACTTTCATTACCGTTCGAGTTGATACCTCGGCTACCTTAGCTATCTCCCTTACGGTCAACCCCTTTTTTAATCCTTTAATGATTTGTTGCGAGGCAGGTTTTTCTAAAAAGCTTTTATCGTTTTCAGATGTACCAGCCGGGCGACCTAATTTACCGCCGTTCTGAACATACACCGCTCTGCCGACAGTGGTACGCTCCTTAATGTTTTCAAGTTCCATTTGGTACAGAGAAGACATAACGGAACTAATCATATTCCAAATAGGATTGCGCTCCCCGTTGGGACGTGACTGCAAACCTAAGTTACGTACAACAACATTTACTTTTTTTTCTTCTAACCATAGTAGGACGTTAATTACATCTCCGGTGTTGCGCCCGATTCGGCTAAACTCTTCAATTACGATTTCAACCACACTGCCAGCTTCAACAAGCTTGGTCAACTCCTTACCTTTCGGTCTATCCTTAAATGCTACGCTACCGGATACCTTATCAAGCATCACTATATCGTATTTCTCGGTGTCGGCAGTGAACCTATTACCTGTCTGGATTTGTGTTGACACCCGATTATATTTTATACGCATTTTGTTGTATTTTTAATTACACAATAAAAGTACAACAAAACATGCGTAATTCCAAATTATTTGCATCATTAACCATAAAAAAATTGTGCTACTTTTATCCATAACTTTTTGTGCTACAAAAAATAAATATTATTCATTAGATTTGAAATGGCCAAAACTGAAATCACTTCACTCAATTGGAACTAACTGTCTCCGATTTCTGATGATTTAAAAATCAAAAATAAACGGTTTTCACGGCAAGCGATTTGCATTTAGGAAGAGTGAAAATTTGGCCTACAAATTAAAGAAATGATTATAAAAATGATACTTTAGCCAGTTAATGAAAAAAGGACTAACATATATTGATTTGTTTGCCGGGTGTGGAGGGCTTTCGCTTGGACTTAATCGTTCAGGGTGGAAAGGGCTTTTTGCAATTGAAAAAAGTTCCCACGCATTTCAAACATTAGAATATAACCTGACAGAAGTTGTGAAGCACTTTAGCTGGCCTAAATGGTTTCCAAAGCAGGCACACGATATTAATGCAGTTATTAAAGATTATTCTAAAGAACTTAAAAATTTACAAGGGAAAGTAACGCTGATTGCAGGGGGGCCTCCATGTCAAGGATTTTCTATTGCAGGACACCGAAATGAAAAGGATGAGCGTAATAATCTTATCAATTCTTATATTGAATTTGTTTCATTGGTAAAACCCAAATTCATTTTTTTTGAGAACGTGAAAGGTTTTACTATGGAGTTTAAGAATAACAAACAAATTGGTAAAAAGTATTCTCAAATCGTTACGGATAGATTAACAGAAGAGGGTTATAATGTATACGGACAATTAATTAATTTCGGAGATTACGGTATACCTCAAAAGCGAACCCGATTTATTCTTGTCGGCATAAGAAAAGATATAAAACAATCTTCTGTAGAAAAGGCTAAGAGTTTTTTTAGTCTTATTGAAGCTAAAAAGTTAGGGTTTTTAGAAGAAAAAAAACTTTGCGAAAAACCAACAATTGAAGATGCACTTTCTGATTTAATTAGCGATAATATTTTCGTTGAAACCCCGGATAGAAAAGGTTATAAAAGTGGGTATTACAAACAAACCTCATCACGTTATCAGGAGTTTGTTCGTGAGAAGACCCCAATAAACGATATTCCTAACAGTCATAGTTTTGCTAAACATTCGGAGAAAGTAATAAACCGTTTGAGTTATGTGCAATCGGTATCTACCGAATGTAAAAGCATCTCCGAGGAGTTAAAAAAACAAATAGGTATATCTACCCAAGTTTTAGTGCCCTTGCAGCCGAAAGAACAATCTCCTACTGTTACTTCACACCCTGATGACATGATTCATTATTGTGAACCCCGAATTTTGACTGTCAGAGAATGTGCAAGACTTCAAAGTTTTCCGGACTGGTTTGCGTTTAAAGGTAAATATACTACAGGAGGAAAGCTACGCAAAATGGAAGTTCCAAGGTACACCCAAGTTGGAAATGCAATACCTCCATTATTTGGCGAGCAAGCAGGATTGGTTTTAAAACATTTGCTTAATGGCTAATTCAGAAAATTTTAAAATAAGTGCGGCACTTAAAGACATTATTGGTAAAGAATTGATTACTGATGAGTTTGTCGCTGTGTTTGAATTAGTAAAAAACTCTTTTGATGCAAATGCTTCCAAGGTAGAAGTGATTTTTGAAAATAATTATGAGCCTGACAAGGCAAGGATAATTATTAAAGATAACGGGAAGGGGATGAACTACGATGACTTGAGAGACAAATGGTTATTTGTAGCTTATTCTGCAAAAAAATTGGGTAAAGAAAATGAAGATTATAGAGATAAGATTAAATCGCAAAGAGTTTTTGCCGGAGCAAAAGGTGTCGGTAGATTCTCGTGTGACAGGTTAGGTCGAGTTTTAAACTTAATAACAATAAAGGATGAAAGTAATCATAAAAT
>Ga0075366_10000715_pt1 | contig 15745 bp, 7 predicted proteins | sample EndMethybrTD3031_FD_72351 | JGI IMG/M metagenome (GOLD analysis project Ga0075366, IMG submission 72351) | Populus endosphere microbial communities from Tennessee, USA - Endosphere MetaG P. TD hybrid TD303-1 | ecosystem: Host-associated > Plants > Roots > Endosphere | place: USA: Tennessee...
GGCGGCGCCGAAGACATTGACCACGCGCGTTAGGGCCGCTTCGCTGCCGGCACGCAGGTCCAGCGGCTCGACCGCCAGCCACACCGCATCCACGCGGATCACCGCAGCAGTTCGCGTGTCCAGGCCGCCACGAGACTGGCAGCGCTGAGCCCGTAAACCTCATCCAGTGCTGTCCCCGGCACGATGACAAACAACGGGGGTAAGGGGGTAGTGCCCCCGAAAACGACCGAAACTTCATCCAGTAGGTTCGTTGGCCCTGCAACGAGCCTTCTGTCGCTATCGAGCGGTCCTTCAGCCAGACCATCGGACTACTCGTGAAACATGCGGGCTAGCCCAACACCGGCGTGTGGCGGCGGCTGCAGATCGCGGCCGCATTGGGTTGCCGATGGCTGGCAATTACCGCCGCGGGATGCCTTCCTCCGCTCAGAAGATCCATCGAACAACATCCATGTTGAGGAAGTAGACGGCCTCTGTACTCAGTCCAGCCCCCGCAGCGTTCCCACCAATAAAGCGGACTGGAACAAAGTCTCCGCCCATCCACTCGATGTTGACGGCTTGTCCTGATGTGAAACGGGGATTCATTCCCGCTTTCGACTCCAAGCCGACGATGAACTCTTCCGGCAAGCCGGGCACACGTCCCACCAAGTCCATCCTCCCGCGCACGCCGGTCACAAGATTCTCAAACGTGACTTCGTCCCCGAGCAACCGTGTACCCATGCTGATCGCGCGCCCGGCAGTCAACTGGACGCCGATCTCTGCCTTCTCCGCCGAGCCGAGCGTCGCAACCAAGGCACCCCCGCGGGTGCCGGCACGAGCTAGCAACGCCCCTTCTGGCGCGAGCAACGATGTCGGGACCGCACCGGCTACGACGGACACATCGAATAGGGCCTCATGGAGGATCGGCGTTCCAGTCGCGTAGTGACCTGGTGCAATCTCGGTATAGGCGAAGTAGCCACGCTTGTTCAGCTCCCTCTGGACGAACGCGTCACGCCCAAACTTGTTCGGAATGTTGACCGTCATCTCGCTGATTCCGGCCCCGATGTTTTCAATCAGATATAGGGGGACGGTACCAACCGCAGTGGCCATCAGGAATGGCTTGTAGGCCCAAGGCACATCACGATTGCGAATGCCCTGAATGACCGTTCGCAGCTGATCAAAGCCTGCGCGGTTTCCGTAGCTCCAATAGGGATGCTCCCGGGCATATGCGTGGTACAAAGCCGTGACCTCGATCCGGGCCATGGCTTCTTTGTCAAGCAACAGAGGCTCACTGGACAAGCCATCCGGATCACTGTGCGTCAGCGGACGCGCCCCGACGAACGCATACAGATTTGACCCGCCGGCAAGGCCGGCAGGGTCCGCACTCAAAAACCGTCCAATGCGCGGCGAGTACTCGCGCGCCCCTATCGAGTACACGCCGACCTCTGGCTGATAGAGCTGTCCCTGGAACATGAACCGGTTGCCGCGGAGAGAGGCCGGCAGTACTGTGCCATCAGAGCCGACGATCGTCGTCTGACCGTAGCCGGAGTAGCGATAGCGCTCTACGAGCGCCCCCTGCGAATCAGTGGCAGCAATGATACTGTTCGCTGCGGTCGAGTGGAGGTAGGTTTGCACCCCGTTCGAATCGGCAAGCGCCAGCGTACCGATCGGATCCATGTCAAGACGCAATTGCAGCTTCCCGTCCTTCACGCTGCCCAACAGCGAATCGCCATCCCAGAGAAGCTGCGTTGCGCTGCCATTGGAGACCTCGGTCGTGCGACGGTCGAGTGCATCGTATGCGTACGCAATGTGCCCGCTACCGTTTTGCGCGTCCACCAGACGTCCGTTCGCGCCAAACTCAAACGAGGAGCCGAGGAGCGTGGAGGTGTTGCCGGCCGCGTCATAGCTTAGCGATTGCGAATTGAGCGCCGCGTAGCGGTTGGCCGGACCAATCACAGCAGCCAGGGCGTCCGTACCGGTGCGGGCGGACCAGTTGTCGTTGAGATCCAGCGTGTATCGACTCAGCGAAGCGGCAGGATCTTGGATGCTGCGGATTGCGGCATCAGATACTGGCGAAGCGGGCAATGATTGATTCAGCACGCCGAGGTTTTCAGAGGTGAGCCGCGCGGCACCGTCGACAGTGAAGAGATCCATCTCCGACGCACCAGCGCGTTGCCAACGAACCGCGCGCGGAATTGCGTCGACACCGAGCGCACTCTGCATCCCCGCCACGACTGCACCCCCCAGCGTGAGGTTGAATCCAGTGGAATGGCCGCCAGGATCTCTCTGGACAGCTTGCTCGACCGCATTGCCAAACAGAACGCTCGTCACCGCGCCACGCGCGTAGGTCACTGTTGCAACCGACTGCCCGTTCCAAGAAATACTGGAAGGCCGCCCGAGTTCGTCATACGTCTTCTTCAACGTTGCAGCCGACGGGCCAGCGACTTGCGTGACCACGGTCGACCCCGGAAAGGCACGCGTGATCGAGTAGGGTTGGGTCGAATTCTTCTCCGAAACGCGACGTCCCATCGAGTCATACCCAATCTCAACGCGAGAGAGCAGGGCCGCTCCTGCCCACGCCTCCACATGCGTTGGTTGTCCCATTGGGGAGTACCGGACAACCCGAGTCGGGATCGGGTTCGACAATCCTGCTGGAGCCTGAATGTCTTCTCGAGTCAGCCTGTGGAGGAGGTCGTAGCTCAACGCTCGACTCACACCGCTGGCCTCGACGGTCGACTTCGGCACGGCCACACCACTTGGATAGGTGTAGCGCGTCTGTCCGAGTTCGTTGGTGACAGCGAGCAGCCGATCCAGCCTGTCGTAGTCCCAGCGGGTCTCTCGACCGCCCGCGTCGACGAATCTGATGGGACGGTCGTTGCGGTCGTACTCCAGCCGCGTCTGCGACGTCGTCGTTCCATCGAACACACGCGTCCAGGTCGTTTCGCGCCCGAACGCATCGTAGGCAGTCGTGACGGAAACGTCCGGCAAGCGATGCAACGTCTTGGGGCGTCCCAATGGGTCGTAGTCGAGGCTCGCGACCACTTGGCCATCAATGCTGACCGAATTCAGGTTGCCGTACTCGTCGTAGACCTCGAGTCGGTTCTGCGTTCCCGACGCGGTCGGCGCGGGCATTGTGATCGTGAGCTCTCGCCCCTGCTTGGCAGGTTGGATTGACGTCACGTATTCGTTGGCCGTCCCGACTGCGCGGGCCTCTTCCACCACCCTTCCCACGCCATCCCGCCGAATCCGGGTGGTGCGGCCATTGGAATCCGTCATCGAAGTGATACCACGAGCGTCGTCGTAAGCGAGGCTCGTTGTCGCCAACAAGCCAGCCGCATCGGCGGTTGGTGGCGATCCGGAAAATCGCCAACGAGACACCGCGGTCGGCCGCCCGATCAGGTCGTACGAGTACTGCGCCAGCGAGTAAATTCCATTGTTCGGCGCGCCGGGCAGCGCATAGTTCGACGGGGCTGCATCAAAGTACCCTTGCCAGCTCACTCGCCCGAATCGGTCGAATCCTTGCACCTTGTGCAACTTCGCCGTGTAGGGCACGCTCTTCAGCCGACCGTTGGCCTGAGGCACCCGCAGAGTCAAATGCTCGTAGGGCAGGATTTCGTCGATCACACGCCCGAATCCATCGACGATGTACTCGGTGGTAGTCCCGTCGGACATTTGCGAGGTTAGCGTGCCATTGGCGTCGTATTGCCAGGACGCCACCTGCTCCATCGCGGCCGGCAAGCCCGTTCTCTTGCAATCACGCATCCATTCGGCGTCGCCGAACGGCGCCGTGCCACGCCAAATGGCGGTCGCGCGGCCCATGGAGTCGAACGCCATCAAATCGACGTTGCCTTCCGCGCGAGCTCGAGCTGGCAGTCGCCCGTGAACATCGAACTTGAAACAGGTGACGCGCGCCGGTGTTGGGTCGCCTGCGGGAGGGTGATCGGACACGCTGATCAACGCGCCCAGCGCATTGACCCGCATCGTTCGCTTGAACGCCGGTCCATCGACCTCGACGACATGTCGACTGCGGTCGTAGCCGAAACGTGTCTCCAACGAGCGTCCTGACCCGTCGGTGACCGTGGCGCCAATCTCGCGGCCGCCGGCGTCGAAAAGGTGCTTGGCAACTGGGCCGAGACTCCCATCAGGGTACGACCGCGCCATCTGCGTCGTGTGGCCGGCGAGATCATAGACAAAAGAGGTCGTGATGGGGTCTGCGCCACTGGCGTCCACTGTGAACTTCCCGGGCCCCGAAGCAGAGATTTCAGTCAGGCGATTGAGTGTGCCGTCAGGCAAGGTCACCTTGCTCGGCAAGACAGCCCTGAACTGCGCTCCCAAGAACTGCACTGCACCAGGGCCGGGTTGGGCGCGAGTCGTACGAACAAGCTGAGGCGTCGCACAACCCGTTCGATCGAACAGGCCGGGTGGCGCGTGGGCTGTAGCAGCTTCGACTGCTTTGGTGGAAACGAATTGCGTTGTCGGGGGCACAACGATCAGCGGACGCGGAAGCACTGTCGCGACCAAATCCGTCAGCGTCTGCGGCTTTTGATAGAAGATGCTCTGCGTGTCCTCATATTCGTAGCAAGTCCAGCGAGTGACGTTGGATCCAATCCGCTCACCCGTGGCGACGACTCGTTCAAATGCGTCACGCACGTACGCCTTTCCAGCGGGATCACTGCTTGACGGATCTCGAACGACGGCGATCGCCGCCCCTTGGGCGTCGTATGTGATTCGAATCTCGTCGGCCGATCTCGAACCTGGCCGCGAGGGCGCCGGCAGCCGTGTGATCCGTGTTGGGCGCGCAAACGCGTCGGCCTCGAGGCAAGTGCGTTGCTTGTCCTCGTGCTCGATGCCTGTCAACGATGACGCGGAGTAGTTGAAGTTGGCTCGACTTCCAGTGTCATTGTTGACCTCTCGGAGAAGTCGCCACGTGACGTCGTAGTAGCGGGTGGTCGACGAGTTGTCGATGTCGGTCGCCACCACTGCATACCGCGGAAGCTGAACGCCGAAGTAGGGACTGGAGGCGCGTGCGGGTTCATAGGCCGCACCAGATTCGACACAGACGGGCACGGGGCGCCCGTGCGGCGCCGGCCGAACTGTCCACTGATTGCAGGTCTGCGGGCACACTTCCACAGGACCAAACGCAGCCGCGGCGCTCACCGCCGGACCAGGATTCGGCTCCAAGCTCAGGTCGTGGTACTCGAAAGACATGACACTGCCGGTCATGGGATCGCGCGAAGCGACTAGCGCAAGGGTCGGGGCCACTTTCGTGACTCGCGTGGGTATTGAGGACCGCGGGTTGCGAGGCGCACGCACGCGCGGGCTCAGTTTCGAGCCGACGACCGCAGCGATGGAAGAAGGCGCAAAGTGCTGTGCGACCACCTTGTCAAAGTTGAACTGGAACGGGTCCGTCCCGTAGACGTTCTCGAGGACATGCCTTCCGTCGCCGTCAGTCACTCGAACTAGGTTGTGCCGCAGGTCCGATGGGTTTCCGAACACAGGACGGCGCGATCCGTTGCTGTTGCGTGTCCCAAAGCGATCACGGCAACTTTGTTCGCACTGCTGTGGACACGCGGCCATCTCGGGGGACGCCAAGGCCATCGCCGTGTACTGGCTGGTGCAAAGCCCCTTACCCTTGCTGCATAGGTCGGGATATCCTCGCAGTTCTCCTTGCTCAGGTTGGCACTGGATGTGCGCAGGTGCAGGAGCCAGGGCTTGGTTGACGCACACTTGAGTGCATGCAGCCGACTGCGCATTCTGCGGATGGCTGCAGAACGACTGGTACTCGACCATCGAACATGAGAACGGATTCGGGGGATCGGCGAAGCAGCGACTAGGGTCGTCGTCCGTGCAGGTCTGGGCACAGTAGGCGTAGCAGCTCTGATTCGGGTCTCTGAACGCCAGTCCGATCGGACCGCACGACTCTGCGACAACCGCGTCCACCGACGTGCGACAGGCATCGAAGTTGTGGCAACTGGCCGACTTCGATCCACAGAAGCTCGTGCATGCCTTGACCGCCAACTCATCCGCGAGATACGGCAAATCGGGGATCGCGCCGCTGTAATAGGAATAGGTCTGCGGGTCACCATTTGCATCGCGTACTGTCACGAGATCGAAGTCAATCGATTGACCGCTCCCAGGTGCGGGCTGCGTCGCCTTGTGCTCGAACGAGACCAACGCGTTCTCGCAGCTGCCCGTGTCGCTGATGCAGCGCAATACCGGCGCGCTAACAGTCTCGTTGCCGACAGGCATGGTCAGCGACGCGTAGTTGTAGCGTATGACACGACCCGTCGTATCGGTCACTGTCGCAATAGTGCCGCCAAGCTGGGGCCACAGCGACCTGTCCCAGTCAATATGAATCGCGTGGCCCGAGGGTTCGCTGATTTCTGTCAGTGTCCCGTAGACCCGATCAAACCGGTAGACCAGCGGCGTGGCGTCAATCAGCTCCCAAGGAGCATCGGGGTTGTCGTCGAAGTGGAGTTCAAGGGGCAACTTCGACTCTGGCCGGTAAATGCGCACCCCTTGCGCCGTCGTGTGGTCGAACTTGAAGACCATCCGCTCCATGCGGTCGGAGTAGTAGTCCACGTCCGGGTAAGCGCCGGAATCACAATCTCCAACCTTCTCGACTACTCGCTGCGCATAGCTGTAAGTCCATGCTGCGCCCATCGGACCCAAATACGTGATCCCGCTTCGGTAGTAGCGCGAGAAGCGATAGGAAATCGCATAGCCAGGCAAACTCAAATCGGTGGCCTCGTACACGAACTCACCGCTCGCAAGAACCGGCTCGCTTCCACGTACGACGCCCCCATCCGCGCTCCCTCGAGACTGCGGGGAAATCTCTGATGTGCAACTCGCCTGACAAATCGGCGCTGTCGAAGCACTTGTCACAGGTCGCAATCCCTGTACCGCGCTCTGCATGGTCTGCGAGAGGTTGGCGCTGCTGAGGTTCGGTTGCATGAAAGCGGGCGGGGGCGAGAAGCCGCCGCCCGTTGGCCCGCCACCATCACTGCCACCGACCGGTGGCAGCGAAGGCCCCGGCATGCAGCTGCGACTGAGTTCGTCGCACCACTGAGCTCGCGCGGGCCCGAGACAGGATGTGGCAAGAAGCAATCCTGAGAAGACACTTGCGACGAATCGCATGATTCCGCCTTCCGCCAGGCGGACACCTCCGCACCGGCCGCCGCGACTCAGGTATCCACCCCGCTTCAAAGGACGACAGCACTCACCGCGTCGTCGGGCCTCTCGTCTCATCGGTCTGCACTCTCACTTCCTGCTGAAAGAATTGATCATCGGGTGATCTTTCGACTCCGGGCGGTGCGTGCTGCGTTAGACCAAACACGCCGCTAGCCACGAGGCGATGTGACGAGAGGAATGCTGACTCAAAGCAAAGGGTCTTGCATCCCTAGTTTTTAGGAGCTTCGTTCTCGATCGATGTTGTTGACATAAGAACCGGACTTGAACCGCCATGGGCGCGCTGCTCCTCGGGCGCGAGTTCGCGTTTGCTCTCTTCCAACTCGCTCGGCTTGGTCAGGCCCAGCTGAAGGGCAACCTGTAGTACCGAGTCCTCACGAAAAGCGAAGAAACGCATTTCCACCCCAGTGGGGATATGCCGTCACGCCTAGCGTCGGGCGCCCAGCTCCGGGCGCTTGCTGGCAGTTGCCCACCCTTGGCTGGCTACCGTCCTGTCGCCACGGTCAGCGGGGCCAAGTGAGATGCCGGGAAACTGTCTTTCAGCTATGTCCGCTCCTGGCCGAGGGCGGGTGCCCCTGCAGCCGGAATCGACGCCACCTTGTGCCTACGCTTGGGTTGACGAAAAACCGATCGGACGGCTGCAGACGCGACTCGCGCGATGGCGATGGTGGCACTGGAGGCGCCGGCATCTGGATCAGCTCTTTCATCGCTGCCTCGGCAGCGCTGGGGAGCACCACGACGTTGGCCGTACCCTCGAACCGCACCAGGAGACGCACCCCGCCCTCAAGGATTTCGACCGAGGCGACAGTGATCGGCCGATCTTTGAGCTCTACAGAGCCCTCGCTCTTCAGGGGTCTGGCAGCTCTGACGCTACGCACACAGCCACGACCGCGCGATATATCCTACAAGGTCGCGAAGAGGCTTGCTCGGGAGGTGCCAGTGAGCAACAAGACCCTGTATGTCATCTCCGATCTGCACATCGGCGGTGAATACCCGTCGCCGAACTCGGATAGCGCAATTCACGGCGGCGACAAGCGATCGCGTGGATTTCGAATGTGCACGCGAGCCGAGGAGCTGTCGAGGTTCATCGACTCCTTGCCGCAGCCCGGACGCGGAGACGGTGTTGAACTGGTCATCAATGGGGACTTCCTAGACTTTCTGGCCGAGGAGCGGGCAGTGCGTAGCTCGGTCCCACCAGAAGCAGGGTGGGGTCCGTTTATCCAAGATCCGAGTGAAGCTGTTCGAGTCTTCCGACGAATGGCCGACCGCGATGCGAATCTTTTCAGAGCGCTGCGCGGGTTCTTGGCTCATGGTCACGCCCTGACACTCTTGCTTGGAAATCATGATATTGAGCTCGCATTGCCAAGTGTTCGACGGGAACTTGAGCTGAGTCTCGGGAGCGCAGGCGCCAATCTGCGCTTCATCTACGACGGAGAGGCCTATGTGGTCGGTTCCATTCTCATCGAGCATGGCAACCGCTACGACCCATGGAACGTCGTCCAACACGATGGACTCCGTCGTTTGAGATCGACGCAGTCGCGCCGCGAAGATCGCGACGCCGAATTTGATGCGCCGGCCGGCAGCTACCTCGTTGCAAGAGTCATGAACGAAGTCAAGAGCCGCTTTCCGTTCGTGGATCTCCTCAAGCCCGAAAACGAGTCGGTCATACCGCTTCTTCTCGCACTTGCGCCCGAGTATCGGCAGCACGTCCTTCAGGTCGCCTCGCTCTTAGTATCGGCATATGCCCGCAGCGCAACGTACTCGATTCATCGCACGACGCTCGGTGACGTCAGCGGCGAGGCGTCGGTCGAGGACGGTCGGGGCGTCGTGGATGCCATCCTGTCAGAATTGATGTCTCCAGACGAATCCGCAGAGTTTGTCCTATCCATACTGGGCAATGAACGCGATACCTTACGCGACGCGGCCGGCGACATTTCGGCGGAAGGCGCGAGCCGACCCCTTTGGGGTTTCCTGCAGCTTCTGCTCGCGAAGGAGAGCACATCACTTACCAGTAGGCTTCGCCCGCTGGCCGCTGCGTTGGGTGCGACTCGCAAATGTTTCGACTTTGATCGATCACAGGAGAAGCCGCAATACCGGGATGCCGCCGAAAAACTCATCAGCAGTGGTTTTAAGGTGGTCCTCTTTGGCCACACCCACCTTGCAAAGGACATCTCCATCGCGGGAGGACGCTACCTCAACACCGGCACTTGGGCCAACCTGATCGAGTTTCCGGCATACCTGGCGAACAGTGCCGACCATGAGGCCCTCCTGCAGTTCGCCTCGGACATGGAGCAACAGCGGTTCGAGTCCTATCTGCGCTTTTGCCCTACCTACGCGCATATCGAGGTCGAAGGCGACGGCACGATTTCGAGCGCGACGCTTAGGGAATGGAAGAGCATCTGATGATCGATGCAAGCACCAAGGCCGCGATTGGACGCTTGGAGGTCAAGTGGCCACACGCTGGTACCAGTCGCGGCATGGCCTTCCTCGTTTCGCCGAACTACCTTCTCACGGCGTTTCACGTTGTTGGCGATCGTCCTGTCTCGCTAGCAAACAGATCTTTGGTCCTCTCAGGAGAGATTGCGTTCTTTCCTGGCGACGAAGGGAACGGCATCAAAGCTCGGGCAGTCGCCGACTGTGCTGATCCAAGAGGAGACTGGGCACTCCTGGAACTTGCTCAGAGCATAGACGGCATTGCGCCACTACCGCTGGCTGACCTAGCAAGTCTGACCGATCACAAGAGCGAGCGCCGCTTTACCAGTTGGGGATTCCCACTGGTGGCTGCGGCTGCTCGAAGTGGAGTCGTTGTGGACGGTCGAGTTCGTGACTGGCAGGCCGATTACCAGGATTCGCCCGCGATCGAATTGCACGCCGACTTTTCGTCCGGAGCGGGTCACGTGCTGAACGGCCTCTCCGGAGCGCCATGCTTGGTTGACGGGGGTGTAGTCGGCATCATCCGCGCGAATCTGTCTGCTCCGCTCCTCAAAGGTAGCGAGCACTCCGTCGTCGGTGCGACTGTATACGCCTGTCCGATCTCTCTGCTGTATGACCGTTGTTGGGATCGCATACCGCCGCCGGATCCGGTATGGGGGCTACCCGGCATACCTCGGCCAAAAAGTTTGCCACCTCGTCCGTTTCGGGATTTGCATCGCTACGAGGAGGATCACGCGTGCCTATACACGGGCCGTGGGGCTGAGATCCGTGAGCTATACCAACATCTGCATGCGGCTGCGGTAACGTTCCTCTACGGACAGACTGGCGTCGGCAAGTCATCGCTTCTGCATGCTGGCCTGCTTCCCCGCATTCGTCACGGCTTTCGGGTCTTTCTCGTGACCCGCAGCCTGGATGAGACTCTGGGGGTTACGTTGCGAAAGGCCATTGAGAGCTCAACGTCGAACCCTGATCAGCGGCCTCCTTTATTTCTGCTTGACCAACTCGAGTCTATCTTCACCGACAACCGGGAGGGCCCCGAAAAGGAGCTGCTCAATCTCTTTGAGGTCATTTCAGAACAGATCGACCCGTCGACCCCCAACAAGTTTCTGATGGGATTCCGAGCAGAGTGGCTTGCTGATGTCCTGACCGCGACTCGGGACGTTGGCGTCAACGCGGCTCATATGCACCTTCGGCCCATCGGAGAGCGAGGCATCCGTGAAGTCGTGGCGAGCGTTCGCCAACCCGAACTTCGTCGTGCCTACAACATGCAGCTTGACGACGAGCTGCCGGGACAAGTGGCGAGCTGGCTCGCGAGGGATCCGACTGCTCCGATATCTCCGCTGCTCAGCATCGTGATGACGCGGCTTTGGGAGAAGGCCGAACAGAGGGACCCGCGCAAGTTGTTGCTCGACGACTTCAAAGAACTGGTGCGAAGCCAACTTGATCTGAGCGCCTTCCTTGACTCGCAGCTAGCAAGAGTTCACGCTGCACATGCGCAGGCCGTGGACAGCGGCCTCGTACTCGATCTCCTCTATTCGTTAACGACGGAGCAGGGGACTGCCCGGTCGGCAACAAAGGAAGAGCTGACTCGCATGTACGGTCACGCGATCCCACTTGGGCAAATCGATGTGCTCCTACTCGCTCTCGCGTCGAATTCGCTCGCGTATCCGTACAAGGATGGCGACGTGAAGGTTTGGCGGCTCGCCCACGACACGCTCGCCCTTCCTGTGCGCAAAGCCTTGTCCCAATCGGTCAAGCCTGGCCAGAGGGCTCGCCGGCTCATCGAATCACAGCGATTCGTCCCGGGCGACTTGGCGAATCGAGTGCTGGACTCGGCGACATTTCGGGCGATCGTCTCTGGACGCAGCGGAATGCGGTCGCTTGATGAGGAAGAAGCGAAGCTGGTTTCTCGAACTGTTCGCGGCCAACGACGGCGACGAGGAGTCGCATTGGGCTTGACTGTTGCTGCACTCTTCGGGTTAGGTGCGCTGGTCGTCGACTTCGTGGAGCGGTCGGCGACTCGGCTATCCGTGCGGGGCTTGGAGCTTATCAGTGAGGGACGCCCTCAAGACGGTGTCCCCTTGGTTCGACTAGCCTACGAACTGGCACCGAAGGCGACTGAAGACCAGATTCTCGCGGCATCGTACGTACTGCGAGGCATTACTCAGGTAAGGAGGCCCGTTGGAGCATCTCGGGTCAGTCGGCCTTGGGTTACGTTCGATCGCGATTTCAAGACCATTGCCGTCGTGACCAACGGCGGCTCACGGGTCTACCGCTTGCTCGAGTCGACGGAGGTGCAGGACTCCCCGTTTCCGCCGACTGCCGTGCACCCTAGTGTCAGCCTGGATGGCCGGTGCGTCGCGGCTTTCGGCGCGCGAGCTTCAGGGGAGGAAGCCCCTTCAGAGCACATGAAGCTGATGGTGGCGGCAGTTGCGACTGACCCGTGCGCAGAGGCGGGCGAAATCACAGTCCCCTTCACGGAAGCCATCGGGGCCATCGCTTGGGGCAATGACCTCCTCTACGCAGGCTCGGTCAAGGGCCGCCTCGCAATGTGGAAATGGACAGGCCCAAAGGAGAAGTGGAGGCTAATCAGCGACACCTCTCTAGGATGTAGTGGCTGCTCGATCATGAAGCTGGCTGTTAGCCGCGCCAGCGACACCCTTGCCATTGGAACGTTCGAGGGCGAAGTGTGGGTTGGCAAGCTTGCTTCATTGGCGGGCACGAACCCGTCGTTGAGATCCCGCGCGCTCACCTTACCAATCGTCAATCACTTGAGTATCGACGACACCGGTAGTCGTGTGGTCGTGGTACGAAACAATGATCGTCCCAGAATTTGGGACGAGAAGGACGGATGGCGGGAGGTGCCAGCCGTCGGTCAAAGCAGCAGCTCTGGAACTGCAGCGGCTTTCAGCGAGGACGGAGCCTACGTTGCCATCGCTAGCTGGGATGGCCAAGTGAGCATATGGGACGCCAAGACATTAGAAAGGGTAGTCGCCTCGCTCCCCATGCAACAAAGGCAAGGCGATCCGATCTTGGCGATGAGTTTCAAAGGCGGAGGCAAAGACCTGGCAGTCTTCACTGCAAATGGCAATGTTCGCCAATACGCTCCGTTTAAATACCCGGTGTATCCAAGAGGCGTCGGAGCGGGCAAGATCATGGCATCTACCGCGTACGTGGATCCCGGGCTGGTCAGTATCAAAGAGAACGGGGTCGAGCTTCCGTTCTATCAATTCAAGGCCGATGCTCGGGGTTGGATTCCAGTCAGTGAGAGTAGTCGCTTGATCCGGCCAATGCCACCGCGGCCAGTGCCGCTGAACAGGCCAAGCGAGGCCCAGATTTACAAGGACCTCGGGTTGGATAAGACGACCAGCCGGACCAGACTGGCGCGGGCCAAAGAGAACAAGGTCGCAGCGATCAATTTCGACACTGGAGAGATCTTCGGCAAGGTTTCGTCTGGTCGACCTTGGCAGACGCCTCCGGTGGCCTTCGGAGTTGCCGACATCGAGTATGGGCCTGACGGATCATGGATCATTGGTGCACAAGGCGAGTCTGTTCGATTCTTCGACTCCTCCACCGGTTCCCCAATGGGACCAATCCTCAAGACGGGCTCGACGAACGCTGTGCAGCGGGTTGCCGTGAGCGACGACGGCAACAGCGTGTTCGCCATCAGCGAGGTCGAAGCGGCAGTTTGGCCGGCGCCGCTCGTTGCTATTAGCGACTTTCTCGCGATCAAAGCGCCCGCGCCGTCGCGTGAGGAGGTCAATCGAGCTGTGGGGTCTGCACTCGTGGGCAATGCGCTCGTCTACTTGGGCACGGCGCTCCATCGCTAGGTGTCAAGAGCTCGCGATGTATCGCTGGTCAATGCCCCGACGATGCGGCGCTCCACACGCTGTGGGTCTCTCCCTACGCACTGGCGCTGCACGCCTGCGCGCGCTCAAGCGCAGGACAACGCACGGGCAGGCAAGTGTTTTGATGGCGTCGTCGCCAGTGCGATCTTGACCAGCTTCACCGATCGTGGTGCTTTTGCAGCGTAGTGGGGGAACAGCTAGAGATGGACACCGACACGCCACTGTTCAGGGAACACGAGCAACCGCAGTTGGGGCAGATCCTTGCCAAGGAGTTGAAGAAGTACCCCTGGTCCGGTCACCTGGAGCGCTTCTATCCGCGCTTGCGCGCCACTGACAACGCCATACTGGAGGTTCCAGATGGGAGCCAGTTCTTCTCGAACACTCTCTGGGATCTTTGCTTCCGCAGGTTGCAGCTAGCCGAGCTCTGGCACTACACGTCGCTCGAAACCCTGGTCAACATCATTCAATCGAAGGAGATTTGGCTGCATCCATTGAGCCTTCGCATGTGCGAGGGCGAGCTGACTCGCTTTGCAGGCGAGTTCGACTATCGAGGGCTCCTTGACTTCGATGATCAAGGGAATCGCATTGCGGAGACTTTTGCCCGAGACCTGTTCTATCTTTCATTGACGGACGCGGACGCGCCGGGTGATTTCTGGGGCTATGGCGAAGTCCGCCTACGGCTCGCGATCGAAACAGTGTCTGAAGGGGCGATGCTGCGCCAAATTTCCTACGGTGGCGTTTCCGAGTCGGACCATCCACTTCGCGTTCTGAAGGAATTCGCCCAACGTCGCTTCAACCGCGCCTTCGTTCCGTGGCAAGTCTCTCGGACTGGTGCGTTCTTCCTTGATTCCTACTACTCATGGGAGTCAGAAACGCGTCTCTTGGTCAAGCGCTTCGAAGGAACGACGGACCTCGAGATGCGCGAGTCCCAAGGGACTGAAGCAGTTGCGGTTCGGATAGGAATGCCGAATGACCGCGTTGTCATTGACCTCAAGCGGATTGAACTGGAAACCCCTCGTGATCTGGCGGAAGCCAGGAGGCGTCTCCAGTCTCATCCGGAATGGCTTACTCAGTTGAGCGTCTGCACGTAGCTGTGGCCAGAGACTTGGCGACCCACTGTGCCAGTGTCGAGCGCGCGATCGCGTGACCTGCACGCTCGAAGATCGCTTCCTGCCTGTACAGCGGCAGGTGGTCGAGGTACTTGGCAACCAACACTTGAGCGAGCAGGCTCGCGGTCGGCAGCCCCTTGTCGATGACGTGCGCGGGCACCGGTGCCTGGACGATCTTCTCGCAGCACTTGCACACCCACTTGCCCCGGATGTGCCGCTCGACCGTGAACACGCCCGGCTCGTAGTCCAGCTTCTCCGCCACGTCCTCGCCGATGCGCTGCATCGGCTCTCCGCATCCGCACGTCGTGTCCTCAGGCTCGTGACGAACGTCTCTGCGCGGTAGGTTCGCCGGCAGCTTCTCGCGCTTGGGCTGGTTCTTCGGCTCGGGCGCGGTCCCTGGAGGCTGCATCGCGTCGAGCTCTGCATCCACCGCGGCCATGTCCGCGTCCAGCGTCTCTTCCAGCAGGCTTCTCTGCTCGGCGCTGTACGCCTCGCTCTTCGCGGCGAACTTCAGCCGCTTGAGCATCGCGTCCTCGTGCGTGAGCTTGTCGATCAGCGTCTGGTGGAAGGCGATCAACGCGTCCGCCTTGCGCAGCCTCTCACGAAGCTCCTGCGGGTCCAGCGTGTCGATGTCGGCGATCACGGAGCAACATCGTGCCAGAGCCCGGTTCAACCGACCATCCGCACTTGCCGCAATGGACTCGGCACCAGGTCACCCTACAGCGTCGTGATCACGCCGGCCTCGCCAACCATCTGCCAGGGAAGTCCGAGCACCAGCGCATCGAGCTGCGAGCGGCTCAGCGTGAGCGTGCCCTCGATGTTCCTCGGCCAGGCGAACTTGCCGCTGTTCAGGCGCCTGGCTGCGAGCCACACGCCGATGCCGTCGTGCACGAGCACCTTCATGCGGTTCGCGCGCCGGTTGGCGAAGAGGTAGGCGTGGTGCGGCCTAGCCGCGCCGAACACGATCACGACCCGGGCAAGAGCCGCTTCGGTGCCAGCGCGCATATCCAGCGGCTCGATCGCCATCCACACCGCGTCGACGCGGATCAACGCAGGATCTCGCGTAGCCAGGCTGCGCTGCCCCCGGAGAACCGTAGCAGCACGATTTAGAGTTCGATCAACCCGAGACGGAGATCGGACCGATGAAGAAGCGCTACACCGAGGAACAAATCATTGGCTTCCTGCGCGAGG
>Ga0075366_10000716_pt1 | contig 15743 bp, 15 predicted proteins | sample EndMethybrTD3031_FD_72351 | JGI IMG/M metagenome (GOLD analysis project Ga0075366, IMG submission 72351) | Populus endosphere microbial communities from Tennessee, USA - Endosphere MetaG P. TD hybrid TD303-1 | ecosystem: Host-associated > Plants > Roots > Endosphere | place: USA: Tennessee...
CGGTTCATCCAGTAGGTCACGCTGACATTTGACGCTGCCGCATCAGAATTCAAAGAGGGGCTGCCGGCAACGTAGTTCCAGCTCGACCAGACTGGCCGGCGCTGCGGCATCAGGCTGGCATCGCCATGCAGCCATACCTCGTTCGACGAATAGGCGAAGCGGCCGAGCAACTCGCGTTCGCGCTCGTCGGCGTCGTCGAGGAGGGCGAGCGCCTGGTCGGCATGGCAGGCCAGCACGACGCGATCGAAGCTCTGCCAATGGCCCTGGGCGTCGCGCACGTCGACGCCGGTTTCGTGCCGGCGGATGCGCGTGGCTGGCGTGGCGAGTCGCGCCTGCTGACGCAGCGGCGCTACGAGTCGCTCGACATAGGACCGGCTGCCGCCGCTCACGGTGCGCCACTGAAGCTGCGAGCCGATGGTCAGCAGGCCGTGGTTGCTGAAGAATCGCGCCATGGTCTGCGCCGGATAGTCGAGCATGCGGCAGAGCGGCGTCGACCAGATGCACGACGCCATCGGCAGCAGGTAGCGGTCGCGGAAGGCCTCGCCGAAGCCCGCCTCGGAGATGAAGTGTCCGATGGTGAAATCGAGATCCTCGCTGCGCTCGAGCAGCTTCGGTGCGAGTCGATTGAAGCGCAGGATGTCGCGCGTCATGCGGAGGAACGCCGGACGCAGCACGTTGCTGCGCTGGGCAACGAATCCCGAGAAGGCGCTGGCGTACTCGAAGCGGCCGCCGTCGAGACTGACGGCGAACGACATGTTCGAATCCTCGGTCGGCACGCCGAGCTGCTCGAACAGCGCCACGAGGTTGGGGTAGTTGCGCTGGTTGAAGACGATGAAGCCCATGTCGACCGGCACGCTGCCCTGCGGCGTCTCGACGTCGACGGTGCAGGAATGGCCGCCGAACCGCTGCTCGCGTTCGAACACCACAACCTCGTGGCGGGTTCGGGCCGAGGGGTGGCTGAGCAGCCAGGCTGCTCCCAGACCCGCCACGCCGGCGCCGATCACTGCGACTCTCATTGGGACTCCCCTGAAACGATTTACGCTGACTGCTTGAGCGTGCGGAATGCCCGCAGCGCACGATCGCGCGCTGTCGCGTGGTCGACGATGCGCGCGGGATAGATGTCGGCCGGCAGTTCCTGCGCGGCGGTCCACGGACGATGGATGGTCTCGGCCGGCAGGGTGGCGAGTTCGGGCACCCAGCGGCGGACATAGGTGCCCTCGGGATCGAACTTTTCGCCCTGCAGGACGGGATTGAAGATGCGGAAATAGGGTGCGGCGTCGGCGCCGCTGCCCGCGACCCACTGCCAGCCGAGCGCGTTGTTCGCCGGATCGGCATCGACCAGCGTGTCCCAGAACCAGCGCTCGCCCACGCGCCAGTCGATCAGCAGGTCCTTGGTCAGGAAGGAGGCCACGATCATGCGCACGCGGTTGTGCATCCAGCCGGTGGTCCAGAGTTCGCGCAGCCCGGCATCGACGATCGGGTAGCCGGTGCGGCCGCGCCGCCACGCCTCAATCAGCGGCTCCTCATCAGCCCATGGGAAGGCGTCGAATTCGGGCCGAAAGTTGCGCTCGGCGAGATTGCCGTGATGGAACAGCAGGCTGTAGGCGAACTCGCGCCAGCCGAGTTCGCTCAGAAATTTCTCCGTTGCCGCGGAATGGCCGCGCACGACCGCTGCGCGCCAGACCTGACGCGGGCTGATCTCGCCGAAGGCCAGATGCGCCGACAGGCGCGACGTGCCGTCCTGTGCCGGCAGATCGCGCGCCTCGCGATAACGCTGCAGGGTCTCGTCGAGGAAATGTTCCAGGCGCTGTTGCGCCGATGCCTCACCCGGGGTCCAACTCGCGCGCAAGCCGCCGGCCCAATCGGGCGCGGCCGGCAGCAGCTTCCAGTGGGCGAGCTTGTCGCTGGCCGGCCACGTCGCCGGAGGCCGAAGGTTCTTCGGCGCCGGCAGCGCGGCGACTGGCGAGGCGAGCGCGCGGCAGGCGCGCCAGAAGGCCGTGAAGACCTTGAAGTCGCCGTTGGCGGCAGTGCGTACTTCTCCCGGCTCGAACAGCAGATTGCCCTTCATGCCCTCGGCGACGAGGCCACGATTCTCGAAATATCGCTTTATGCCGGCGTCGCGCTCGCGCGTGCCCTGGTCGTAGGCACGGTTCCAGTAGATCGCCGAGACGTCGCTTTCAGCCACGAGCGTCTCGAGCACGGCGAGGGCTGGGCCACGCCGCAGGATCAGGCGCGAGCCCAGCGCGTGCAGGGAGGCATCGAGCGCCTGCAGGCTGTGATGCAGCCACCAGCGTGAGGCAGCGCCCAGGGGCCGAATGCCGTCGCTCTCTTCGTCCAGGATGTAGACGGGAAGCACCGGACGGCCGGAGCCCAGGCCCGCGAGCAGGGCGGGATGATCGGCGAGCCGGAGGTCGTTTCGGAACCAGGCAATGGAGGCGGTCACATCCCAGATACGCGTCCGCCAGCCCGGCGGATGATGTGGCCGGATCGGGTCAACCGTTTGTGAGGATTGCCTTTTCTTTGCCCAACACTTTCCCCGGTTCGCCGGGAACGCCGGGCCCGGGCCGCGGGTTATTCGTACCCCAAACAGTGGAGGAGACAGATGAAGAAGACCCTTCTCGTACTCGCGATCGTTGGCTTCGCTTCGGCCGCCAGCGCCCAGGTGTCCATCGGCGGCAGCGGCAGCACCTCGGGTGGCGCGACCGTCCAGACGCCGAGCACCAGCGGCTCGGTGGGCACGTCCGGCTCGACCGGCGTGAACACGAACCTCGGCAAGGGCGGCGCCGACGTCGGTGTGAAGAGCAACAGCGGCACTTCTGGCGGTGCCCAGAGTGGTGGAACGTCGGGCGGTGCCAATATCGGCACAGCTGTCGACGGCAATGCCACGATCAAGACACGGTAAGCTCTTCGGCTTGCCGTAACGGGATCGCCCGCGTCGAAAGGCGCGGGCGGTTTTGTTTGTCAGGAGCGCGGGCAGTTCGGCGTCTGTCGCATCTCCAGCGATCTGAGGTCGGCCGTGACCTGGACCATACCGGTGTCGATGGTCAACCGGTCGAGGACGCCGGTCTCATAGACCAGCGCGTTGACGCTGAACAACGGCCGCTGCTGCTGCTGGCGACCGCGCGTGAAAGTCATGAATACCGGCCAGGATTTTCCCTTCGGACCCGCGTCGGGATTGTCGTCGGTGCGGGAGGGGATGCGGTTGCCCTCGGTGACATCGACCAGGAAGGCGTCGCCGATCACCTCGGCGTCGAACGTAAGTGCGGGGAAAGCGCCCGCGCCGGCGCGCAGGCGGTCGATCAGATAGTCTACCGCCGCCACCGGCATCAGCGTGGGCGGCGGCAGGACGAACTGTGCGGGGCCGCTCGGATAGACGATCTCGGCGCGGACTTGCTGGCCATTTTCCTTACCAGTGCGCTCGACCCGACCACGCGTCTCGCGCTCGACGCCGTTTTGAACCTGCACGGTGCGGTAGCGCAACTGGGAGCCACGCAAGGTCTCCTGAGCATCGAGCTTGGAAGCCAAGGAAATCTTCCACGCCGATGTGAGCGCGATCTCGGTCGTGATGTCGCGCTTGAGATGCCAGCCGGCGCAGTCGCGCGACAGGTCGTGGATCGCGCTGCCGATGCGCGGCGCGTTGACGGCGGGACCCAGGCGCAACTGGTACTCCGCACGATGCGGCTGCATCTGCGCCCAGCCGGGCGTTGCACACAACATGGCGAGAACCGTCAGCAAAGCGCGCACGGAACGATAACGCACAGGTTGGGACATCGCTCCACCTTGCGCAGGTCGCCCGGGCCGGTCAATCGTGCGCGCCATGTTCTTTCTGTCGCCCGTCCTTTCATGTCACTGAGGGCGCCGCCCGGGATGGCGGCCGAGCCGCAGCAGGCCGATCGCGTCGAACTGTCGAAGGCGGCGCGGCGGCTGGAACTGTGGCGCGGCCCACGCCTGCTTGCGGCCTATCGCGTGGCGCTGGGCTTTGCGCCAACCGGTCACAAGGAGCGTGAAGGCGACGGACGCACGCCCGAAGGCACCTACGCGATCGACGCACGCAATCCGAAGAGCAGCTTCCACCTGTCGCTGCGAGTTTCCTATCCCGATGCCGAAGACAAGGCGCGGGCGGCGGCGCTCGGCGTGCCGCCGGGCGGTGACATCTATATCCACGGCAAGCCCAACGGCTGGCGCAAGCATTTCATCGGCCATCCTCGGCGCGACTGGACCACCGGCTGCATCGCCGTCACCGACCGGCAGATGCGGGAGATCTGGTCGCTCGTGCCGACCGGCGCGCGCGTGGTGATCCGGCCATGACGCCACCATGACGCCGTTCCAGTTCGACTGTGCGGGCGAGACCCTGCAGGCCCTGCCGGCCGGTGCGCTGTACTGGCCGGCAGAGCGGCTGCTCGCCGTCGCCGACCTGCATCTTGAGAAGGGGTCTTCCTACGCGGTCAACGCCCTGAAGCTCTTGCCGCGCCACGACACGCGCCAGACGCTCGCGGTTCTGTCCGGGCTGATCGATCGGCTGAAACCCGAGTCAGTCGTGTGCCTGGGCGATTCCTTCCACGACCGCAACGCCGTGGATCGTCTGCCGCCGATCGAGCGCGCGGAAATCGAGCGTCTGACGGCGCGCGCGCGGTTCGTCTGGATCGCGGGCAATCACGATCCCGCGCCGCCGCCCGCCGGCTGGGGCGAAGTCGCCGAGGAGATCGGCCGCGGCGCACTCACGTTCCGGCACGAGGCCCTGTTCGGTCCGGCCAAGGGCGAAGTGTCGGGCCATTTTCATCCGGTCGCGGCGCTCACCGTGCGCGGCCGCGGCATGCGGCGGCGGTGTTTCCTGACCGATGGCCACCGGCTGATTCTGCCGGCCTTCGGGACCTATGCCGGCGGCCTGAATGCGCTCGATCCGGCGATTGCCCAACTCTTTCCCGACGACTACGACGCGCTGGTCGTCGGCAAGGAGGCCGTGCGCCGCCTGTCGTGGCGGCAACTCCGTCCCGATCCGTCGCTTGCCGATGCGGGCTGGGCGCGCGGACGGCGGTAAGGCCGGATGAGCGCGCTTTTGCGCACTCATTCTGCTTAGACTCTTTACTTGATCGCGTGATTCATACCTCCGGCGATTCCGCCTCCGGTCATCACGCTCTAGGCCCCGGCGGGCCTTGTCGGGCGCAGCATCACCGCGATCACAGCAGCGGCCACGAACACGAACAACAGCACGAAACTGCTTTCGACGGCATTGATCAGCGGACGGCCGCCGAAGAAGGCGTCGAACTCGTGGATGCGCCACGACATCATCGACGACGCGGCCGAGACGCCGACGCAGCTGCCGAGAACCCGTGACAGATTGAGCAAGGAAGCCGCCTGGCCGGCGTGATGCGCGGGCGCGAACTCGAGCGTCGCATGGCTGTTGGGAGCCAGAAAGAGACCGAGGCCTATGCCGAACACGGCGAAGGACGACAGGCCGGTGACGAGGCTACCGACCGGATGTTCGGCAATGGCGGCGAGTGCTGCGAGCGCGAGGCCGACCAGAAGCATGCCGCTCAGGCAGGCAACCCGCGCGCCATGCTTCCTGCTGAGCGCTATCCCGAAGGGCGCCACGATGCCGATCGCGACCGGAATGACTGCGAGCTTGAAGCCTGCCAGCTGCGCGCTGTTGTGGAAGCCGTGGATCAACGCGAACGACATCAGAAAGAACATGCCGAACAGCAGGCCGTATCCCAGCATGACGGCGATCATGCCGGCCGTGAACGGCCTGTGTCCGAGCAATCCGAGATCGAGCAGCGGCGAGGGAGCAACCCGCTCGCGGCGCACGAACAGGACGAGCAGCATGACTGCCGCCGCGATGCTCAACAGCATCGGCGCCGACCATATCGACCAGACCGAGACCTGATTGAGAGCCAGCACCGTCAGGATCAGCGCCGGCACCAGCAGCAACGCGCCGATCGCATCGAAGCGTTTGTCGCTCGCGATGTTGCGGGTCGGCGGCAGGATGAACCAGCCGGCAACGACTGCCGTCAGGCCGATCGGCACGGCCACCCAGAACACCCATTGCCAGCCCAGCAGGTCGAGCAGCAGTCCGCCCACCGCCGGACCCGCGCTGACGCCGATCGCCTGCGCCGTCGTGTAGAAGCCCACCGCGTGCGCCCGTTTCTCGCTGTCGATCGTCGTCACCAGGATCGCCATGCTGTTGGCGCCGAGCAGGGCGCCGCCCATGCCCTGCACGACTCGGAACGCGACGAGCCATTCGAGCGTGGGTGCGAAGCCACAAAGCAGTGATGCCGCGGTGAAGATCGAGAAGCCGGCGAGAAAGAGCAGCTTGCGGCCATGCATCTCGCAGAGCCGGCCGAACACGGGCAGGAACGAGGCGTAGGACAGAAGATAGGCCACCGCGACCCAGCGCACGTCGTTGACCGTGGTGTCGAAGCTCTGCGTCAGCGCCGGCAGGGCGAGCTGGACGATGCTGGCGTCGAGCTGGCCGAGAAACGCGCTCAGGCAGGCTACGGCCACGACGAGCCATGGGTAGGAGGGCAGGCGCGTCAGCACAGCTGCGGCGGGCGGCTCGGCGAGGCGCAACCGGCGCGGGGTCGAAGAGGGCGTCATGTCTGCGCCGGCGGATCGTGATTGGACGCCATGGTCTTCCCTTTGCTCAGTCCAGCGTCAGGCCCAGGTCAGCTTGTCGCGCAGGGCGTTGAATGGACCAGCGGCGTCGAGTGAACCATTGGCACAGTAGAATACGGTGAACAGGGCGCCTGAGTCGGCGGGAATGATCGCGAACTTCCCGTTGACCGCCGCGCCGTTGACGTTCGTGCCGCCGGCAACTTCGAAGCGGTGCTTCGGCTCCTCGGGATGAAACACAGGTCCGGTGCCCACAAAGGCATAACGGGCCCCTTCGAGCAGTTCGCGATGCGAGGAGTCGGACAGCAGCGGAGCAATGCCGCCCGGAACAGTCACGGGCTCCTTTGTATAGAGCGCGTGGAGCCAGTCGAGAAACTGCGGCGCAGTGACGTAAAGCCCTCCGTGGCCGGGGAAGGCGGTGTAGTCGCTGAGGTACCAGCCTCCTGTAAAGTTCAACCGCGCGCCGCCGTAGTACTTGGCGCTGCGGAGCGAGTCGGCGACGTTGCGGCGGATCGTGGAGAAGCGTGGATCGGCGAAGAGGCGGCGTATCGAATAGTCGGCGTACGTCGTTTCCGTGCAGGCTTCGATCACTGCGGTAAGCACGATGTAATTGTTGTTTGTATAGACGCGGGTTGCCGCCGGTACTGTTTCACCGAGCACCAACCGCATCCATGGCCACAGGGGAAACGTCGCGGCACCGCCGAGAGGCTGTGTGTCCTGGATGGCCTGCAGTTCCGCTTGAGTATGAAGGTTTGCTGTGGGCTTGCCGACGAGTCCGGTGAAGTGGCGCATCAGGTTGGTGATGGTGATCTGATCCACCCCACCGCCGATGGGGCTGTCGCCCAGCCGTTCACGAATCAGCGGGAGGAATTTGCTGTCGAAGTCCGGAACCGGATCATCGCGCAGGACACGCTTCAATAGACCGTAGTATCCCGGTGGTGCCTCCGGCGCCGACCGCACGGTCAGCGGGCCTTGAACGAAGAGGCGAAGCGCCGTCACGAACTCAGACGGGACAGTCGTCGGCCATGGGCCGTCCACGAACAGGGCGGCCTGTTGTCGATCCGAGAACAAGGCCGCGAGACAGGCCGGGACCTCGACGGAGCGCGTTCCGATCCGAACCCGGTAAAGATCGCCATTCGGCGAGTGAACCGCACTGTGCAGTGCCTTCCAGTCGTCGATCATCGCGGCGACCGCCGTTGCCGTGACGGGCTTGGTCATGCTGGCAAGATGCATGATCGTGTCGCGCGTCATGGGTCGATCGAGAGCGCGTATGCTGCCGATGCTTGCAGCCCCACGGGTGGCGTCTACCCAGTCTTCGTTGTTCCGGCGGATGAGCAGAACCTGGCCTGGCGCGTTGGCATCCCAGGCCGTCAGCAATCGGGCGGCGATGGCCGACGGCGAGAACTCGGCGGGCAGGACGATGGGCGTTTTCCGGCGGGTCACAGAATTGCCGGCGCGGTCGGATACCGTGATGTCGAATACCGGCCTGCCGCGCAGATTGTCCACCAGTCGGCTGTCGACTCGTTGCCGTTTCCTCAGTCGCAGCGTCTTGTCGATCCTGCCGTTGCCGTCGGTGACGCCAAGGTCGTATGGCTTCAGACCGTCGGCCGCCTGATCCGTGGCCAAGACGCGAAGACCACGCGCCGGCATTCCCTCGGCGTAACGGACCTTGAAGGTCAGCCGGATGTCGGTCACGCGGCCGTTCTATTTCGGCAGTTCGTACTTCAGGCTGACGTCGCCCAGGCCCTCGATGTGGCCGGTCGCGGTGCTGCCCGGCGGCACGAACTGGCAGGCGACCATGCTGCCGCTCGAGACGATAGAGCCCTTCTTCAGGATCTTGCCATGCTCGCCGAGCTTGTTGGCGAGCCATGCCAGTGCATTCAGCGGATGGCCCAGCACGTCGCCGGAGTGGCCGGCGCGCACTTCCTTGCCGTCGAACGAGATCGTTCCGTTCAGGGCGCCGAGGTCGAGGTTGCGCCAGTTCTTGTTGTGCTTGGCGATCAGCGAGCCGCCGTTCCAGCCAACATCCATGATCAGGCCGTTCTCGGAGAGCCGCGTGTAGTCGGCGCCGCGATCCTCGATCAGCTCGAAGCCGGCGCGCGCGTCGCCGACATACTTGGCGATCGAATCGCGATCGTAGGGTTTGCCTTTCGGCGCGGGCACATCGCTGCCGACGATGAACACGACTTCCAGCTCGGCGCCGAGGCGCGTCCACTTGTCGGCGCGGATCTTCGCCTTCTCGTGGAACACACGCTTCTTGCGGATCGGGCCGTACACCGGGCCCTTGAGGCCGGTCTGCGCCAGGATCTGCGGCGAGGTCAGTGCAATCTTGTAGCCGGCGAGCGGGCCCTGCTTGCGCACCAGCACCTTGAGGAACGCGTCCTGCACCCTGTAGGCAGTGCGCTCGTCCTCGGGCATGACGTGCGGCGGCGGGAAGGCCACGACGGCGCCTGCCTTGTCGACCTGCGTGTACCACTTGGCCGCCCTGGCAACACTGAACGCCATTGTCTTCCTCCCCTTGGCTTTACTCCTGGACGGCCCGCATAGTGCCGCTCATGGCGGGCAAGGCGAAGCGGGAATTGGACCAGAAACTCGGACCTGTCCGGTCGGGCGCGTTGGTCGGCGTCGTGCTTGCCGGCGGCGAGGGTCGTCGCATGGGACCGGGTACGCTGAAACCGCTGCGTCGGCTCGGCGGGCGGCCGATGGTGGCCCACGTCGTCGAACGGTTGCGCCCGCAAGTCATGGACCTGGTGATCGTCGCGAACGATCCCGATCCGGCCTATCGACGGCTCGCGCCGGTCATTGCCGATCCGCCGGACATTCGCGCCGCGGCCCGCCGCGAAGGCCGCCGGCTCGGGCCACTCGCCGGAATCCTGGCGGGTATGGAATGGGCTCAGAAGCACCATCCCCATGCCGGCTGGATCCTGACGGCGCCGGCCGATGTGCCGTTCCTGCCCCGCGAGCTGACGGTCCGCCTGTGCGGCCACATGCACGTGCCCGAGCCGGACGTGCTGGCGGTGCGCGGCGAGCATGCGCTGGCGGTCTGGTCGGTGAAGCTGCTGCGCGATCTGCGCCAGGCGCTGCTCAAGGAGAACATCCGCCGGGTCGAGGAGTTCGCCCGCCGCCACAATTACGCCGAACTGAGCTGGCCGGGTGACAAGTCGGCCTTCATCAACATCAATACGCCGCAGGAACTGGCCGCAGCTGAGAAAAAGCTATCGAAACGATAGACGCAGTGTGAAGACCAGTTGATCGGAAGTGGCCTATATATCTACCCATCACAGTCAGGGAGCTTCCATGACCAAGACCCAGATCGCGCCTCGTATCGCTATTGCCGCCGCCCTCGTCACGGCGATTTCCCTGCCGCTTGCCATGCCGCAGGCCCAGGGTATGTCGGAGAAGTGCTATGGCGTCGCCAAGGCGGGCAAGAACGACTGCCAGACCGACAAGTCGTCCTGCGCCGGCACGTCCAAGCGCGACAGTCAGGCCGACGCCTGGGTCGCAGTCCCCAAGGGCACCTGCGAGAAGATCGTTGGCGGCAGCCTGAAGGCAGGCTGAGCCAGTGATGCGCGCCGGGCCGGTCGCCGGCATCGGCCTGCGCTCGATCCACCTCGCGGAGATCGAACGTGACCGGCCAGCCACCGGGTTTCTCGAAATTCATGCCGAGAATTATCTGACCGGCTCGGGCGCCGTCGCGGCCATTGAACGCCTGCGCGGGCACTACGATCTGTCGGTCCACGCCGTCGGCCTGTCGCTTGGATCGGCAGAAGGCATCGATGGCCGGCATCTGGCGCGCGTCGCTTCCCTGATCGATCTGCTGCAGCCGGCTTATGTCTCCGATCACCTGTCGTGGAGCGTCGGCGGCGGGCGCTATTTCAACGACCTGCTGCCGCTGCCCTACACCGAGGAAGCGCTGTCGGTCGTTGCGCGCAATGTCGACCGCGTGCAGGAGACGCTGCGGCGGCCGCTCTCGATCGAGAATCCATCCTGCTATCTGGCCTTCGCGCAATCCGAGATGTCCGAGCCGGAGTTCCTGGCCGAGCTCGTGCGGCGCACCGGCTGCGGCCTGCTGCTCGATGCCAACAACATCCATGTCACGGCGCACAATCTGCGGCTCGATCCGTTGGCGTGGCTGAAAAGCCTGCCGGGCGAGGCAATCACGCAGTATCACTTAGCCGGGCACGCCGCGAACGATGCCGATGGCCAAGCCATCCTGATCGACGATCATGGCAGCCGCGTCAGCGATCCGGTGTGGCGCCTGTTCGAAGAGATCGTGCTCCGCTTCGGCCCGAAGCCGACGATGATCGAATGGGACACCGACATCCCGCCGGTGCAGGTGCTGCTCGACGAAGCGGAACGGGCCCGCTCGATCCTGAAGGGAGCAGGTGATGAAGCCCGCGCTGCCTGAGCTGCAGTCGGCCTTCGCCGCGTTCCTGACCGGCGACGACAATCGCGGAATCGCCGATGCGATCGTGGGTGACACGATCGGCGCCGAGGCGCGGCTGCGCATCTATCGCCACCACGTACGGCATAGCCTGACGACGGTCCTGGCCGCGACCTTCCCGACGGTTCAGGCGCTGGTCGGCGAGGAATTCTTCGCGGGTCTCGCGCGTGCGTTCCTCGAGCGCGACCTGCCACGACAACCGGTGCTGTCGGAATACGGCGCGGGGTTCGCTGAGTTCATTGCCGGCTTCGAAGCGGCTCGGGGCTTGCCCTATCTCGCCGATGTGGCGCGGCTCGATTGGTCGCTGAACGTCGCTTTTCACACCGAGCGCGGTGCGACTCTCGATGCGGCGACTCTCGGTGCGATGGCTCAGGAACACTTGCCGTCGCTCAGGCTGTCGTTTGCAAAGGGTGTCGCGTTGTTGAGCTCGCCTTACCCGGTCGAGCGGATCTGGTCTGCCTCGCAGCCTGGCGCGACGGACGAGAAAGTCGCGATGACCGAAGCGACGACGGTGTTGTTGGTGCGCGCCGAGGGCTTTCTGGTCCTCGACGCCGGTGAGGCCGCGTTCCTGACGGCGCTGGCGGCCGGCGAGCCACTGGAAGCGGCCGCAGGGGCGGGGGCGGCCGCACAGCCCGGCTTCGATTTATCCACCTGCTTCGCCCGCTTCCTGGGGATGGGTGTCTTTGCTGCGACGCAGCATGACAATCGCATGACCTAAAGAAAAACAGGGCTTTGGCTTTGCTGCGGCGCACGACAAACGGGCACTGCAAAGCATCATCGTCCTTGCGGGCAGGGGGGCCGTCCCTATACTCCGCGCGCCTTTTGGAAAGTCCGCTGAGTTCGGCGGACACGTAGTCGCTGCGAGTGGAGTTGTCCGACGATGTCGATCACGTTGCCGCAGAATTACCGGCCGACGGAACGCGAACCCTTCATGAATGCCATGCAGCAGGAGTACTTCCGGCAGAAGCTGCTGAAGTGGAAGGGCGAGCTTATCGAGGAATCGAACCAGACGTTGCAGAACATGCAGGAGGAGAGCCTGGCGCAGCCCGATCTCGCCGATCGCGCCACCGCCGAGACCGACCGCTCCCTCGAGCTGCGTACCCGAGACCGCTTCCGCAAGCTGATCTCCAAGATCGACTCGGCCCTGAAGTCGATCGACGAAGGCAGCTACGGATACTGCGAGGAGACCGGCGAACCGATCTCGCTGAAGCGCCTCGAAGCGCGGCCGATTGCGACCCTGTCGGTCGAAGCCCAGGAGCGCCATGAGCGCATGGAGCGCACGCGGCGCGACGAAGGCTGATAACGAGGGCCAGGTACGGAGGCTGACTAGCCTTCGTTACCGCGCCGGAGCACGCGGCCTCCGTGGCCGCCGCCCGGCTTTCCATTGCGCCACGCGATCGCGCCGTTGCACAGCACGGTGTCGATGCCCTTTGCCGGCAGCTTCGGCTCGTCGAAGGTCGCCGCGTCGATCACCGTCGCAGGATCGAAGATGCAGATGTCGGCGTAGTAGCCGGCTTTCACCTCGCCGCGTCCGGCCAGCCGGAAGTGCCGAGCCGAATAGGAGGTCATGCGGCGCACCGCGTCCTCGAGCGGAAACAGCTTCAGATCGCGGGAGTAGTGGCCGAGCACCCGCGGAAAGGTGCCCCACAGGCGGGGATGCGGATGGGTGTCGAACGGAATGCCGTCCGAGCCGATCATGGCGCCGGCATGGGACATGGCGCTCTGCACGTCCTTCTCGTCCATCATGAAGTAGATGGCGCCAGCCGGTTGCAGGCGATCGCAGGCCTGATCGACCGAGACGCCCCATTCCCTGGCGAGTTCGTGCAGGTCACGGCCGCTGACGCCTTGCACGGAGTCCGACCATGAGATCAGGACCTTGTCGCAGCGGTGCAGCATGTCTTTGCGCAGGATCGTCGAGCCCGCGACGTAGGGATAGACGTCGAAAGCGATTTCCTGCTGTTTCATCGATTCGGTGAACTTGGGCAGGGTCTCGCGCATGCGTCCGAAGTTCGCGCGGCCGGCGCATTTGTGGTGCGAAACCACGATGTGAGCTCCGGCGCGGCGGCCGATCTCGAACGTCTCGTCCATCGCCTTCAGGATGTCGTCGGTCTCGTCGCGCATGTGCGCGGTGTAGACGGCGCCCCACTTGCCGAGCGGCTTGGCGACCTCGGCGACCTCGTCGGTCGTGGCGGCCATCGCGGGCGGATAGAACAATCCGCTCGACATGCCGATCGCGCCTTCCTTCAGCGCCTGGTCGAGCCTGTCACGCATCGAGCCTGTCTCGGCAGCGGTCGCCGGGCGACCGACGTCGAGACTCATTGCATCGAAGCGCAGGGTCGAATGGCCGATCAGGAAGGCGCCGTTGATCGCGGGCTTTGCCGCGTCGACCTTGCCCGCGAACTCGGCAAAGGTCTTCCCGAGGTTTTCCGTCTTCTTCACCGACAGCGAGATCAGGTGCGGGATGTCGCTGCGGCCATAAGGTGAGGCAGAGATGCCGCAATTTCCGCACACGACGGTGGTCACACCCTGGCTCGCCTTCATCGCCATATCGGGATGATCGATGATGTAGGTGTCGTCGTGGGTATGGACGTCGACGAAGCCCGGGGCCACGACCTTGCCCGTGGCATCGATCTCGTTGTCGCCCTTCAGCGTGCCCGGCGCTTCCACCGCGGCGATGCGGTCGCCCTTGATCGCGACGTCGGCGGCGAACAGCTTCTTGCCCGTGCCGTCGGCGACCTGTCCGTTGCGGATGATCGTGTCGTATGCGGCCATGGGTTTACGCCTCGTTGCGGCCGAGGCGCATGTCGGGATCGAACGGATAGAGCGGCCGCTTGATCTTCTCGTACTTGAAAAGCTTGAGGTCCGAGGCGGTGCAGCCGTCGCCATCGCACATCACGATGTGCTTGGCGATCGGCTCGAAGCCCGCGCGGAAATGCTGGCGCGACTTGATCAGCACGTACTTCTTGCGCCGCGGATCGATGCCGCAATGGGTGAAGACGCCGAGGTCATAGGGCTCGGCGCGCTTCTCCGAGACCACGATCTGCATCTTGCCGGTGTCGAGCACGGCGGTGCGGCCCATCCGTACGGTAGTGCCGGTCGCCATCGGGCCGGTCACGACGAACTGTCCGTCGGTGATCGCCTTGACCCTGCCGGTGACCTTGAGCGGCTTGCCCTTCAGGCCCATCGCCGGCATGTCGATCTTGCCGCCGAGCTCGAGCGTCACCTCGGCGCCCACGCCGGCCTTGATCATCTGTTCGACGCAGCCCGGATCGCAGATCGGCCCGGCGCAGGCATCCTCGAGACCCTGCTTCATCGCCTCTTCGATCACGCTCATCACGTCCTGCGTGCCACCCGAGGCGGTGTTGTCGCCGTGATCGGCCATCACCACCGGTCCGCCGCCCTTTTCTCCATGACCCAGCGACCTGGCGCGCGCGACCTGGACCGACAGAGGCTCGGGATGGAACAGGAAGCCTTCGCGCTTCTCCCACGCCGTATCGAGAATCTTGTTCAGCAGAATCTCACCCTCGGCCGTGCGCTTGTCGCAGACGATGACCGACGACAGCGCGAGGTGAGGGATGTCGGCCTGCGGGAAGCCGCCGAATACCGAGGCGTTCAGCACCTGTCCGGTATCCTCCGCCTGGTTGGCCATGCCCATCAGCGTCTTCATCGGCTCGCGCGAAGGCGTGTGGACCAGCGAGCTGCTCATGATCGGCCGGTTGCCCCACACCATCTTCGGTTCGACCTCGCCGGCCAGCATGCGTATCAGCGTCCGGCCCGAGCGGCGCGCCGTGTCGGCCATGTCGATGTGCGGGTAGGTGCGGTAGCCGGTGATGATGCTGGCGCCCTTGATCATGGCGTCGGTCATCTGGGTGTGGAAATCGAGCGCAACGGCGATCGGCACGTTCGGTGCGATCCTGCGGATGCGGTTCAGCAGCTCGCCTTCGCCGTCGTCATAATGCTCGGCGACCATGGCGCCGTGCAGGGCGAGCAGTACGGCATCGCAGCCCTTCCTCACCTCATCGACGATCGCCGTCGTCATCTGCTCGTAGGCAGCCTTGGTCACAAGGCCCGAGGGATGGGCGGACGCCGCCATCGGCACAGTGAATTCCGCGCCAGCCTTGCGTGCCACCTCGATGAAGCCGCCGAGCGAGGTGTTGGTGCCTTCGGCTTCCTTGATTGCGACAGAACCGCTCAGAGAACCGGAGCGGGCGAACGACTCGATCGGGGTCGGCAGGGGCGAGAAGGTATTGGTCTCGTGCATCATCATCGCCACTACGAACTTCCGCGCCACTGAACGCCTCCCTGGATTCGCCTAAGCCGTTGAACAATCTATAGAAATGGCTGCTGCACGAGTGTTGCAGTCGCTGCAAACCTGACCCGCGTAATTATTGTGCGTTGCAAAATAGCCACACCTTTCAGCATCCAGAAGGGGAGTTAAATCTGTGAATTCGTGGGGATTTTTGCCTCTTGCATTCTCTTCGCAGATGCACCATTTTCAGGGGGCAACAACTTCGGTTGTTGTATGCCCGTCTTGGGCGTTTCCTCCCTAAACTCGGGCCGTGCTTGTCACGGCCCCTTTTTTTGCCCGAACGTCCGATTTTTCCGATCTGTACTGCCTGAAGAAGTGGCGTGCCTATTCGGCAGCCAGTGAACGCGGTCCCAGGATCTGCAGGGCGTGATCGCCGAGATC
>Ga0075366_10000719_pt1 | contig 15710 bp, 12 predicted proteins | sample EndMethybrTD3031_FD_72351 | JGI IMG/M metagenome (GOLD analysis project Ga0075366, IMG submission 72351) | Populus endosphere microbial communities from Tennessee, USA - Endosphere MetaG P. TD hybrid TD303-1 | ecosystem: Host-associated > Plants > Roots > Endosphere | place: USA: Tennessee...
GGCGGAGCGTCGGCGGGGACGGTCACCGCCGCCAGGGGGCCGTAGATGTTGCCGATGAACGCCGGCCTGGCGTCCTCGCCCACCAGCGCGGTGGCCATGGTGAGCATGGCCCCGGCGGAAGACGCGCCCCGGCGTGCCGAAGTGAGTGTCGGATGAAAGACCATGGTTGTTTGGCCTCCTCAGGAGTCGCCGGCGCGCTGGCCGAGCGCGGCAATTGTCACACAAGGAGACATCAGCGCACGCTCTACGTCCGCCTGCGCAAGCACCAGCTCCTCAAGTCGTAGCTTGAGGGGGAGACGTCACTTCCCCCGGATCTTCGAGGCCGCGGCCTGCATCGAGGCCACGAGCTTCGCCTCACGCTCCTTGAGCGCAGGGGCCGCCGGCGCGCGCGGACCCGCCTTGACCTGCCGGTCGAGCTCGGGCAGCGCCTCCCCCGCGGCCGGGCCCATCCGGGCCAGGCCGTCCACGATCTGCTCGCGCACCGCGAGCGCCGTGTCCTTGTCGCGGAGCGCGGAGGCGAGCGCGGGCACTCCCGCCCGGCCGCGGGCCAGGAGCCGCTGGGCGGCGAAGGCCTGCTCGCCCGCGCCGCTGTCGGCGAGCTGCTGCGCGAGCTCGGAGATCTCGTCCGCCGACTTCGAGGCCGCCGACGGCGGCTGGGCGGGAGCGAGCAGCGCCGCGCGCAGGCTGCGGATGTCCGCCCGCGCCTTGAGGGCCTCGCTGGCGTAGAAGCGGGCCTTGTAGTCCTCGCCGCTCCGCAGGTAGCACCAGGCGGTGCCGACCAGCGCTTCCCCGTCGAGCTTGGGGTACGCCTGTGAGACGTGCTCGTAGGCGGTGATCGCGCGCGCCCACTGGCCGGCCGCGCGGTAGGCGAGGGGCACGCCGAGCGCGGCCTTGGCGCTCTTGGGATCGAGCTTCCGCGCCTTCTCGTAGGCGGCCACGCTCTCCGCCACCTTCGGAGGGCGGAGATTCCGATAGATCCAGCCGAGATTGATGAACGTCCCCGCGTCTCCCTGGGCGTCGGGGCGGGCGGCGACCTTCAGCAGGACGGCGAGGCCCTCGTCGAGGCGGCCGTCGTATCCGAGGAAGAGGCCGTGATTCGAGAGGTAGGCGACGTTGTCGGGCTCCAGGGCGACGGCGCGGCCGTAGGCGTCCGCGGCCAGCTTCAGCTCACCCACGTTGTAGGCGGCTGTACCGAGCGCGGCCTGGGCCTCGGCGAGGCCGGGAAGCGCGGCCGCGGCCGAGTCGAGCGCGGCCTTCGCGCCGTTCCAGTCCTCCTTGCGCAGGAGGAGCCGGCCGAGGAGGAGCTGAGCCCCTCCCGACGACTTCGCCTCGGCGGACAGCGCTTCGAATCCGGCGCTGGCCGCGGCGGAATCGCCCTGGCGCAGGAGCAGCGCGAGCGCGGCCACCGGCGGCGCCGGCCACGACGGGTCGAGGGCACCCGCTTGTGCGTAGCTGCTCGCGGCTTCCGTGAGCTGTCCGCGGCTCTCGAATACGTGGCCCAGCGTGAGCTTCACGAGCGGGTTCTTCGGCTCCAGGATGACGCCCTGCTGGACGGCCGCCATGGCCTCGCTCGCCTTGTCCGAGGGATCCTGGGCGAGGTGGGCGAGCGCGAGCGCGGCCTGGGCCTCGCCGGAGCGAGGGTCGGCCTGGGTCGCGGAGCGCGCGGCCTCGAGAGCGGGCCCCGCCTTGCCCTGGGCCGCGAGAGCGCGTGCGAGGCCGCCCTGCGCGACCGCGGAGCGAGGCTCGATCGCGGAGGCACGCTTGTAGGCGGCCTCCGCCTCCCGACCCAGATGGGCGGCGAGGAGCGCGTCTCCCTGGGCGATGTGGGCAGCGGCGGAGCTGGTCCCGCCCTTTACCGCCCTATCCGCCGTCTCGCGGGCCGCGGGGAGGCCGAGGCGCGCCTGCGCGCGGGCGAGCGCGGACAGGCTCGAGGCGCCGCCGTCGGCCTGGACGGCCTGCTGGGCGAGGGCGAGGGCCTCGGCGGCGCCCCCCATGCGCAGCGCCATCGACGACCGGGCGGCGAGCACGCGTGCCTTCACGGCCGGGCTCGCGGAAGCCGAGAGCTCGCTGGCCCTCGTGAGGGAGGCGCCCGCGTCTTCGAGCTTGCCCAGCCTCGCGAGGAACTGGGCCAGCACGAGCGCCGGCTCCGGATCCTTGGGAGCCTGCGCGGCCGCCTTCTGCAGGATCTTGACGGCCTCGTCGTCCTTGCCCTTCGCGAGCTGGGCCTCGGCCTTGGCCACCGCCGCGTCGAGCTTCGCGTCGGCGCGCGCGGGTTCGGCCGCCCCCGCGACGACGAGCGCGGCAACGGCGAGAGACAGCCGCATCCTCACCTCCGGGGGGGAGTGTAGAGGAGGACCGCTATTGATTGGTGAACCCACCGGAGCGAGACTCTCCGCCTATGGCCAACATCACACTGCGAGTGAACGGCCAGTCGCGGACGGTCGACGTGGACCCGGCGACGCCGCTCCTGTACGTCCTCCGCAACGATCTCGACCTGCACGGCCCGCGGTTCGGCTGCGGCCTCGGCCAGTGCGGCGCCTGCACCGTGCTCGTCAAGGGGGCGGCGATGCGCTCGTGCATCCTGCCCGTCTCCACCGTGCAGGGGGCCGAGGTCACCACCCTCGAGGGGTTGTCGGTCGACGGCCAGCTCCACCCGTTGCAACAGGCGTGGATCGACGAGCAGGTGCCGGCGTGCGGCTTCTGCCAGAACGGCCAGATCCTGACCGCCAAGGCGCTGCTCGACCGGAACCCGGCCCCCACCGATGCGCAGATCCGGCAGGGCATGGCGGGCACCCTGTGCCGCTGCATGACCTACTACCGCATCCAGTCCGCCATCAAGCGCGCGGCGAAGGCCATCGCCTCCGGGGACGGCAAGGGGATCGCATGACCACCCGGCGAGACTTCATCAAGACCTCCGGTTTCCTCGTCGTCGGCTTCAGCCTGACCGGCGCCCGTCTCCCTCTCGCGGCGCAGGGCGCGGAGCCGGGTCCGTATCCCGACGTGGATTTCCGACAGCTGGACTCCTGGATCGTGATCCGTCAGGACAACACGGCGACGTTCTTCGTCGGCAAGACCGACCTCGGCCAGGGAACGGGCACGGCGTTCCGCCAGGTGATGGCGGACGAGCTCGACATGCCGTACGACCGCACGAGCTGCGTGATGGGCGCCACCCAGGTCACCGTGGACCAGGGCGGATCGGGAGGGTCGGACGCGCTCCAGACCGACGGGTATCCGATGCGTCGCGTCGCCGCCGAGGCCCGGCGCGTGCTGCTCGAGATGGCGTCCGCCCGGTTCGGCGTGCCCGTGGCCCAGCTCGTGGTGAGCGACGGCGTGGTGTCCGTCGCCGCGGACCCGTCCAAGCGCGTCACGTACGGAGAGCTGATCGGCGGACGGAAGTTCAACGTCACGCTGACCGGCGACAACGTCGACGCCACGACCGGCGCCGCGAAGCTGAAGGACGTCCAACAGCTCAAGATCGTCGGCACCTCTCCGCAGCGCTACGACATCCCGGCCAAGGTGGATGGCTCGCTGCGCTGGGCGGTGGACGTGAAGGTGCCGGGCATGGTGCATGCGCGCAACGTGAAGCCACCCGTCGCCGGGGCCAAGCTGGCGAGCATCGACGAGTCGTCGGTCAAGGACATCCCGGGGTTCCTGAAGGTGGTGAGCAAGGGCAACTACGTCGCGGTCGTCTGCGAGCGCGAAGAGCAGGCGATTCAGGCCGCGCGGCAGCTCAAGGCCACCTGGAGCAAGCCAGCGGCCGCGGCGTTCCCCTCGTCGGAGGACCTCTTCACCTACATGCGCGGCGCGACGCCGACCTCCAGCGCGCCCCCGAGCGTGCGCGGCGACGTGGAGGCCGCGATGAAGGAGGCCACGAAGGTCATCGAAGCCGACTACGAGATCCCGTTCCAGGGACACGTGTCCATCGGACCCGCCCACGCGATGGCGGATCCGTCCGACGACCAGATGACCGTGTACTCGAACGACATGAAATCGTACGGGCTGCGCGAGGGCGTCGCCACGTTCCTGAAGATCCCTCGCGATCGCGTCCGGGTGGTCTGGATGGAAGGGCCCCAGGGCTACGGCCGCACGGCCGCCGACGATGCGGGGTTCGAGGCGGCCTACCTGGCCAAGGAGATGGGACGTCCCGTTCGCATGCAATGGATGAGGGACGAGGAGACGGCCTGGGACACCAAGGCGCCGGCCTTCGCGGTCAAAGTGCGCGGCGCGCTGGATGCGCACGGCAACCTGATCGCCTTCGACTACGACGCACGCACGGCCGACTTCAACCACCTCGGTTACAACCAGCCGGATACGGTCCTGATTGCCCAGCTCATGGGCATCCGGCGCGATCCGCCCGCGCGAGGCAACAGCGCGACACCGAGCGAGATGTACGCCATCCCCAACCGCCGCATGGCGATGCACATCGTGGGCCTGCCCCTCGTGTGGGAAACGCCGCTGCGCACGGGCAACCTGCGCGACCCGAATGGCCCGCAGTCCACGTTCGCGTCGGAGTCGTTCATCGACGAGCTGGCCGCGGCCGCCGGCGCCGACCCCGTGGAGTTCCGGCTGAAGCTCCTGACCGCGAGCACCGACGACGACAGCGGCTTCAAGCGCGCACGCTCGATCGCGTGCGTCAAGGCCGCGGCGGACGCCTTCGGGTGGGACAAGCGGCCGTCGCCGAAGCGACGCGACCGCGGGGAGATCCTGACCGGACGAGGCATCGCCTATACCTATCGAAGCCAGACGATCGCGGCGGAAATCGCCGAGGTCGAGGTGAACCGGCGGACGGGCCACGTCTGGGTCAAGCGCATGGTGTGCGCCTACGACTGCGGCCTGGTCATCAATCCGGAGACGCTGCGCCGCGTGGTCGAGAACGGGATGCTCCACTCGCTCAGCCGTACGCTGCACGAGGAAGTGCAATTCGACACCGAGAAGGTGACGAGCGTGAACTGGGCCTCGTACCCGACGATGACGCATCTCGACACGCCGGAATCGCTCGAGGTCGTCCTCGTGAACGGGGATCCGAAACCGAAGCGGCCGGACCTGCCGCACTACGGCGCGGGCGAGACCGTCTGCAAGCCTACGCTCGCGGCCATCGGCAACGCGATCTTCGACGCCACCGGCGTCCGCCTGCGGCGCGTGCCCTTCCGCGACGCGCGCGTGCTCGCGGCCCTGAAGGCGGCCAAGGTGTAGCTTCGTCCGCCCGCTTGGTGCCACCTCGCAAACATAGGCCCGGGCTGGATCGGCGTCCAGCTATACTGCCTGCCACCTCGTGCGACCTCGGGCGACATCCTCGATTGGCGAAGCGGACAGATCTTCGCGGGTGCGCGGCAGCGTCTTCCTGGTCAGCCTGGCCGCGCTGACGCTGGAGCTGACGCTGACGCGGCTCTTCTCCGCCACGATGTTCTACCACTTCGCGTTCCTGGCCATTTCCCTCGCCCTGTTCGGCTCGGGGGCGAGCGGCGTCTTCGTCTACCTGGTGCGGCGCAAGAGGCCGCTGGCCGACCCGCGGCGCTCCTTCGCGCGCGCCGCGATCCTGTTCGCCATGACCACGGCGATCGCGCTCGTGATCGTGCTCCGAAACCCGCTTCCCCTCGAAGTCGGCCCGGCACTCTTGAAGCGCCTCGTCTTCGTCTACGCCGGGGTCACCCTGCCGTTCTTCTTCGCCGGCTGTGCGATCACCGTGGCCATCACCGCCTGGACGGCGGACATCAACCGCCTGTATCTCTTCGACCTCACGGGGGCCGCCGCGGGCTGCCTGCTCGTCATCCCGGCCCTCGACACTCTGGGCGCCGTGGATACCGTGCTTGCCGTGGCGGTGATCGCCGCCGTGTCGGGCGCCATCGCCGCCGGACCGACCCGCCGGGGCCACGCGGCCGCGGCCCTTCTCCTGGGCGTGGCCTTCCTCGGGCTCGTGGCCGGCAATCGCTCCTCCCGATGGCTGGAGCTCGGGGAAGCGAAAGGCCGGCGCCAGGACCAGGTGTTGTTCTCGAAGTGGAACTCCTTCTCGCGCGTCACCGTCGAAGGCACTCTCGAGGGCCCCGTGCTGGAGATGCTCATCGACGCTGACGCCGCCACCGCCATCTGGCGCGGGACGCCGGACGACCATCCCCAGCCCGGCCAGGTCCCGGGGCCGATCGCCGCCGTCTATCACCTCCGACCGCACGGCGAGGTGCTCATCATCGGTCCCGGAGGCGGGACGGATGTGCTGGCGGCCGGCGCGGCGGGCGCGTCGCGGATCACCGGGGTCGAGGTCAACCCGATCATCGTGCGCGACGTCATGCTCCGCGAGCCCTTCCAGAGCTACTCGGGATCCCTCTACCGGCGGCCGGGCGTGCACATCGTGGTCGACGAGGGACGCAGCTACGTGCGCAGCTCGTCGCAGCGCTACGACGTCATCCAGGGCACCCTCGTCGATACGTGGGCGGCCACCGGGGCGGGCGCCTTCGCTCTCACGGAGAACTACCTCTATACCGTGGAGGCCTTCCAGGACTACCTCGGCCACCTCGCGGACGACGGCATCTTGTGCCTCACCCGCTGGTACTTCCAGCCTCCCGACCAGATGCTGCGCCTGGTCACGGTGGCCCGGGCCGCCATGGACGAGATCGGGCTGGCCGAGCCCGAGCGCCACTTCATGCTCTTCGTCGAGAACGCAAAGACGAAGGACCACACGCCCGGAACGCTGCTGCTCAAGAGGTCCCCCTTCACGGACGAGGAGGTGCTGAAAGTGGAGAGGCTGGCCGAGCGCCGCGGATACGGTCTCCTCTATACGCCTCGGACCCGGCCCGCCAACCTGTTCACGCGCCTCTTGGAGGCGCGCGACGTGGGGGCGATCGCGCGCGCCTATCCCACCAACATCATGCCCACTCGGGACAACGATCCGTTCTTCTTCAACTCACTCAGGCCCGAAGACGTGGGACGAGCCATGGCGACCCGGACCGAGTGGGCCAAGACGAACCTGGGCACCGCCGTGCTCTTTGTTCTCGTCGGCATCTCCTCGTTCGGGGTCGCGCTCTTCATCGTGGGACCGCTGGCCCTGGCCGGCGAGAGGATCTCCACCGGTCGCCGCCTGGCCGCCGTCCTCTACTTCGCCTGTCTCGGCGGCGGCTTCATCGTCGTGGAGGTCGTATTGCTGCAGCGTTTCGTCCTGTTCCTGGGCCATCCCGTCTACGCGCTCACCGTCGTGCTGTTCTCCCTTCTGACCTCCTGCGGCATCGGCAGCCTCTTCGCCGGCCGCTTCGATCCCGCCCGTCTGGGCCCGGCCCTGACCAGGGTCCTGCTTTCGATCGCGGGGTTCGTGGTCGTGTACGTGTTCGCCCTCCCGCCCCTCTTCTACCGCCTCATCCACCTTCCCCGTCCCGCGCGCATCGCGATCGCCGTGGCGGCGCTCGCCCCGCTCGGCACGGTCATGGGAATGGCCATGCCGACCGGCCTGCGCATGCTCGATCAGCGCATGCCCAGCCTCGTCCCATGGGCCTGGGGGGTCAACGGCGCCGCCTCCGTCCTGGGTTCGGTGGCCGCCCTCCTCATCGCCCTGGCGAGCGGCTTCGATCAGGCGCTGCTCGTCGGGGCGGGCCTGTACCTGGCGGCGGTGGCGTTCGCGCGCGCGATGTGAGGGCCGGCACTTCGAGGGCGTGCGGCGACCGCGTAGAGCCGCGCGCCCGGGGCGTGCCGGGGACGACGGCGAGGCTCGGCAGACTTCGCTTGACCAAGTCCCCTGGCGTGGGAGCACTGGAGTAGCGTCTGAATCGCAAGGTGAGGGTATGACCGACTGGACTCGTCGCGATTTCGGGCAGGCGCTTCTGGCCGGGGGCCTGCTCTCGCAACTCCCGCCGAACGCGGCCGCGCAACCGGCGCCGCTCGCGAGCGCGGGATCGCTGACCGACGTGCCCGGCATTCGCGTCGGGCACTTCACCGATCCGCGGCGCCCGACCGGGTGCACGGCGATCCTCTTCGATCCCGACGTCGCCGCGGGCGTCGATTGCGCCACTTCGGCGCCCGGCGAAGCGGGGGCCGTCATGTTGCAGCCGGCGAGCCCGGTCGACGGGATGCACGCGCTGTTCCTGACCGGCGGCGGGCCGTTCGGCCTGCCCGCCTTCGGTGGTGTCATCCGTTATCTCGAGGAGCACAAGGCCGGCTTCGACTGGGGGATACCCGATGTCCGCATCCCGCTCGTCGTCGCGGCGGTGATCGACGACCTCGCCGTCGGCGACGCCCGCATCCGGCCGGACGCGGAGGCGGCCTACAAGGCGTGCGCGGCCGCTTCCACCGGACCCGTGGCCGAAGGCAGCGTCGGCGCGGGGACGGGAGCGACCGTGGGAAAGATGCATCGGAGCCGCGGCTTCGGCGGGATGAAGGGCGGCGTGGGCACCGCGAGCCTCAAGCTCGGCGACGTCGTCGTGTCCGCGCTTGCGGTCGTGAACGCCGCCGGCGACATCCTCGATTGGCGAAGCGGACAGATCGTCGCGGGTGCGCGCCGGCCGTCGGGCGGCTTCGCCGACTGCGTCGAGGTCATGAAGCAGGCGATGGCGAAGCCAGGCGCGGACCTGGGACTGGACGACGCGGCACTGCGCAGCACGACGCTGGTCGTGGTCGCCACGAACGTGACGCTCACGAAGACCGCGCTGACCAAGGTCGCGGACATGGCCAACTGCGGCGCGTCCCGCGCCATCCGCCCGTACCACACGACGGGAGATGGTGATCAGCTCTACGCCGTATCCACTCGGAAGCTCTCGAAGCTCGATCTGCCGCTGACGACGGTCGGATCCCTCGCCGCCGAGGTCGCGGCGGAGGCGATCGTGCGCGGCGTGAGGACGGCGACGTCGGCCCCGGACTGGCCGGCCATCCGCGACCTCTTGGGGTAGGCTTCGGACCGTGAGAATCGCCCGGATCGGCGTGTTCGAGCTCGACGTCGAGGCCGGCGAGCTGCGGCGTTCAGGCCGGCGGGTAGCCCTGACCGGTCAGCCGATGCGAGTCCTCGTGAAGCTCGTCGAGCGGGCGGGCGACGTCGTCACGCGCGAGGAGCTGCAGCGCGAGGTCTGGGGCGAAGACACACACGTCGATTTCGAGGCCGGGCTGTCGACCTGCATCAATCAGGTCCGCACGGCGCTCGGCGATCGTGCGACGTCGCCTCGCTTCCTGGAAACGCTGCCCCGGCGCGGGTTCCGGTTCATGGCCCCGGTCGAATGGGCGGCGGACGGCCGCGTGCCGCGCCGCGTGCCGCGCCTCGCCCGGATCGATCGTCGGATCGCGGCCCTCGCGATCCTGTTCGCCATGGCCGCGGGGTTCGCCTGGCGCGTCAATCGCTCGTCCCCGGCGCCGGTTGCGATCGCGGTGTTTGCCGTGGACGTCGATGCCCGCACCCCTGAGCTTCAGCCCGTCTCGCTTGCCCTGACGGATACGCTGATCGGCGCGCTCGTCACCGAGGCCGGCCCGCGCGCACGCGTCGCGAGCCCGGCCGTCACCCGCGAGCTGGAGACGAGGCCACTCCACGTCATCCTGCAAGACGGCATCGATTACGTCGTCTTCGTGACGCTCCGGTCGCTCGGGGGCCCGGTCCTGGTGCACATCAAGCTCGTCGATCGCACGGGCTTCGTGCGGTGGACGTCCGACCGGCAGCTGCCGCTCGATCAGCTGCAGCGGGAGCAACTAGCGATGGCCGGCGAGCTGTCGAGGCAAGTCGTGACCCGCATTTTCGGCGGCGGATTGATCTCGTCCTCCAACTGACTGTCTGCTCGCGGGTTGCGAATTGAGCTCGATTTGAGGCCGAATCGATGGAGCGCGCACGGACTGGCCTGTAGGGTCACGGGCCATGCGATCCACCCCACTCCTGGCGGTCGTGATTTCTGTCGTCGGCCTTTCCTGCTCGAGCTCGATCCCGGGCACCCCGAGCTCGACCACGCCGCCGAGCCCGACGGCGTCGATCGTCGTGCGGGCGCCGGCCTCAGTGGCCGCGCGTCCCTGCCAGCGATGTGTCGGCGGCCCGCCACAGCTCGAGGCGGCGGCCGATCTGGTCGTCGAAGAGACCGCGGGCGTCGCGGGTCAGATCACCGGTGTCGGCGTCCTGTTCTCGAATGCGTCGCGGACGATCGAGGGGCCGGGCGTCTTCGATCCTTTCGTCCTCGCGAACTTCGGCGTCACGAGCCTGCGCGTCGCGGCTCGAGGCTCGTTGACCATGAGGCAGATCGGCGTGCATTTCGACGAGAGCCTGCGCGATCAGCTGCCGGCGACGCTGAGGTTCACCGTGATGTTCCGCGACGACAACGGGCACACCGTATCGTCGGAAGTCGCGATCCAGATCACGCCGCCTTGACAAGACCGTGATCCCACCGAACCGGGTCGACTACGATGCGGAGCTGCAGAGGCACAACCAGGTGCTGCGCCAAAGCTACGGCATCCGGCCCGAAGATCAGGTGCTCGACATCGGGTGCGGCACCGGGCAGACGACGCGTGACGCGGCACGCCTGGCCAGGAGCGGGGCGGCCCTGGGCGTGGATGTTTCCGCGGCGATGATCGAGCGGGCCCGACAGCTGACGGACGACACTGAGCTTTCCAACGTCTCCTTCGAGCGAGCGGACGCGGAAAGCCACCCGTTCTCCCCGGAGAGCTTCGACGTCGCCATCAGCCGGTTCGGGACGATGTTCTTCGCCCATCCCGTCGCCGCCTTCAGGAACATCCGACGCGGATTGCGAACCGGCGGGCGTCTCGTGATGATGGTGTGGCAGGCTCACGATCGAAACGAATGGTCCGTCTTGATCGAGCGGGCTCTCGCGGCCGGCCCGGAGGCATCGCCGCCCCCGCCGGACCAGCCGGACCCGTTTTCGCTCGCCGAGCCGCGTCTCACGGAGCCGATGCTCGCCGCCGCCGGCTTTGTCGCGGCGTCCTTCACCGACGTGCAGGTACCTGTCTACTATGGGCCGGACGTGGCCGCTGCCCTCGCCTGGACCTCTGGGTTCTCGTCGGTGAAGGACGCGCTGAACCGGCTGGACTCCGCCTCGGCCGAGCGGGCTCTCGAGCGGCTGCGGCAGGCCCTCGCCGGGCATGTGAGCGCGAACGGTGTGTGGCTCGACTCGCGTGCCTGGATCGTCGCCGCTCACCGCCGGTGACCCGCCGAGCGGCGTGTCCGCGGAGAGCGGCTAGAGCCCGAAGCCGAGGCCCCAGCTGAAAAGAGCGGACGACCCGCCGCTGCCCCCAACCCTGAACAAGACCCCCAGCGTCAGGTTGATGCGGAGCACCGACAGGTCGACCTCGGGGCCCAGGTAGGTCAGGCCGGGGGGCTGGCCGATCGGGTCACCCCACGTGTGGGCGACGGCCAGGCGCAAGGCCATTCCCGCCGTCCCCTTGAAGCCTTCCGTATCCACCTTGGCAAAGCCTCCCAGCCCCAGGCTCAGCTTCCCGCCGCCAGAGCCCGCGTCGGCCCGAACCAGGAATCCCTGCGCGCAGTGCGGCATCGGGATGGCGCAGATCGCTTTCACCCGGGTGCCGTCGTCCCTGACGTCGGCACCCACGCCATGGAGGATCTGCACACTCCCCATGGCTCCGAGCGGGCCTGAGAAGCCCACCCCTCCCCGGATCTGGGTCTTCAGCTCGAGCGTGACGTCGGTCTCCGCGGGCAGCGTGCGGTCCAGGACGGAGGCCTGCTCGCTCACGGTGGCGGGCGAATCCACCGCAGCTCCTTGAGGGACCGGAGCTTGCGGCGTCGCCCCCGCATCGGGCGGGAGATCCTGACCCCGCGCGACGCCCGACACCCCGAGCCAGCCGACGACCAGCAAGCAGGCCAATCGCTTCATGGATTTCTCCCCGCATGCAGTGAACGCGCGAGCCCCGGCCAGGGTTCCCGTCCGGATCGAAATAGCTTTCGAGGCGCGGCGAACCTCTAGCCCTTCACGCGGCCCAGGAGCAAGGGCAGCGCTCCCCCCAGCAGGAAGGTCACCCCGATCGCGAACGCAAACCAGAACCCCCACGGGATCCTGCGGTCATTGACGGCCTGGGAGGGATTGGCCGGGTCGTACCAGAGGTCGATCTGGTCGCCGCGGATGATCTGATTCCGGTGCGCAGCCGCGCGCGTGTGCGTGGAGTGTCGAACGTCGGAGCCGAAGAAGGTCAATCGGTCGCCCGTGAACTCCTGGCCGCCCGCCTCATAGCGGTATCGCACCCGTAGGCGATACCTGGTCTTGCCGCCCTCGGCGGAGTCGTCGCGGATCGGCTCGATGTCCGACTCCAGGATGGTGCCGGCGGTCTTCTGCCATCGCCGCGCCCGGAGCGCGCGCAGGATGCTGAGGCCGGTAAACGTCGTGGTCGCGAGGCCGACCGCGGAGATGACGAGCGCGTCTTTGGGAGTGTTCATGCGAGCGCAGTATCTTATGCCCGCGGGGTGACCGATCCATGAGACGACGAGACTTCCTGAGGACGGGCGCGCTGGCCGCCGCCGCCCTGCCGTTCGTGGACGCGTTTGCCGCCGGCGAGTTGCAGGAGCTGGAGCGCCGGGGGCGGCCACAGAGGGTCATCGTCGTCGGGGCCGGCCTGGCCGGCCTGTGCGCCGCCTACCAGCTCAAGGAGGCGGGGCACGACGTTCTGGTGCTCGAGGCGCAGCGGAGGGCGGGCGGCCGCGTCGAGACGCTGCGCGACTTCGCGGAAGAGCTCTCCGGCGAGGCCGGGGCCACGCGCATCCCCGACCACCACCACTTCGCGTTGAAGTGGGTCAAGACCTTCGGCCTCGAGCTGGATCCGTTCCCGGCACCCGGTGCGGCGGTCTACCACCTCCGTGGGAAGAGGCTCGTGGTCAAACCCGGAGAGCGGCCCGAGTGGCCGCTCCAGCTCACACCCGATGAGCGTGCCCTCGGTCTCGCGGGAATGGCGGAGAAGGCCTACGGCGGGCTGCTGGCGCGCCTCGGGGACGTGGCCTCCCCGCAGTGGACTGCACCGGAGGATCTCAGGAAATACGACCGCATCACGTTTACGGATCTCCTTCGCCAGCGGGGCCTCTCCGAGGACGCGATCCACTTGCGGCGCGCCGCCGGCGGCGGCTTCGACGACACCCTCCCCCACGGGGGTGACTCGGCCCTGCGCCGACTGCGCACCCTCGCCCTCGACACGGGCACGGCCTACTACAAGGTCCGCGGCGGGAACGACCGTCTGCCGCGCGCCTTCGCCCTCCGCCTAGCCGACAAGATCCGCTACGGCTGCCCGGTGGTCCGTATCGAGCGCGGAAGCGACAGCGCACTTCGCGTCTTCTGGAACGAAGGAAGCGGCCGGCAGTCCCTCACCGCCGATCGCGTGGTCGTGGCCGTGCCCTTCACGCTGTTGCGGCGGATCGAGGTCGTCCCTCCGTTCTCGGAGGAGAAGGCCCGGGCCATCGCCGATCTCTCGTACGGGTCGTCCACGAAGGTCTTCCTCCAGACCCGCACGCGCTTCTGGGCGGAGGAAGGCCTCAGCGGCTTCGGCTACACCGACCTCCACGACTACATGCAGGTCTGGGAGAACGGGTATTCCCAGCCGGGCCCGCGCGGCCTGCTCGTCGCCTACACGAAGTTCGCGGGCGCGCGCGAGCTCGACGCGCTCGACGAGAATCAGCGCGTCGCCATGGCCGTCGATGCGGTGTCCCGGGTGCACCCCGAGCTGCCCCGTCACCTCGAAGGCGGCCGGTCGAAGTCCTGGGACCAGGACCCTTGGGCGCGCGGCGCCTTCGCCATCCTGCGCCCCGGCGACGTCATGGGTCTCGAGCCCTACATCGCGCGGGCGGAGGGCCGGATCCACTTCGCGGGCGAGCACACCTCGCCTTGGCTCGGCGGGTGGATGCACTCGGCTCTCGAGTCCGGCGAGCGGGTGGCCCGGGAGATCAACGAGGCGGCCTGACCGCGTCGAACCTTCCGGCGCGGACGGTCGTATCGTCATCTGGTAGCGTGAAGGAGGAGGTACAACCATGCCCGCGAAGAACACGATTTGCCTCTGGTACGACAAGGACGCCGAGGCGGCGGCACGCTTCTACGCCGCCACCTTTCCGGACAGCAAAGTGACCGCGGTCCGCAAGGCGCCCGGCGACTTCCCGAGCGGCAAGGCCGGCGACGTCCTCACGGTGGAGTTCACCGTCCTCGGCATTCCGTGTCTCGGCCTCAACGGCGGCCCGATGTTCAAGCAGAGCGAGGCCTTCTCCTTCCAGGTCTCCACGGAAGACCAGAAGGAAACGGACCGCTACTGGAACGCGATCGTCGGCAACGGAGGCCAGGAGAGCGAGTGCGGCTGGTGCAAGGACCGCTGGGGCCTCTCCTGGCAGATCACCCCGCGCACGCTGATGGAAGGGCTGGCGGCCGGCGGGGCCGAGGCCAAGCGCGCGTTCGACGCCATGATGACGATGAAGAAGATCGACGTCGCGAAGATCGACGCCGCGCGGCGGGGCTAGAGCGCCTCCCCACCAATAGGATCTCGCACTTCGCATCGACAAAACAAGACTGTTTCTTCATGGGCGGGGTCCGTATCATCGCCCGCTCATGTCCAAGAGCACGAAAGACGGCGATCGGGCGACGGACGGACAAGGTCTTCAGCGACTTCTGGACGGGCCGGATCTGGCCAGGGTGGCGCCCCGCCTCGCGCCGGAGGTCCTGCACCGGCTGATCCGCCGCGCGGGCCTCGAGCAGTGCGTCGACCTGGTCGAGGCGTTCAGCCCCCGGCAGTTGACGGCGGTCCTCGATCTCGACCTGTGGAGCGCCCCGTTCCCGGGAGCGGACGAGGAGCTGGACGCCGATCGGTTCGCCGAGTGGATGGAGACCCTCGTCGGCCGCGACCCCGCCACCGCGGCGCGCGTCATCGCGCGGTGCGACCCGTCGCTGGTGGTCACGGCCCTGTCACGCTTCATCCGCGTCCACGATCCCGGCGTGCTGGAACCCACGGAATCGACGGACGACGAGCGGCCCCAGGACCTGCTGTTCGCGGCGGAAGGCCTCACGGCCGAGGTCGGCGGCTACATCGTCCAGGCGCGGCGCGAGGACGCGTGGGACGCGATCGTCTCCCTGCTGGTCGAGCTGTCCACCGGCGACGCGGAGTGCTTGGATGCGCTGATGGACGGATGTCGTCGCCTGTCCAACGCCGGCCGTGAGGTGGACGGGCTCGACGATCTGCTCGACGCGCCGGAGCAGTCCCTGCACGACGTGACCCTCGATCGGGACGATCGGCGCGAGGGGCGCGGGTTCAGCACCGCCGCCGACGCGCGCGCGTTCCTGGCTCTCGCACGCCAGGGGCGGTCGCGAGCGCACCTGAACCCGATCGCCGCCGCCTGGATCCGGCGGGCCGATGTCGACCCGGTTGAAGACGCTCCTGAAGCGATGGGGGCGCGTTCGCTCTTGTCGGGGGCGGATTCCCTCGCGCCGTCAACGGGACAGGAGCCGCCGCCAGCGGAAGCGTTCGCCGAAGTCGCCCGTGTGCTGGCCGCGTACGACCTCATCCCGGAGCATCCGCGCGCCCTGCTCGGGGCGGGCGGTACCATCCATCCGGGTGGTCTCCACGCGCTCATGGAATACCTGCAGGAGCACCACCCGGATGTCTTTCTCGTCCGCGGGCAGGAGCTGGCCTTCGTCGCCAATGCCCTCGTGGCCGGGTGCCGCCTCCAGTCGCGCTCGTTCACACCGCGGCAAGCCTCGGAAGCGGCCGCGGCCACCTGCAGCCTGGGCCTGCTCCGACAGCCGGCTCCGCCCGGCGTCGACTACCTGGTCGAGCAC
>Ga0075366_10000720_pt1 | contig 15704 bp, 16 predicted proteins | sample EndMethybrTD3031_FD_72351 | JGI IMG/M metagenome (GOLD analysis project Ga0075366, IMG submission 72351) | Populus endosphere microbial communities from Tennessee, USA - Endosphere MetaG P. TD hybrid TD303-1 | ecosystem: Host-associated > Plants > Roots > Endosphere | place: USA: Tennessee...
ACCATGTCAATGATGACATTGGCGCCCTTGTTGTCGGTCGCCTTCTTGGTCTCGGCCACGAAGTCCTGCGTGTTGTAATTGATCGCGACATCCGCGCCGAGCTTGCGGCAGGCGTCCGCCTTCTCGTCCGAGCCGACCGTGACGATCACCTTCGCGCCGAAGCACTTCGCCAGCATGATCGCCGTGGTGCCGATGCCGGACGAGCCACCATGCAGCAGCATGGTCTCGCCGGCTTTCAGCGCGCCGCGCTCGAACACGTTGTGCCACACCGTGAAGAACGTCTCCGGGATCGCACCGGCTTCCACCATCGTGAGCGGCGCGATCACCGGTAGCGCGTTTGTTTCGTGCACGGCGGCGTATTCGGCGTAGCCGCCGCCGGGAACGAGCGCGGTGATCTTGTCGCCGATCCTCCAGCGTGTCGCGCCTTCGCCAAGCGCGACCACTTCGCCGGCAAGCTCCAGCCCCGGAATGTCCGGTGCGCCCGGGGGAGGGGGATACTTGCCCTCGCGTTGCATCACGTCGGGGCGATTGACGCCGGCCGCCGCGACCTTCACCAGCACCTCGCGGGCTGTCAGCGCCGGCACGTCGCGCTCCTGCGGCACCAGCACCTCGGGTTTGCCGGGTTCGCGGATCGCAATCGCGGTCATGCGGGCGGGAACGGTCATGGGTATCCTCACGGAAACGGGGGCGCCGTCTGCATAGTCGGCCTCGGCCGGTGTGACAACCGCTGGCGCCAAGGGGCCGCCAAGGGGTAATTTCGGCTCAACGGGACCATCGAGGACGTGCCATGGCGGCATTCGACGACGAGGATCGGCCGAAGAAGAAGATCACGCACGAGATCGGGCAGGAGCTCTCGTTGCTCTCGGTGCAGGAGCTCGACGAGCGCGTCGCGCTACTCAGGGAGGAAATCGCACGCCTGGAAGCCGACAAGGTGAAGAAGCAGGCGACGCGCTCGGCCGCCGACCAATTCTTCAAGCGGTGAACTCCGGGCATGTCCTGAGTTGCTGTCCGCGGTGCCGCAATGCTAGCGTGGCCGCAGGATAAAGGGGCGATGCAGAATTTTCGCAGCACACGCTGGACAGGCCGGGTGGTCGGCTGGATCGCCGCCTATGCGCTTGTGCTGCACGCGGTTCTGGCCGGCATGGTCGCGACGCAGGCCGCCGCGACGCGCACCTCCAATCCGCACTTCGAGCTCTGTCTGACCGACACCGACAGCAACGGCGCGCCGGGTCAGCAGCGCCATCACGAGGCCTGCGCGGTCCACTGCCTGGCGCTCGGCAACGGAGCTCTCCCCGCGATCGCGCTGATCCTTCTTGCGTTGCTTTTCCCGCGCTCCGCCGGACAGCGGATCGCCCCTGCGTTCGTGGCGAGCCGCCACGATCTCCTGCGCCGTGCCGGTCTCGGCAGCCGCGCGCCTCCTCTCCCGGCCTGACGTTCGAAATCCGTCAATTCAAGTCGCCCGTCCGGGCGACGTCAGGCATGCATGGAGAGTCTTATGGACCGCAAGGTCGCATTCTGTTCGGGCGTATTCGCGCTCTTGTTCGCCGCTCCGGCGTTCGCACACCATCCGGGAGGCGCGTCGAACACCGGCGGCGCCGGCCCGATCAACACCATCTCGGCCTCGACACTGGAGGCCGGTCACGGCGCGGTGGCGTTTCTCTACGAGTACATCAAGTTTGGCGGGCTCGGTGATCCGGATCTGGTCGCCGCTGCCGGCAAGCACATCCACGCCCACAGCATCGGCGCGATCCAGAGCGCGATCGCGAGTGCCGCATACGGCGTGACCGACGACTTCATGGTCGCGGTGCGTGTGCCCTATGTGCGGCGCACCGACATCCGCGAGGGTCATCACGCGCACGGCGCGGGCGGCGTCGCGATCAACACGGTCGATGTGCGTGGCGACTCCGCCAGCATCGGCGACGTCACGGTGCTCGGGCAGTATCGCCTCTTCAACAACACCGCGACCCGCACCGAGGCGGCATTTATCGCCGGCCTCAAGCTGCCGACCGGCGCGACCAACCACCGCGACGCGCTCGGCGCGATCTTCGAGACCGAATTCCAGCCCGGCTCGGGCAGCACCGATTTGCTGCTGGGCGCCGCTTTCACGCAGCGCTTCGGCGCCTGGTCGTTCGACGCCAACGTGCTCGGCACGATCACGGGTCGCGGCACGCAGGACACCAAGCTCGGCGACCGCTTCAACTACAATGCGGCGCTGTCCTACCGGCTGGTCGGCTACACCGCGCCGCACGTCCATGCCTCGCTGCCGTCGTCGGCGCTGGCGCACGGGCCTGTGCCGCACCGCCATGCCCATCCGCTCGAGAAGATCCCGGCCGCGCCGCGGTGGACGGTCGACGCCGTGCTCGAACTGAATGGCGAGTGGCACGACCGGGACGAGACCGCCAACGTGATCGACAAGAACTCCGGCGGCCACGTGCTGATGCTCGCGCCGGGCCTGCGCGTCTCCTACGCGTCATTCTCGGGCTTCGCATCGTTCGGCATCCCGATCGTCAACCAGATGAACGGGCTGCAATCGAAGACCGAGTATCGCGTCCTCACCGGCATCGCGTACGCGTTCTAAAGGGGCAGCCATGATCGGTCTTCTCAAGATCTGCATTCGTGTTCTCGCGCTTCCGGCGGCGCTGGTGCTGTTCGCCGGGAGCGCGTCCGCGCACTCCCACAAGCTCAAGCGTCTCGAAATCGTGCACCCGTGGTGCATCGAGACCGAGACCACGACGGCCGCCGTCTACATGACGGTGAAAAACAGCGCGCGGCAGGGCGATCGGCTGCTGCGCGCGAGCACGACGATTGCGGACAAGACGGAGCTGCACGCGTTGGAAGCGGTGTCCGGCGGCGCTCAGAAAAATGCCACGTCGTTCGGCGCCAAAGGCGGCGGCGAACTCATCCTGCGGCGCGGTGGGTCGCACATCCTGCTGACTGGCCTGAAGAAGCCGCTCGGCGCCTATGACTCGTTTGTCATGACGCTGGTGTTCGAGCGGGCCGGGAGCGTGGAGGTGGAGGTGCAGGTCGAGGAGGCGTCGGTTCTAACGCCGAAGCATTGAGCACAAAAAGGAGACGATCGATGAGGACACGGATCGCGTTCATGCTCGGCTTGGCGCTCTGCGTCGCGGCGCCCGGGGTGCAGGCCCACGAGGGGCATTCTCATCCGCCCGCAAAGACCAGGAAGGTGAAAAAGCCCAAGGCACCGAAGAAGGCCGAGGCTTGTTTCACCGTGGCGGGCGTCGCGGCCAAACACTTACGAAGAAACGCGCAATTTTCAGCGCTTTTTTAACTCTGCGTTAAGCTTTCTAGGGCATTACTGGAACCGTCCAGCTTCTGGACGTCGAGTGGCTCCTGTCCACTCTGTTTGACGCCTCCCTGTTATCACCTTTGGGCCGCCGCTTTGGCGGCCCCTTTTTTTTGCCTCATCGCGAGCCCCTGCGGGCGCCGCCCTGTCCCATTTCGTGGCGACCAAATTGGCACGCCGCTTGCGGAAACTATGTCCGCAAGTGTGTCTTCTCTGGCCTAGACAGTCCGGACCGGCACGCGATAATCAAGTTATGCGTGTGTGAGGCGTAGAGTCATGTCCGATAAGTCGGTTCAAGGCGTTGAGCCTGTTTCCTTCGGGGAAAAGCTCGCCGGTTCGCAGGCCTTCGCGGTCCTGTTCAAGGAAGGCATGGCGCTGGTTGAAGAAACCGCCAGCTACCTTGACGGCCAGGGCCGCCAGGATAGCAAACAGCTCGAACGCGCCGCCGCCCTGGCCTACGCCACCGAAAGCATGCGCCTGACCACCCGGCTGATGCAGCTCGCCTCCTGGTTGTTGCTGCATCGCGCCGTGAAGGAGGGCGAGATGTCACTCGCCCAGGCCAACAAGGAAAAGACCAAGGTCAAGCTCTCGCTGGGAGACCGCGCCGACGCCGACACTGCGACGCTGCTGCCCGAGGCCCTGCGCGACCTGATCGACCGCTCGCTGCACCTCTTGGAGCGGGTGCGCCGCCTCGACAGCACCATCCACACCCCGATCGCCGAGCGCCCGGTCAACAACGCCGTGGAACGCCAGCTCGGCCTGCTCAAGGCTGCCTTCGAGCGCGAGGCCCGTTAACCGGGCCGCTGCCGCCTTTCACGACCTCAAAACGCCAAAACCCCGCTTGCGCGGGGTTTTTTCGTCTTCCGACCGGGAAAGAAGCTTAGGCCTTGCCGAGGCCGCCAAACTTCTTCTGGAAGCGCGAGAGGCGTCCGCCACGGTCCATGAGCTGCTGCGTGCCGCCGGTCCAGGCCGGGTGCGACTTCGGGTCGATGTCGAGGCGCAGCGTGTCGCCCGACTTACCGTACGTCGAACGGGTGGTGTACTCGGTGCCGTCGGTCATGACGACCTTGATGGTATGATAGTCGGGGTGCAGATCGGTTTTCATCGGGTTTTTCCTGCGCTGTTTCAGCGCCAAAGCTCGAAAAAGTTGCGGCTCTATACCCCACGTGTCCCCTCGAAACAAGTCGGGAGGGCCCGGAGAGCGACGGCCTCGCGGGCGCGCCGCAACCCCATGGGGTGCCAGAGGAATCCGGCATCGATTGTCAGCCCGGCGGGTCCCATGCAATGTCCCGCCCATGAACGATGTTGCGGGCAGTCAGGGGCTCAAGGCCGCAGAGCCGGCCAAACCCTCGGAGGAAGGATCGCGCCGGGTGCGGGTCCGGCCGCTGCTCGCGCTGCTGCCCTTCGTGATGCGTTACCGCGGGCAGGTGGCCGCCGCCATGGTGGCGCTGCTGATCGCCGCCGCCGCGACGCTGGTCGTGCCGCTCGCGGTCCGCCGCATGATCGACTTCGGCTTCTCGGCCGAGCGGATCAACCTGATCGACCAGTACTTCGCCGTGATGCTGGCGGTGGCGGGCGTTCTCGCGATCGCGAGCGCGCTGCGCTACTACCTCGTGACCATCATCGGCGAGCGAGTCGTGGCGGATCTGCGCGCGGCCGTGTTCGCACATCTGACGCATCTTTCGCCCGGTTTCTTCGACACCGCGCGCACCGGCGAGATCACCTCGCGGCTCACCGCCGATACGACGCAGATCAAGAGCGCGGTCGGCTCGTCGGTGTCGGTCGCGCTACGCAATCTCGTGCTGTTCTTCGGCTCGTCGGTGATGATGGTCTGGACGAGCCCGCGGCTGTCGTTCTTCGTGATCGCCGCGATCCCGATCATCGTGCTGCCGCTGGTCGCGTTCGGCCGCTTGGTGCGCCGGCGCTCACGCACCGCGCAGGATACGCTGGCCGACGCCTCCGCCTACGCGTCCGAACTGATCGGTGCGATCCGTACCTTGCAGGCCTTCACCAACGAGAAGCTTGCGCAGTCGCGTTTCGGCTCGGCGGTGCAGCGCGCCTTCGATGCCGCGCGCGATTCCACGCGCGCCCGCGCGGTCCTCACCGCGGTTATCATCTTTCTGGTGTTCGGCAGCGTGGTCGTCATCCTTTGGGTCGGCGCGCAGGATGTGCTCGCGGGCCGCACGACGCCGGGCACGCTCGGCCAGTTCATCCTCTATGCGGTGTTCGCCGCGAGCGGTCTTGGACAACTCAGCGAAGTCTGGGGCGAACTCTCGCAGGCCTCGGGTGCGGCCGAGCGGTTGACCGAGCTGCTCGCCGTCGAGCCCGACATCAAGCCGCCCGCGCATCCTCTCGCGTTGCCGTCGCCCGCGCGCGGTGAAGTTGCGTTCGACGCCGTGCGCTTCGCGTATCCGACACGCGCGGAAGCCTTCGTGCTCGACGGCGTGTCGTTTTCGGTGCGGCAGGGTGAGAAGGTCGCGATTGTCGGCCCGTCGGGCGCCGGCAAGAGCACGATCTTCCACCTGCTGTTGCGCTTCTACGACCCGGCGTCGGGCACGATTTCTTTCGATGGCGTGCGCGTCGGCGATGCGGATCCGGCAGCTCTGCGCCAGCGCATCGCGCTGGTGCCGCAGGATGTCGTGATTTTTGGCGCCTCGATTGCCGAGAACATCCGCTTCGGCCGGCCCGATGCCAGCGACGCGGACATCAAGCGCGCCGCCGAGCTCGCTTCGGCCACCGAGTTTATTTCCCGTCTTCCGCAGCAATACGACACGGCGATCGGCGAACGCGGCGTCACGCTCTCGGGCGGCCAGCGCCAGCGCATCGCGATTGCGCGCGCGATCCTGCGCGATGCGCCGCTGCTGCTGCTCGATGAGGCGACGTCCTCGCTCGATGCCGAGAGCGAGAGCGCAGTGTCGGCCGCGCTCGAACGGCTGATGGAAAATCGCACCACGCTCGTCATCGCGCACCGGCTCGCGACGGTGCTCTCGTGTGACCGCATCCTCGTGCTGGATCATGGCCATATCGTTGAGCAGGGGACGCACGCGCAGCTTACTGCCGCCGGAGGTCTCTACGCCCGGCTCGCGAAGCTGCAGTTCGAGATGGCTTAAGGCTCAGCGCTCGGTCAGCTTGAGTTCAATACGCCGGTTGCGGCGATAGGCCTCTTCGCTCTGTCCCGGCTCGAGCGGCTGGAATTCGCCAAAGCCCGCGGCGACGAGGCGCTGCGGCGAGATGCCCTTGGCGATCAGGTACTGCACAACCGAGATCGCGCGTGCCGCCGAAAGCTCCCAGTTCGAAGGAAACTGCGAACTCGCGATCGGCCGAATGTCGGTGTGGCCGTCAACGCGCAGCACCCACGCGACATCCTTCGGGATCTGGCGATCCAGTTCGACGAGCGCGGTCGCGAGCTTGTCGAGCTCCGCGCGCCCTTCGGGCCGCACTCCCGCCGAACCTGCATCGAAGAACACTTCCGACTGGAACACGAAGCGGTCGCCGACCACGCGGATGTCCGGCCGGTCGCCGAGGATCGCGCGCAGGCGCCCGAAGAACTCCGAGCGGAAGCGCGAAAGCTCCTGCACACGCTGCGCCAGCGCCAGATTGAGGCGCTGGCCGAGATCGGCGAGGCGCGCCTGCGATTCCTTGTCCTTGCCCTCGGAGGCCTCGAGCGCGCTTTCGAGCGCAGAAAGTTGACGGCGCAGTGCGGCGATCTGCTGGTTGAGCAGTTCGACCTGCGCCATCGCGCGCGCGGTGAGCTGCTTTTCGGCGCTGAGCTGTGTGGTGAGCTCGGTCACGCGGCCGGTGCCGGAAGCCGCGCCTTCAACCTGACCCTTTAACTTGTCACGCTCGGTCTCGGCGACGGCGAGGTTCGCGCGCAGCGAGGCGAGCGTGTCCTCGAGGTTCGACTTTCCGACCTTTTCGAGCGAGAGCAGTTCGGTGAGCTGCGCGAGCTGCGCGTTCAGCCGGGCGAGCGCCGTATCCTTGCCGGAGACTTCCTGCGACAGGAAGAACTGCACGATGACGAACACCGAGAGCAGGAACACGATGCCGAGGATCAGCGTCGACAGTGCGTCGACGAATCCCGGCCAGTAATCGACGCCGCGCTCGCGGCCTCTGCGGGCCAATGCCATCGCGCTACCTCACGGTCTTGCGCACGTCGTCCTTGCGCGGCTCTTCGCCTGCGATGCGTTCGAGCAGGCGCTGCACCTCGCGCCCCTGCGCGGCCTGTCCGTCGGCCCAGTCGCGGATCATCTGCTGCTCGGTGCGCATGTGGCTGACGAGGCCATGGATCGCTTCGGCGAGATTGGCCATCGCGGCGGTCGCAGCCTTGTTCGAGCCGGTCTCGGCGACCGCCTCTTTCAGCTTCTCAATGGCGCTGCGCATTTCGCCAGAGGGAGCAGCGGCTACTGCGGGTCGGGCGTCGCCATCGACCGTCAGGTCGCTCACGATGGTCGAGAGCCAGTCTTCCAGCTCCATGTAGAAGCGGTTCTGTGCCTGTCCCGCCTGCAGGTCGAGGAAGCCGAGCGCCAGCGAGCCCGCGAGACCGAACAGCGAGGACGAAAACGAGATGCCCATGCCGCTCAGGGGCGCCGCGAGACCCTCGCGCAGCGCGTCGAAGGTCGCGCCCGCTTCGCCGCCCACTTTAAGGTTCTGGATCACGTTGCCGACCGAGCCGACGGTTTCGATCAGGCCCCAGAAAGTGCCGAGCAGGCCGAGGAACACCAGCAGGCTCGTCATGTAGCGCGAGATGTCGCGCGCCTCGTCCAGGCGGGTGGCGATCGAGTCCATCAGGCCGCGCATGGTGGTCGGTGAGATCGCCATGCGGCCGGCGCGCTCGCCGAGGATCGTCGCCATCGGGGCGAGCAGCACCGGCGGGCGCGCGACCGCAAGGCCGGGATCGTTGAGCCGAAACCCGTTGACCCAGGAGACTTCCGCGAACAGCCGGATGACCTGCCGGAATGCGAGCAGGATGCCGATCACCATCACGGCCACGATCAGGCCGTTCAGGCCGGGATTGGCCATGAAGGCGACGAGCACCTGCTTGTACAGAACCGTGACCACCAGTCCGCACAGGACCAGGAACACCATCATCCGGAACAGGAAGATCCGGGGAGAGGAGAGCTTGAACGGGTCGAGGTCTCGCGCCATGGCGGTTCCGCGCGTTTGAGGCCGGTTCCTTGAATCGCCTGCAATGATGGCACAGAAGCGGCAATAAGACAGCGCCGCCGCAGCAGCGGCCGGATCAGGCGGCCGCGACGAGCTTCAGCACCTCCCGGTGCATCGTCTCGTTGCCGGCGATGATGTCGCCGACTTCCATCGTGCGCTCGCCGTCTTTCAGGTCTGTGACAAAACCACCGGCCTCCCGCACCATCAGCACGCCGGCCGCGAAATCCCACGGCGAAAGCCCGCGCTCCCAATAGCAATCGAAGCGGCCCGCCGCGACGTAAGCCAGATCGAGCGCGGCTGCGCCCAAGCGCCGCAGACCCGCGACCTTGTCCTGGATCGCCGCCATTTCACGGCGAAATTGCGCGAGATCGCCGCGCCCGTGGTGCGGCAGCGCGCAGCACACCACGGCATCGACAAGCCGCTGGCGCGCTGCGACGCGAATCCGGCGGTCGTTGAGGAACGCGCCCTTGCCGCGCTCGGCCAGATACATCTCGTCGTTCGCCGGATTGTAAATCAGCCCCGCGATGATCTTGTCCTCGCGCTGCAACCCGATCGAGATCGCGAAGTGCGGAATGCCGTGCAGGAAGTTGGTGGTGCCGTCGAGCGGATCGACGATCCAGGTGTGGGTCTTGTCGGTGCCCTCGTGGTTGCCGCCTTCCTCGCCGAGGAAGCCGTAGCCGGGGCGGGCCTTGAGGAGTTCGGCGCGCAAAATCTCCTCGGCGCGATGGTCGGCGGCCGAGACGAAGTTCGCCGGGCCTTTCATCGACACCTGAAGGTTCGCGACTTCGCCGAAGTCGCGCTTGAGGCTGCGCCCAGCCTTGAGGGCGGCGGCGGTCATGACGTTCAGCAAGGCAGAGCGGGCGGCCAAATCACGAACTCCAAAAAGGCGCTGCGGGCGCGCTGGCACCCGTGTCGCGGGACTGGATGCCCCGCGAGTGCGGCCCGTGACAAGCGATTTCTAGGGTTAGGGGTTAACCGCGCGGCGTCGCGTGGGCGATCCAGAGCCGGGCGGCATTCTCGCCTGCCGCACGGTCCGTGTCCTTGAGCTTCTTCATGAATTCTTCGAGATACACGTCTGAAGCGCCGCCCGCCTTGGCGATTGTGTGCCATTTCACCGCCGCCACCGGGTCCGCCGGGATGCCCCGGCCAGCCGCGAGCAGGCGCGCGAACCGGTTCTGCGCGATCACGTGGCCGTGCCGCGCCGCCTTGGCGAACAGCGCCGCGGCGGCAGCTTCGTCCTTGGGCGTTCCGGTGCCGTTGAACAGCGCGATCGCGAATTCGACGCCGGCGTCGATGTTGCCGGTGCGCGCCGCGGCGTTGAGGAGCTTCGCGGCCATGACGGGGTCCTTCGCGACGCCGTTGCCGTCCTTGTACATGGTGGCGAGCGCGTATTGTGCTTCCGGACTGCCTGCATCGGCGGCGGTGCGCAGCAATTCGGCAGCACGCGCGATGTTCTGATTGATCTCCTGGCCTTCGAGATAGAGCAGCGCGAGGTTATAGGCGGCCGCGACGTGGCCGGCCTTCGCGGCCTTTTCCAGCAACGCCGCAGCCTCGGCGCGATCCTGTGGCCCGCCGCGCCCGGCGAAACGGAACATCGCGAGCGCGAAGATCGCTTGCCGGTCCCCGCGGTCGGCCGCCAGCGAGAACCAGGCCATCGCCTTCTTCTCGTCCTTCGCGATGCCGTAGCCGTTGGCGTAAAGCTCGCCGATCAGCGTCATGGCGACCGGATCGCCGAGCTCGCTCGCGCGGCGCGAGGCCTCGTTGAAGGCTTCAAGATAATAGCCGCGCTGGAACGCCCCGAACGCGGCGTCGCCCTGCACGCCGCCTTGCGGCTGCAACGCTGCTTGCCGGTTGGTGGTCGGCTTGTCCGGCGTCACGAAAGGCTGCGTCAGCGGCTGGTCGACTGGCGCGAATGCGGTCGGCGGCGGGGCTGACGGTTGCTTTGCGGTCGGCGGCTGTTCCGCAGTCGCTGGCGGCTTCGGCTTGGCGGTGGGGCGCTTGACCGCCTGCTTCGGCGGTGCGGCCGGCTTGCTCGGCACGGCTGCGGGCGGACGCGCCGATGGCGGCGTGATCTGCATCGGCTGCGCACACGCGGCATCGGCCGCGAGCAACGCGACGATCGCAAGACCGTAAGTCCAGCCCTTCATCATCGTGCCGGCTCCATCGCGAGCCGCTTGACTGCTGCCTCGACCCCGCGCGGATCGCGCCAGATCTTGTCGTCGAGCGCCACGAAGTCCGCGCGAGCGTGCGCCAGCGCCTCAGCCTCGTCGAGGCTTGCCGCATAACCCACGCAGGGAATCTGGAAGATTTCCGACCACCAGCTCACGCGCTCACGCACGGCCTCGAAACCGGGACGATGACCGGATGTGTCGGGTTCACCGAACATGACGTAGTCGGCGCCCGATTCGCCAGCCAGCATGGCGTCATGGCGGCTCGAAAGGCCGCCGCAGCCGGCAATGAAATTCGGCTTCAACGATGGTGCTGCGCCCACCAGCGCTTCGGCGCTCTCGAGATGCGCACCATCGGCTTGCGTTGGAGCGACGAGGGCGGGTTGGTTGTCGAGAATGAGCGCCGCGCCGTTGCTCTGGATCAGGATGCGCAGGTCCGCGACGCACTTCGTGAGTTCGCGCTCATCGCCGGGCGCAAGACGCAGCAGCACAGCGGCAATGTCGGCAGCATTCAGCGCGCGCGCCAGATCGTCCTCGATCTCCCGCGCCGCGCTTACAGGCGGCGTCACGAGATAGAGGCGGGCCGCGTCCTGCGGCTCGGCCGGCTGTTTCGAAGTCCCCATGCTCTTCGCATGGGGGCTCTTTTCGGCGGAATGGCGGCGATGGTCGTTCATCGCCGGGGAGAATGCGGCAAAAAGGTTAAGCCGCCTTCTTTTCCAGGTCCTGCTTCCACTGGCCGAGCGCCGCAAGCCCGTTCATCTGGGCGCGGTGCGTGAAGGCGCGCTGCGCGGCCGCCACGTTCTCGGTCTTGCCGCCCCAGGCCTTCTGCGGGGCCGCCTGCAGGGCGCGGCCGTACGAGAAGGTCAGCTTCCAGGGCAGCGGACCCATCTTGTTCATGGCGTCGAGGTGCGCGGTTGCCTCCTCGTCGGACTGGCCGCCCGAGAGGAACGCGATACCCGGAACCGCGCCCGGCACGCAGGCCTTGAGCACCTTCAGGGTCTTCTCGGCGACCTCGTGAACGGAGGCCTTCTTGGCGCTCTTCTTGCCGGCGATCGCCATGTTCGGCTTCAGCACGATGCCCTCGAGCGCGACCTTATTGTAGTAGAGCTCCTGGAACGTCTCCTTGAGGATCCACTCGGTGACGGTGGCGCAGCGATCGATGTCGTGCTCGCCATCCATCAGCACTTCCGGCTCGACGATCGGCACGATCTGCGCGGCCTGGCACAGCGCCGCGTAGCGGGCGAGCGCGTGGGCGTTGGCATGGATCGCGGTATGGCTCGGAATGCCGGCGCCGATGTCGATCACGGCGCGCCACTTCGCAAAGCGCGCACCCTGCTCGTAGTACTTCGGCAGACGGTCAGCGAGCTTGTCGAGGCCGACGGTGATCAGTTCGCCCGGGCATTCGGGGAGCGGCTTGGTGCCTTCGTCGACCTTGATGCCCGGAAGGGCGCCGGCCTTCTTGATGATCTCGACCAGCGGCGTGCCGTCTTTCGCTTTTTGCCAGATGGTCTCGTCGTAGAGGATGACGCCGGAGACGTACTTGGTCATCGCCTCGTTGGTGCGGAACATCAGCTCGCGATAGTCGCGGCGATTGTCCTCGGTGTTCTCGACGCCGATGTTGTCGAAACGCTTCTTGATCGTGCCCGACGACTCGTCGGCCGCCAGAATGCCGCGCCCCGGCGCGACCATGGCTTCGGCGACGTTGTTCAGTTCTGCGAGGTTCATGACCCCTCCTTGCTTCTTGATCCGGCTAAATCGACGCCTCTCTTAGCGCAACCGCAAACGCAATGACTATCCCTCGATGCATCCTGACTGAGGGAAAGTCAGGCCGATTCCAAAGGTGGCAATCCCGGCGATCGAGTAATATGTTGCAAGGCAGCAATTTTTATTGCAATGCAGCAACTCAGCGCATCGCTGCGCGTTGGGCCCTGTCTCCGGAACAAGGAACACCGCGTGCGCAAACTCGGACAAACGCTGTCGACTCTCGCCCGCTACCGCCGGCACTGGTCGACCCTGCTGCAGACCACGAAGGCGAACGGCCGCGCGGCTGGTCCGTCGGGCGCGGCTCAACACCTCACCGCCTTGACGGGATTCGGCTCAAACCCCGGCGCCCTGCGCATGTTCACATACGTGCCGAAGACCCTCGCCCCGGCGCCCGGCCTGGTCGTCGTTCTGCACGGGTGTACGCAGTCGGCCGCTGCCTATGATGTCGGCGCGGGCTGGTCCACGCTCGCCGAGCGTCATGGCTTTGTGCTTCTGTTCCCGGAACAGACAGAGGCGAACAATCCGAAGACCTGTTTCAACTGGTTCCTGCCCGGCGATACCACGCGAGACCGTGGCGAAGCGCTGTCGATCCGGCAGATGATCGAGAAGACGATCGGCGCGCATGGCATCGATCGCGGTCGTGTGTTCATCACGGGTCTCTCGGCGGGCGGCGCGATGGCGGCAGCGATGCTGAGCGTCTATCCGGAGGTGTTCGCGGCGGGCGCGATCATCGCGGGATTGCCCTACGGCAGCGCGGCCAACGTGCAGCAGGCGTTCGAAAGCATGTTTCAGGGACGGTCGCACTCCGCGCAAGATTGGGGCGACAAGGTGCGGCGAGCGTCAACGCATCGCGGGCCCTGGCCGCGCGTGTCGGTATGGCATGGCGATCTCGACGCCACCGTGAAGCCGATGAATGCCGAGGCCATTGTCCAGCAGTGGACCGACGTGCACGGGATCGTGTCAGCTCCGGCGAGCGATATTGTGGACGGATACCGGCGGCAGGTTTGGCGCAAGGACGGCATGGACGTGATCGAGTCCTACACCATCACGGGCATGGCGCACGGGACCCCGCTTGCGACCGCGCAGCATGGCGGCGTGGCCGGGCCGTTCCTGCTCGATGTCGGGATTTCGTCGTCCTATCACATCACCAGGTTCTTCGGTCTCACCGGTGCGGCGCGCGCAACGGCAAGCGCACGAACGCAAGCAGCGGTGCGAACCTGGCTCGTTCCTGATGAAGTCGAGATGATCCCGAACGATCGCGTCGAAATTCTCGGCGCGAAGGCCGATGAACCGAAGTTCCACGACGCGCCGCGTACACAGCCAGTCGACGTCATGGCGATCATCACGAAAGCCCTGACATCGGCGGGTTTGATGAAGCCGCCTGCTTGAATATTTCAGTTCGGACCTGGTGTCGCAGCGCGCGCGCTTTTTTTGGCTGCGCCAAATAAGGCGACGCCAAGTTTCTCGATGAGCCAGCCGGCCGTGTAAGAAACCACCAGAGTTACCAGCGCCACGAAAAGGAAACCGGCTCCTGACATAGGAGGCTCGAATACCCCGCCCAGACCAATCCGCCGCAGCAAAAGGTCCGCTGGGATCCACGGCACCCAGGCCAAATAGAAATTCCCATGAGGACCAAGACCGGGAGTGCAGAAGTACGCGCATCCAACTGCAGACAAAGAAAGGGCCGCATATGCGCCGGCGAAAACAAGTCCGAGCTTGCTGAGCTTCAACATGCGAATGCCGCCTAGGCGCGCAGCGCCTCGACGCCGGGCAGCTTGCGGCCTTCCAGCCATTCCAGGAACGCGCCGCCGGCGGTGGACACGTATGAGAACTTCTCGCCCACATGCGCGTGGTTCAGCGCTGCGACCGTGTCGCCGCCGCCCGCGACCGAGATGAGGCCATTGGTCTTGGTGCGTTCCGCCGCGTAGCGCGCAATCGTTACGGTGCCCTGATCGAACGGTGTCATCTCGAACGCGCCGAGCGGGCCGTTCCACACCAGCGTCGCGGCGTCGTCGAGTGCGCCCTTGATGCGCTCGATTGACTGCGGGCCGACGTCGAGGATCATGCCGTCGTGCGGGATCGCGTCGAGGCCATAGGCGTGTGAGGGCGCGTTGGCTTCGAAGTGGAACGCCACGATGGCGTCCACCGGGAGGATGATCGCGCAGTTCGCGTTCTCCGCCTTGGAGAGGATGCGTCGCGCGGTGTCGGCCATGTCCTTTTCGGCGAGCGACTTGCCGACCTTGATGCCTTGCGCGAACAAAAACGTGTTCGCCATCGCGCCGCCGATCACGAGGCCATCGACCTTCGAGATCAGATTTTCCAGCAATTCCAGCTTGGTCGAGACCTTCGCGCCGCCGACGATCGCGATCACCGGACGCTTCGGTGTCTCCAATGCCTTGCTCAGCGCTTCGAGCTCAGCCTGCATGGTGCGGCCTGCGTAGGCCGGGAGCTTGCGCGCGAGGCCTTCCGTGCTGGCGTGCGCGCGGTGCGCGGCCGAGAAGGCGTCATTGACGTAAACGTCGCCGAGCTTGGCGAGCTGCTCGACGAACGCCGGATCGTTCTTTTCCTCTTCCTTGTGGAAGCGGGTGTTCTCCAGCAGCAGAACGTCGCCGTCCTTCATCGCGCCGATGGCCGTCGCGGCGGGCTCACCCACGCAATCATCCGCAAAGCCGACGGGGCGCTTGAGGATGCGCGCGACCTCGTGCGCGACCGGCTTCAGCGTCTCCTTCAGATCCCGGCCCTTGGGACGGCCGAAATGCGCCAGCAGGATGACCTTGCCGCCCTTGCCGGCGATCTCGGTGATCGTCGGTGCCACGCGCTCGATGCGGGTCGCGTCCGTGATCTTGCCGTTCTCCATCGGGACGTTGAGGTCGACGCGGACGAGGACGCGTTTGCCGGAGACGTTTGCGGAGTCGAGAGTCTTGAAAGCCATGCGTCACACTCATTCGTCATGCCCGGGCTTGTCCCGGGCATCCCGCTTAGGAAAGCACAGTGCCCGCCTACTCGGGATGGCCGGGTCAAGCCCGGCCATGACGTGGAGGGGTCGAAATCGAAATTAAATCAGCTTGCCCATCGCCACGGCCGTGTCCGACATGCGGTTGGAGAAGCCCCATTCGTTGTCGTACCACGACATCACGCGCACCAGCGTTCCATCCATGACCTTGGTCTGGTCCATGTGGAACACGCTCGAGTGCGGATCGTGGTTGAAGTCGATCGAGACGTTCGGCGCGTCGGTGAAGCCGAGGATGCCCTTGAGCTGCTGGGCGGCCGCGTTCTTGATTGCGTTGTTGATCTCGTCCTTCGAG
>Ga0075366_10000723_pt1 | contig 15681 bp, 7 predicted proteins | sample EndMethybrTD3031_FD_72351 | JGI IMG/M metagenome (GOLD analysis project Ga0075366, IMG submission 72351) | Populus endosphere microbial communities from Tennessee, USA - Endosphere MetaG P. TD hybrid TD303-1 | ecosystem: Host-associated > Plants > Roots > Endosphere | place: USA: Tennessee...
GGTCGACCTAGCACGTCGGCGGCTACGCGCGACACGATGCCCTCGGACAGGTAGACGTGCGACACGTCGATCGGCTCGGTCCAGTGCCAATGGGACAACTGCGAGCGGGTGAGCAGAGAGATGTCACCCGGCCGGCATTCAGTGCGCGTCCAGCGGCCTTCAAAGCGGCGTTCCATTCGGGTGGCGCCGCGCTGGTAGGACACGACCATGAAATCCGCCATCGACGGTACTTGGACGTCGAGGCCGCGGTAGCGATAGGCACGCAGCGCAACGTCCTTCCAGCCGCGTCCATCGCTGCTGCGCAACACCTCACCGGGCACCCAGCGCGGCAGGTCCTCGGATCGGATGAGTTGTTCCACTCCGGGATTCCATGCGATCTACGCCAGAGTTTGACGTAGGGTAAACACCATTCACGCCGGCCAATTCAACCGAGATTGCCTTCTCACCTCTCTGACGAAGCCAAGCTTGGCCGAAGTTCCCCAGACAATGTCCAGAATGGCCGCTTGCTTTGTGCGCCTACTTCGGCTGTGGGTGTCGAGTGCCCGCGGTCGGCGTCCCTCACAACGTCGACTGATCTTGGACGGACCCGAGTGTCGGCAGGCTGGCGCTGACCGAACCTTCAGACTGCAACGGAGAATGACCGCTGACGCTGCATCGCAATCATTCGCGCCGTGGCGTTGGCCGGCAACCGCGGGTCGGGTGAAAGGGGGTGAAGATTCCCATGGAACGGTCGTGGCCGAGCTTTCAATGCGCACAGAGGGGGCGGTGGTCCGTTCCCGTAGCCGAGCCGCGGCCTATCTTTTCCTTCACGCTGCGCGCGAACGAGGCCGCTGCCGACCTGGCTTCCGTTCCTCGCAGCGCTGTGCGCGTGCTCCCGTCGAGTCAGATCGACCTCTGCCATCCGCCACACCCGAAGCCGTACCGCCAGAGTCTGAACCGATGAAAAGTCACCTGTACACGATGTAGAGAACAAGCATCGCCGAGCAGATCGCCGATGCCGCCGCCGTCGCTGCGTGAATCAGCCAGGTGTCCCAGCGTCGGCGAGTGTCCCCGACCAGTTGCTCCAAATTTCTGGCAAGCTGGCGCAGCGGCGGCCCGACTTCCTTGTCGATGATTGCTCGAGCCGAGACGGTCATGGCTTGCGTCTGCGCTTCAAGCAGCTTGGCAGCGGCCTCGTTCGTGCACCTCAGGATGTGCTGCACAGAGGCCTTCTTGGTTTCAGCAGCGATGCCGACCATGTGGGCTTTGAAGGGCGCCACGCCGGCGGCGAGCTCGTGGGCCGCAGCAGTCATCTTGAGTCGGGCGTCGTCGATCGCCGGAGTCAAGGTGTCGACGCGGTCGAGCAAGGTTGCGAGGTCGCCGACCAGTTCGGCGACCAGGGCTTCGCGTGCGGTGGAGGAACGATCCATTGGGCGGCCAGGTGAACGCGCTCACCTGAGCTCGAGCGCCGCGAAGCATTCGTCGAGCTCGGGCACCACGCCGCTCGCGAGACGCCGGGTCGCGAGCTTTTGCGCCCAGGCCAGCTTGTCGGCCGTGTCCCTGGCTTGGGCGATGAGCGCCTTGTAGTCGGTCTCGTCGTTGGCCAGCTCGGCGAGGCTGGTATCGGTTCCCTTGATACGCTCGTAGATCTCGTTGGCGCCGAGGCTGCACCGAGGGCTCGTCTTGGTGAGCGGGTTCTGCTCAATGAAGGCGAGCAAGGTGTCGAACAACTCGGAGATGTTGGCGCCGTCCTCGACCTGGTTGAACACAACCTTGAGCTTGGAAGCAGGGATGCCAAGAAGGGCCAGCTCGGCCAGCGTCGCAATCGTGTCCTGCTGCTGTTTGAGCGCCGGCACTGTCGGGACGACGAAGTAGTCGAAGTCTTCGTGACTGCCGCGGTACCTTCGCATCAGGGCGAGCAGGTCCTCGACGTTGCTGGCGCCGATGTCGACGACCACGTTGTCGACGGTCTGTAGATACTCCTGCAGCTCACCGAACTGGCGGCCGCGCACAGTCTGAGTCTGGCCGTCGTCGGCATTGATGCTTTCGACTGCAATCACCTCGGCACCATCGATACGCGGCGCAAGAAGATGCCGCGCCACCGTCGTCTTGCCCACGTTTCCCGAAAAGTTAATGACCGCGACTTTCATGGTTGCTCCGATCTCTAAGGAGAGGATTGGTGATCCGTTTGCCGACGAACTCCGCAGCGATGTTCTTGCCTGTTCGTGAATCTCCCGCGGGGCCGGCAGGCACGTACGTTGGGGGTGTAGGTGTTGCCGGGGCGCGATCAGTCGAAACGGGGCTTGCTCGTTTCGCCCCCACCCATGACCGGCGCTTCGAATTCCTCGCGGCCTCGCGCTGAACGGTGCTGAGGCTGACGTTGACCCCGATGTCGGCCAGGGCTGCACGGATCGCTTCGCACGTGTAGCCCTCGGATCGCAGCCGCACGATCTCGGGCTCGAATGCGCGAGCCTTGCGGTTGGCGCGGCCTGGCGGATGTTGGGGGTTCAGTCGCACTCGTGGGTTCCTGCTCGAGTACGAACAACTCTAGAGTCCCAGGACGTTTGGGGCTGATCAGACCCGACTCCAATCGTGGTGAACTGATCGGATCTTGGTCACTTGTTGGTCGGATGTTGTTCGCACCTTGCTCAGGCGGCCATCGCTGAAGAGCCACTTCCAAAAACCAGATCGATTGCAGATTGATTGCAGGATAGGCTGGACGCCAGCGGATGGATGCCACTCGGCATCGTTGGGTGCGTTCAGCTCGGCCCCAGTGGACGTCGGCAATGTGATGCCAAGCTGACCGTCGATCTGGGGCTCCAGTCGGCGCGTGTCGGCCAAATCCAGTCGTTGGCAACAGTCTGCTTTGTACGTTCGGCCAAGTCACCTTGACGCCCGGCACGCGATCCAAGTCGATGCTCGGCCCGGCTGCGACGAGCGTGCGGCAGCAGTTCTTCGACGCGGGCTGGCCGATGGGTGGGCAGCCGCGCGAGGGGCGTCCGTGAAACACGCGCAGAGGTCGCGCCCGTTGATGGAAGGCGCCGGCGACTTGTGCGAGCCTGGGCGAGCACAAGCAGTGTCGTGCCGCGGGCCTGACCCGCGCGCCATTGCCAAAGTGGGCTCGGCGTTCAGCATCAGGCTCTCCTCGTCGTGTCCCAAGGGTGCGCTGATCGGGGACGACCGCCATCGCGCCATCTTCTGCGGAAACGGACGATTCGGAAACCAGTGCCATCTACGCGGAGACACTGGCTCGGGACCTCAGTCGACTCGAGGCGACTCGACTCACGACGATCGAGTCCTTGGCGTACATCACCGCCATCGCTTGTGAAGGCCGCTCTTCACCGCGATGAGGATGCCAGGCATCGGCGAGCGTCTGCGGCCGCGACCGTGAGGCCGGGGCTCGTGCGCTGCGTTGCATCGGCGAGACCGGGCCGAGCGGCTCCGCGCCACACACTGGATCAAGCGTGGGGACGGCCGTCGCACGGTCCAAGCTGGGCTTGAAGACCTGAGCGCAACAGGTCAAGGTGTCGCCGACGTGTCGCGTTCGAGTTCGCGACGCTCGAAAAGGTAGTCGCCGCGAAGCTGGTGCAGAGTCTCGGACGCCGCGCCGTACTGCGGAACGAATGGCCGGCCGGCCTGGATCAAGGGTGTCTGCACTTCCCTGAAGATGCGTCCACCCACGTGCCAGGTCGTCACTCGGCGCAGCACGCTCACCAGCTGCGACGCGAAGTCCGACAAGCCCTGGCCGGCGACCGAACCGAGCGGCAAGTTGCCGCCGGAGGTGAGCGCCACGGTGGCACGCCGGCCGAGCAGCCCGCTGGCATCGGGCGCGGCCTTCGGGTCGTAGTCCACCGCCTTGACGCGCAGGCGGCCGGCGAGCGTGCTGTCGGAGATCAGCGCGACCTGGCGCGCGTCGAGCAGTTCCAGCAGCCGCGCGAGATCCGCGTGCGACAGCACCGTGCGGCCGTCCTTGGGGTCCGCGTCGCTCATCGCCCACACGGCGTCGTCTCCTTGGGCGATCGTGAAGCCGTAGCCCGAGAAGAAGACGAGCATCGAGTCGCTCGGCTGGGCGATGGCGGCGAGCATGTTGAGGCGCTGCACGACCTGCGCCCGGGTCGGGTTGACGAGTTCGGAGGTGATGTAGCCGAAGCCGTCGCGCAGCTCACGCGCGATTGCGCGCGCGTCGTTTTCGGCGCTGGGCATGCGCACGGGCTGCCCGCCCAGCTCGACCTTCGGGTAGTGTCCGACGCCGATGACCATCGCCCACTTGCGGCGGATTCCGGGCAGCACGCTTCGACGCGCCTCTCTGGATTGCAGTTCAGCGCTGAGCACATGACCCTCTTGTTCGCGCTGCTGCAGCCGAAGCTTGACGCGCTCCGAGAAGAGGCAGGCCGGCTGCTCGTCGCGCGTTCTCAGCGCACAACGCTCCAGAGCCTCGCGCAATGCCTCCAGCTCGGCCTGGCGCTGGCATTCGCCGCTCAGGCGCTGGCGAGGGGTGATGCAGGACGGTACGGTGGACTGTCCGGCCCGAGGGGGCGCGATGGCCAGCAACTGCGCGGGCGTCGGCGCGGCAGCGACGATGACCGCCGGCGGCGCGGTCATGTCGGCTGCAGTGCCGCCCGGAAGCCAGCTGCCGGGGTTGGATATCAGCATCTGCGTCTGCTGCGTCAGCATCAATTCGACGGGCAGGCTCAGCGGTGGTCCGGACAACGAGAACGAGCCGTCGCCCCGCATGTACCGACCTGGCTGCCCGATCGCGGCCGATTCGATGTCGCCGATCCAGAAGACCCGATCGAACAGCCTGTCCCGATCCACACCGGGCGGCATGCCGGACCACGTCGCATGCTGCGTCCACAGCGACGACACAAGCACCTTGAGTTCGGGCGTGACGATGCACGTGCCTTGGAGGGCTCCCGCGACGTCGGCGCAGTCCGGCAGTCGGGCCAGGGCGGGGTCGGCGTCGAGCATCGCCTTGCTGGCGCCGAACGCCCGCTCGAGCGCCAGGTTGCGCGAGCGGATCTCGGCATCGAGGCGCACGGGCGAAAGTCCGGGGAAGTCCAGAGGGGCGAATCCGCCCGGCGAGATCGGCGTCACCACGTCGACGCGCTCGGTCGGCCGTGTCCGGTCCATCTCGGGCCAAGAGCGCGGCCAGGAGGCCGGAGGCGAAGCATCGTCGCTTTCCGCCGGCAGGATGCGCAGCGCGCTCGCATTCGCCGGATCCTGGACCAGGCGGTAGTTGATGGCGTCCAGGCCGCCGCCGACCAGCGGATGGGCCCCTGGCGGCGGAGCCGCGCCGGCCGAGGACGTGAAGCCCAGCGCCCCGGTCGTCGCCGTGGCCTGCGAGTCGCCGGGCATGAACCCGGTGACGGTGCCGTTCAGCGCCGGCAGGCCGGCACCGGCGGCGACGGTGACCGGCCGAGCGTGATACGTGAGGGTCGCCAGTTCGATCGAGCCGGAAAGGCCCGTGCCCGAGAAGGCGTAGCCGAAGACCGGGCGCTTGCCTTCGAAGACCAGCGGAAGCGGCCCGCTCAAGCTGGCCGTGATCGGTACCGCGCGGCCGACATCGCGACTGTCGTAGTCGACGCGTCCGATCACGCCCGTGGTTGTGGTCGGGACATCGCCGGGCAGGAACCCGGTCAGCGTGATGCCGCCGAGCTGGCTCGCGGTCAGCGTCAGCGTGGTGCCACCGTCGTACGTCTTGCCGAGCGGCAGGTCCGCGGCCGTGATGCTCAGCACCGGCTGCAGGGCATAGAGCAGGCCGTTGCCGGTGCCCGCCGCGGCGGCAGGGAAGGTGGCACCGTACTGCTTGAAGGCATAGGCGAGTCCGCCGACCGACGTGGCGGCCGGATCGCGTGCATACAGCAGCCAGCGCCCGCCCGGGTCGGTGGACAAGGCGTCGGTGCCGGCCCCGCTGGTGAAGGTGTCGACGTTGTCGACCAAGCCGCGCACGGTCAGCGAATTGCCCGTGCCGCGTGCCGACAACGTCGGCAGCGTGACGTCGTCGCCGGTGATTGGCGTGCCCAGCGCGACGCGGCTGGCTCGCAGGTCGATCTGCTGCGCCCTCACGGTCGAGGTGGTGGTGGCGAACTCGGCGCCGCGCATCGTCAGGTCGCCGCGCACGTCGATGCGGGTGTTGTTCAGCATGATGCCGTCCTTGGCACCGGGACCGGCGAGCAGCCTCAGGTTCAGCCGGCCGCTGTCGGACACGATGGTCGCGCGGTCGAGCCGGATGCTCGATGCTGCATCGAGCGTCAGCGTGCGCTCTGCCGCGGCCAGCGGTGCGTCCAGCGTGACGCCGGTCATCGAGATCGTGCCCGCGTCGGTGCCGGAGGTGCCCGTGCTGATGCTGACGTCGCTGCTCGCTAGCGCCGTGAGGATCGTGTTGGCGTCGATCGTTGCGCCTGGTGCCGTCGCGCTGAAGTCGGGCCCCGGGCCGACGTTGATCGGGCCGTGGCTGGCCTGAACGATCTGCACGTCCAGCGGATCGAGCAGCCACGTCCCGGCCCGCCCTTTCGGCGCCTGCGTGTCCACGAGTGCGGGGCGGGCCTGCAGGCCGACACCGGAGGTTTCGATCAAGCCGCCGTCACCGCCTGTCGCGCCGCCGCGTGCGCTGAAGCGGCCGAAGGCACGGGTGGCCCCGTCGCTCCACAGGCGGATGTCTCCGCCGTCGCCCGCTTGCAGCGCATCGGCCGAGATCCGCGCATCGGCGCCGACGAACACCGCCTGCGCGGCCGGCACCTCAGCCGCGCCCGCGGCAAGCGGAAGGCCGAGGCGCACCTGGCCGCCGCCGAGGGCGCCGTCGACCTGCAGCGCTGCGCCGTCGAGCAACGCGATGCGCGGTGCGGCCAGGTTCAGCTGCCCGCCGAGGCCGGTGGCCGATCCTGCATCGACTCGGCCCCGCACGAGCTGCGTGCCTCCGAGCAGATCGATGCGCCCGCCCGGCGCGCCGACGGCCGAGGTGAGGCTGCCCGCGTCGAGCTGCAACGACGAACCGGCACGCAGCGTCACGGTTCCGCCCGGTCCACCGGCGATGCCGTCGGCGCGCAGCACGCCGGACTGGTTGACCATCGCAGCCTGCAGATCGATGACGCCACCGGGGGCGAGCAGCGAACCGCGGTTCGTCACTGTGGTGTCCTGCGCGGTGAGTCGCACCGAGATGTCGGGCCAGGTGCTGTCGGCGAGATCCACGCGCGACGCGGCGCGCAGGTCGATGTGGCCTTGAGGCGCCTCGATCGTGCCGTCGTTGACCACGCCGCCGCCGACCAACACGATGCGCCCGCCGGTGCTGCTGCGCAGCGTGCCTGCGTTCGCCACTTCGGCGGACGGAACGCCTTCGATCGGCGCGAGCGTGCGCCGGCCTGCAGCCCAGTCAGCGATCGACAGGTTCAGCGACGATGCCACGAGGCCGGCCACGTCGACGCGTGCGTCGCGACCGAACAGCACGCCGTGGGGATTGATCAGCCAGACCTCGCCGTTGCTGCTGAGCCGGCCGAGGACCTGCGACGGATCACGCCCCAGCACACGATTGAGGACCTTGCTCGACGCGTCGGGCTGGTCGAAGCGCACCGACGCCTGCGGCCCGATCGAGAAGCTGCGCCAATCGATCGCGCTGTTGCGGCCCGCGGTGACCGTCATCGCCTGGCCCGTCGTGTCGATCCGGGCCTGGCCGTGCACCACCGTCGGTCCGCTCGGCAGGACCGGTTTGCCGGCATGCGCGAGCAGCGGCAGCAGGGCCAGCGCAGACAGCACGCGGCTCGCGAGTCGCGACATGCGGAGGGGGGCAGTCGGCATGGCGGTCTCCCGGGATGGCGGTGACGAGGGTTCAGTGCACGATGCGCAGCCACGCATGGGCCCTGGTGTGCCCGCGCGCAGTGGTGCCGCCGTCGCGCAGCGCACGGCCGATGTCGAGGCTGGCAGACACGGACGGCGCGTCGAGCCGAAGCCCGAGACCCGCCGCGGCCAGGCTGCAGCGCTGCCGCGTGCCGCTGCACGGCACCTCGTCGCGGTTGCGCAGCACCGACGCGTCGGCGAAGACAAATGGCCGCAAGGTCGCGCCGGAGGCGGGCTGCCACGTCGGCGCCGACAACTCCAGCGAGAGCGCCACGCCGTGGTCGGCGGACAGTTCGCGCTCCTCGTAGCCGCGCACCGAGCTCCTTCCGCCCGCACCGAACTGCATCGCCGGAACCAGCGGATGTGCCGACCACTGTGCCGCGAGGCGTGCGCCGGCGTCCCACCCGGCCGCGTTCAGGCGCCGCTGTCCGCTCAACTGGGCACGCAGCGCGGTGAACTCCGGCCGCGCGCCGGGGCGCACCGCATCGAACGCGGCACGATCCGCGCGCTCCCCACCGAGCGCCAGGCCCTGCACCAGCGCCACGGACGTGGCAAGCGGCAGTTGCGCGTCGCCGAGCAGGACGAACTCCAAGGTCAGCGGCGTGATGGCCAGGTCGCCGCCGGCGGCGCCGCATGCCTCTTCGGAGAACGTGCCGATCGCGCACTGATTGCGCTGATCGCGGCGCTCGATGCCGAGCGAGAGTCGCCGGTCAAATCCGCCCAGCCGCTGCAAGTACCGGGTCGCCCGCAGGCCGAGCAGATGGCCCTTGCCCGAAAACCGCAGGTCACCGGCCGCCGTCGTGATGGTGTCGCTGCGCGTGTCCGACAACAGCGCATAGACGTCGAGCATCGTGGCATGCGCGTACAGCGGCAGGCGATAGGTCAGGCTCGCAGCGGCGAATCGCTCGGGGTGCTCGGGCGCGACTTGCAGGCGCAGTTCGGCGACGTCGTCGCGCCCGCTGGTGTTGGCGTCGCGCCAGGAGACACTCGCGCGGAACCGTCCGGTGCTCGGCGTGCCGGTGTTGTCCAGTTCGAGCCCGAGCTGGCGTCGTGCTGCCGCATCGACGACGACCTCGGCCTCGGTCTGCTCGGGCTGCTGGCCCGGCAGCAGCACGAGCCGCGTGCGCTTGGCCGGGTTGTCATTGGCCATGCGCAGCTGGGCGTCGAGCAGGTCCAGCCTCGGCGTCTGACCTGGCTTCAGCGCCGGCAGGCTGGCCAGAATATTGGCTTCGCTGAACGCCGGACCACTGCCTTCGACACGCACGGCAGAGAGCCGGCCCTCGATCGCCTGCAGCGTGACCACGCCTGCGGAGACCTCCTGCGGCGGCAGGTACACCACCACGGCGCCATAGCCGGCCTGCGCATAGAGCGCCTGGACCGCAGCCGCCGCGCGGTGCAGCTCCTCGACGGTCCGCCGCCCGGTCATCCCTGTCAGCGCCGCCTGCACGGCGGCGGCCTCGAGCAGCGTGACGCCCAGCACCAGGTACTGCCGGACTTCGATCACCGGCGGCGCGGTCGCCTGCGTGCCGGGCGCCAGCAGCGGTGGGGGCTCCTGCTTCGGGGCGGCGTCCTGCGCCAGGGCGTGACCGGCGCCGGTCGCGCCGATCACCGACATGGCCATCGCCACCGCGAGGCCCAGCGCGCGGCCTCGCGGCTTGGAGATGGGTCGATGGCCGCGCATGCTCATCGCTCGCGACAAAGCCGCAAGCCGATGTTGGTCGCCGTGCCCATGTCGCCCGAGAGATCGCTCTCCATGGACTGGCGGGCGACCAGGCGCACCTGGGCCGGTCCTTGATTGAACGAACCTCCGCGCCAGACATGGCGTGGCGTGCCGGCCGATGCCGGATCGGCGTCGTCGGCCACCCATTCGCTCGCGTTGCCGGCCACGTTGTAGAGGCCGAATGCATTGGGCTCGCCCTTGTGGATCGACCACGCGGCCGGCGGGCGGGTACCGTTGTCGTGGTTGATGCGCTCGACGGTGCCCCGCGGGTAGGGCCCCGCGGATCCGGCACGCGCCGCATGCTCCCATTCCCACTCCATCGGCAGCCGATACCGATGCTGGTGGCCGCTGCGCGCTGTCAACCAGGCGGCGTACGCCTGGGCGTCGGCGCGCGACACTTCCATCACCGGCAAGTCGCCGCGGATCCTCTCCCCCGGCGCGGGATACGCGAGCTGCTTCGCGCCGGCACGTCTCGCACTGAAGACGAAGCGGTCGTACTGTTCGAAGCTCACCTCGTAGCGCCCCATGTCGCACGTGATCAGGCGACGGAACTCACGCTGCAGCGGCAGCAAGCCGCCGCCGCAGCCGACCGCGCCGACGCTGTCGCGCGCGGGGTCACAACCGAAATCGAAGCTGGCCACGTCGCCAGGCAGCCGCACGAACTCGGGCTCGGCGCCGAAACCGAGCGCCCACAGCGGCAGCCGCGTGGCGTAGGTGATCGGGAAGACGTCGCGATGCTTGAAGACGAAGTAGCTGCCGACGCCGAGATAGGCGAGCGGAAGCGCCACACCGGCGGCGAGCAGGGCGGACTTGGCCCGGCTGTAGGCGAGGTAGCGGCGCACCGTGCGGTCGCTGGAGCGCGGCACGCGTGCGTAGAGGCGCTGGTCCTTGAAGCCGGCGAGTCGGCGCCAGCGCTGCCATGGTCCCAGCTGCCGCCAGGCCTGCACATCGGCCTGCAAGCGCTGCTCGAGCTTGAGCTCGTCGAGGTGGCGCTGGATGAACTCGTACAGCCGCCGCCAATGGGGCGTCGCCGGCTCGTCGCCGCGGTGCTCGCGCGTGCGCAGCAGCATCTCGTGCACCAGTTCGACATAGTCGTTCGCGCCTGCGTCGCTGCCGGTGACCAGCAGCGGGAGGTGCGCGCGTTCGGCATCGCGTCCCGAGGACGGATCGGTCCCGTGCTGCGACGACAGCAGCTCGATCACGCGTGCGCCGCGCGCGCGATTGCCTTCGCCGGCCTCGAGCTCGGCGTCGGTGCGGTCGAGCCGCCGGCGGAACAACCGGTCCTCGGCGCCGACCCAGGTCATCCGGCGCAGAAGCCGCAGCGCGCCCGTGTCACTGCCGACCTGTGTCCTCACGTCGGCCAGCGCCGCATCGGCGTCGCGGCTGAGCATGCCGCTCAGGCCACCGGCGTCTTGGTGATCGTCACGCAGCAGGCGCGTGACGGGACCGCGCCGGTGCGCCGTGTGCCACAAGGACCACAGCGCGTGCTGCACCAGCGCGAGTGAGCCTGGCTCGTTGTGCGCCTCGCCCAGGATCACCTCGGCGACCTCGCTGACGTCGATGCCTGCGCGGCGCGCAGGCTCTTCGATGCTCAGGCGCAGGCCCGATTCGCTGATGCGCGGCAGCGTGTAGATCATGCCGCAGCGGTTGCGCGCACGCACCAGGTCGGGCAGCAGGGCGTCGAGCTCGGCCAGGCCATCGGCCCGCACCGTGCCGAGCACGTATAGCGGGCACGACGGCGCCTGCAGGGCCACGGCAAGCAGGCTCGCGAACTGCTGCCGCTCGTGCTCGTCGACGCTCGTCTGCAACAGCTCCTCGAACTGGTCCACGATCAGCAGCACGCCGGTGTCGGCCGGGCATCGTTCGGTCAGGATGCGGATGAGGGCGCCGCTGTCGCTGCGCAATGATTCGAGCTGGCCCGGCCCGGCCATTCCCGACGCTGCCGCGCCCAGCGCGGCAGTGAGTGCGCGATCGAGCTCGCTCACCGGCTCGGCGCCCGGCCGCAGCGGGCCCGCGATGTGCCACCGGCTCAGCCCGGTGCGTGGCCACAGCGCACCGGTGCGCAGCCGCGGCAGGACGCCGGCGCGCAGCAGGGACGACTTGCCCGAGCCGCTGTCGCCGCTGATCAGCACGTGGCGATGGTGACCTGGCGCCTCGCGGTCGATCGAGCCGTCCGGCGCCGGCGCGCTGCCCATGCTGTCGATCACCTCGTGGATCTCGCGCATGCGGCCGAAGAACCATTCGGCGTCGGCTTCCTCGAAGGTCGCCAGCCCGCGGAATGGGCAGCGTTGCTGCGCGAAGTGCTCCTGCGGCAGGGTGGCGCGCAGCGCAGCGAGCAGGCCGGCAGGCATCGCCTGGCCCAACTGCCACCGCGTGACCTGGAAGTCCAGCAGCTCGCGCATGCGCGCGTCCAGGCTCTGCGCATCGGGCACCTCGCCGAGGCAGACCGGAAAGATGCCGAGTGCGGGCGAGTTCGTGGCCACGGCCTCGCGTCGGCGCTCGAGCGCCCAGGTCACCTCGTCGACGACGAAGCCCCTCGGCCCCTCGCGACGGATCAGCACGAGGAAGGCGAGCGCCTGTGCCACCTCCTGCTTCAGACGTGCGAGCCAGGGCTCGCCGTCGATGAGGTGGACGCTGTCCATGAACACGTCGAGGCCCTCGTCGCGCAACCAGTCGCGCAGTTGCTGGGCCTCGCGCGCGTTCTCGCGGTTGTAGCTGAGGAAGAGGGCGCGGCCCGTCTTCGTCGCAGGTTCTGTCGGTGTTGTCGTCGTGCGCGGCCCGGCTTCGGTATCGACGCGGACATCATCGCGCGCCAGCAAGAGCGGCCGGGCCACGAGTTCGTCAATCGACATACATTCCCGTCAAGCAGCCTCGAGAAAGGCGGCAGCCGGCAGCTCGGGCACGGCGACAGGCGCCAGCAGCAGTTCGTGCGCCACGAGCGCGGCCAGATGGTAGGAATCGCGGCTCTTCGAGCGGCTCTTGATCATGACCATCGAACCGTCGAGGCGAAACAGCATCGCGCGCAACCCGTTGAAGTCGCGCCAGGCCTCCAGCTCCTCGGCCCAGGGTGTGTCCTTGAACACCACGCGCAACTGCTCGACCCGTGCGCGCAGATCCTGCTTCTTCGTCTTGCTGCGCCGGCCCTTGATCTCGGGAATCAGCAGGATGAGCCGCCCGGCATGTCCGCTCTCGATGACTTGGCGCAGCTCCCAGTTCACCCAGGCTGTTTTCCCGGAGTACATGACCACCGCGGCCGCGTCGCGCATCCAGCCCAGCACGCGCTCCTGCCACTGGTCGTCGGGCAGCAGAACACGCGCTGCGCCCAGCTGGGGCACGCTCTCTTTGGGCGAGCCGATGGCGACGAACGGGCCGAAGCGGTGGAAGTGGTTGGCCAGCCGCGTTTCGAGCGAGAAGTCGAGAAGCGCACGATCTGCCGCCCCGAAAACCTGCTTCTCGTCATCGTCGAACGAGCGCAGGAACAGGATCGGCGCACGCTTGTCCGCTGCCAGCAGCGAATCGGCGCTGATTTGGAAGTGGCGCCGCGCGCGCAGCAGCAGGAAGAAGCCGATCAGGCTGAGCTGCGGCCCCATGCGGGCCGTCGATCCGGCCAGCTTCTCGTCCGCAGGCTCGGGTGCCAGCATGACGGCCACGATGACGAGCAGCCCGGCCGCGGCGAACAGGGTGCCACGCAGCGGATTGATGCGTTTCAGGCCGGTCAAGTGCACACCGGCATCGCCGCCGCGACGACGTACCTGTTCGAGCAAGGTCGAGAGTCTCATGTCGATCGACGCCAGACGCATCCGCGGCAACAGCATCACAGCGATGAACGCGGGAAGGCTCATGGTGGCCACCCACGCCAGCACGAACAAGCCGACGAACGTGTGTCTGTCGATGCTGTCGTCGGACGCTGGCCTGGTCGCGATGAAGGACCCGATGACGATCGCGGCCAGCAGGAGCAGCAGCGGAAAGACGACCTTGTACGCGCGCCAGACCTTCGGATCGATCGTTCCCAGATGGCGCCAGCCGGTATGCGCTGCGAACGCGAGAACGCTCAGGTAAACAAGATCGAAGACCATGCTCGCGGCGTCTTCCGCGCCGTTGGACACGAGTTCGAACAGCAGGCCCAGGGCCATGTAGCCGCACACGACCACCAGCACGTAGTCGCTCCAGCGCAGGATGGCGAGTGCACGCGCAGGCCCGCTGATGTCGACCTCGGCAATGCGCGGTGCGGGAGACGGAGCGACTTGCATGTTCCGACTCTAGGCGCGCAGTACAGGCAGCGTCATCCCTAGAGACGTCGCTAGGTCGAGTGCATCCATAGAACGATCGATGTGGGAGCCGTCATCCCTAGGACAGCGCCGTGGCTCGCCTTGATAAGGGGCGCTCGCGAAACCATAGTGAATCGAAGTCGACGCCCATGCTTCGCTCAGCGAAGGCGATGCGTTCCATGTCGATCGTCCGGTACATCGCCGGGGAGGATCAAGATGCTCTATCTCGACTCGGCCATGGTCATCCGTGGCCTCAATGTCTTTCGCGACTACAACGAGAAGAGCCGCTTCCATTTCATGCCGGCGTCGCCGCGGCTTGCCGTCGAGGCCGGCCAGCCGATGTTCCAGTTGCTCGTCTATCGCGATGTCGGCAGCACCACCACGGCGGTACAGGGCGGCGGCTTCCTCTCGATGACCACCGACCTCGGCGTCTCAGCGGCGCTGCTGGAACAGGTGCGCGCGGAGCTGTCGAGCCGCTTCGATGTGCAGGCCACGCTGCAGCCGCTGCAGGTGAAGACCGGCTCGGTGCGCGTCACCGCGCTCGACAGCGGCTCGCTCGGCGCGGATGCCGCGACGCGGCGCACCCGCTTCGTCGAGAGCATCGTCGCGCACGGCACGCCGAGCCTGTACGGCGAGCAGCGTGCTGCGTTCACCGCCGAGCTGAGCCAGCAAGGCGCCGTGCTGATGCAGGCAGCGCTGCGCGGGCAGGGCGCGACGCCGATCGTGGTCGTCTACGACCTGCAGTACGTCGGGCTGCTGCCGGCCTACGACGTGAAGATCACGATCGACTTCCGCCAGTCGTACGACTACCTGCGCACACGCGCGCAGATGAACACGCTCTGGTTTCGCAGCGACATCGATGCCGAGATGGAGTCGCTGCGCAAATCCGGCGCGATCAAGATCGAGGAGGTCGTGTACCAGACCGAGTCGACCGAAGACGCGGCCGCGCGCATGACGCGCCTGAACGCGCTGGCCAAGGAGCTGGCGCAGTGGACCTTCTTCAAGCCCGGCCTGAACCCCGGTGCGGTGCTCGCCGCCGATCGTGGCACGCTCACCGCGTACGACGCGATGCCCGACCTGACGAAGATCACCGCCGGGCTGACGAGCACCTCGCGCGCCGCGCTCACCGGCATCGGCGCCACGGAGGACAGCGGGGCGCCGCGCCGCCCCGGTGCAGCGCTCGCCACCGGCAGCATCGAGCAAGGTGCCGGCACACCGCCCGCAGCCCCACCGGCCGAAGCGCCGCCGCCGGCGCAACCCGAGACGGCCGTCGAGGCGTGGAACCGCGCCGGCCGGCCGCAAGGCGCGTTCATGTTGCGCAACCTGACGCAGAGCGAGCAGCAGACCATCACCTACGAGCTGCGCCAGGTGCAGGCGGTCGAACGCAACATCGCGCCGCAGGGGCAGATCCGCATGCTCGAAGGCGCTGCCGACCTGCCGGGTCGCATCCTCGAGGTCGACCTGAACGCCGACTTCTTCAAGACCCTCGAGGGCACGATCAGCACCACCGCCGACCTCGCGGCTATGGGCGTGGCGTCGGCCAACGTGAAGCTGCGCTACGGCATCAAGCCCGACGGCCGACGCTGGAAGGACGAAGACGAGGCGGTGCTGCGCGCCGCCGGCGACAGCAAGGCGTTCCGCTTCTTCGTCGACCATGCTGGCACGCGCGAGATCGAGTACCAGGTGATCCTCACCAACCGGCCCGACTCGGCGATCGGCCACGACGCAGCGACCGAAGAGTCGCCGTGGATCCCGACCAGCACGCGCAACCTCAACATCAACCCGCTCCAGTTCAGCTCGGTGATGCGCGTGCACGTCGAGGCGGCGATGGTCGACTGGAACCTGGTGAAGCAGATCCAGGCGCACATCCGCTACGACGATCCG
>Ga0075366_10000724_pt1 | contig 15670 bp, 16 predicted proteins | sample EndMethybrTD3031_FD_72351 | JGI IMG/M metagenome (GOLD analysis project Ga0075366, IMG submission 72351) | Populus endosphere microbial communities from Tennessee, USA - Endosphere MetaG P. TD hybrid TD303-1 | ecosystem: Host-associated > Plants > Roots > Endosphere | place: USA: Tennessee...
TTGCTTCGTGGTGCTGCCGCTGACCTTAACACTACCCTTGCCCTTGCGATTATTTCCATGACCACTGCACAGCTATGGGCTATTAAGCGCCAGGGCTTTTTTGGTAACGCCCGCCGCTATCTGTTCAACCCAATTAAGGAGCCTTTGCACTTTTTTATTGGATTGCTTGAAATCATTGCCGAATTTTCCCGTACTGCAGCCCTAAGCCTCCGTATTTTCGGTAACGTGTTCGGTGGTGAGGTGCTATTGATTGTTATCGCATTCCTGACTTCCTATGCAGCTGGTATTGCTCTGCCTGTCTTTTACTGTCTTGAGCTTTTTGTTGGTGCCGTTCAGGCATATGTATTCTTTATGTTGACCATTGTTTTCATTTCACTGGGCTTGCCCAACCCGGACGGCCACGGCTCACACGAGTCGAAGCCGACCACGGAAAAAGCCTGATTTTCCCGGTGACAATGGTATTAATTAAGTAATTAAAAGGAGTAATAAATAATGGATAGTCTAGCATTTGGTTTGACCTACGCTATCGGTGCCGGTCTTTGTGGTATCGGTCTTGGTTTGGTAGGTTTTGGTGCCATGCAAGCAATTGGTCGCAACCCAGAAGCTGAAGGTAAGATTCGTACCCTCATGATTTTGGCTATGGCCTTCGTTGACGCCCTTGCCATCATTGGTTTGGTTGTCGCCCTTATTATTAAGTTCTTGAAGTAATCCCGGAGGGGACAGTCCCTGTTATGCATAATTTGATTGTTGCTAGCACAGAGTCGAACCCGGGCCTACTGCAGGCACTAGGTATCGACGGCAAACTGCTCGTAGAACAAGCGGTCGCCTTCCTTATTTTGGTGGCCATCTTGGGCAAGTTTGTATACCCTGCTCTTGTCAAGGCTATTGAGTCTCGACGTGAGCAGATTGAAGCCGGCATGGAAGAGGCTAAGCAAGCAGAAGAGGCTTTGGCAAACGCAGAAGCCAAAGTTGCTGACATGCTAGCCGACGCCCGTAAAGAAGCCGACGATATTATCGCCCGCTCGCACCAGGAAGCAACCTCAATGGTTGCTGACGCTGAGGAGAAGGCAAAAAACCGTGCCGAACAAATCGTGGCAGATGCTCGCACTCAGCTTGATGCTGATGTACGCAAAGCCCGTGAGGCACTAAAGAGCGAGACCATTAAGCTGGTTGCTTTGGCCACCGAGCAAGTGGTTAATGAAAAGCTCGACGAAAAGAAAGACGCAAACCTGATTAAGGCTGCGTTGAACCAGGAGAAGGCGTGAACAGTAAAGCATCCAGACGAGTCATAGCGCGTACAGTTGCTGCCAAATTGCTTGCTGAACCTAAAGCACGCAAGCACTGGATAACAGCCCTGGCTGCCTACTTAGTCGAAAACAATCGTACCGACGAAGTTGATTTGGTAGTTAACGATATCGCACATGAATTGTTCGAACAAAAGGGTCAATTGCTTGTTGATGTAACAAGTGCTCGTCCCTTAAGTGAACAAGTTAAGAGCGAACTGACGCGTGTACTCAAAGATGCAACAGCCGCCAAAGAAGTAAGTCTGACCGAAAGCATCGACCCTTCACTATTGGGTGGCCTGATCGCCCGTACCCCTGATGCTCAATTAGATGCGAGCGTACGAACTAAATTACGAATGTTAGCAGCAATCAAGTAGACCGCATAAACGAGGAGAGTGAGATAATTAAGATATGAGTGAGCTAAAAGTCCAAGAACTATCAGCCGAGCTCGTCGAAGCGATCCAATCGCTCCGATCAAGCAAGGGCTTGGAAGAAGCTGGTGTCGTTACCCGTGTTGGTGACGGCGTGGCCTGGATCTATGGCCTTCGCAGCGCCGGCTACAACGAGGTAGTCGAGATCGAAACCGTAGATGGCGACAAAGTTACAGCTTTTGCCCTTAACCTACTAGAAGATGAAATTGGTGCCGTAATCATGGGTGATGACTCCCAGGTGGTTGCAGGTGCCCGAGTAACCCTTACCGGCGAAGTCATTAAGGTACCTGTCGGTCCCGAGATGGTTGGCCGCGTGGTTGACCCATTGGGTCGCCCACTCGATGGCAAGGGTCCAATCAAGACCAAGGAACGTGGTTTGCTAGAGCGCAAAGCTCCTGGTGTTATGGCCCGTAAGTCAGTGCACGAACCGCTAATGACTGGTTTGATCGCTATCGACACTATGGTGCCAATCGGTCGTGGTCAGCGTGAGCTTATCATTGGTGACCGCCAAACTGGTAAGACCGCTATCGCTGTTGATACTATGATTAACCAGGCTAAGCAGAAGACCGGTGTTATCAATGTATACGTTGCTATTGGTCAGAAGCTTTCTAAGATTTCCGCACTTGTTGAGCGCCTCAAGCGCGAAGGTGTAATGGACCAGACAATCGTGGTTGCTACCGGCCCTGCCGACCCAGCTCCACTGCTCTACCTTGCTCCTTACGCTGGTGCTGCAATGGGTGAATATTTCCGCGACAACGGCCAGCACGCTTTGATCGTTTTCGACGACCTTACTAAGCACGCTGTTGCTTACCGTCAGATGTCATTGCTACTTCGCCGCCCACCGGGACGCGAAGCTTACCCGGGTGACGTATTCTACTTGCACTCACGCCTTCTAGAGCGTGCCGCTAAGCTGAACGATGAGCTCGGCGCTGGTTCTTTGACTGCACTCCCAATCATTGAAACCCAGGCTGGTGACATCTCTGCTTACATTCCAACCAACGTAATCTCTATTACCGACGGTCAGATTTTCCTCGAAACTAACCTCTTCTACCAGGGTATCCGCCCGGCTATCTCTGTAGGTCTTTCAGTATCACGTGTTGGTGGTTCTGCTCAGACCAAGGCCGTAAAGAGCGTTTCTGGTGGTCTAAAGCTTTCACTCGCTCAGTTCCGCGAACTGGCTGCATTTGCGCAGTTTAGTAGCGACCTCGACGCCGAGACTAAGCACAGCATTGAGCGTGGTCAGCGTTTGACCGAACTTCTCAAGCAGAAGCAGTACAGCCCACTTAGTATTGCTGAGCAGGTTGCCAGCATTATGGCTGCTACCGAAGGCGCATTTGATACTGTTCCTACCGAGAAGATCAAGGATGCACAGGCTGACCTCATTAACATGCTTGAGGACAAGCATGGTGCTGTCATGAAGACCCTTAACAAGGGTGATAAGCCTACTGATGACATCAAGAAGACTATTCTTGAGGCTGCCGAAAAGGTAGCTAAGTCATTTGCCGTAAAGAAGTCAACAAAGGCTAAGGAGTAATCCACCTATGGCTTCTAGGCAGCAAATTAAGCAGCGTATCGGCTCGGTAAAGAGTACCAAGCAGATCACTAAGGCTATGCAGTTAGTAGCTGCAAGCAAGCTGCGTCGTGCCCAGGATGCTGTCGCTGGCCCTCGTGCTTATGCCGAAATGGCTCGTGAAATCTTGGTCCGTCTGCGTGCAAACGCTGATGGCGAAGGTGAATTCCACTTGTTTGATGAGCGCCCAGTTAAAACCCGCCTCTTGATTGTTATCACTAGTGATCGTGGTTTGGCTGGTGCCTACAACGCTAATGTGGTTCGTCGCATGATTAACGAGCTCAAAGAAGACCGCGACAGTGGTATCAAGACTTCTGTTGTGGCCATCGGTAAGCAGGCTTCGCATGCAGCTGGCCGTATCCAGGGTTTGGACGTTCGGGCTGTGTATCAGGATCTTCCTGACAAGCCTGACGCTGACACGCTTCGCCCTATCTTGACGTCTGTCGTCGGGCTATTCGCCGACGAAGTCGTTGACGCTGTTGATATCATCAATACCAAGTTTGTATCGACAGTGGTGCAAGAGGTGCAAGTTATGCGCTTGCTCCCTGCTGGTATCGACGCTAAAGATGATGATGTTGAAGTCCGTGAAGATGTAGCTAATGCAACAGTTGAGCCTTCTGCCGAAGTTTTGCTTCGCTCAGTAACGCTCCGTTTGTTGGATGCTCAGATTTATCAGGCACTTTTGGAGGCAGCAGCCAGCGAACACTCGATGCGTATGCTAGCCATGAAGAACGCCACCGACAATGCTAGTGACATCATCGACGACCTAACCCTTGAGTACAACAACGCCCGCCAGGCTGCGATTACTCAGGAATTGGCCGAAATTACCGGTGGTGCGGAGGCGATGAAGTAATGTCTAAAGTAGAAAACTTTCCGGCGGGTGCGTTTGGTGGCGAGCATGGCGAGGATACCGCATCAACGGACTCCGTATCGTTTGGCCCCCAGCACCTTGTTCCAGATGAACGCCACCAGGCTCCACCGCAAGTCTTTCCAGTTGAAGCAGGATTTGTAATCAGAGAATGTGTCAACGGATTTGAGGGATACAGCCTCCCACCTAACGCTATAGAAATTGGAGAATAATAATGGCAACAGTAACTAAAGACAAGACCAAGATCGGCACTGGGCGCGTAGTGCAGGTTGTTGGTGTGGTAGTTGACGTCGAATTCGACGGCAAACTGCCTCCTATTAACAACGCGCTAACCGTGACACTTGATGGTCAAGACTTGACCCTTGAGGTCGCACAGCATCTTAGTGAAAGTGCAGTCCGTACTATTGCTTTGGCTAGCACTGAAGGTCTAAAGCGTGGTGACGCCGTAAGTGACACTGGTGCCCCAATTAGTGTGCCAGTCGGTGACGAGACTACCGGTCGCATGTTCAACGTAACTGGTCAGCCTATCGATGGTAAGGGTGGTAAGTTTACTAAGCTTGCTCCTATCCACCGTCAGCCACCTACCCTCGAAGAACAGTCTGGTTCCGTAGAGATCCTCGAGACTGGTATTAAGGTAATCGATCTCATCGCCCCAATTGTTAAGGGTGGTAAGGTTGGCTTGTTTGGTGGTGCTGGTGTAGGTAAAACCGTGCTGATCCAGGAATTCATCAACAACATCGCCAAGTTCCACTCCGGTAACTCAGTATTTGCTGGTGTTGGTGAGCGTACTCGTGAAGGTAACGACCTTTATGAGGAAATGAAAGAAGCCGGCGTTTTGGACAAGACCTCATTGGTCTTCGGTCAGATGAACGAGCCACCTGGAGCACGTCTCCGCGTAGGTCTTACTGGCCTTACGATGGCAGAATCATTCCGTGACCAAGGTAAGGACGTGTTGCTCTTCGTTGACAACATCTTCCGCTTCACTCAGGCCGGTTCTGAGGTGTCTGCCCTGCTTGGCCGTTTGCCATCAGCAGTAGGTTACCAGCCTAACTTGCAGCAGGAAATGGGTTCCCTTCAGGAGCGTATTACCTCAACTAAGGACGGTTCTATCACCTCAATCCAGGCTGTATACGTGCCAGCTGACGACCTTACGGACCCAGCTCCAGCAACAACCTTTGCCCACTTGGACTCAACTATTTCATTGAACCGTGCCCTAACCGACATTGGTATCTATCCTGCAGTTGACCCACTTGACTCAAGCTCAACCGTACTTGACCCAGAAATCGTTGGCGAAGAACACTACAATGTAGCCCGCGAAGTACAGCGTATTTTGCAGCGCTACAAGGATCTTCAGGACATCATCGCTATCCTTGGTATGGAAGAATTGTCTGACGAAGACAAGAAGACCGTTGCCCGCGCTCGTCGCATCCAGCGTTTCCTTTCACAGCCATTCTTCGTAGCCGAGAAGTTCACCGGTAACCCAGGTCAGTACGTGTCACTCAAGGACACCGTGAAGAGCTTCAGAGAAATTCTTGATGGCAAGCACGATGATAAGCCAGAAAGCGCCTTCTACATGAAGGGCGACATTAGTCAGGTTAAATAATGAGCGAACGGGCACTTATAGCAGTTGAGACAGATGTTACTTTGTCAGCCGACATCGATGATGTACTGGCAGACCTAGACACTGTTTTGGAAGAAAAAGTGCCCCAAATCCTCGAAACAGAACTTGATGGTGATGAATTCAGCTACGGTGCTGGCACCCGGGTGATGCCCGGTATCCGCCTGTATCAGCTAGCTGGTGATTCAATCCAATATGAAGAGCTAGGAGAAGCAGCATGAAATTTGAACTCGTATCACTTGATGGCGTAAAGTTTAGCGCAGATGCGTACTCTGTAGTGTTGCCTACGGCTGCCGGTACTATTACCCTGTTGCCTAAGCATGAACCACTACTGAGCGTTGTGGTTCCAGGTGTCATTACAATCCGTCGCCAAAAGAGTGACGCCGATTACCACCTGGAACACTACGCGACCTTCGGCGGTGTGCTTGAGGTAACAAGCGATGGTGCCCGTGTTTTAGTAGACGAAGCTACCCATGGTCAGGAGATCAACGAAGCTGAGGCTGAAAAGGCTCACCAAAGGGCACTTGAGCTCCGCAAGGCAGCCAAAGACCAGGTTGAGCTAGATAAGGCTCAAAACTTAGTAGATCGCCACGCTGTACGTTTGGAAGTCGCTCGCATTCGTCGTCGACACCAACGCCACTAGGGTGATCACACGACTCAAAAAGGCCTGCTCAAATCAAAGGAGCAGGTCTTTTCTTATGGGGTCAGAAGTAGTTCTGATAGATGCCAGGCGGCTTTTATATAGTGGTGATTGCAAAAGAAAGGCTTTGCGAGTACAATACGGTGGTCTTAGGGCGACTAGTCCTACTAGCTAGAGCTGCATGATCGTTTGCGCCGAAGGGCTCAACTATTCAAGCCGCCTTATCACCTATGCAATCGATCCGACACTTGTGTCGAATTATAAGGATACACCGCATTAATAGGATGTAATTTTATTTATGTCTCAAAAAGATAACCATCATTTCGACGAACAGCACCTTTTACATGAGCTAAAGCACTATTTGCCTACTCAGGGTCCGCTTAAAGATTTTGTGCACCACAACACCTTGCATGCATTCCAGGACATGAAGTTTTACGACGCAATCTACAAAGCATCTGCGATTTTTGGATACCAAACTACATTTTCACTCACTGAATACCGGGAGCTTTACGCGATTAACCGAATAACCCCCAAAGTCTTGAACAAGACAATAAGGGAAAGAAAAGGTAGTAAGGATTTTGACGAGTGGCAGTCACGAGCTCTCTACAAGGAATATGATTGGACGCTTGAGCCACGTGTCGGTAAGCTGAGGAATGAATGGAAGCGACTGTATCCTATCGACATGGATAACGCCGTACAGCCACTCCTATTTCGTATTCTTTGTAGCTATATTGACCAAGGCATTGCCATTTTACCCTTCCCCTTCGAGGATAAAGGCCTCCTAAATGCACTACGTAACCTTGAAGACCGCAGCTTAGTAAGTTTTTTCAAAACCGAAAGAGCGCGCGGTCTTTTTTATGATAAATCGTGCACTATAACGAAACTCCTAGAAATATTGGTTGGCAAGGGCAACGAAGCATACTTTGAACAATACGTTTACGACCAACAATTTGCACATCGCGGTTGGTCAGGTATAGTGTCGACCCTCGAGGATAAGCCAGAGTCGCTACTCTATCAAAAGAAAATCTCTCTAGAGGATATGATTATTCTTGAGCTCTTGCTCGAGATTGACACACTTGTCGCGACCCTCGGAGAGACGTGGGCACCGCTGGGAAACAGTATTGAACAGCCGCCATTAGATATGTTCGCCGATGAACCATCCACAGAGCTACAAGAGGTCATCAAAATATGGCAGGACGCATTTGAATGGAGTTATTACGATACGGTTCTCTCCGGGCTGATGCTTACCTTGCCTGCTGATTCTGCTGCAAAGAAGGCAACAACGAAGAGCTTCCAATCTATCTTTTGCATTGATGAACGGGAGTATTCTCTACGGACATATGTAGAAAGCCTAGATGACCACTGCGAAACATTCGGTGCTCCTGGATTCTTTGGCGTAGAGTTCTATTTTCATCCTGCAAACGCAAAATTTTATGACAAGCTTTGCCCTGCTCCGGTCACGCCTAAGTATCTTATTAAAGAGATTCCTAAACATGATCCGCATGCTCACGAAAAAGAAATCATGTACTCCAAGCATTCTCATAAGTTGGTGCGTGGTCTCTTCTTGTCTTATATGCTGGGCATCCCGGCGCTAGGTAAACTTATTGCCAACCTCGTAAACCCCACTATGAGTCCGGCGGTCGCCAATGCCTTTTCGCACATGGATCCGAATGCAGATTTAACTATCGCATATACTGGAGAACATGATCAGGAAAAGGGCTTGCAGGTAGGGTTTACGGCGGAAGAGATGGCAGACCGTATTGAGAAGATGCTTCGGTGCATTGGCATGACTAAACATTTCGCATCACTAGTATATGTTGTCGGCCACGGATCAAGTAGTGCCAATAATCCCCACCATGGTGCGCATGACTGTGGCGCCTGCAGCGGAAGACCAGGATTGGTAAACGCTCGGGTTTTTGCCTACATGGCAAATTACCAGCCAGTACGAGCACTGCTCAAGCAACGCGGACTAGCTATACCTGATGCTACGCAATTTGTTGGGGCTATGCACGATACGGCGTCTGACGAGATTAAGTTTTACGACGAAAGCGCTCTTACTGAAAAGAACAGCCGTTTACACAGTAAAAACAAACAGCTATTCGAAAACGCGCTCGACTTGGATGCGAAAGAACGATCCCGTAGGTTTATGTCCATTGACACAACGCAGCGTATAGAAAAAATACGCAGCGATATAAAGAAGCGTTCAGTTTCGTATTATGAACCACGACCCGAACTGGGGCATGGCACTAACGCTTTGTGTGTAGTGGGGAGAAGAGACCTTACGAAACATTTATTCCTTGACCGAAGAGCATTCTTGAATTCGTATGATTATACAACCGACCCAGAGGGCGCATTGCTGCTTAACGTACTTACGCCGCTGGGAGTTGTTTGCGGGGGTATTAACCTAGAATATTTCTTTTCGCGGATGGACAACTACAAGCTGGGTGCTGGTACAAAGCTACCTCACAATGTTATGGGACTCGTGGGGGTTGCAAACAGCAGCGACGGCGACCTTCGTTCCGGACTGCCACTGCAAATGATTGAAGTGCACGACCCTGTACGATTACTGATGATCGTTGAGCATTACCCTGAGGTGGTCAAGAAAGTAATACAGGCGAATCCCGATCTGTATCAGTGGTTTGACAACGAGTGGATCCATTTGACTGTCCTTCACCCCAAAAAGAAGAAATTATACGTCTTCAAAGAAGGGGAGTTCGTGCCGTACACGCCACTTACTAAAGAGTTGCCTACCGTCCATGACTTATCCCGTATGTTTGAGGGAACCCCCAAGATGAAAACAAATCATATTTTGGATGCCACGCAAGAAAACTTGCCCGTGCACATAATTAAGTAAAGTCTATATGTTAACGCAACTTCTCACCACATTAGTACTCATCCCCATCCTTGGCCTTATTGGCTGTGTCCTTACGCCCAAGAAATGGGAACGGACCATCTTCTCTATAGCCATAACTACCGTGCTCTTGGAACTTCTGACGTTTTTCGTTTTTGGCTACCAGTGGTTTAATACCGGTGCTTCTCCGGTACACACGAGTATCGGTTCCCTATACACAAGCCCCCACTACACTTTTTCGCTTGATTTCTATTTTGATAAGATTTCGGCGGTATTCTGGGGGATGGCCACTGTTATGACCGCCCTCGTCTTTGCCTTTAGTAGATATTACATGCATCGGGAGCAGGGTTTTAAGAGGTTCTACTACACAGTTCTTTTGTTCTTTACCGGCTTGTCGCTCATAACTCTTTCCGGTAATTTTGAGGTGTTATTGTTGGGCTGGGAGTTTATAGGAATAAGCTCTGTGCTGCTCATTGCCTTTTATAGGGATAGATATTTGCCAGCAAGAAATGCATTGAAAGTTTTTTCGGTGTACCGTATTGCGGATGCTTTTCTGCTTGTTGCCATTTGGTATGCGCACCATATTTTTGAAGGGAGTGTAAATTTTTCTGAACTTTCGAGCCTCGTCGCAGGACACGGGAGCCAGCTGGCTTTGCTTGGTCTGTTCCTGCTTGTAACTGCTTTGATCAAGTCTGCGCAGTTTCCCTTCTCGTATTGGTTGCCACGAGCTATGGAAGGCCCTACTACATCCAGCGCAATCTTTTATGGTGCGTTGTCAGTGCATATGGGCTTGTTCCTATTACTCAGGACATATCCACTCTGGCAAGGCAGTATGTGGCTCCGAATTACTATTGCCACTTTTGGCCTCGTCACGGCAATAGTCGCATCATCTATTACTCGTGTTCAGTCATCTATTAAGGTGCAGATTGCGTACGCATCCATTACTCAGATCGGCATAATGTTCATCGAGGTCGCTGCCGGACTCCAAGGATTAGCGCTTCTTCACTTTGTGAGCAATGCTTCGCTAAGGACGTATCAGCTGCTCATTTCTCCATCCGTTGTAGGCTATCTTGTACATGACCAGTTCTTTTCTTTTACGCCACCGCCCCAACGAATCAAAAACAACTTCCTGGGTAAACTCCGTGCTACAGCGTATGTCTTGGGCATTAAGGAATGGAACATGAATACAGCAGCTAGCCATTACTTCTGGAAACCACTTAAGTCTATTGGGCGGGTATTCACTTTTCTTGACCGGCCTTCCACGCAAATTGTTTCTCTAATGCTCTTTTTGGCTGTTGCAGGGACTGCCGCGTTTGTGCCGTTGTCTACTGGTAACAAATTGGCTGTTTCTTCGGCTGCCGCAGTTGCAGGCATCGTCTTTTATCTGCGGGCATATACGACCAAAAATTCTGCAAGGAAGTGCTGGAACCTTATAATGCTAGGACACTTGTTCGGAGCACTTTTCTTGGGCTTAGCTTCTTCTGGAGACTGGAAATACCTTTGGATGTACGGCATAGGGGTGGTAGCGGCATTTGTACTTGGGCACATGTGCCTTTGGTATCTGGAGGCAAAAGGCGAACCAGCTGCGCTGGGAAGCTACAACGGCACGATATATGCATTTAAGGCATTGGGTCACGTTTTCTTTATCATATGTCTTCTTTTTATGGCATTCCCTATTAGTCCCTCCTTTTTGGCTCAAGACATTCTTTTGAGTCTGATCCCGCACGACCATGCACTCCAGATAGCGCTCTTCTGTTTCTCATACCTGCTTGCTGGGGTTGGCATTATGCGTCTATATGCAAAAGTCTTCTTTGGGCCACATAAGACAAGTTATCACGAGATTGCTTACAGGTCTTCTTAGTGTCCCGCCGGTCTTCATAATAAGCGAAGCATAAGCTCCCTTGTTTACAAATGCTTTCGTTTGGGTTACGCTTTGGTTAGTAACACTTACGGAGGGTATATGTCTCTAACACGAAAAAAGATCGCCATGTTGATGGCGGAGTTTTTGGGTACTGGTGTCCTGACACTTGCAGTACTAGCAGTAAGTAAGTCGACAATCGGCATTCCTTACTTTGTATCAATCGCAGCCGGTCTTGCAGTAGCAATGGGCACATTGGCACTTGGTGGCGTTTCTGGCGCTCACTTCAACCCAATTGTAACCTTGGGTCTATGGTCAGTCCGTCGCATTAAGGCTGTTCCAGCAATTGTATATATCGCTGCTCAGCTCTTGGGTGCTATGGCTGCTTACTACCTGTTCACCTACTTCATCAACCAGACTTGGCATAACGTTGGCCAGTTCGAAGGTCGCGTACTTGTAGCTGAAGCTGCTGGTGGTTTCATCTTCGCACTTGGTTGGGCTGCTGCCTCTTACCAGAAGCTTAGCGTTGGCAAGGCTGCCGGTGTAGTTGGTCTTTCACTAATGCTCGCAGTACTTATCTCATCAGCAGGGGCTGGTGGTATTGTTAACCCAGCTGTTGCCCTTGGCGTAAAGTCATGGGTATGGGGTACATACGTACTTGGTCCAGTACTTGGTGCTGTTATCGGTTTCAACCTATACAGTCTACTCTTTGCTCCGACTTCAGAGCTTATCGCTGACGAACAAGCAGCCGAAAAAGCTGTAAAGTCTAGCAAGAAGAAGTAAGCACGTACTTACTAACTAAACAAAAATCACCGCTTCTAACGAGGCGGTGATTTTTATATCGATTAGTTTGGTTGCCGCTAATAAGTGGTCTCGACCCAGGCGGTACCGTTCCAGCGTTTAACTGGCTTAACTACCCAGGCTGACCCATTCCAAACCTTTATGGGTTTGGCAGTCCACCCACTGCCGGTGTAGGCTTTAATTTGACCAGTACTTGTAGCACCTGCCAAGACGATGCTAAAACCTGTGCTTTGATTACGTGTAATACTAAACGCCATACTAACTCGCTAGATTATCAGTAGATCTACCGCCATTAGTGCCGTCGGTGGCGGCGACATACATAGCTTCAGTGTTGTCATACCAGTTGAAGCTGAACGCTCCGTCACCACTACGTGTTGTTACCTTAACCAGTTCGCCCGGGGAGCTGGTGTTACTTTCTGAACGGTGTAGTCCTAAGGTGACTGTTCCTGTAAAGCCACCAGATATACTATCGGCAATAGAGTAACTTATGGTGTGATAGGTCATGCAGATGCCAAGGCTTATCCAAGCGGATACAGCTGTGGAGCCGTTGATATGCACGCGCCAGCGCCTTGCGGTTTCGAAGTCCATGCGATCAGGATCTGTGTCGCCAGGAAAGCGTTTGAACAGCGACCGCATCTGAGAATACATAATGAAGGTACCTATCTCGGGGTCGGTTTGCGAGCTATCAATGTAAGCTGGCTCCCACATGATTCCACCTTCTGCGGCCAAACGTTCGATCAGGACGGTGTATCCTGATGGCGCAATTGTACCGCTGGGCGCAACAATTAGTTGAGTGCCAAGCGCAGTTATAAAATAATCACTTTCGGGTATGCTAGGAGCGATTGCCGCTATGGTTAGATTAGAAGCAGCAGCTGCTGTGCCGTTCTGCTGCAGACCCCACTCTACGGTATGATTGTGGGCACCCACCCCTGCACTTGCCTTACTAGAGGTGTAGTTCACGATCCAGAAGCCGCACAAATTCCATCCGAAGTCGGCAGTATCTGAACGATAAATGTCAAAATTAAGCTTGTTGCGGCCCCTAGTCAGTGTAAACGCACTATCATTACGAACCATTGCGGCATCAGATCCACACAAGACAGACGCGGTATCGGTATATGAAACAAATGCTCCTGTACCAATACGCATATTGAGCGTACTAATTGCAGCGATCTGTTGCCAGTATGGATAGAAGGCAATTTTGTTGGTCGTAATAGTACCAGGTTCTTGAATCCACAATTCTCTAGTACCTCGTTGGTAGTCAGTGGAGGTTGTGCCGCCCATTGGAGAGGCGAGATCCATCGGCAGCATAACTGAGTTCATGATGGAGGTTGAGGTGCTCGGCGCAAACTCATAGGTCACCACTAGATACGCTTGGAAATGGTTGACTCGCGCTACGGTAGCAGTTGGCTGGAAGGTTTGTGTTGCAGCAGTGGACGGATATGTCGACGTGAGATTGTAGACGTATCTAAAAAATCTGTCTGATGCCAGCGATCCCTCGTAACTACCAGTTGTAACACTCGCTGATCCTACCCTAATTGTCATGGTGTGTGCAGTTGTGGCGGCATTGCGAGCTTCGTTACCTTGCATTACCAAGAATATATTCCGGTAGGCTTTGCTAGCCTCGGGTAAATACGTATCAAGCGCTGGGATGGTATCATACGTAGTTGCCGTAGTAGCAATGGCGCCAGTCGGTGCGTTGAGCGGCAGCATCACGGTTTTTATATGGGTAGTGCTAGTGTCGTCATATTCATATGTGATATCCAGTGTCACGCAGACATTAACCATGCCGAGTGTGGTGCCTGTCGACTGATTGATCTGGAGCTGGAAGTCGCAAGTCATACTTGTCCCGGTCCAGTTGGTTGCAAAATGACTAGTGAAGTCCGCCGATAACCAGAATGAAGCATTTTCACCGGAGTTTGTAAGCGTATTGGCGTTTGCGATGGACGTATAGGTTGCTGCACCAAGTCGTAAATTTAGTGTCTTGGTAGTTAATGATCCACCAGTTGCCGTCACAATATCGTCCATAGTCACATGTGCCGTGACGCTTTTAAAGGTCTTGCTGTTCTCTGGCAAGTAGATAGTTGTTTGGGTTAGCGTAGTCAGGCTGTTATTGGTGAGTGACGCCAATGCTGGGAATGCGTATTTGACTGTTTTTAATCGTGTTGCCATGGTGCCTCTCCTAGTTGGTGTCTACCCAGATGTCGCCTACTGATGGGCTGCTGGGTGCTGAAGTGCCGACAGTCATTTTGCTGTAGCCTGCTGCCTGTGCGACTTCCAGGTTAGTTCGTGCTGTCGCGGCATCCGTGCCACCGGTGCCGCCGTTGCTGAGGGCAATTTGCCCGGTTATGTCGAATGATAAGTCTACCTTTTCGTTTGCGGAATCGTCAGTAGTAGTGATGTTAACGTTGCTGCCAGGTATAAAGTTGAGTTTGCGTCTGGTCCCGATCACTGTTCCACTTTTGGCTAGTGCGATTCTGGCGTTGGCATCTAGGCTGCCAGTCAGCGCATCCGGCCCACCGCTACTATGCGTTACGCTGTGGGTCGCCCCGGCTGCAACTTGCACCCAGCTGCTGCCAGAGGACTGATAAAGCGTGCCACCGTTGTTATCGGTGGCTAAGTAGTAAAGTCCGCTATTGGTGCTGCTGGCTGTGGGTCTGGAAGCGAATGTGCCCCGCAGCAACATTCCTGTTGCGACTGAGCTGAGGTCGGTCTGGGTTGCTCCAACTGCTCCCGATTGTAGCTGCGATGAACCAACGACACCGCTGTTGAGCGTGCCGTCTGAAGCATGCGAAACTTGGAGGTACGTATTAAGAATCGTACCCCAGTTGCCTGCATCGCCGCCAACTATCGGAAGCCGAGCCATTACCCAAACGCCTCGCTATCAAAGGACTTAGCCTTGGCGGCTTTGTTGGCCGTCTCGGGATGTCCGTACTCTTTTTCACCAAAAACTCCACGGTCGCTCGTGGCTAAATCAGGCGTGTTAACGCTCTGTAGAAATCTAAAGAAACCTATCATACCCAGAAAGCTGCCACCAACAAGGGCAAGAAACTGTTTACGGGTCATCGGTCGATTTGCAAGCTCATGAATAAGCTGCTTCAAGTCGCTCATTGGTATACCCCGGTTATGTTAACTATAATAATCGTATCATTCGTCATGGTCAAATAGCTCGCTTAGTTAGTTACCGCCGTATAGGTTATTGTTGCGGCATAACTGCCTGACGACTGGCTGGTATTGGCACATACGCCAAACCAAACAGTAGTATTAGCCGCTGGATTTGCGGCGCTCCCGGAATATGCAATCTGGACGGCTGCTTGGTTGCTGGCTGGTACGCCGGCAAAGGTTGTGGCTGGCGTACTGCCATTGGTCTGTGCCGAAGTGGGTCCTGCACCAAAGCCACTGAGTCCATCGACGCGATAGCCCCACCTGTTCACGGCTAAACTTGTCGGCGATGCGGCGGTGCCACTGGAGGCTGGTATGGAGTTGCCACCACTTGTCATAGCAGTATTCGTGCCACTGGTAGTCATGGTTAGGCTATATCCGGTATTGCTGTCAGTTAGGACTGACACAGAGTCACTTTGCACCGTGCACTTTCCGGTTGCCGTAGGGGTCACGTTCGCCGCCACGCTGCCGCCACTACTGAGCGTAATAGTGCACGATCCAAAATCGCAGTTGCCGTAGTTGCCACTTCCATAAGTGGTGGAGTCACTAGTGTCGGCGTGCGCTATACTACTCACACCCAAACACAGGGAT
>Ga0075366_10000725_pt1 | contig 15669 bp, 14 predicted proteins | sample EndMethybrTD3031_FD_72351 | JGI IMG/M metagenome (GOLD analysis project Ga0075366, IMG submission 72351) | Populus endosphere microbial communities from Tennessee, USA - Endosphere MetaG P. TD hybrid TD303-1 | ecosystem: Host-associated > Plants > Roots > Endosphere | place: USA: Tennessee...
GCGTTGCATCGTCGTGCGTGCCGGCGATTTCTTCGGGCCGCGTGCCGGCAACAACTGGTTCTCGCAAGGCTTGATCAAGCCGGGCAAGGCCGTGCGTTCGATCAGCCAGCCCGGGCTGGCCGGCGTCGGCCACCAGTGGAGCTATCTGCCCGACGTGGCGCAGACGATGCTGCGCTTGATCGAGCGGCACGACACGCTCGAGCCCTTTGCCGACTTCCACATGCGCGGCCACTTCGATGCCGATGGCAGCCAGATGGCCGCGGCGATCTGCCGCGTGGTTCGCGCCGACAGCAGCCGCACGCCGACGCTGCGGCGTTTCCCGTGGGCGCTGTTGATGCTCGCCGCGCCCTTCGTCACCGTCATCCGCGAGATGCGCGAGATGCGCTACCTCTGGCGCGAGCCGATCCGGATGGACAACGCCAAGCTCGTCGCGACACTCGGCGCCGAGCCGCACACGCCGCTCGACGACGCCGTGCGCGATTCGCTGCTCGGGCTCGGCTGCCTCAGCGGCTCGCTGACGGCCGCACCGGCCGCGTATCGACCGGCAGGCACAGCAACGCCGTCAGCAGCGCCAGACCCACGTGGCATGCGTACAGCGGCGTGAAGTCGGCGCGCTGCACCGTGTGCTGCCCGAGCAGCAGCACGGTGATCGCAACGCCCAGCACCGCGCCGATCTGCCGCGTCGCCTGGTTCACCGCACTGCCCACTGCGTACTGGTTCGCGGGCAGTTTGTTGACAGCGGCTGCCGACAACGACGGCAGCACCATGCCCACGCCCAAGCCGCTCATCAGCACGCCCGGCAGCCAATGCTGCAGATAGTTCGGCGTGGCGCCAGGCACGAGCAGGAACCACGCGCCGCTTGCGGCGTAAAGCAACGCGCCGCCGACGAGGAACGGCCGATGCCCGGTGCGGCCGGCAACCCGCCCCACGAGCACCGCGGTCACCACCACCAGCAGCGGCCCCGGCGTGATCGCGAGGCCGGCGCGCGGCAGGCTGTAGTGCCAGATCTCGGTCATGTAGAAGAAGAACGCGAAGAACATCATCGCGAACGCGATCCCGAACGACAGGGTCGCGAGGTTCACGAAGCGATAGGTGCGATGCCGGAACAACCCGAGGTCGATCAGTGGCGCCTTCGCCACGCGAGCCCATGCAACGAAGCCGATCAGCGCAATCGCGCCGGTCGCCGCCGCGGCAAGCAACTCGCTGCGCTGCCAATGCTCGGCGTTCGATTGCACGATCGACAGCGCGACCGCACCGACGCCGACGATCATCAGCACCATGCCGACGCCGTCGACCGGCCGGCGTGACTCCGGACGCTTCGCTTCCTGCAACAGCGAGGCGCCGCGCCAGATCGACAGCGCACCGAGCGGCAGGTTGATGTAGAACGCCCATGGCCATCCGACCGAGTCGACGACGAACGAACCGAGGCTCGGCCCGATCGCCGCGGCAAGACCGCCGACCGCGCCCCACAGGCTCACCGCCAGCGCGCGCTTGCTCTGCGCAAACGCCGCAAGCACGATCGACAACGAGGCCGGTGTCAGCAGCGCAGCGCCGATCGCCTGCGCGATGCGCGCGCCGATCAGCCAGCCGACGCTGCCTGCCAGACCGCAGGCGGCCGAGGCGGCGAGGAAGATCGTCACGCCGACGATGAACACCTTCTTGCGGCCGTGCGTGTCTGCCAGGCCGCCAGCGGGGATCAGCATCGCCGCGTAGACGACCGTGTAAGCGTTGAGCACCCACGACATGTCGGCCGCGCTTGCGGTCGGAAAACCGGCGCGCAGCGCGCCGAACGCGGCATACAGCATCGTCGTGTCGAGCGAGACGAGGAACACGGCGACGCTCGCGATCCAGAACGTCGGCCATGGCGATGCTTCGTTCGCCGCGGGCGTTGCCACTGCGGCGTCGAGCGTGGCGGGAACGGCTTGGACCGCCACGAAAGCGGGCTGCCGCGTGAGCGGCGCGCTCATTCGCCGCGGCCTGCGACCGGCTGCAGGTACACCGCGGCTTCGGCCGACAGCCCTTGCTTGACGGCGCGCGTCTGGTCGTCGGCGAGCACTTCTTCGGCGCCGGCTTCGAGCGCGTCGAAGGTGCGGGCGACGATCACCTCGGGCGAGCTCTTCGGCACGTCCATGCCGCGCGTCAGGTCGGTGTCGACGAAGCCCACATGCAGGCCGACGACCTGCGTCTTCTGCTCGCGCAGTTCATGGCGAAGACCGTTCGTGACGGCCCAGGCCGCCGACTTGCTGGCGGCGTAGACGCCGAGCATCGGCGAATTGATCCAGCTCGCGATCGACAGCACATTCAGGATCGCGCCGCCGCCGTTGGCAGCCAGCACCGGTGCGAACGCCTGGCTCGTGCGCACGATGCCGTAGACGTTGGTGTCGAAGTGGCGCTTCGCCGATTCGACCGCATCTTCGGCGAGAAAGCCGCCGGTCGCCGCGATGCCGGCGTTGTTGACCAGCAGCGTCACGTCGGCGCAGGCACGCGCGGCCGCGGCGACATCTTCCGGGTTCGTGACGTCGAGCTTGATCGGCACGACGCCGGCCAGCGTGACGCTCGCCGGGTCGCGCGCCGCGGCGTACACCTTGCGCGCGCCGCGGGCGAGTGCTTCGCGGGCAAATGCGAGACCGAGGCCGCGGTTGGCTCCGGTGATCAGGACGACGGCGTTGTCGAGTTTCATGGCGGGCTTTCGTGGAGGAGGGACGATCGACGAATATGACGGCCGTCATATTCGGGGGTTGGAGAACGCCGCCCGAAGGCGGCACGGTGGTGGAGCGGGATGGTCAGGTTCTGTCGTTCTTCCGGTCGGGGTTCTGGTCGCCGCTTCGGTCGTATTGGGCGAGCAGCGACTCGCGCACCGACTTCAGCATCGCCTTGCCCTTGCGCTCGTCGTCCAGGCCACGCGCGAGCTGCAACGCGCCGACCATCGTGCTGGCGATCGACGCGGCCTGCGCTGCGTCCGCACCAGCCGGCAGCGCCTTGCGCACCCGCTCGATCAGACGGCGCACGCGCTCGGCCGACGCTGCGCGAACCTCGGGTGTCTGGCGCGGCATCTCCGACACGAGCGCAGAGACGACACAACCAGTCTCCACACCGCTCAGGTGCTCGGGGCGCAGGTAGCTCTCGATCACGACGCGCAGCGCGCTCACGCCGTCGGCGGAGCGGGCCGCCGTGCGCTGCTCGAACCATGCCGCGTTGTCACGCCCGGCTTTGGCCACGGCCTCGGCCAACAAGGCGTCGCGCGATTCGAAGTGGGCGTAGAAGCCGCCGTGCGTCAGCCCGGCTTCTTTCATGATGTCGGCCACGCCGGTGCCTGCATAACCGCTGCGGCGCAGCGCGCGTGCCGCAGCGTCGACGATGCGCTGATGGCTGGCTTCCTTGCGGCTGAGAGGGCGATCCATGGTGGCGGGCGGCTGAAATATGACGGTCATCATATTCTAGTCAAAAGCACCTGTCGATGTGCAGGTCTTTGGTGCGAGCCTGGACGCGGCCTAGTCGACCGGCCAGGGCATCGCCTTCGGCAGCGTCATCGCTTCCGGCTCGGCGGACGGCGCGCCGGGCTCGCGCCGGTCCACGCCGCGCCACCACGGCGACACGCCCTCAACCTGCGCCGGCTCGACCGGCTCGCCCAGGCGCGGCATCACGAGCTGCGCGCCGTGCTGAGGCGCCAGCGACAGCAGCGTCTCGACTGGCTCGTCCCAGGCGTGCATCGCAAGGCTGAACGTGCCCCAGTGCACCGGCAGGAATGCGCCGCCCCCGAGCAGGTCGAGCGCCTTCAGCGCGTTGGCCGGGCCGAGATGGATGTCGCCCCACGAGGGATGGAACGCGCCCACTTCGAGCATCACCAGATCGAAGGCGCCGAAGCGTTCGCGGATGCTCGCGTACTCGGTCGTCAACCCGGTGTCGCCGCTGAAGAAGACGGAGTGGTTCGCGCTCTGGATCACGAGGGACGACCACAGCGTCGCATTGCGGTCCTTCAATCCGCGGCCCGAGAAGTGCTGCGAAGGTGCGGCCGTCACGGTGAGCTCGCCGCTCGGCAGCCGATGCGACTCCCACCAATCGAGTTCGGTGATGCGTTCGGGCACGATGCCCCACGCTTGCAGGTGTGCGCCTACGCCGAGCGAGGTCACGAACGGAACATCGCTCTTCGCGAGTTCGCGGATCGTCGGGTAGTCGAGGTGGTCGTAGTGATCGTGCGAGACGAGCACGAGGTCGATCGGCGGCAGATCACGCAGGGCGATCGGCACGGGCTGAAAGCGCTTCGGGCCCGCCAGGCGCGATGGCGACGCACGCGGGCCCCAGACCGGATCGGTCAGCACGCGGTAGCCGTCGATCTCGATCAGCACCGTCGAGTGGCCCAGCCAGGTCGCGCGCAGGCCGCTCGCGGCCTTGCGGCCCCACGCCTCGCGCGGATCTAACGATGGCAGCGGCGCGCTCGGCGTGCGCCGCTCGCCGCCGCACAGGAAGTCGCTGAGCGTCGGGCGCGGCCCTTCGCGATCGCGCAGGCCGGGCGGTATCGGATGCACGTTGCCGAACGAGCCGCCGCGCCACAGCTTGGACGCCATCATGCGTTCGAGCCGAAGCCCTTCGGCTTTCTTCCCCAGCGACTTCATCGTGACGCCCCGGTAACACTACGAGCGAGCAAGTATGCATGGGCCGCTGCTGCTCAGCCCGCGCGCTACCATCGTCGCCACGACACAGCGTCGGGCCATGGTGACCCGGCGCGGGAGAGCACGAAGGAGAAGCACCATGCGGATGGACGGCCAGGAAGAGAGCGAGAACGTCGAAGACGTACGCGGGTCGAGCGGCGGCGGAGGCGGCGGTTTCGGCTTCGGCGGCGGGCGCGGCATCGGCCTCGGCACGATCGCGATTGCGCTGATCGCCGGCTGGATCTTCGGCATCAATCCGCTCACACTGCTGGGCGCGCTCAGCGGCGAGGGTGGCAGCCCGGTCGTGCAGCAGGTGCCTCAAGGGCACGCACCGGCGCCGCCGGCCAACGACCCGCAGGCCAAGTTCGTCTCGCAGGTGCTGCGCAGCACCGAAGTCGTCTGGGCCGACGTGTTCCGCCAGGCCGGCAAGACCTACCAGCCGCCGAAGCTGCGCCTGTTCAGCGGCAGCTTCCCGACCGCCTGCGGCATGGGGCAGGCAGCGATGGGGCCGTTCTATTGCCCCGGTGACCGCATCGTCTATCTTGACATGGGCTTCTTCAAGGTGATGAGCCAGCGCCTGGGTGCGCCGGGGCAGTTTGCGCAGGCCTACGTGATCGGGCACGAGGTTGGCCACCACGTGCAGAACCTGCTGGGCATCAGCGACAAGGTCGACGCGATGCGCCAGCGCGGCAGCGAAGCCCAGGCGAACGCGATGAGCGTGCGGCTGGAACTGCAGGCCGACTGCTTCGCGGGTGTCTGGGCCAAGCGCTCGGACGACGCGAAGGGCTGGCTGGAGGCGGGCGACGTCGAGTCGGCGCTGAACGCCGCATCGCAGATCGGTGACGACACGCTGCAGCGCAAGTCGCAGGGTCAGGTGGTGCCCGAGAGCTTCACGCACGGCACGAGCGCGCAACGCGTGGCCTGGTTCAAGCGAGGGATGCAGGGCGGCGACATCAACCAGTGCAACACGTTCGAGGCGCGCAGTCTCTGACCGCGAATCTGGAGGACGCCGGCGCGCATCGCCCTAGAAGTGGTAGGCCACGCCGAGCGAGTAGACGATCGGCCGGAACTCGATCGAGGTCTGCAGCACCGTGGCCCCGGAGGCCACCACCTTGCTCTTGACCTTCAACGCGGCCACGCTGGCGAACAGACTCCACTCCTTGTTCAGCGCGTAGTCGATACCGCCCTGCACGGCCCAGCCGGTCGAGTCGCTCATCTTCACGTCGTCGGCCAGGGTCGACTTGATCCGGACGAACTTCGTGTAGTTGACGCCGGCGCCCAGGTACGGGCGCCAGGTGTCGCCAGAGCTGCCGAAGTGGTAGTTCACGAAGAAGGTCGGCGCGACGATGCGCGCGTCGAGCACGTCGTTGCCCAGGAACGCGACCGTGCCAGTGGCCTTGGCCTCGATCTTCGGCGGCACGCCAAGCACGAACTCGGCGCCGATGTTCGGGGTCAGCATCCGCTCGTAGACGAAGATCACCGTGGTGGCATTGCCGGTCTTCGCATCGGCGCCCGGCGGCACGCCGATGCCCGAGATGCCGTTGGTGCGCGAGTGCGTGGTGTATTCGGTCAGCCCGAACTTGACGACGTTGTCCTGCGCGGCAACGGCATGGGCCATGAGCATCGCGCCCAGCCCCACCGCGAGCGACCCGAGATTGCACTTCATTCGATGTCTCCTGACGGCAGCGGGCTCAGATCCAGCCGAAGGACTTGAGCTGCTGCATGAAGGTGTTGCTGAAGTACTTGTGTCCGCCGGTCGTCGGATGCACGCCGTCGGCAAACAGCGTCGTCGTGGCATCGGCGCCCGCGCGCATGCCGTTGTAGGGCGCGCCCGGCGTGCTGTTGCAGAACAGCGCGGAACCGTCGGCGATGCGCCCGCCGGTGATGGCGCTGATCTTCGCCGGGTCGCAGGCTGGGACCGTGACATCGACGAAGCCGAACTTGGCGGGTGCCGCGACGGCGGCGTTGTAGATGTCGAACGCCTCGATGATCTGCACTGGCTGGCCGGTCAGGCCATCGCGCAGCCACAGGTTGAAGATGCGCGACAGGTCGCTGAACACGACCCGCGCCGCCGCCGGCGCCGACTGCCCCGCGGGCGTGCTGGCGAGATCGAGCAGCGTCACCACGGCAACGTAGGTGCCGCCGTTGGCGATGATCTTCGTGCGCACGTAGCCGGCCAGCTCGATCGCGGCCTGCTTCATCGCGCCCTGCGCGTCGCTCTGCGCAGCGAAGATCAGCAGGTTAGCCTGGTCGGCGGTGATCTCGCCCGCGGCAGCCTGCGCCTGAACCTGCGCCGCGGTGGCGGCAAAGGTCTCGAACTGATCGAGCAGGTCGTTCACCCCGCCGACGAGAAGGACCAGGTCGCTGGACTTGAAGCTTCCGAAGCGCGCCAGGTGGTTGTCGATCTGCGTGACGATCGGCACCGTGAGTGCACCGCCGGCGTGGCCGCGCCCGTTCGGGTCGGTAACGCGCGCGCCGCCTTGCGCGTAGGCGGTACACGAATTCGGCGCCCCCAGGCCCGCAGCAGGGCACTTGACCGAGCTGCCCGCGAAGCCGACCTCGGCCGGCGTGACGAGTACGCCCAGGGAGGTCGCGATGTTCTCGACCCAGACCGCTCCTGTGGCGCTGTTGGTCGTGAACTTGCCGCCGAAATACGGCGCCGTGCCGTTGCCCGCCAACGAAGTCGCCGGCGCGTAGCTGCCGACGTCGCTCTCGCTGGAGCCGAACGACACGACGGCTGTGAAGGTGGCCTTGGCGGTCGGTGCACCGGATGGCGAACCACTGCCCGGGACCTCGGGATCGCCACCGCCGCAGCCGGCCAACAACAACGCGACGACGAGCGACAGTCGCCATGGTTGGACTGATCTCATTTGGTCTCCTCCGTGAATCATGGAACGCGCAGACCACCTGCTCATCGACACAGCACACGGACGAGTCTGAGCGGCGCAACGCGATGCACCCCTGATCTTTATCAACAACGGGTCGAGTCGCGGGACACCGCCTGGGCTGCGCCGCGACCGCAAGGTGACCTGGCAGGGCGCTCGGACTCTGCGCTACACGCCTCGGCGTGCAACCTCTAGCGCAGCGCCGTGATCCAGTCGCAGCGCAGCCGGCCGCTGCGGTGCAGGTGGCGGCGCAGCGCGACGTAGGCGCCCGGCAGGAACCACGCGCCGAAGCACAAGGGCTCGATCCACAGCGCGCCGATGAGCAGCGCCGCCGGCGCGCCGACCCAGCCGAGCAGCCAGATCGTCAAGATCCCTTCCCAGGTGTTCTTCTCGACCGGGTGCTGGCGCCAGTGGCGTCGGTGCCAGACTTTGAGGGCGTGAAATTGGTCGAGCGTCATGGCGAGCCTCCAAAGACTCGCTTGCCACTGTATGCCGCAGCGCTGCGCGCCGCCACCCTCGGCCGAAGCCGCAGCGCTCAACTCGGGTAGGTTCCTGGCAACAGGATGTTGCGGTCGACCGTGCGGATGTCGGTGTGGCCGCAGAACGCCATCGTCGTGTCGAGCTCCTTCGCGATGATCTCGAGCGCCCGCGTCACGCCGGCCTCGCCCATTGCGCCCAGGCCGTAGAGGAACGAGCGCCCGATCAGCGTGCCGCGCGCGCCGAGCGCCCAGGCCTTGAGGACGTCCTGACCGGAGCGGATGCCGCCGTCCATCCAGACCTCGATGCGCGAGCCGACCGCCTCGGCGATGGCCGGAAGCGCCGCGATCGACGACGGCGCGCCGTCGAGCTGGCGCCCGCCGTGGTTCGAAACGATCAGCGCGTCGGCGCCCGAGTCGGCGGCGAGGCGCGCGTCTTCGGCGTCGAGAATGCCTTTGAGGATCAGCTTGCCGCCCCAGCGCTTCTTGATCCACTCGATGTCGCCCCAGTTCAACGCCGGGTCGAACTGCTCGGCCGTCCACGAGCTGAGCGAGGACAGGTCGCCGACGCCCTTGGCGTGGCCGACGATGTTGCCGAAGGTGCGCCGCTTGGTGCCGAGCATGCCCAGACACCAGCGCGGCTTGGTCGCGAGGTTGAGCAGGTTGGTGAGTGTCGGCTTCGGCGGCGTCGAGAGGCCGTTCTTGATGTCCTTGTGGCGCTGGCCGAGGATTTGCAGGTCCAGCGTCAGCATCAGCGCACTGCAGTTCGCGGCTTTCGCGCGATCGATCAGACGCTCGATGAAGTCGCGGTCCTTCATCACGTAGAGCTGGAACCAGAAGGGCGCCTTGGTCGCCTGCGCGATGTCCTCGATCGAGCAGATGCTCATCGTCGAGAGCGTGAACGGAATGCCGAACTTCTTGGCAGCGAGCGCGCCGAGGATCTCGCCGTCGGCGTGTTGCATGCCGGTCAGGCCTGTGGGCGCGATCGCCACGGGCATGGCGCTGTCGATGCCGATCATCTTCGTGCGCAGCGTGCGGTTCTCCATGTTGACCGCCACGCGCTGGCGCAGCTTGATCCGGCCGAAGTCGGATTCGTTCGCGCGGTAGGTGCTCTCGGTGTACGAACCTGAATCGGCGTAGTCGTAGAACATCCGCGGCACGCGCCTCTTGGCCAGCACGCGCAGGTCTTCGATGTTCGTGATCGTCGTCATCGAGCGGTCTCCGGTCTTGTCGGGTGTTTTGGTCGGGTGGGCAAACCCGGCGATCCTACGGCGCACGCGGCTGCGCGCGCTGCGAAAGTTTTTCAGCCGCGAGCTGAAACCAGCGCCAGTGCCTCGTCGGCCCAGCGCCGGCTCGCGTCCACCAGCCAGCGCGCGCACTCGACCGCCGGCCCGCTCGCTGCGTGAGGCAGCAGCCGGTATTGATGGGCAGGCCGTGCATGCACCGCGAAGAGCGGGCGCAGCGCGCCGCTCTCTAGCCACTGCCGGGCGAGGCTAGGGCGCGCGAGCGCAACCCCGAGCCCGCTGACCGCCGCCTCGAGCGTCATGCCGAGATCGACCAGCTTCGGCCCCTGCGAGGGCTCCGCCCATCCCAGCCCGGCGGCTGCGAACCACGGTGCCCACGGCTCGATCGGCGTGCGCAGCAGCGGCGCATGGGCGAGGTCACCGGGCTCGATCAGCGGCGGTAGCCGCGCGAGCAGGCCAGGGGCGATCATCGGCAGCACCACGTCGTCCATCAGCAGCGTGCCGCCGAGTTCGTCGCCTCCGTGGCGCACCTCGAGGTCCGTCTCGCTGCCGGTCGAGTGCAGATACGGGATCGACAGCAGCACCTCGAGCTCCACGTCCGGGTACTTCGCGGCGAAGCTTTCGAGCTGCGGCACGAGGATCTGCCGCGCGAAGGTCGGCGGCGCCGTCAGGCGCAGCCGCGGCGTCTGCTGCACGGCGCGCCGGTGCAGCGGCACAGCGGCGAACATCTTCAGCGCGGCATCGACCTGCACCAGATACTCCTTGCCGGTCGCGGTGGGTGTCAGCGGCTTGCTGCCGCGGGTGAGCAAGGTGGTGCCGAGCAGTTCTTCCAGCGTCGAGATGCGTTTGCCTATCGCTCCGGCCGTCACGTTCAGCTCGTCGGCGGCACGCTCGAAACTGCCGAGCCGCGCCGCCGCCTCGAACGCGCGCAGGGCGTCGATCGAGGGATAGCGGACGTCGTTGGCGCTGCTCATCGCGGCATTGTCGCCGCCGACGCTGCGGCCGCTCGGCAGCTCAGTCGTCCGCAGGGTCGCCGTCGAAGAGCGGCAGGCTGGTGCTATGAGCCGTCTCGCGAACGCGCGGCGGCGCGCTGGGCGCGGCTGTCTCGTACGCCGCTTGCGGCGCCACCAGCTCGGTGAGCGTTGCGAGTGCGCCGGCGCGAACGCCGAGCAGGCGCAGCCGGCGCGTCAGGTCGACTCGTTTCAGGCATTCGCCGGCGGCCCGGCGGATCGCCTTCGCGTCCATCGTGTGCGCAGGCAGCGTGAGGTCGCGCGTGACGATCTTGAAGTCGTCGAAGCGCAGCTTGATCCCGATCGTCTTGCTCGCGTAGCCCTTGCGAGTGAGGTCGCCGGCGAGCTGCACGCACAGCTCGGTGAAGATCGCGCCGAGCTCGGCACGGTCGCGCACGGCGTGCAGGTCGCGGTCGAAGGTGGTTTCGCGGCTGATGGATTTCGGTTCGCTGAAGGTCACGACTGCGCGCTCGTCGCGCCCGTGCGAGGCCTCGTGCAGCCAGGCGCCGTAGCTGCGGCCGAAGTGCTCGATCAGCCAGGCGGGGTCGGCCGCCGCGATGTCGCCCACGGTGTGCAGCCCGAACGACGCCAGCTTCTCGCTTGCCTTCGGGCCGATGCCGTTGACCTTGCGCGCGGCGAGCGGCCAGATGCGTGTCGGGATGTCGTCGAGCGAGAGCAGCGTGAGGCCGTTGGGTTTGTCGAGCTCGGAGGCGAGCTTGGACAGCAGCTTGTTCGGCGTGATGCCGATCGAGCAGGTCAGCCCGGTAGCGGCGTGCACGGCCTCTTTCAGGCGCCGGCCGATCGCTGCGCCGCTGTCGTCGAAGACGCCCGGAATCTCGCTCAGGTCGATGTAGATCTCGTCGACCCCGCGGTCTTCGACGAGCGGGGCGATCTCGCGGACGGCGGCCTTGAACAGGCGCGAGTAGCGGCGGTACTCGTCGAAGTCGACCGGCAGCAAGATGGCGTCGGGCGCAAGCAGCGCCGCCTTCATCGTGCCCATCGCCGAGAACACGCCGAGCGCGCGCGCCTCGTAGGTGCTGGTCGTGAGCACGCCGCGGCCGGTGTAGTCGCGCAGGCGGAAGTACTCGAACGTGCCGTCGCTGCGCCGCACCGGCTGATGCCGCCGCCCGCCGCCGATCACGACCGGCAGCCCGCGCAGCTCGGGATAGCGCAGCAGTTCGACCGACGCATAGAACGCGTCCATGTCGAGGTGGGCTATCAGGCGCGGCGGCGGCATCGCAGGGAAAGGCACTGGTTGAACATACAGTAGCATGCTCGGCTGCGATATTCGACGGCAATTTGCATCAGGAGCTCGACAGATGACGCGTTCGATCCAGTCCATGATTGCCGCGCTGGTTGCCGCATCGGCTGCCATGCTCGTGTCGGCCTGCGGCACGCCGTCGCCGGCAAACCGCGAAGCGACCGCACAGCTCCTGACGGCGCAGGCCGATGCCTGGGACAAGGCGATCGTCGAGAAGAACGCGGCGGCCGTCGCCGCCAACGTCGCACCCGACTTCACCCAGATCGAATCCGGCGGCGCGGTGAACACCCGCGACGAATTCATCGCCGGCTTGCTCGACCCGACGCTGCGCATCGACCCCTACAAGGTGGAAGACTTCGGCGTGCGGATCTACGGAGACACCGCGCTGCTGACCGGGCGCATCCGGATGACCGGCAGTGCCGAAGGCAAGCCGTTTCGCTCGCACTTTCGCTACATCGATGTGTATGTGAAGCGCGCCGGGCAGTGGAAGGTCGTGTCGATCCAGATCACGCCCATGCGCGAGTGAAGGAGCGCAGCTTGCTCGACTTCGAGGCATCGAGCCCGGACGCCGCACGCATTCGCAGTGCCGGCAAGGATGTGCTGTCGCTCGCGCTGATCGACGCGCGCAACCACACCTTGCGCTGGATCTCGGCCTTCGAGGCGGCGCTTGCCGGGCCGCGGCTGTCGAGCCTGTCGACCGTGCCCGTGCCGTCCGAAGGCGATGACGCCGGACTCGAGCCGCCGCTGTGGACGCTCGGGCGCATCGGCTGGTACTCCGAACACTGGATCGGGCGCAACGTGCAGCGCCAGCGCGGCGAACGCGCCGACCCGACGCGCCCGAAGCTCGCCTCGATCCTGCCCGACGCCGACCGTGCCTTCGGGCCAGGCAGTCTCGCCGCGCTGCGCCGCGGCGAGCTCGAACTGCCCGAGCTGCAGACCGTGCGCCAGTTTCTCGTCGACACCCTGGAGACCACGCTCGAGCTGCTCGACGGCGCTGCTGACGATGACGATTCGCTGTACTTCTACCGCCTCGCGCTGTTCCATGAAGACCGTCGCCGGGAAGGCTTCGCCGTGCTCGCACAGGCGCTCGGCATCGACACCGGCCTCGCCGGCGCGCCGGCTGCGCCCGTATCGCTGCGTCCGGCGCTGCTCTTTCCGTCCACTCGGTGGCAGCTCGGCAGCACGCCCGGCGGCTTCGTTTTCGACGACGAGAAATGGGCGCACGAAGTCGCGCTGCCCGAGTTCGAGATCGACGCGCAGGCGGTCAGCTGGGCGCAGTTCTGCGAGTTCGTCGAAGACGGCGGCTACGACGAGCGCGGCCACTGGAGCGAAGCCGGCTGGACCTGGCTGACCCGCGAGACGCGCCGCACGCCGCGCTTCGTCGACCAGATGCGCCAGGGCGTGCTGCAGCACCGATTCGGGCGGCTCGTTCGCGTGCCGCTCGCGCAACCGGTGCTGCACGTGAGCTGGTACGAGGCCGATGCGTGGTGCCGCTGGGCCGGCCGGCGCCTGCCGAGCGAGGTGGAGTGGGAGGCGGCGGCGCTGCAGGGTGCCACGCGCGGCTGGCGCTGGGGCGACGCCGCCGAGTGGACCGCAACGACCTATCGCCCCTATCCAGGGTTCGAGGCCGGCCCTGATCGGGAGGGCGCGAGCGCCGGGTTCGGCGTGCACAAGGCGCTGCGCGGCGCCTCGTTCGCAACGGCGCCGCGCCTGCGCCACGCGAAGGCCCGTGCGAGCGCGCCGCCCGAGCACGACATCGCCTTCGTCGGCTTTCGCAGCTGCGCCGTCTGAACGTTCGGCACCTCGCCGACGCCCTCGCACGACCTCGATTCCGTGCGTTAAGTCGCTGAATTGCGCCCCCGACTGTTACCGCCGGTCAAGCGCGCGCGTGGCGCACCGATGAGGAACGAACGCTGCGCAGGCTGGCCCACAACGCCGGCCCGCGCACAAGGCAGTTTCGAACCGGCGAGGCCCCTTTGGCATTCCTGACCCCCCGCTACGACCCGTTTGTGGTCGCAGTGTCGATCCTCATCGCTGGTTTCGCGTCGTATGTGGCCTTCGACCTGGCCAAGCGCGTGCGCACGCACGATCGCTACGTGGCCGCCGCGTGGTGGCTCGGTGGCTCGCTCGCGATGGGCACCGGCGTGTGGGCGATGCACTTCGTCGGCATGCTGGCGTTCTCGTTGCCGATCTCGCTCGGCTACGACAAGGGCCTGACCTTCGTTTCGTGGCTCGCCGGCGCCGCCGTCTCCGGCATCGCACTGTGCGTGGCAGGGCGCGGCACGATGACGTGGCGGCGCGTTGCCCTCGGTGCGCCGCTGATGGCGGCCGGCATCTGCGCCATGCACTACATCGGCATGGCCGCGCTCGTGATGACGCCCGGCATCGTCTGGAACCCGCTGCTCGTTGCCGGCTCGGCGGCGATCGCGCTCGCGGCATCGGCTGTCGCGCTGCCCTTGTTCGCATGGACGCACCGCCTCAGCGAGCGGCGCGGCGTGTTCGGCCAGTTGATCGCCGCGCTCGTGATGGGCCTCGCGATCAGCGGCATGCACTACGCCGGCATGGCGGCGGCACACTTCCCGCAGGACAGCGTGTGCCTCAGCGCGGGCTCGCTCGCCGGCGACAGCCTTGGTGCGCTGGTGGCGGTGGCGTCGGCAAGCCTGCTCGCGCTGACGCTCGTCACGTCGATCTTCGACGCGCGCTTGCAGACCCGCTCGTCGGTGCTCGCCAAGTCGCTGAGCATCGCCAACTCGCGCCTGCAAAGCGCCAACGAAGAACTCAAGAAGCAGGCTTTCGTCGACCCGCTCACCGGCCTGCCGAACCGCGTGCTGTTCGAAGACCGTCTGCTGCACGCCGTGCGGCGCAGCGAACGTGCGGAGGAGCGGATCTCCGAGCGCAGGCAGTCGCGCCTGGCGGTCCTGTTCGTCGACCTGGACGGCTTCAAGCCCGTCAACGACTCGTTCGGCCACGCCGCCGGCGACGCGGTGCTGCGCGAGGCCGCACTGCGCCTGCGCAGCACGGCACGCGACAGCGACACGGTGGCCCGCGTCGGCGGCGACGAGTTCGTGCTTCTGATGGAAGAAGTCGGCAGCGTCGCCGATGGCGTGACTCTCGCGCGCCGGCTCGTGGACGCGATCTCGCGGCCCTTCACGCTGCCGGACCGGCAGATCGAGATCTCGTGCTCCGTCGGCATCGTCGTCTATCCCGACCAGGGCCACCGCGACAAGCTGATGGCCAACGCCGATGCCGCGATGTATGCGGCCAAGCGGGCCGGCGGCGGCACCTACGCAGTGTTCGAGTCGCACATGGATGTCGGAGCGTCCGAGCAGCTCGGCCTGCAGAACGACCTGCGCCATGCGATCGAGCTCAACCAGCTGCGGCTCTTCTATCAGCCGAAGGTCGACGGCCGGCTCGGCCGCATCCGTGGCGTCGAAGCGCTGCTGCGCTGGAACCATCCCGATCGCGGCATGGTGAGCCCGTCGGTGTTCATCCCGGTCGCCGAACGCTTCGGCCTGATCGGGAACATCGGCCGCTGGGTGATCGACGAAGCGTGCCGCCAGATGGCCGAGTGGGCCGACGACGGCGTTCGCATGCGCGTGGCGATCAACCTGTCCGTGTACCAGCTGCGCGAGGAAGACCTCGTGCAGCGCATCGAGGCCGCGCTGGCGCGCCACGCCATCGATCCGTCGCAGCTGCTGTGCGAGATCACGGAATCGGTCGCGATGGAAGACATCAAGGCCACGCAGCGCGCATTCGAAGGGCTCGAGCGCATCGGCGTGTACTTGTCGATCGACGACTTCGGCACCGGCTACTCGAGCCTGAGCTATCTGCGCCAACTGCCGGCGCGCCAGCTGAAGATCGACCGCAGCTTCGTCAACGACCTCGCCACCAGCGCGGATGCGCGCGCTGTCGTCGACGCGGTGGTGCGGCTCGCCCACGCACTCGGCTTGAAGGTCGTCGCCGAAGGTGTCGAGACCGGCGAGCAGCGCGACATCCTCATCGCGCTCGGCTGCGACGAACTGCAGGGCTTCTACTTCGCGCGCCCGATGCCGGCCGACACCTTGCTCGCCTGGGCCAGCGGCGAAGAGAAACCGGCCGGGGCCGCGGACTTCTCGCCGTCGATCATTCAAGACAGTCTCTGATT
>Ga0075366_10000727_pt1 | contig 15649 bp, 16 predicted proteins | sample EndMethybrTD3031_FD_72351 | JGI IMG/M metagenome (GOLD analysis project Ga0075366, IMG submission 72351) | Populus endosphere microbial communities from Tennessee, USA - Endosphere MetaG P. TD hybrid TD303-1 | ecosystem: Host-associated > Plants > Roots > Endosphere | place: USA: Tennessee...
TCTTCCCGGGATTTTTTGACTTTACGCCTAATGCAACAATAGACAACATGCCGCAGGCGCTAAAGGATGCTTATTTAAAGGTAAATCCTGACGAGGATGGTTTGTTAAATATGTTTAATAAGGACAAAGCTCGCATGGTAAACTTTAAGGATTACAGCGATGATCTGCTAAAGGCCATAAAGGCTAAGACTTTATTTATGGTTGCCGACAAAGACGTAATATCGGTAGAGCATACCCTGCAAATGTCGCGACTGGTAGCAGACGCGCAATTAGTTGTATTGCCCGGTACGCATGGCGCGTTTATTGGCGAAACGGGTACGGCAATACCAGGCAGTAAGTTACCGCGTATATGTGTTGAATTGATAGAGGAGTTTTTAATTTAAGCTATAAATTTTAGGCAAAAAGGCTTTATACGAATATTACAATGGTTTAGTACGCCTTGCGTAAACGATCAGCCAACTCGTTCGGCAAAGGGCTGGCTTCAATAGCCTGTGCGGATTTTTCCACATCATAGGTGAACCGTATAAAGTCGACCTTGATATCATCTTCAATGGTCAATAACACATAACAGCCCATTGGGTTACCATCTTTAGGTTTACCAACGGAACCAATATTAATTACGTGCTTGTCAGCTATGATACGGTGATAAGGCAAGTGTGAATGGCCAACGCAAAGCACATCTGCTTTGGCTTCATTCATCATTTCAAGCACGTAGTTTTCATCCGTATCTGCCAGCACATATTCTGTAATGCTGCGGGTGCTGCCATGCGCCAGTACAATATTCAAATGGTGGTTATTAAGCTGATATTCCAGTTTGATATGTGCCGGAAGCGTATTTAAATAGGCCCGGTTATCTGCCGATACCAGTTCATAAGCATAGCCTTTGGTTTTCTGGTCATGGTTGCCTGCTAACGTTGGTATGCATCGCCTGCGGATTTCCGAAACGATCTCATTAGGCCAGATATTATAACCGATCATATCGCCTAAACAATAAACCACATCAGGTTTACGGCTGTCCATATCCGCCAGGAAAGCTTCAAATGCCGGTAAGTTGGCATGGATATCAGAAAAAAGGGCAATTTTCATGGGTTATTTTGATGGTTGTTGGCCAGGTATTTCCAAAGGGGTATCGCTAGTAGCGCACCACCAACAGGGGCAACAACGTATATCCAAAGGTGTTCTATGTGTCCGGATGCAATGGCTGGCGCTATTGACCTGGCTGGATTCATAGAAGCCCCGCATATCGGCCCGGCAAACATAGCCTCTAAACCAACTACCGAACCAATAGCTAAACCCGCAAACATTCCCTGTTCTTTGCTGCCATGCGCAACCTGCATAATCACCAACATTAAAAAGAAGGTGAGTAATAACTCCAGGACAAAAGATTGCATTTCTGAACCCGCGGGCAATGTTGCGCCTAAAAGCCGGCTTTCAGGAAAAAGAAATTTTAATGTGAAACTTGCCAGTAAAGCGCCGGACAACTGACTGACGATATAGCCGGGTAACAAACTTACCTTGAAACGGCCCGCCAAAACAAACGCAATGCTCACGGCCGGGTTCATATGCGCTCCCGATACCTCACCAAGCGCATAGATCATGCACATAACAATAAGCCCCCAGGTGATGGCAACGCCCACATGTGTAACTGTGCCACCGGATTGCTGGTCTATTATCATAGCCCCTGTGCCGCAAAACACCATGGCAAACGTACCGGTCAGCTCGGCAATATATTTTCTCATTTCAAATTGATTTGCACAAAATCTTCAGCGTAGGTTTTTATCATATCCCGCACCCGTCTAAACTCGGCCATCACTTCTTCCGGCGTACCGGTAGCTTTGGCCGGGTCGGGGAAATTATAATGGAAGCGCTTTACATTCCCGGGGAAGTATGGGCAGGCTTCGTTAGCATTATCGCAAACCGTAATTACCATATCAAATGGGATATCCAGGTATTCGTTAACATTGTTGGATGTATATTTGGATATATCTATCCCATCCTCGGCCATTACCTGTATAGCTTTGGGGTTAACGCCGTGGGTTTCAATCCCGGCACTATAAATATTGCCTTTGTCGCCCGAAAAATAACGAAGGTAACCTTCGGCTAATTGACTGCGGCAACTGTTACCGGTACATAGTACTAATATATTTTTCATGGTGTTTATTTAGCAGCAACCACCACCCGGCGTGCAACAAGCATCGGCGGCAACAGCCAGGTTTATTAATTCTTTCTTAGGTTTTTCGGCAGCGGGAGCACAGCATTCCTCGCCCTTGTCGTTTGTGCCGCAACTGCCACCGCGGCTAATAGCCTTACATTGCACAGCATCAGGGCGAAGGTCAACAATTAGGTTTTCACCATCGATGATCATTTCATTTGGGAACATTTGGCGGGTATCAAATTCGGAATTGCCAAATTCTATTTTAACTGTTCCGTCCAAATCAAGCGGCAGCATTTTTTCTACAATATCGATGATAGATAATGCCTTGCCCACTTTCATGGCGCGTGGCTGGTCAGAATGCTCCGGTACCCACAACTGCATAATGATCTCCGTCCATTTATTCATTACGCCACCACAATCAACCGACGTAATAGGTGCTTGTTTTATTTCGGTGATATGATAAGCAGCATCTACCAACTTATCTTCCGCATACTTGAATTGCAGGTCAAGATTGGGATTTTGTAGCAGCATTTGCTTAAATGCTCCCCAGTTTATCGCTTCTGTGTTGTTCATGATTCCTTTTGTTTATTGTAATATTGCGATAGATTGACTCAAAAAATTTTAACAGCAGTTTGTCTTTAATTCATAATCAGAAAAGAATATATTTAAATCTTTACCTAATTCTGCCCAAACCGTTGGGTTTATGCAATAGCAAACGCTTACCCCTTCAATAGTTCCCTGTATCAATCCGGCGTTTTTTAATTCTTTTAGATGTTGTGATATGGTTGCCTGGGCCAGGCCTAATTCGTCAACCAGATCGCCGCAAATACAGGCATTGGCTTTAATAATTTGCTGCAAAATGGCAATACGCGCCGGGTGTGCCATAGCCTTTAGCATTACAGCCAGCCGGTTTTGTTCGTCAGTAAATATTTCCGTTTTAGTGGTGCCCATAATATATATCGCAATAATACGATTAATATTTGAAAAACAAATTAACTCTTAAAAATATTTAGCACAGCGTAATAAAATCCCGGTTTTCATTTCCGCCGTACATACCATTACTTATAAACAATACGTTTAAGTTTTTATTAATCTATTTACACCACAATTAAAATCTGCTATGAAAAAGACAACAATTACCTTTTTTACCGCTATAGCCTTGCTAAGCGGAATAACTGCCGTACGGGCGCAATCGACGGGCAGCGGGGGCTGGTTTAAGAAGAATATTGCCGGCGCGCTTCAAATTCAGGGCACTTATCGCGAAAGCAAATTGGATCAACTGAATAGTATTTTGGCAAAAAATAGCCTGGCGCCATTATCTGATAATAACTATTGGCTAAACCTATCAATGAGCCATATCCACAAAAACTGGTTGTTCGAAGATGGTTTGGGGGGAACTTTTACCTCTGCTTCAAAAAACGCTAACAATTTTAAAGTGCTTTATAACCAGTTCCAGTTTTATACCAGGGCGGGTTATAATGTATCAAAAAGCGTTAATTACAGGCTGTACCCATTTGTAGGCCTTAACCTTTCTGAAGCGATGCTGCGTATACAGGATAACGCGCGCACCCAAAGTACCTCCGATTTTTCAACCGAACTGTTAAACACTACATCCAGCAAAACGTTATGGAACCCGCGCCTGGGATTTGAGTTAGGCGGCGGTTTTGATTATATCATCAAGCTTAAGGAAAAGCAAATGGATTGCTACACCATCCAGCGTAATATCCCAATCGGTTTCCGCATCGGTTATTACCTGCAGGTTACCGACAGCGACTGGAAAATTGATGATAATTACAACTTAAACAATGGCCCAAATAACAAACAAAGCAACATTTTTGTGTCGCTTAACATTGGTTTGGGCTATGCGGTGAAGAAATAAAACAATTTGTTAAAAGAAAGGGAAAGTCTGGCATTTTTAGCCGGATTTTCCCTTTCTTGTTGATTTTTACCAATTCTTTTAAATTTTTATTCCTGCTTAATTTTTACCCTTAATAACGACCACGCCGCCACAATCATTAGTACTGCCGAGCCCTGGTAAATGATGGAAAGACTGATATGAGCGTCCATCAGACGGCCGCCAACGTACACCATTATCCCACCGATGATAGTGCTTAAGAAATTCAAAAAACCGTAGCCGGTAGCGATGTATTTGCCGTCAATCACCTGGCATAAAACGGGCATCAGGTTGCTGTCATTAACACCGCGGGCCAAACCGTAAACCATCATGGCTACAATGGCAATCCAAAATACCGTAGTCGACGCCATAAGGAACAGGAACGGCGCCCCCAAACTAAAACCGATAATAATAAGAAAGATACGACTGCGTTTATTGCTGCGATACCATCTATCGGCAAGGATGCCGCCCACCAATACACCAATAAACGATCCTATTTGCACATAGCCCGTAGCTGATAGACCGGCCCTACCAATATCTAAAGTAAAATGCTCCTTCAGGAAAGTAGGCAGCCAGCCATAGATCATCCAGTTGACGATACCGAGTACACAAAAGTAAAACAACAAAACCAGGAACGATTTTTCGTTCACTAACATACTTATGGTTTGAAAGAGGCCTAAACGCTTTTTTTCCACCTTAGGATTAGTTTCCGCGGCGGCAACATCGGCCAATTCGCTTTTCTTGTTATCGCGCAAAAAGTAGATAAGGATGATCCCGTAAACCACACCAACTAAGCCTATTAACTGGAAGCCATAACGCCAGCCCCAAATAACCGAGATATAACCACCCACACCGCCCAGCGCCTGCCCGGCGTATAGCCCGCTCATATGCAGTCCGGTAGCCAGCGACCGTGTTTTGCCTTTGTGGTAATCAGCTATCATAGCTAACCCTGCGGGGATATAGCAAGCTTCGCTGATACCCATAATTACCCGGGCTACCAGCATTTCGGGGAAGGACGTTACAAAGCCCGTCCACAAGGTTACTGCCGACCATACACAGACGCTAAAAACGATGATCTTTTTGCGCCCATATTTATCGGCAAAGTAGCCGCCCAGCGGACTTAAAAACCCATACGACCATAAAAAAACTGAAGTCAACAAACCAAACTGTGCATCAGTTAACTTAAAATCGGCCACAATTGGGTCGCGCATGGAGGCGATGAGGTTGCGGTCGAAGTAGTTGAGGAAAGCTACCAGCCAAAGCAGGCCCACTATTGCCCAGGCATACAGCCAGCCTGCTGGTTTTACAGTTTTTTCAGTCATATTATGGTTCAATGTCGTGTGTGAATTTTGCGATTAATACTCGTGGCGTACGCACGGCCGGCCTAACTTCACCCCCCGGAAATACGATGTAGCCCTTCCATAATACCAGTCCTGTAGTAACAGGTGCCCACACGCTGCCATTAGGGTTTGTAGCGGCATCCGGCTTTTTGTCGGTGCGGATAGTGCCTGCAACCGACCATATATTAGTATGCACATTATACTTCAATATCTTGTCTGAAAAGCCCGGGTGTTTTTCCTTCAGGGTAGCGGCATTATCGGCCAGTTTGCCGTCATCCCCACCGAAGATCAGTAACTCATTTTTGTTCACAAAAATTGCGGGACCTGGCGCGGCCACTACTGCATTGGGCAGGTCGGCAATGCGCGACCAGCCTTTGCCCGGAGTGTATTTATAGGCATCGTTAAGATAACGGCGATGCGCTGTGCCATTTTTGTCTTCCAGATCGGTACCGCTAAACAGGTAAAAGGCATTGTTGGTTTGCCCCGCCACACTCAGCATCCGCGGCGGGCCGGGCCAGGTTTCCAATTTTTTCCATTGGGCAAATTCGGGATCGCTGATATTGAACGACCAAAAAACGTTGGCGGTGGTTTTGGCATCTGGCGTTAGCAATCCGCCTGCTATATAAATAAGCTTGCCAACCACTGTCCCGCAGGCGTTAGCCAATGGTTGCGGTAGGTCGGGTAACTGGACTATCTTAATTTTTTTATTCCTGTAAGTAAGCACGAACACTTTGGCCGAATGCCCATCGGCGTTACTGCCGCCGATGCAGATCAAATGGTCGCGGTGACTGATAGACACCCCATAACCCATAGTCTGCGGTAATTTACCCGCCAGTTTCCATTGCCCTGTTGGGCTATCCAGTACAAATATTTTATCGTTCCATACTTTTTTTGAGCTTGTCCAAGGTGCCCCGCCATCAGGGAAGTTAGCACCGCCGGCAACTATCAGCGCGCCGTGCGATTTCCCCACAAAAGATCCGGCAAAACCAAACTGATCGGGTATTTGGGGCAATTCTCCCCATTTAAAAGTATAAGGCAAATGGGTTTGCTGGGCATTGGTAGTCAACGACATAAATAAACAGGCGATATATAATAAACTATACTTCATTCGGCTTCATCAAAAAAATAGGGGATCAGTTGCCTGGCTCGCTCCCGAACAGCCGTAACATGGCTTTCAGCTATCCATTTATAAGGCCATCTTAATCGGGTGCCCACCTGGTAACAACCACCAACAGCCGCCAAAAACTTATCAAGCGCGGGGTTATTGTAATCCTGCTTTTGTAGGGGCGCTATGCATTCGGCAAAAAAGGCCAGCATGCTTTGCTCAATCTTCAGCGCGGCGTGTATATCGGTATGCATCATTAACCACCATTTTTGCGCTGCCTTGGGATTAATACAGGCCACATTTGAATATGCCCCTGATGCTATCCCATTAGCCACACCGCTTGCTAAAAAATGCCCGGGTACAAATATGGAAAGATGCGTAGCGTATAACTTCATTTCCTGCACCCATTCCTGGTCGCGACTGAGCAGCTTTACACCTATAAGCTGCGGCACTTGTTTCAGCAACTCATAATCCTTTGGTTGCAGCACCCGCTTAGCATGCGGCGGATTATATAACACTAAAGGGATATCGCCTGCTGTGTCAGCCATTTTATGCAGATAATCCAGCATTTCGGTATCGGTAACCGTGACCCAATCGGGCAGAATAATTTGTATGGCATCGGGTTTTAGTGTTGCTGCCCGTTTTAACCGTTCTAAACTAATTATGGGCGATGGGTGGCTGGCACCAACCTGGAAACGCATACCTGCCAATAAACATTTCTCAGCCAGGATGCTGTTTACTATATCGTATTCTGCTTCTGTTTGATTATAAAATTCGCCCGCTGTACCATTTGAGTAAATTCCATCCACACTTGCCTCAATCAGCATGTCAATTTCATCGGTCAGAAGTTGGTAATTAAAACTATTGTCGGCATTTACAGGCAACAATAAAGTAGCCCAATTGCCTTTTAAGTTTGCGGCATTTAGTTTTTCATTCATAATATCAGTTGCATTGGCGGTATTAATGCAGGTTTATATCACAAATGTAAAACTAAAGTTATTATGTAGTACATATTAATTAGAAATAAATTGTAAACTACAGCTTCTGGTACAGACTGAAGTTTAAGATGATGTCTTGGATAAGAATAGTTTACGTAATGAGGGCGCAGATTCCCTTTTCCGGATTATTTAACAAACTTCTCGTATCGCTTTGGATCAAAAAACTTTTCATCCAAAGTAGCCGGCATAGCATAATCCGAGTAGGTTTCTACCTGTAACAGTTTGCCGCCAAAATAAAAGCTGGCTTTAGTTTCGCTCCAGCCGCCGCCAACTTTTACGTGGTTCTCAAAAATACATTCTTCGGTTGTGCCGCGCGCTTTTTCAAGCATACGTACCAGGAACATGTCCTTTTTATCTACCCAAAGTTGGTTGCTGGAGATATCATCTTTACTGCTTGCACCGATAACATAAACCGGTTTGCCCTTCCACTCGGTTTCGTAAGTTTTGCTAAGATCGTAACCAAGGCCTTTTAGCTTAGCCACCGCGTTATCCCAGGTATAAAAGTAAAGCCCGCCTAATAAAAATATCAGGTCGTTCTCATCTTTACTGGCAGCCCGTAATTGCCCGTTGCGAAAGTTATAGGTAGAATCGCCACGGAAGATGATGCTGTTACCTGCGGTAAAAGGTTCAATATCAATACGCAGTTTATCGGGAGCCAGCATAGCCTCATGCCACATTTGCGTGCTTTTCAACGAATCGTTCCTAAAGCGTTCTGTCTTTTGTGTAAAAGTGAGCGTGCGGTGCCATTTACCGGCATAGCGGTTATACATCATCTTCAAAACATCCTCACCCGTTTTTGGCGCGGTGAACGACATTAAAGCAAGCAAGGCAAAAGCGGGCAGGATAAACTTCGACTTCATGTGAATGGGATTTGATATTAAAGATAGCAGATTAATATTTCGGTTGATGCAAATGTGCGAAAATCACCCTAAAGGGGTGAGGGATATATGTAAAAGGTCTCTCCTATGGGCGATCTCATTAAGTTAAGCTTTTAAGGCGCCTGTGGGGACACAGGCACCGGCTAAATTCCCCGTGGTCTGTGTCCTCACAGACCACTAAGCAGTTCTTTGAATTGGCTGATTATCTTAACGTAATGACATTGCCGATGGGAGGGAATCACACAGGTCAGCGCACAATATTATCTTAACAAAAAGCGGGCTCAACTCATCATCGACCCCGCTTTTATAAATCCGGAAACCCTACACGTTCTCCATCCCATACTGCTTCAGCACATCATCAGGCACACCTGTCCATTTGGTAGGGGTGTTACCCATGTAGCCAATATCGGCAATGCCAATTTTGCTGGTAAAAAAGCCCGAGGCGGTCAAATCGCGCATGCGATTGAAGAAGGCAACGCCCTGCGCCATTTCAGGTTTGGCTTTCGCCGGGTAGGCAATTTCGGTCACCATTTCAATTTGCTGGTCGTGGCTGCAATCAACAAAGCTTTTATTGTAGCGGTTAAAGCATTGCATGTCCAGCCATTTCAAGCCGCCGCGCATGGGTAGCTGGTGCTCGGGGATATCTTTTACAATAAATTCAATAAACTCCGGCACTTTCGCGTCGGATGCGCTGCCCGATTTTTCATCTTTAGGGATAATAATATCGCCCAGCACGGTTATGGTAGCCATTTCATGGTCGGTAAAGTATTTATCGGCCATTAGCTTCTTCTCACGGTCAACTTCCCATTGCTGCCTGCCGGCTTCGGGGGTTGCTGCCGATGCTTCTGATCCGGTTTCTTCGCCTGTTTTTGGTTTGCAGGCATCCAGCAATACCGCGGTGGATAAGGTGGTTAAGCCCAGGGCTTTTAGCGAGTCACGTCTGTTCATAATGATTTAGAATTAAACGTTTAATTTTTGACGTTGTGATAAAATGTATTCGCTGGTACGCATGCTTAGTGCAAGGATGGTCCAGGTGGCGTTTTTGTCGCCCTGCTGAACAAACGGCGCAGCATCAACCACAAACAGGTTTTTGCAATCGTGCGCCTGGCACCACTTGTTCAAGGCCGATTTTTTGGGATCGTCGCCCATGCGGATGGTGCCTACTTCGTGAATAATGCGGCCCGGGGCTTCCAGTCCGTAATTGGTCTCAGGCCCCTCAATTTTCGAAGTAATGATGCCACCCATTTGGTGCATCATTTCCTGGAAGGTTTCCGACATGTGCTTCGCCTGTTTTATCTCGGCATCGGTCCATTTATAGTGGAATTTCAAAACCGGGATCCCGTATTTATCAACCACTTTATCATCTATCTCACAATAGTTATCCTCGCGGGCAATAGCGGTACCGCGACCTGCCATGCCAACACTGGTGCCGTAGAAACGACGGTAATCATTTTTCAGATCGGCACCGAAGCCCCCGGCCTCTTTCATTTTACCGTCTTTACCCGGTACCAGGCCGTTTTTACTTTGTATGCCATTCATAAAACCATAGCCTGGCATGCGCATGCCGCCGCCGTATTCAATATGGTAGCCACGCGGAAAATCCAGTTTTTTGTTATCAAGCCACCATGGCGAGTAGATGTGCACGCTGCCAACACCATCTTCGTTGTAACGCTTGCGATCCATCAGCTGCGGTAGAAAGCCACCAAGACTTGCGCCTGTACTATCGTGCAAATACTTGCCTACTACACCGCTACTGTTGGCCAAACCACCCGGGTGTTGCGCCGATTTCGAGTTTAGCAGCAAGCGCGCTGATTCGCAGGCGCTGGCGCCCAGTATCACTATTTTGGCGTTTACCTGGTATTCCTGCATGTCATCTTTACTTACGTAGGATACACCGGTGGCCAACCCTTCTTTATTGGTCAGCACTTCGCGCACCATTGCGTTGGGGATCACTTTAAGGTTGCCCGTTTTCATGGCCGGAATAACCAGGCATGATGAAGCCGAGAAATCACCATAAATTTTACAGCCGCGACCGCACTGTCCGCAGAAGAAGCAAGCGCCACGGTCTTTATTGCCCGGTAATGCTTCGGTCAATACCGAACCACGACCGGCAATAACCTTTACACCAGCTTTAACCGCACCTTTTTTAATGAACAATTCATTTAAGCGTGGTTTCGGCGGCGGCAGGAAAATACCATCAGGTTCGTTCTCTAAATTCTCTTTAGTGCCGTATACGCCAATCATACGGTCAACTTTATCGTAATAAGGTTTTACCTCGTCGTAGGTAATCGGCCAGTCATCGGTTAAGCCATCAATATGGTGGCTTTTAAAATCGTTTGGCCCCATGCGCAATGATATGCGGCCCCAATGGTTGGTACGACCGCCCAGCATGCGCGAACGGAACCAGTTAAACTCGGTTTTATCTTTAGTAGTATAAGGTTCACCATCCAAATCCCAGCCGCCAAAAGCCGCGTCAAAATCGCCGAAGGCACGGGTGGTGCCCGCACCACGGCGTGCCGATTCGTAAGGCATTTTTAATTGCATGGAATCTTTCGCCGGGTCCCACCAGGGGCCTGCCTCCAGCATTAATACTTTTAAACCGCCATGGGCCAGTACATAACCGGCCATACCACCGCCCGCGCCCGATCCCACCACAATGGCATCATAAACGGTCGACGATTTTTTGATCTGCATATCGCTCATAAAATATTGGGGAGTTTAGAGTTGTTTAATTTTAATGTTCCGCCAGGCGCTTGATCCCGGATGTTCCTGCAAGGCAATTTTCCCTTTAGCAACCTTCGCAAAGTTTTCAAAACCCTTGCCTGCAAACTTACTTTTGGCAATCATTTTATTCCATTCATCGCTGCCTATCTGGCCTTCAAAGGTTTTAATGCCGTTTAAATAAAACGTAAGGTGCCCTTTATTTTGAATAATACGCACTTTGTTCCATTCGCCAACAGGCATGGGTTTAGATACAGATGTATCGCCGGCCAGATCGTATAAACAGCCTGCCAAATGGTTTTGCTTTTTATTATCGGATGCGCCTATGTTATCCAGCACCTGCATTTCGGGGCCGGTTTGGTAGGTAGCTTCAAATTGCGGGGTTTCCTGTATGTCGAAAATAATACCGCTATTGCTGCCTTTGGCCACTTTCCATTCCAGGTTTAATTCAAAGTTCTCGTATATACCATTGGTAACAATATCGCCGCCGCCACTTGCCGGCTTTGTGCGGTCGAAAATCAGGGTGCCGTCTTTTACCTGCCATTTAGAGCCGACGGTATCGCGGTGGTAAGTATGCCAGCCTTTGGTAGTTTTACCATCGAACAATAATTTCCAGCCTTCTTTTTTCTCTTTTTTTGTCAATGCATTTGGTGCTTGCGCCATTGCAGCCGATGATAGAAGTGCAAATGCTAACACGTAAATTACGTATGCTTTCATATAGGGTTATTTTTTTGAGCGCTTTACCCGCTCAGGGGTTTGAGTATTGGTTCAAAACAAATATTCTGAAATAAGTTGACTATTGCAATAGCTGTTATGTATGTACATATAGATATTACATTGAGGCAAAATAGGTTTGTGTATTGTTTTGTATATTTACCTAAGCGGGTAAGTGTATCCGTTCCGCTTAAAACAAAACCGCTATAGGGTTTAATTAATTTTTCAGTGAGCGATAAAAACGATCATGAATAATTTAAATATCAAAGATCTGCTATTTTTTCAGGCTGTGCAGGCTATTGATTCAGGGGACATCAATGTGTTGGAAACCCTGGTCAATAGTAATCCTTATCTAATTAAAAATAGGCTGGTAACAAACGAAGAAGGGTATTTTATAGACCCATATCTGCTATGGTTTGTAGCCGATAATCCCATCCGCGTAGAAAAACTTGCAGCAAATATTGTAGAGATAACCCAATTGCTGATAGCAGCCGTAAAACGCGAAGCGCCGGATACATGCCAAATGCAACTGGATTATACATTGGGCTTAGTGGCTACCGGGCGCATCCCGCGCGAATGTGGCGCGCAGATAGCCATGATGGATGCGCTAATAGATGCCGGGGCAAAACCCGGTGGCGGTATGGGGGCTTTTGCCCATGGTAATATAGAAGCGGCACAGCACCTGATAAACCGTGGTGGTAAGCTGACCTTGCCTGCTGCCGTTTGCCTTGAACGGATGGACGATATTGTCCGCATGGCACCCGGCGCAAGTTCTGCTGAAAGATTGGCTGCGCTTACAGCTGCCGCGTTTTTTGGGAAGGTCGATATGATAAAACTTTTGCTGGATATGGGTGCCGACCCGAATGGCTACCCGGAAAAGAATAGCGGCTTTCATCATCATGCCACACCTTTACACCAGGCGGTGTATTCGGGTAACCTTGAGGCGGTAAAACTACTGGTTGAAGCCGGGGCAAAGCTTGATATGCCTGATAAAATTTATGATGGCACCCCTTTAGGCTGGGCTATACATATGCAAACCGATGCCAACAATGAACACGCTATAAATAACTATAAACAGATAGAAGCATACTTAAAGCAACAAATATGAAATTTGAGAAAGCTGTGCCGATACTTTACTCAACTGATGTAAGGAAAAGTTTGGAATATTACACCGAAAAGCTGGGATTTACCGAAAAATGGGAATGGGGTAACCCGCCCGACTTTGGCGGTGTGGTTAGAGATGAGGTTCAAATATTTTTCTGCGAAACTGACCAGGGTAATCCGGGTACCTGGCTGTCGGTTTTTGTTGAAAACGTAGACGAATACTATGAAGATATTAAAGCCCGCGGCGCAACCATACTTTCTGAGCCCGATGATAAACCCTGGTATGTTAGGGAAATGCTGGTAAAAGACCCCGATGGACACATCATCAGGTTTGGCCATGGAATAGATTGCGACTGATGGTTGGGGCTGTGAGTAACATTTGCTTTTGTTCTACATATTAATTATGTATTATTGTGATTAGCGATTACAATAGTATGGACGTAGAAAATTTAAGCAAGGACCTGGAGCGCATCTCGACCGAGACCATGGCCGATATCGTTGAGCTTCGGCTGCGTGAATTCTTCAAAAAAAAATCTTTTAAACCCGGCGACGCGCTGCCCAAGGAAATGGAATTGGTTGCGGCATTAGGTGTTAGCCGAAACGTAGTACGCGAGGCATTAAGTAGATTGCGCATGTTGGGCATGATAGAAACCCGCAAAAAACGCGGCATGATACTGGCCCGCCCCGATGTATTAGGTACGTTTGAACGTGTGCTTGATCCGCTGATCATTGACGATCATATATTGCAGGACCTGTTTGAATTGCGCCTGGTGCTTGAAATGGGCCTGGCCGATCTGCTTTTTTTGCGCAAGACGGATAAAGATATTGTCGAGCTGGAAAAAATAGCCGAAAATGAAAGCCATGAAGGTGAAAAGAAATTCCGGGTAAAAAACGAAATAGCCTTTCATGGTAAACTGTATGAAATTAGCGGTAATAATACACTTAAACGCTTCCAGGTGATGCTGCTGCCGGTTTTTGGCTATGTGACCACACTTGAGAAAAGGGACGAGTATAAAGTGGGCAAAGTAACCCATAAAGACCTTGTACAAATTTTAAAAACCGGCACCAAAGAAGATTTTAAAGCAGGTATGTACGAGCACCTGAAGCCGCATTTTGATAGCCTGGCTAAGAAATAGCTTCAACTATCGCATGGTTAAAAAACAGGCCGTCTATGGTAACTTATTCATCCCCTCAACCCTTATATGCCAGTTCCCATCCTGCGGGAAGCCGGGTGCGTTAATGTTGGGCGCGCCGTCCCAGCCTGCGGCCATTAAACCGGCGGCGGCCATAAAGGCGCTGTTGGCGGGCAGGTAGGCGGGGCAGGCCAAAGGTTCTTTAGCGCGCTGCACATGCCCGTTTTTCAGGAACCGTGCGCCGAACATATCGTTGGCTAAAATATTCACCGCTTTGTCGGATTCGCCTATCCGGGCAGCCGTAAGTGCGCCTTTGCCCAGGCTCCAGCTGATAAAATTTTTCAGGCCGCCGCGGTTATATATCGCATCGAAGGTTGTTGTCATTACCCGCTCATCAATCATCGGCGTTTTAGGCAGGTAACCCAGCGCCATGATCATGTCCGAGCCGCCATCGCCGGGGTCGGTTTCCAGTTCGGCATATTTGCCGTTACGGATAGTGGGCCGGGCCAGCTTGTTTAAGATATCATCCCAATGTTTATCGCGTGGCATTCCCAACCTTTCGCGCCAGTCCTGTGCTACTTTCAGGCCGTAATACCATTGGGTTAATTCAAAGGTGGGGTTTTGGGTTTCATTCTCGGCATTATGCTCGGCCACGCCCTTTATCGGCGGACCAAGGATATAGCGCCTTGTTTTAGTATCCCAAAACGCGTAGGACGACAGAAACTTAGCCGATTCAAAAACCACATCGCTGTATTTTTGCAGCGTGGCTTTATCCTTATGGTCGCGATAGATCAGCTCTCCCAGGTAAATTGGGTTACATTGGTTCCAAATAATAAACGGGTTAATACTACCGGGACTTGGCCTACCGTCAATCCCTGCCATTTTAGGCCAGCGCGCACCCTCGAAACCCTCGCTTTTGGCCTGGGCTACGGCAACCGGTAAAATCTTTTTATACCAGGCAAAGCTGCGTTCCAGTAAATCGGTATGGCCCCACTGGTAAAACTGCGCCACATGCCACCAATACACTTCCGAATTGTGCTTACCGTACCAGCTAATATGCGTCAACCCTGTTTCCTGCGGCGGGAATGAACCCGCGTAATTTATCTTCAGCAAATATTGCGATAGTACCATGCGGCGCTCCAGTTCATTAGCGCGCGGGTCTTTACTTCCTGATAGGTCGACTGCGCCGCCCTTCATCCAAAAATCTTTCCATGCAGCTGCACTCGCCGTTTTCACCGCAATAAATGTTGGTGAAGCCGCTTTAGGCAACTCCGGCGAGAAAGCACACGTGATCTGCAGGCTATCAACCCCGACTGCACCGAGCAAAAAGCGATGGTCGCCATCCTGTTTAAAAGTAGCTTTGCCTTGCCAGCTTACTGTAGCGTAGTAAATAGTGCCTTCTATGTTTCTTTTCAGCAATACCCGGTTCGGTGTACTGGTAACAATGGTAGTTTGGTGCCACTGGGGTTTACTCCAATCGAAGGGTGGCTTGTTTTTAATTTTAAAATCGTATGAATAGGGGAAACGGAAGGCTATTTTTAAACCATCCTTTAACGACGCCGATTTAATGGTAAAAGCTACCGTGTTTTGGTTGGGGTGGCAAACGG
>Ga0075366_10000728_pt1 | contig 15646 bp, 13 predicted proteins | sample EndMethybrTD3031_FD_72351 | JGI IMG/M metagenome (GOLD analysis project Ga0075366, IMG submission 72351) | Populus endosphere microbial communities from Tennessee, USA - Endosphere MetaG P. TD hybrid TD303-1 | ecosystem: Host-associated > Plants > Roots > Endosphere | place: USA: Tennessee...
TCGGTGCCGTGGCTCCTGAGATCCTGGAAACGGGTATTAAGGTGCTCGACTTCTTCGCTCCGTTCGTGAAGGGCCGCAAGATTGGTATTGTCGGTGGTGCCGGTGTGGGTAAGACAGTGCTTACGATGGAAATGATCCACAACATCGCCATGAGCGGTACGGGTTTGAGCTTCTTTACCGGTATTGGTGAGCGTATCCGTGAAGGTCACGAACTTTACGAAACACTGCGTGATGCAGACCTGCTTAAGAGTACCTGCATGTTCTTCGCACAGATGAATGAAAACCCTGTACGGCGTTCGCTGATCGCATTGTCCGCCGTAACGCTCGCGGAGTTCTTCCGCGACGAACAGCACAAGAGCATCTTGTTCTTCGCCGACAACATGTACCGTTATATCCAGGCTAAGAACGAACTTTCTACCATGATCGGCCAGGTGCCATCCGAAGGTGGGTATGAACCAACGATCTTCTCTGACGTTAAGACATTGCAGGACCGCCTGAGCTCAACCGACAAGGGCTCTATTACCGCCGTGCAGACCATTTATGTGCCAGCCGACGACGTGAGCGACCCAGCCGTGCAGACCATCCAGCACGAACTTGACTCCGTTATTATCCTCAGCCGTGCCGTAGCAGAGCAGGGTATCCGCCCAGCTGTTGACCTGCTGCACACGACATCGTCTTTGCTGACTCCCGAAGTTGTGGGTGAACGCCACTACTTGCTGAGCGTCCAAGTCCAGGCATTGCTCCAGAAGTATGAACAGTTGAAGCCGATTATCGCCATCATTGGTGAAAACGAACTGTCTCCCGCCGACCGCAGCGACTACGCTAAGGCCAAGAAACTTATTAACTACTTCACCCAGGACATGCACGTGATGGAAGCCTTGAATGGTAAGAAGGGTGAATTCGTGAAGCGCGACGACATGCTGAAGGGTATCGAAGAAATTATCGTATGATCGAGGAAAAGACTGACGCCGCCAAGAAGCTTGAGGAAGCCAAGGCTGAACATACTGCATCTGGCAAGCCCTCGATGCACATCAAAGTCTACTCGCCGTTTAAGGTGTACTTTGACGATGAAGGCGAAAGTATTTCTGGTGCTAACGCAACCGGCCCCTTCGACATTTTGCCTAAGCACCATAACTTCATGACACTGCTCACGCCCTGTGAACTTATCATCCGCAACTTCCGCGGCGAACAAAAGATCCTGATATCAGGCGGCCTCATGCACGTTAAGGCCGACCAGATCACGGTCTTCCTTGATATTTAGTTAGGTCCTCTAGCCGATTACTAAGTAGTCGAAGCCAAAGGTTGCGCCTGCTGGTGCGGGAGTGCTGGTACACACGCTGAACTCGCTTGAGCTGCGGTTGACGTAGTAGTTAACGCTGGCAGCGGCGCTGCCGACAGGCGAGATGATAACGTGCGGAACGCTGTTGAACTTCCTGACGAACGACACGCTTATAAAGCACCCTGCGCCAGGGCTGCCGCCAGTATTAATCGTGATTGAACCTGATGTGTCGGATCCGCTTAGTGATGTTGTGCCGCCCGAGCCAAGTGCGCCACCGCGGTTAGAGCCAGGTATAGGGCCGCCGCCAACAATGTGGTTGTTGAGGATGAGGTCACCGTTAAGTTGTAGCGCGTTGGTAGAGATAGTCGGTGCTGACAACGGGCCGCTGAATATACTGGTACCAGCCACTGACAAACCGTTCTTAACCGAAAAGGCACCTTGTACCGTTGCGTTCGCGCCAATGTCCAGGCTGTCTGCCTGCAACTGGCTAAACTTGCTGGCGCCGGTCACGGTAATGCCGGGCAGTTGTAAGTCACCGCCAACCTTAATGTCACCGGCTACTTCAAGGTTGCTGCGAACCAGCACGGATCCAGAGAAGATGGAGTTAGATTCGATATTAAGGATTTGCTTGGTATTGCCAATGGTAACGCTGCTGTTAGCAAGCTGCTTGAGGGATTCTTCGGAAAGGTCCTGGGTATTGATGACGTCTTTGGTTTCGTCAACGACAGCTTTGTTTTTGAGGTACAGGGTAACGGCTACAGCAATAGCGATCACAATAACCAGCAAAAACAGCAATAAGTAGATGTTGAAGCGCTTCCAAAGGCGCTTGATCGCCGGGCCTTCGTTCTTTTTCTTTAGGGTTTCGGCGAGCTTGCCGCCCGTGGTGTCGGTTACACCTTCTGCTACCTTTTCGTCGCCTTTGCCAGTCTCAACAATAGTACCCGTGCCCTCAAGAGAGCCCGTGTCATTATCTGAGTCTTTCTGCAGCTTTGACGGATCCATAACGTTACCTTAATAATACTAAATTCGGGGTCAAAAGCGTAAACGGATTGTCTTTCGGCCTGCTTTATCGCAAAATATAACATATGAAGAGATGGCGAAGAGAGCTCGCAGTCCTGGGGGTTAGTCTTCTCGCACTTTTGGTGTGGGTTGGCCCGGTTGCGTATGCCCAGTCATCATCTACAAACTACTCGGTAGAAGAATCATTCTTTGGTACCGGCGGCGAACTTGATGCCAGCTCCAGCAATTATCGCGCCAAGCAGTCTGCTGGTGAAACAGCCGTAGGCAACTCAGCCAGCAACAACTACCAGATGCAAGCAGGTTTTAACACGACAGACATCCCACTCCTTGAATTCTATGTAGACGGCGGCGAATACGACATGGGTGTGCTGGATATGAGTACTACGGGTGGAGTCCAGGCTAACTTCTCAATCAGAAACTACTTAAGTAATGGATATGTGGTGGTCCTGAACGGCTCACCTCCAACACTTGCTGGTGCGTCACACCAGCTGCCGGGTATGTCATCTCCTGGCGGTTCAACACCAGGTACAGAGCAGTTCGGTGTGAACCTTGTAGACAACGGTAACCCTAATATTGGTAATGATCCGGCGCAGATACCTGACAGCACGTACAGTTTTGGTACAGCAGTTGCCGGTTACGACACCCCCAACCTATTTAAGTTCATAGATGGCGATACTATTGCCATGAGCCCCAAGAGCAGTGGTCAGACTAACTACACGCTCTCTATGATGGCCAACGTCGCCCGCGAAACACCAGCTGGTGAGTACGGTGGCAAACTACAGTTGCAAGTCGTACCTACTTTCTAATAAATAAGCACAAAAACAATGCTTGTTTGCCTAGTATTGCCCGCTGTACCATGAAGGTAACAGTAAAAGAGGGTGGACCATGAATAAAAGAATGAAGATCGCATTACGAGCCCTTCCAGCGCTAGTCGTTGGCGGGGCTTTATTTTTTGCAGCTGTACAACCGGCTGTGGTCGAAGCGACGGTGCCAGGCACAAATACAATGTTAAGTGTGCGTGCGAATGGTAGTCAGGACGGCTCTCCGAGTGGCAATCCCTCGATGAGTAAAGATGGTAGGATAGTTGCTTTTACGAGTAGTGCAAGCCTTGTTAGCGGTGACAATAATAACAGGGCTGACATATATGTTAGGGATACAGTTGCCAACACTATTAATAGGATTAGCATATCGAGTAGCGGCGTACAGCAAACTACTGGCGCTTCCAGGGCCCCTCATGTGAGCGCAAGCGGCCGTTATGTAGTGTTTAACTCCTCATCAAACAATCTCATTGATGGGCAAACAACAACCGGTTTATGGCATGTATATTTGCGTGATCTGCAAAACAATACTACGGAAATGATTGATGTGGATACTTCGGCACAGCCAGGGAATAGCCAGGCTGGGTATTACGGTGGCCAAGAAGTGAGTGAAGACGGACGTTTTGTAGTATTTGAATCTAACGCTACAAACCTCGTGAGCGGAATTACTACAAATAGTACTCGTGTATATGTTAAAGATAGACTACTCAATACTATGACACTGATTACGAGAACCACAGCCGGATTAGAGTCCTATGGCGAGAAACCTAGCATGAGTTGCGATGGGGCATTCGTCGTCTTTCAGTCCGGTGCCAGCAATATCACCGCTGGCGATACCAATGGTAAACAAGATGTATTCTTAGTGCAGCGAGTAGGGGGAGAGTATAGAACCAATATTACTCAGTCGGGCACGCAAGCGAGCTACACACCAAAAATTTCCTGTAACGGTAACTTTGTAACAATGACGACAGCTGCAGCACTTGAATCCGGTGATATAGATACCCAGTATGATAACTATGTCTACGACAGAATAAACAACACGTTTGACAGGACAAATGTAGATAGCTCGAATGCCTCAGCGAATGTACAGAGCATATCTACCAACCCTTCCTTCGTTACAGATGACGGGCGATTGGTCGCTTTCTTTTCATCTGCGACAAATCTTGATTCGCTGGCCACTAGTGGTACGCAACAGCTTTATCTCAGGGATAGAGTAAATGGCATTACAGAGCTAGCCTCCAAGAGCTCAACGCCCACTGCTGGTGATGCTACAAGCGGCGTCGCCTCAACTATGCAAGCTAACGAAGCAGTAATGGACCAGTTCGGTAAGAAGATAGTCTACACTAGTAGTGCTACGAATCTGGGGCCGACAGACATAAATGGACAGGCAGACATATTCAGTGCGCCTACTGGATTCTAATGTTGTGGATAAGTGGTAGTTGTAAAATATTGCACAGTGCTTAAGCTTTATGGTAGAGTAACCACAAGAACCGTTAAAAAGAAAAACATAGGAATATAGACAAGATATGACCGCACTCATAAACCTTGTAAGACGAACCAGTCTTCTGACGGTAGTACTAGTGATGCTAGGCATCTCAATGTCGAGTCTTCTTATATTTGCTGTCCACGCTGACGCTGCACAAATTACGACGCGTAGTTTAAGGGTATCGAGCTCTGCAAACGGTAACATCACTGTAGGTGCGGCAGGCTCTGGTACCAATGGCGCACAGACTAGACATACTTTTACCTTCACCGAAGGAACCAGTGCTGCAAGTATCGGCTCTCTTGAGCTCTTGTACTGTACAACGCCATTGCCAGGCACAACATGTACCGCCCCAACTGGCATGGACGCGTCTACTGCAACGTCCGTCGCGACTGGAACTAGCGCTGAATGGACAATGGGTACTTCAACTGCCAATCGGCTTCGGTTAACACGCACTGGTGGTGCAAGCGCTATTACAAACACCCAGGTTTTGGCCTTTGGTAATGGCAATACGGGTACGGATTATATCAAGAACCCTACGACAGATAATGAGGAATTCTTTGTCCGTATTAGTACATTCTCTGATACAGGGTTTACTACCGCAGTAGACCAAGGTACTGTCGCTAACTCCACTGCACAGCAGATCGATATAACCGCTAAGGTTCAGGAAACATTGAACTTCTCAGTCGGCGCGCCTGACAATGATACAGAAGGAGGAGTACCAGCTCCAACTACAACCTGTGCTCCGTTTACTGATGACGGCGACCTTTTGCTTGGCCAGTTGCCAGATGGTGTCCTTGACTTCGCTGTAGCTTACGACGCGCACTCATATTTCCGCCTCAGCACAAACGCTAATGGCGGTGCGGGTGTCTACTATGCGGGAGATACATTGAAATTTGGTACTGAGGATGTTGCGGCTATAGGTACCACGCCAGCTGCAAGTGCACCTGGTACTGAACAGTTCGGCCTCGGTATTGACTCTGCAGATGCAACAGCGAATGGCTACAGCATGTCACAGCTAGCCGCTCAACCACCTTATAATAATGGTGACGGCACTATCACTGCTGGAGGTGACGCAACCTTTGCTTACACGGCCGCAAGTCTTACGACGCCTGAACTTGTTGCCCAGTCTACAGCTACTGTTACGTGCGATACAGCTTCCATACGTTACCTTGGCAACATCTCAACCACGACTCCTCCAGGTGTTTACACCACGACCATTAGCTACATCGCTGCTCCAATCTATTAGGAGTCATGAAAATCGCGTACAATAAAAGCATGACTTTGTTGGTGGGCATGCGTAGTGCAAAGCGCTCGGTACTTGCAGTAGTTGCTGTACTCCTGTTTTGCCTGCAATTCAGTTGGCTTATGACTCCTGACGCCAGTGCCGCGCAATTGCAGCAGCGAGCACTCCGCATATCTAGTCCCAAAGCAAATGAGCTAACGACCCATAAATTTACGTTTCGATATATAACTACAACCGATCCGATTGGATCGATAAAGTTTGAGTACTGTACAAGCCCGATTGCAAGTTTGCCTTGCGATGAGCCGCCTGGCATTGATGCAAGCGGAGCTGTTTTCTCGGACCAAACGGGTGAAACGGGCTATTCATTATTTAGCGCTCAAACGAATAGCATTGTTCTTACCCGCGGAACAGCACAATCCGTTAACAACACGACTTCAGATTATACATTCGATTCTGTTGTTAACCCTGACGGTGTGCCATCAAAAACGTTCTATGTGCGTATAGCTACCTATCAGAGTACTGATGCTACTGGTACGGAAACCGACTGGGGATCCGTAGTTAACTCTATTACTGAGGGTGTCGATGTCAGTGGGGAGGTGCCTCCTATACTCAGCTTTTGCGTAGGCTTAACGATTGATACCGATTGTTCATCTGCTGAGGGTAATCTAATCGACTTGGGTGATTTGAAGACTAATACAGTATCTAGCGGTACATCACAGATGCGCGCAGCTACCAACGCACAGTTTGGGCTAGCTATAGGCGTATATGGCACAACTATGACCTCGGGTATCAATGAGATTCCTGCCTTGAATAATCCCACGCCAAGTGCGCCTGGCAACGCTCAGTTTGGTTTTAATCTAAGAAGTAATTCTAATCCTGGCAAGGGCGAAGAGCCTGCTGGGCCTGGCATAACAACCCCGACTGCCAGCTACAATATCCCTAACCGTTACACTTTTAACAGCGGGGATATTGTAGCCATCAGCTCAGAGGAGACTGACGTGCGCAAGTTCACTTCCACGTACATAGTAAACGTTTCCCCAAGCCAGCAACCGGGTGTGTACACATCAACTTTGACATATATTTGTACGGCTACCTTTTGATGGTAAACTAAGAGCTAAAGGTTATGTCCAAAACGTATAAGAGAGGGTTTATGAAGAAAATTACACGTGTGTTGTCATTGTTGATGGCAATAGTCACGCTAGTTGTACTCTCTTCTGGTGTCCAGGCTGCATCCAATGGCCTCGGCATCTCACCGCGCAAAGACTATAGTGTACAGCCCGGCAAAGACATAAGTGACACGTTATACATCCGCAACTTGAGTCTTAACCAGGACTTGCAGATTGAAATGCGTGTGATCGATTTCGGCGCCCAGAACGAAACAGGTGCTCCCGCATTGGCTGTTGCTGAAAATGCACCTCAAACTCCATGGTCATTGAAACCGTTTATCCAGTTGCCGAAAGCAGTTACTATCCCTGCTGGCAAGTCTACGAACGTTCCTATCAAGGTCGCCATACCCGCCTCACAAGGTGCAGGCAGTTACTATAGTGCCATCGAATACTCAGCAATTAACCCAGAGACCCAGCAACGTGTGAACATCTCTGCATCGTCAGTAAGTCTTGTGTTCGTAACTGTTCCAGGAGAGGCGAAAGAGCAGCTGATACTGAGACAGTTTGGGGCGTACCAATCTGGGCAGAATCAAACCACCGGTGAATTCAAGAGCATGTTTGTTACATCTTCGCCAAAAGAATTTGCCTACCGCCTACAGAACCAGGGTAATGTAGCCGAGCAGCCAAGCGGTAGTATTGTCGTCAAGAATATGTTTGGGCAAACGGTCAAAGAAGTTGAAGATGCCAATGTCAAAAAGCAATTAGTGCTTATCGGCCAGACCCGACGAGTCCAGACATGTATTAAGCCGAGTATCCTTGAAAGCAAAGCTCCTACAGGCCAAGACACAAAACAGACAGTTTGTGACGACCCAGGCCTATGGCCAGGCCGCTATACCGCCCAGATGGCCTTGTACTATGGCCTGAACGGCAATAACACCCAGGAAATCATTGGCGAAACTAGCTTCTGGTATATTCCGTGGTGGTCAATTGTAGGTTTTGTACTGATAGTTGGCTTTATTGTCATGATGGTTTGGCTGGTTCGCAGGGCCTTCGACAACCGCCGTCCTCGTTACCGCCGATAATCACTTTTGCCAATTAGCATAAGCCAAATATAATAGGGGCAGGACTATTTAGCTATATGATACGTCGTTGCCTGTTATTATCCGGTACGCTCGCACTTTGCGGGCTACTGGTCTTTGGGGCTATGTTGCCTAACAGGGTATTGGCAGCGACTACACCGCCCCAGAACCCGCAGGACGGGGCAGTAGGTGTCGAGGGCAAGGTGCCCAGTAACCCGCCCAAGAACGCGCCGACTATTACGACGCCTAGTAACGGGCAGGGCTTCAACAAGATTCCTATTACTATTGGCGGTTTGTGTACGACGGGCTTATTGGTCAAGATTTTTGCCAACAACGTGTTTATTGGTTCTGCGCCTTGTGAGCGAGGGAGCTATACATTGCAGGCTGACCTGTTCGCCGGCCGTAACGACTTAGTAGCCCGCGCCTATGATGCCCTTGACCAGGCGAGTCCTGATTCGAATGTTGTGTCTGTTAACTTCAATGATGCCCAGTTCAACCCCTTTGGACTATCGCTCCTGAACCTGACGAGTAGCTACGCCCAGCGTGGTGCCAACCCAGGCCAGACACTGACCTGGCCGGTTATCCTGAGCGGCGGTACGGGACCGTACGCTATTAGTGTGGACTGGGGGGACAATAAAGCCCCGGACCTTATTAGTGAAGAATTTGCAGGTACTTTGGACCTCAGCCACGTGTACGATAACGCCGGTATCTATAAGGTTATCGTGAAGGCCACGGATAAAAACGGCCTGTCAGCCTATCTGCAGTTGGTAGCCGTAGCTAATGGTGCCGTGACGGCCAATGCTGAAGGCGATGCCAAGGATGATGACAAAGCTATTATTACGCGCATTTTGTGGGCGCCAGCGGCTATATCGTTGCCATTGATCCTGGTGAGTTTCTGGCTGGGGCGCCGGTATGAGCTTGCCGAATTGCGCAAGCGGCTTGAGCAGCACGAAAAAGCAGATCAAGAAGAGTAGTCTGAACGGCTCAAATTTGCTAAAATAGGTAGGTTATGGCAAAGAAAGTTTACGTCGGCATGTCCGGCGGTGTAGATAGCTCTGTTACAGCCGCTCTTTTGAAAGAGCAGGGCTATGACGTCACGGGCGTTTACATGAAAAACTGGAGCCAAGATCTGCCTGGGTTTGTATGCCCCTGGAAGGAAGACTACCAGGATGCCAAGCGCGTGGCTGTACGTTTGGGCATCCCCTTCAAGATGTACGACTTTGAAGAGCAGTATCGCCACAAAGTCGTAGACTATATGATCGACGGCTACAAAGCCGGTCTGACGCCGAACCCTGACATCATGTGTAACCAGGAAGTGAAGTTCAAGCTGTTCTTGGAAACTGCACTCGAAGACGGTGCGGATATGATCGCTACCGGCCACTATGCGCGCATTGCTGACGGTAAACTCTTGGCTGGCATTGATGCCAATAAGGACCAAAGCTACTTCTTGTATCGGGTCACCGAAGACGCGATCAAGCGCAGCCTCATGCCTATCGGTGAATTTGAGAAGCCAGCAGTGCGTGAGCTTGCCCGCAAGTACGGCCTGAACACTGCCGAAAAAAAGGACAGCCAGGGCATTTGCTTTGTGGGCAAGGTCGGCATCAAGGAATTCTTGCAGGAGTTTGTTACGACTGAACCGGGTGACATTGTTGACCAGCATGGCAAGACAATTGGCGAGCACGACGGCGCATTATTCTATACCATTGGCCAGCGCACAGGCCTGGGCGTCGGCGGCGGTTTACCGTATTACGTGGTTGGCAAAGATATGGACAAGAACGAAGTCTATGTAACGACCGACTTGCAGGATGACCGCCTATGGCACAAATCATTTGAACTTACATCAGTACATTGGATCAACGGTGCGCCTATTACAGAAGGCACGTACACGGTTCGTACCCGTTACCGCGCTCAACTGATCAATGTTACTGGCATCCAGCAGCTTGATAATGGCAACTGGAGGCTCGATATGCGCGACGACGTACGCGCTATTACGCCAGGCCAGTCTGCCGTGCTCTACGAGGGTGACCGCGTAGTGGGTGGCGGCATCGTTCTATAGCTAGCCAGGCCGTGATACCATAAGCAGTATGGATCCAGCGCAAAACTCTCAAACTCCCTCGCAACAATTTCCTTCCCAAGAACCAATCGAAAATCATTCCCACAAAGGCAAGTGGTTCCTGGCAGCCTGCGGCTTAGTCGTAGCTGTGCTTATTGGCGTAGGTATGTACCTATGGCAGCAAGATGACACTGCCGACAGCAAGACGCCAACGCAAGCTAGTGATGCCCCCGAAACAGATAGTACGGAAGTGCCCAAGCTCAAGACTGAAGTCCTGCTGGATGGCCGCACTAAGGTTTGGGATATGGGCTTTTTGCCATCTGGGCAGATGCTCTTTACCGAGAAAGCAGGTACCCTCAGCGTACTTGAAGATGGTTCGGCAAGAACAGTTGCCGCTATTAGCGATGTTGCTTCGCAAGGCGAGGGCGGCCTGCTCGGCATGGCAATCGATCCTAAGTTTACTGAGAACCGCCATATCTACACTTGCTTCAACACGAGTAGCGACATACGTGTCGTGCGCTGGGTGCTTGACCAAAATGTCAGCAGCCTAGGCAGTCGCAAAGATATCGTGACCGGGATGCCGCGCAATGTAAGCGGACGCCACTCCGGCTGCCGTTTGGCGTTCGGAACCGACGGTTACTTGTGGATTGGAACGGGCGATACTGCCCAGGATATTACGCCCCAGACGCCCCAAGACCCTAAAAGCTTGGGTGGCAAGATACTGCGCGTTGACCGCAACGGCCAAGCTGCTGCCGGCAACCTCACGGGTAACTTCGACAGGCGCATTTATTCGTATGGCCACCGCAACACGCAGGGCATAGCATTCTTCGATAAGCCCATTAACGGCGTACCGGGGATTAGTGTTGAGCACGGTAGCAGCGTTGATGACGAGGTGAACCTGCTCAAGCCTGGTAACTTTGGCTGGGCGCCAGCCGATGGTGAGTACGACGAGACTGACGTGCCAATGACCGATAGTGAACGCTTCCCTGATGCTGTTAGGGCAATCTGGGCATCTGGCGACCCAACGCAGGCTCCTTCGGGCGCAGCCATGGTATATGGCAGTAAGTGGAAAGCCTGGAACGGCGCGATTGCCGTAGCCGTACTCAAAGACACGCACCTCAAGTTCCTGACTATCGATGACAAACTTGCAGTTACCAAAGAAGACCGTGTATTCGAGGGCGAATTCGGACGCCTGCGCATGGCCCGTCTTGGCTCCGATGGCGCGCTGTATCTCAGCACTGATAACGGCGCTGACGACAAGATCATCAAAGTGACTCCTCAATAGAGGTCATCTGATATAATGTTGTGATATGAACGCTCAAGATATCCGCAACGCTTATTTAGAATTCTTTGAAAAACGTGGCCATAAGGTAATCCCACGAGCGCTTTTGGTACCGTACAACGACCCAACGACATTATTTACGGGTTCTGGCATGCAGCCAATGATCCCGTATTTGCTGGGCGAAACACACCCTGAAGGCACTCGTATTGTGGACAGCCAGACATGTTTGCGTGCGCAGGATATCGAAGAAGTTGGCGACAACCGCCATACGACATTCTTTGAAATGATTGGTAACTGGAGTCTTGGCGACTACTTTAAAGCCGAGCAAGTGCCATGGATGTGGGAGTTCCTCACTGAAGTCGTAAAGCTTGATCCGTCTAAGTTGTATATTACCTGCTTTATGGGTGCGCCCGAATATGGCATCCCCAAAGACACCGAAGCCGCTGAAATGTGGCAGAAACTCTTTGAGGCTAAGGGTCTTAGCACTGGCGTTGCTGACATTGGTTCAGAAGAAGCAGGCTACAGCCGCGGCATCAAAGATGGCGAGCGTATCTTTTACTATGACGGCAGCAAGAACTGGTGGAGCCGCAACGGCAGCCCAGAGAAAACTCCCGTAGGCGACCCATGTGGTCCCGACAGTGAAATGTTCTATGACTTCGGCACTCCTCACAATCCTGAATACGGTGAGCACTGCCACCCCAACTGTGACTGCGGCCGCTTTATGGAAATCGGCAATAACGTCTTCATGGCTTATCGCAAAGAAGCCGAAGGCAAGTTTGTACCGCTCGAAAAACCGAATATTGACCACGGTTCAGGTCTGGAGCGCATTGCCGCTGCTGCATTGAACGACCCTGATGTCTTTAAGATCAGCGTCATGTGGCCAATTATCGAGAAACTCGAGCAGATTTCCGGCAAGACCTACGACAGCCACACTAACGCTATGCGTGTGATTGCTGACCACCTGCGTGCAGCAACATTCCTGGCTGTTGACGGCGTCAAGCCAAGCAACAAAGAGCAGGGCTATGTGATGCGCCGCCTGGTGCGCCGCGCTGTGCGCTTTGCCTTTGACCTTGGCGTTGAGCAGAACTTCATGCAGGACGTAGTGCCTGTTATTACCAACATGTACATCAATGACTTCCCTGAAGTAGCTGCGCAGAACGAAGACGTTATCGCAACATTGGTGAAGGAAGAAAAAGCTTTCCGCCAAACCCTCCGCAAAGGCATCCACGAAATGACCAAGATGAAAGCAGGCGGCCTAACCGGCGAAGAAGTCTTTAAGCTCTACGATACGTACGGCTTTCCAGTCGAACTAAGCGTCGAAGAAGCATTCAGGCAAGATATTGCTGTGGCTGATACCTGGCGTGAAGAGTTTAACCAGCTTATGAAAGAGCAGCGCGAACGCAGCCAGACTGCAACCAAAGGCACCTTCAAGGGCGGCTTGGGCGGCCAGCAACTGATCCACAAGAAATACCACACTGCTACGCACCTTATGTACCAGGCATTGCGCGAAGTACTTGGCGACCATGTCGTCCAGAACGGCTCTAACATTACCGAAGAACGTCTGCGTTTTGACTTTAGCCATCCCGAAAAAGTAACCCGTGAACAGCTTGATGAAGTTGAACGTATTGTTAACGAACAAATTGGCAAAGACCTCAAAGTTTCATATGCCGAATATCCAACCAAGGTTGCCCGCGAAGAAATGGGCGCGCTTGGTCAGTTCGGAGACCGCTACGGCGACACCGTTAAGGTCTACAAGATGATCGCTGACGGCGCTGATAAGCCATTTAGCTTTGAAATCTGCGGCGGTCCGCACGTTGACCACACATTGCAACTCGCCGAAGACGGCAAGAAGTTCAAGATCATCAAAGAAGAAGCCAGCTCAGCTGGCATCCGCCGCATTAAGGCTGTCCTCCAGTAAGCACTATGGGTAGTGGCGCTGAGTTCAGGGTGGGATATCCTGAACAGCCGCCGTTGTTACCTGGCGTACCTGAGACCGAGCAGCATGAGCTATGGGCGGCGCACGAAGGCGCACGCCTGCGTAGGTTCCCCCTTGAGCCCCAATACTGGGAGATGGGCGCTGCAGTTGATATCGCTGCCGAACGGGCTTGTCATATGCTCGCACAACATAGTGCGTTTACTATGGAAGAAATACGAACCGAGTCGGGGGACTGCGGTCACTTGTCGGTTGTCATGCAGCAGTTGCTGCAACGCAGGGACGGTATAGACACACAGCTAATGGAATTCACCGGAGCTAAGGGGCACTTTTTCCTGCGATCTACTAACATTCCTGGCGAAACATTTGACTACGATGGCACGTGGCTGCAGTTTGCCTTTAATATGACGGACTTCGCCCGGCAGCCACATACACTGATCATACCCGCCTCACAACGCAGGCAGGCAGTGGTTGCCCATGAGGCGCTGCGGCCGTACGTTAATTACGACTTCATGCTGGATGTTGCGCGGCCTGTCGACTTTACATACAAGGATTTTTTGTACGAACCGCTCAGGCAGGTTTTTGAATCTCAAGGTTGGGCGCAGAGTTCATAGCTTGCACACCCCTTGGACGTGGTATAATTGAACTCGATTATGCTTGATAAGTTCAAAACGATGGGGCAATCCCTAGTTAGTAAGGCTGCTGATAAGGTGGCCGAAGTTAATGCTAAGGTTGGCCAGCAGTCCAAAGCAAACGAAGACGACCAATATGTCGTTGCGTTGGACGTTGGTACCGAATTCGTCAAGGCGCTGATTGGCCGTGTCAAAGAAGACAACATTGAAATTATTGGTGTGGGCCGTGCCCATCAGGAGCTGAGCGACATGCAAGCCGGCGCTATTGCCGACATTGAGAGTGTGGTTGCAAACTGTGATGAAGCACTGAGCCAAGCTGAGCAACAGGCCGGTGTCAGTGTGCGCACTGCCGTACTTGGTATCGCTGGTGAACTTGTGAAGGGTACAACTACCACGGTCCGTGTTACCCGAAAGCAGCCCGACAAAGCCCTTGACCTTCCCGAAGTCGAAAAGATTATTAAGCTTGTCCAGGAACGTGCCGAAGCAAAAGCTAAGAAACAGCTAGCTTGGGAGCTTGGCGGCAAAGAAGTTGAAGTGCGCCTGGTAAATAGCGCGCTTGTTGGTATTGAGATTGACGGCTACAAAGTCACTAGCCCTATCGGTTTCCAGGGAAGGGACGTCGTGGTGCAGCTCTACACTGCATTTGCACCTATGATCCACATCGGTGCACTTGAACGTACTGCCGAAAAGCTTGACCTTGACCTGTTGGCCGTAGCTGCTGAACCATTTGCCGTAGCCCGTTCGGTTATCGGTAACGATGCCAACGCCAGCATGAGCGCTATCCTGATGGACGTTGGTGGCGGTACCACTGATATTGCTGTTATTAATGATGGCGGTGTACAAGGAACTAAGATGTTTGGTATTGGTGGCCGCGCGTACACCCGTTCTATTGAGCGTGAAATGAACGTGTCATTCCTCCAAGCCGAAGAGCTCAAGCTTGGCCTGTCGACTAACAAAGTATCCCAGAGCCGTGTTCCTACTATTGAGGGCGCACTTACCAAGACGCTCGACGTCTGGATCAGCGGTGTTGAGTTAGCTCTAAGCGAATTTGATAAGCTCGATCATCTGCCAAACCGCATTTTCCTTTGTGGCGGTGGTTCCAGTCTCGATATGCTGATGGATAAGCTTGAGAGCCCTGGCTGGCATAGCGACCTGCCATTTACCCGCAAACCGGTTGTCCAACATATCCAACCAGAACAAGTAGTCGGCATTACCGACAAAACAGGCGACGTTTCTGATCACACCTTTATTACGGCTATGGGCTTGTTGCGCGTCGGTCTTGACACGCTGCAATTCTCCAAGGATCCAGGTGATAATATCAGCCAAAAAATTGATAAAATGTTGCGAGTATAGGCTAAAAATATGAGTTCCCAATCAGGCAAAGACGTTATATATATCGACATCGACGACGAAATCACCGCGATTATCGACAAAGTACGCGGTTCTGAGCAACGTATTGTTGCCTTGGTATTGCCTAAGCGCGCTAATGCCTTCCAGAGTATCGTCAACATGAAGCTCCTGAAGCGTACGGCAGATAACGCCAATAAGCACCTGGTGCTCATTACTAACGAAACGGGCCTGTTGCCGCTAGCTGGCGCTGTTGGCATTTATGTTGCTAAGACGCTTCAGACTAAACCTGAGATTCCAGATGCACCAACCCACGGACATCACGATGAAGACGACGAAGAAGCCGTCAAAATGGAAGACGACACCAA
>Ga0075366_10000729_pt1 | contig 15645 bp, 13 predicted proteins | sample EndMethybrTD3031_FD_72351 | JGI IMG/M metagenome (GOLD analysis project Ga0075366, IMG submission 72351) | Populus endosphere microbial communities from Tennessee, USA - Endosphere MetaG P. TD hybrid TD303-1 | ecosystem: Host-associated > Plants > Roots > Endosphere | place: USA: Tennessee...
TGTATTTCCAGCTGGTGAAGAGGTAGCATACCGCTTGGAATTCTTTGGTGATGAAATTGAACGTATCGTACAAATCGAACCCTTAACTGGTGAGATTTTGAGCAAACCCCAGGCACTCACCATTTTCCCAAGTAGCCACTACGTAACACCTCAAGATAAATTAAAAGTCGCCCTCGGCAAGATTGAGAGTGAACTTGATGAGCGACTACGACTATTTAGAAGCGAGGGTAAGCTACTCGAGGCACAACGGCTCGAGCAACGCACTCGTTTTGACCTTGAAATGTTAGAAGAAACTGGTTTTGTGAAGGGAATCGAGAATTACAGCCGCTACCTTACTAATCGCGAGCCGGGTGACCAACCAGCTACACTTCTTGATTACTATCCTGATGATTTTTTGATGCTGATCGACGAATCACACATGACTATTCCACAGCTTCGTGCCATGTACAATGGTGACCGCGCGCGTAAGGAAGTTTTGGTTGAACATGGTTTTCGCTTGCCAAGCGCTCTCGACAATCGCCCACTAACCTTCATTGAGTATGAAAAGCACGTTAATCAAGCAGTGTATGTGAGCGCTACGCCTGCGGCCTATGAGCTTAGCCGTAGCCCGGAGCCAGCGCAACAGGTAATTCGCCCAACTGGATTGCTCGATCCGCCCATTGAGATTCGCCCTATTGATGGTCAAATCGATAATCTTATCGAAGAGATTCGGAAGACTATTGCCAAACATCAGCGCGTATTGGTAACCACACTCACTAAACGCATGTCGGAAGACTTAACGGAGTATTTAAAAGACTTAGGTATTAAAGTGGCTTATTTGCATAGTGATGTCGATACGCTTGATCGTACTGATATTCTGCGCGACTTACGGCTTGGTGTGTACGATGTGCTGGTTGGTATTAACTTGCTGCGTGAGGGGCTTGACTTGCCCGAGGTAAGCTTGGTCGCCATCTTGGATGCCGACAAGGAAGGATTTTTGCGAAGCGAAGCAGCGCTCATTCAGACTGTCGGCCGTGCAGCCCGCCACGTAGAGGGACACGTTATTATGTATGCCGACCGTATCACTGATAGCATGCGTAAGACTATGGAAGAAACCGAACGCCGCCGAGCTATTCAGGAGGCGTACAACAAAGAACATGGTGTTACTCCTACGGGCATTAGTAAGGAAATTGAAAAGGGCATGCGCCCTGATTTACCCGAGGAAGCTAAAAAGGCTAAGCTTGATCTTAAGAAAATTCCTAAAGACGAATATGCTTCACTTATTCGTGATCTTAGTTCTCAGATGGATATGGCCGCTGCCAATCTTGAATTTGAAAAAGCCGCAGAACTTCGTGATATTATTGAGGATATAAAAAGTAAAATGTAACAAATTTTACCGTGGACAGAGATCGTCGAAGAACACCAACACGTAATGGGTACGCTAAGGCCTTTCAATCTTTTGGCGCGTCGCTGCCAGAGGGCACTAGGAGTGTAAACCCAGATAAATATCCGGCAGTAGTACTTGATCCACAGCCAAAGAAAGACTATGTTACTCAGCTGAGCCATGTTAAAAGCATTAACCGACATCGGCGTGGTTTTGGCCGCAAGATAACTGATTTTGAGCAAACCCTACAGGCTTTGGGGGCACGAGCATACAGAGTGGGCCAGCAGCTTGTTCCACCAGAAGCGGAGCCTCACATTCCGTTTTTGTCATTCGACGAAACGCGTAGTATTTTGCGGCAGTACCAAGATGTAGGTGAGCGTTTGCTGCGTGAAGAAACCGGCACCGAGGACGATGTTTGTCCAGAAGTTCCTTATAGTGTGCATGTGATTGATAACAGCGTTGTTGCCAGGATTGCTCATCAAGATTGGGCTGAGGCTGGCCAGATTGATGACATACGCCGAAAGCTGGGCGTAGGGACTGTAACGATGACCCAGCCATATACCGATGTTCCACTTGTTGATTTTAATGTTCTACAACCTAAATTTGCAGAACGCGTTGAGCAGATTAACAGATACGATCTTACATTAACAGTTGGCCGGCTGGTACTGTTTAGATATTAAAGTTTTTACAATAGATTGCCGGTACAATACTTGATATACTAAGCGTAAGAACTTAGCGTATGCATACAATCGATCACCGACGGTTTCAACAAAAATCCCCTCGGCGTCAGTTACCCTTGACGCGGATTGTGCTTATAGCGGGGATTATTGTAGTTTTTTTAATTGTGATCAATGTGATCATGGGGCTTGTATATCATAATAAGGCGCTGCCTGGATATCGCTTAGGTGCTCAAAATGTGGGCGGTATGAGCTATGGCGATATTAGTCGACTGCAAGCCAAGGAAGTGATGATTACCTCAGTTAATCTCAATGCAAAAGTCAACAAGACAGCGGCTCAAAAAACTGTATCGGTTAACGATTTTGGCGTGACACCTGATATGCCCGCTAGCATAGAACACCTTAAAAAGTCCAAGACTTGGTTGCCTATGCTGAGCTTTATTGTTCATCCCCAGATAGCGCTTGTGACTCATGTCGATGAGGGCAAATTCAAATCAGCCATTGATGCTTTGGTGCCTATCTTTGAGCGTCCGGCAACAGATCGCCACGTGGCTTTTGGTAATGGCGCATTTTATGTAGCTAATGGCGAGGCAGGGCATAAAATTAACCGTGAGACTCTACGGCAAAAGTTAACAGCGGCTATTACCGACGGCAAATCTAAGGTTAATGTGCCTATGCAAGTATTGCCTGCTGGCAAAAGCACCAACGACCTAAGCGGTGAGGTATCGAGGCTGACCAAGTTGATAAGCCCGGGCATTAGCTTTGCCACCGTAAATAGCCAAAAAATTGTGCCAACAACCAGTGATAAAGCCCAATGGTTAGTGGCAGATGGCCAAACTATGAAGCTATCCGATGGCCAAATTGGCCAATATTTGGACCAAACTGCACAAAAACTTGGTATTGCATCGCTGACTAATCGTACAGACCTGCTTACAGCTACTAAGTACGCACTTAATAAAGGGCAGTCGTACAATTTCCGAATGCTTAATGCTGCTACTAGCCACAAACATACCTACTGTACAGCAGTGAAGGGCGTTGGCGCAGCGGCTTTGGATGATCTTATAGGTAAGCTTGCGGCTACCTATTCTGACGCACGTGGCTGGAATGACGGCGGTACCATTGCGTTTGAGCGTGTTGATAATGGCTGTAGCTATACTGTTTGGCTGAGCGCACCCCAGTATATGACAACTTTTGGTTCTATCTGTGACGACTATTATAACTGTCAGGTAGGCACGAATGTTATTGTTAATGACGACCGCTGGGAAAAAGCCACTGACCCCTGGAACCAAACAGGTAGAACTATCGAAGAGTACCGAAGCCTAATCATTAACCATGAAACTGGCCACCGCTTAGGTTTTAGGGACAATAATATAACGTGCTCACAGCCAAATGAATTAGCGCCGGTTATGATGCAGCAATCTATCGCACTCAACGGTTGCGCTTTTAACCCATGGCCACTCCAATCCGAACTCGACGCCTTATAGGCAGTGCTTGGGCTAGGGTGCAGTTTTTGCCAAGCTGGGTGTATAATGAACAAATAGATAAAAGCTCAACAATAGAAGCGTAATCTGTTATAGTATAGGAAATATGGCACAATTATCTCGAGAAGATGTCTTAAAATTGGCTCGCCTCGCCCGTTTGGCTTTGACCGACGAAGAGGTGGAAGAATTTCGTAAAGAGCTTGAAGGCGTTTTGCAATATATCGACATGCTTAAGGATGCCGACGTGTCTGGTCTGACTCCAACCACACAAGTAACGGGCTTAAAGAATGTAATGCGTGATGATCAAGTTATTGATTATGGTATTAGCAACAAGCAATTATTAGCTTTAGCTCCTGGTCGTCAAGACGATCTGATTAAAGTGAAGAGGATGATTGGATGAGCCAGTGGCTTCCTATTGCGCACATTGCCCAGCAAGTACAGACAGGTAGACTCTTGGCTGCTGACTTGGTAGAGACGGCATTAAAGACTATTACCGACAAGCTAGAGTATCAAGCCATTATTGCCACTACCGAACAACGGGCTCGTGAGCGAGCGGCGAGTATTGATGCAGTTGTAGCCGAGGGCAAGCCGGTCGGTCGTTTAGCTGGTGTACCATTTATTGCTAAAGATAATTTTTTGGTTTTTGGGGCTAATACTACGGCTGCCAGTAATATTCTTAAAGGATTCGACGCCCCTTATCAGTCGACGGCCATCGAGTTGTTAGAGCGCGAGGGGGCAATCTGCGTCGCCAAGGCTAACCTTGATGCTTTTGCACATGGTGGTAGCACCGAAAACAGTGACTTCTTTACTACCAAAAACCCTCATGATCCAACTCGTGTACCTGGTGGTTCATCGGGTGGTTCAGCAGCAGCGGTTATGCTGGATATGGTTCCCTTTGCCTTAGGTACTGATACGGGTGGCTCTATCCGTCAGCCAGCTAGCTTTACCGGCGCGGTAGGCTACAAGCCAACCTATGGTTTAGTTTCACGCAGTGGTGTGGTGGCTATGGCAAGCAGCACAGATGTTATCGGTCCGCTGACGCGCACCGTAGAAGACGCCGCACTTGTCATAGATGTATTGGCAGGCAAAGACCCTTTAGATAGTACGACTGTTGAACGCGACAGTAGCGGTTATGTTGCTGAATTACCACAAGACATTACTGGCAAAAAGATTGGTGTGGTTAAAGAATATTTTGAGGAAGGTCTTTCTGACGGCGTTCGTGAAGTTATTCAGGCCTCAATCGCCAAACTTAAAGATGCTGGCGCTATTATCGAAGAAATTAGCTTACCATCATTGCCACTGAGCTTAGCCGTATACTATGTTGTGTGTCCGGCAGAGGTCAGCAGCAATCTAAGCCGTTACGATGGTCAGCGTTTTGCCTATTCTTATGGCAACGCCGCCAACCTCGAGGAGAGCTATAGCAAGACTCGATCAATTGGCTTTGGTAAAGAAGCTAAGCGCCGCATTATGATGGGTACGTATGTACTGAGCAGCGGGTATTACGACGCTTACTACCGTAAAGCGCAAACGGTACGCACTAAGCTTATACAAGAATTTAACGAAGCTTTTAAGCAGGTAGACTTTTTATTAGGCCCTACGGCACCGACAACTGCTTTTAAAATTGGTGAGAATGCCAGCGATCCTTTGCAAATGTACCTTACTGATGTTATGACGGTTGGTCCAAGCTTAGTGGGTATCCCAGCAATTGTAATCCCAGCCGGTACCAGTCAAGGCTTACCTGTTGGCCTCCAGTTAATGGCCGCTCAACACCAAGATCGGGCCTTACTCGGCTTAGCACAGGGTACCGAGGGGCTTTTAGCATGAATACTACCGTAATATTGGCTGTTGGCGGCGGAGTACTTGTTATTGCTTTGGTTGCGACCGGACTCTTTTTGCGTCGCCGGCATTCGCTGCGTGCGGAATATTTTCAGCAGCAGTGGAAAGAGCTCCAGAAAATGTGTGGCGATCGTGAAACTTGGGCTCAGGCCATTACCGGTGCCGACCAATTATTAGACAAAGCACTTAAAAAGCGCCGCATTGGCGGTAAAACAATGGGTGAGCGCATGGTACGCGCCCAGCGTCAGTTTAGCGATAATGATGGTGTGTGGTTTGGCCACAAGCTACGCAGTAAAATCGACAGCGAACCAGATGTGAAATTAAAAGAAAACGAAGTCAAGAGTGCGCTGATTGCCTTCCGCCAAGCACTCAAAGACCTAGGAGTATTACCCAAGTGATTACCCAAGATATCCGCGACCAGTACACCGTAACTATCGGTATTGAGTGTCACGTGCAGCTTAAGACTGCTACAAAGCTCTTTGCAGGTGTTGGCAACGATGCCCGCGAAGCTGCTCCTAATACTTTGGTGAGCCATATTTGCTTTGGCTTGCCAGGCGCTTTGCCGGTGCTTAACCGTGAGGCAGTTCACTTGGCAATGCGCGCTGCGTTTGCTCTTGGTACCGAACCACAAAAATACAGTACTTTTGACCGCAAACATTATTTTTATCCAGACTTACCGCTCGGCTACCAAATCACCCAATTCGAGAACCCCATTATTCGCAATGGTTCCGTGACAATTGATGTTAATGGCCAGACTAAGGCGATTGGCATCCACGAAGCCCACATTGAGGCTGACGCAGGAAAGAGCACACACCCCGCCGGTACTGATTACAGCCTTGTAGATCTTAACCGTGCAGGTACACCACTACTGGAAATTGTTTCGGAACCTGACATGCATTCTGCTGAAGAAGCTAAGGCCTACGCCAAAGAGCTCTTTTTACGTGTTAAATACGCTGAAGTATCTGATGCCAATCTATTTTACGGCAACATGCGCTTTGATGTTAATGTGAGCGTTAGCAAAACCGACGTGCTTGGCACACGCACCGAAACTAAAAACATCAACTCATTTAAGGCTGTAGAAAAAGCAGTCGAGTACGAAGTTAAGCGTCAAATTGAACAGCTCGAAAAGGGCAACGAAATTGTACAAGAAACACGTGGCTGGGATGACGCCAAGCAGGCAACATTCTCTCAGCGCAGCAAGGAAGATGCGCACGACTATCGCTATTTCCCCGACCCAGACTTGCCGCCAATCGAAATTGATGACGCAATGATCGAAGCTGTGCGTAGCGAAATGCCCGTGATGCCCGATGTATGGCGTAATCGACTGCAGACTTTGGGCCTCGACCAGGCACAGATTGCCACATTACTTGAAGGTGAAGTAGAAGAGCCTGCTGTTCGCTACCTATCATTGATTGCTGAGATCCAAGAAGATGCCGCGTTGGCCAAGACTTTGGCCAACTGGTTTGTTAACCTTGAACTTCCACTACGCCATGATGATCAGGTGAAATTTAACCAAAGTGTAACTAACCAAGCGCGACTGCATTTTTACACTGAGGTGTACAAGCTTGTACAGGATGGTAAGCTCAGCTCATCTAAAGCTAAGTTATTACTTACCAAGCTCTTAACACATACTGAACTCGTTAAGGATGTTGCGGCTTTTGCAAGCCAGCATGGTTTTATTCAAGAATCCGACGAGGGCGCTATACGGGCAATTGCAGAAAAAGTTTTAGCCGAAAACCCTAAGGCCGCCGAAGACGTTAAGAACGGCGAAATGAAAGCGATTGGTTTCTTGGTTGGTCAAATCATGAAGCACTCCCAGGGCCGTGCTAATCCACAAATTGCTCAAAAGTTGATTAAAGAACAACTCGGCTTATAGAGCTTTTCTTGAGGTGGTGGCAACTCCTCAGCAACCTGTGTACAATGGGTAGGGTGAATAGAAAACAAGGGGAAATTTAGATGCAAGTACGAAAAGCAGTCATTGCAGCGGCAGGATTTGGTACCCGGTTTTTACCTCAGACCAAAGCTATGCCCAAAGAAATGTTGCCAATTGTCGATAAGCCAGTAATCCAAATTATTGTGGAACAGCTGGTTGCGGCTGGAGTGACGGATATTATTGTGGTAACTGGATCCACGAAGCGAGCCATTGAGGACCATTTCGATAGCTCTGACGATTTAGAGGCTGAATTACGCAGCAAGGGCAAAGACTCCTATGCTGATATGATTCGTGATATTGCCAATATGGCAAACTTTGTATATGTTCGTCAAAAAGGTACGCCTAAGGGCAATGCTCGACCATTATTGAACGCACGACATCTTATTGGTAAAGATGAGCCTTTCTTTTATTTATTTGCAGACGATTTCTTCCGCTGCAAAGTTCCATATCCAAAGCAGCTGCTTGAGGCCTACGAAAAGACCGGAGCCCCTGTAATCTCTGCTGTAAAGGTTAACCCCGAAGATTCTAAGCGTTTGGGTATGATTGATACTGCAGGGCAAATAGACGAGCGTACCTTTAAGGTAAATGGCCTTGTAGAAAAACCTGGTCCCGACAATACGCCATCACTGTTTGCTTCGGTCGGTAGCTTTTTGCTTACCCCAGACATCATGTCAATTATCGAAAAAGAGCAGCTTGGTGTGGGTGGCGAGATTGTACTCGCAGACTCCATCAATGAGTTTGCAAAAAATAACGACATCTATTGCCGTTTTATTGATGGTGTCTGGCATGATGCCGGCGATAAAGGTCGTTACTTAGAGGCAATCGTTGACCATGCCTTAATAGATCCTGAACTTGGGCCAACATTCCGAGAATATTTGCGCGGTCGACTCGACAAGTAGGTTGAAAAGCATAAGCGTTACGAGGTATACTCAATAACATGAATACAGCAGAACAAATTTTAGTGATCTTTCTTTCGTCGGCGCTGGCTATCTTTTTAGTGCTAGCTATTACGATCGCGGTTATGGTGGTACGTCTTATAAAGAGCGCTCAAGAAATTGCTGATAAAGCTGGCCGAGTGGTAAATACTGCCGAATCGCTCACCGAGACGCTAAAAAATTCTGCTGGTGGTTTTGCTGCTTTTCGCGTTCTGCGAATGGTGGCAACCGCTTTCATGGACCGTCAGTCCGATAAGAAGAAGTAAGGTAAGGGAGCATTACTATGGGTAAAACAACAAAAGTAGCAGTCGGGACACTTGTGGCCGCAGCAGCTGGTTATGTTGCGGGTATTTTGACGGCTCCAAAGAGCGGCAAAGAAACTCGTAAGGATATTAAAGACAAGACAGCTAAAAGTGTCGCCGAGCTCGAAAAGCAGCTCAAAAAGCTCCACACCGAGCTTACGAAGGTTTTAGACCAAGCCAAAGAGCAGGCCAAAGAACTCAAGGGTAAAGCCCGTGAAGAGATGGATTCTGCCATGGACAAGACCAAGATCGTTAAGGAAAAGGCTCGAGAGCTACTCAGTGCTGTCCACGAGGGCGACGCCGACGACAAAGAGCTTCGTAAGGCAATTGACGATGCCAACAAGTCAATTGCTCACCTGCGAACATACCTTAAGAAGCAATAACGACTAAAAACCAACCAAAAAGGCACCTCCCCGCGAGGTGCCTTTTCTGACCCAAAGACTAAAGGAGACGCCCTCATGATATTTGCTGAAACTACCAAGCCTACTGTCGGATCTGCTAAAGAGTACGTCTTTATGGGGCCAGCCCGCGACAAAGAACGTATGGAATTATTAGATGCGGGTGAGGGTTTGCGCCGTGCGCGCCGTATAACAAAGCCGCTTTTCGATGTGCTTGTCGACGCAGTACAAGAAGATGTGCCAATCCAAAGACGTACCCTTGCAGCCCAGGCGCTCCATGCTGTACTTGCGAATTATAAAGAAGGCTTAATCAAGTATTACTACAATATCGGCACCATAGTAGACGAATCTGACATTATAATGCCGCGTATTATTGGCGCAGACGGGTTGGGCCGCCGAGTTACTGATGCTGGCCTGGAGATTGATGCTCAGCCTATAACACCCGAGATCAAAGAAGATTTTATGGGCCGTGCCCAAAACGGTGTAACGCATGTCGCCAAGCAATATGAATTTTGGCCAGCCGATGTATCGAGGATGTTGCAGCCTTTGCCAAGTGCTCATTTTTCACTGGGGATAATGACATCCGAAGGCTATCAAGCACGACAGACTGTACTGGTTGATCCCGAACAAATGTGGGGCGGCGCAAATACGCAGCAAGTGGCTGAGCTGCAGCAAACCGTTCAAATGCTTGGTGTTGTAAAAGTCGCGCCTCGTCTTTAAAACATATCTTCGTTATAATAAACATAAAAGGGAATAAGGGGAGTTTGCTAAGGTATGGCGACTGAGGTTTCGTCTGCACTGACACCGGCTGATTACGTGCATCTGCACAACCATACGCAATTTAGTTTGCTGGATGGATTAACACGTGTGCCGGATCTTATTAAATTTGTTAACGACACCGGCATGCAGGCTGTGGCAATGACCGACCACGGTACGCTTTCGGGTGCCATCGAATTTTATAAAGAGGCTAAGGCTAACGGTGTTAAGCCACTGATTGGCATTGAAACCTATGTTGCCTCTCGCAAACACACCGATAAAGATCCACAAAAAGATAAGCAGCGTTTTCACCTGATCATTATTGCTATGAATGAGGTGGGCTACCGCAACCTCATGCAGCTAAGCACTATAGCCAACCTAGATGGTTATTACTACTACCCGCGTATCGACCACGAGCTGCTCGAAAAATACAATGAAGGCTTAATTGTTACCAGTGCTTGTATGGGTGGTGAGGTTGGTTCGGCTATCCGTGATGGTGATATGGATAAGGCTCGCCAGATTGCCACTTGGTATAAGGGTGTCTTTGGCGATCGTTATTACCTGGAGATTCAAGATCACGGTCACCCCGAAAATCCGCTATACAACAAAGAGCAGGGCGACATGAATCAAGGCGTCATTGCCTTAGGTAAAGAACTGGGTATTCCGGTTGTTGTAACCTGCGACGCCCACTACCTCAAGCACGAAGACCAAGATGCTCATGAAATTTTGCTGTGTATTGGTACGGGCTCATTCTTGAGCGATGAAAAGCGTATGTCACTTAAAAATTACCCTCTACATGTCGAGGATCCCCGCGAGATTATTGCCCGATGGGGTAAGGACCACCCAGAGGTAATCACCAACACCAAGGCAATCGCGGACCGCGTAGACCTAACTATCGAGCTTGATCGTATTTTGATTCCAAAGTTTCCGGTGCCGGAGGGCGAAACTGAAAAGACCTTTTTGGACAAGTCGGTGTACCGTGGCTTAGCGTGGCGTTACGGCGGCAAAACCGAAGAAGAAACTGCCGAGATGACCATCGAGGAAGCTCGAGCCGTAACACCGGCTGATGCTCTTAAGCGCGCTGATTACGAGCTGAGCGTAGTAGACCAGATGGGCTTTAACGGATACTTCTTGATTGTGTCGGACTTTATTAGCTGGGGCAAAAACCAGGGCATTATTTTTGGCCCGGGCCGTGGTAGCGCCGCTGGTTCAATCATTGCCTATGCTGTCAAGATCACCGACCTCGATCCGCTTAAGTACGATTTGCTGTTTGAGCGCTTCCTAAACCCAGATCGTATTAGTATGCCCGATGTGGACATCGACATCCAAGATACGCGCCGCGACGAGGTGATTCAATATTGTTCTGAAAAGTACGGTAGTAACCGCGTAGCAAACATTGTAACCTTTGGTCGTATGTTTGCTCGTAACGCCGTGCGAGATGTTGCCCGTGTGCAGCAAGTGCCATATGCCGAGGCCGATAAACTGGCCAAAATGATCCCTCAGCCAGTACAGGGTCGTCACATTCCCCTACCTAAGTCCTTGCAAGATGATCCTGACTTAAAACGTGAGTATGCCGAAAACGAGATCGCCAAACAAGTTATCGACCAGGCTATGATTCTGGAAGGCACGGTGCGCAGCCATGGTGTACACGCCTGTGGTGTGGTGATTGCACCCGATGATTTAGTAAAGTTCTTACCACTCGAAATGGCCCAAAAAGGGGTGGTAACTACTCAGTTCCCAATGGGCCAGGTAGAAGAGCTCGGCTTGCTTAAGATGGACTTTTTGGGTTTATCAAACCTGACAATTATTAACAACGCACTCCGTATTATTAAGCGTGTTTACGGCCGAGATATTGATCTATCTAACATTCCTCTGGATGATCCTCACGCATACACACTGCTTGGAAGCGGCGACACCACTGGAGTTTTTCAGTTGGAATCCGCCGGTATGAAGCGCTATCTTAAAGAGCTTAAGCCGACCGTATTCGAAGACATTATCGCTATGGTGGCTCTGTACCGTCCAGGTCCTATGCAGTTTATCGATGACTTTATTGCCCGCAAACATGGCCATAAAAAAATCACCTACTTGCACCCTGGCATGGAAAATGCCCTCAAGAGCACCTATGGTATTTTGGTGTATCAGGAACAATTCATGCAGATTTCTAAGGAATGGTGTGGATTTACTGGTGGTCAGGCTGATACGTTGCGTAAAGCAGTTGGTAAGAAAAAGATCGACCTGATGCGTAAGGTTAAGGTAGATTTTGTGGCAGGTGCCGTTAAGGTCGGCGGCGCAACCGAAGAAGTGGCTGAGCAATTCTGGAGTCAGCTTGAAGAATTCGCTAACTACTGTTTTAACAAGTCACACGCTGCCTGCTACGGGCTTATTGCTTACTGGACAGCTTACCTTAAAGCACATTACCCAGCGGCTTTCATGGCTGCAGTCATGACCAGCGACTACGACGATACCGATCGTTTAGCAATTGAAATTGCCGAATGTAAGCACATGGGTATCGATGTACTGCCACCCGATGTTAACGAATCCTTTATGGAGTTTGCCGTAGTACGCGACCCCGAAAATCCCGATAACCGCAAGGCGCCAATCCGTTTTGGTATGAATGCTATTAAAAACGTTGGTACAGGCGCCGTAGAAGAGATTTTACGCGCCCGCGAAGTGGATGGTAAGTTCGCCAGCCTCGAAGATTACCTGGCAAAGGTAATACCTCGTACTGTCAACCGCAAGAATGTCGAAAGTCTTATTAAGGCAGGTGCATTTGACCGGTTTGGTAATCGCTCTGACTTGCTGCACAACCTCGACATGATGCTGGCTTACTCTAACCGTATCCATAAGGACGCTAATAGCGGCCAGGTTGACCTATTTGGCATGATGATCGACGACGCTTCGGCAGCCGCTCGCCCTCAGTTGGCAATCGAAAAAGCCGTAACAGTATACTCTCCGCGCGAACAGTTAATCTGGGAACGTGAGTTGCTTGGCTTGTATCTGAGTCAGCATCCCTTATCAATGTTTGAGACCTTTTTGAGTGAACAAACAATGCCGCTCGACGAACTTCGCCCTGAACACGAGGGCCGCGGCGTAGTAATTGGTGGTGCGGTGAATGACGTGCGTGAAATAACCACACGCAATGGTCAAAAGATGGCTTTTGTGAAACTCGAAGACAAGCACGCCGAGTTAGAGCTCATTTTATTCCCTGGTTCGTACCAACAAACTGCTGGTTTGTGGGAACGCGATCGCGTAATAATCGCTCGCGGCAAGATCTCGTCCAAAGATCGCGACGGTAATATCGGCCAAGATGTTAAAATTCTTGTTGATGACGCTCGTGAAATTACAACCGATCAAGCTACAGCTTATAGGGCAACAGGTAAGCGAATGCGTGGGCCCGGCAGCAAACGGAGCGCAGCCGCTTCGGTAACGGCCACCAAAGATCGCTCGGTAAGCGACAAGGACAAAAAAGAATCCCAAACCGAAGCTGATGTTATGCCGCCCAAAAATCAGCGAGTATATTTGCGCTTAATCGACAGTCAAAACCAACCACTTCTATTATCGCTCAAACAAATGATCGACCGCGAAAAAGGTGACACCGACGTTATTTTGGTGCTCGGCCCCACCGACAGCAAGCAGATCATTAAGCTGCCTACTGGCATTAACAACCAGCCCGAAGTAATCACTAAACTCTGCGAGCTGATCGGCAAAGAGAACGTTAAGGTCCAATAAGCATTTGGATATTGCCTGGCTGATTGTTTGTAGATGATTTAGTGCGCAGTATTACAAAATTACGTTGCGGGTCAGCAAAAAGCCGCTAATAGCGATGCCGGCCAGCACAAGGTCTAGTTTGTGGTTGTGCACCACAAACTGTTCGCCCTTAACGAGTACGCGCTGCCAGGCATCGGCGTGGCGAAGCACCCAAACGCTGCCGCATACAAAGGCGACACTGGCTACTAGAATAGTTACCGACTGGCTTACGTTGGCCCATTGCTCGATACGACTTACCGTGCTCAGGCTGCCAACGGTAGTAAGGCTCGAGCTTTGTACAGTGTGGTCTAAAAGCACGTTAAGTGCGGCACCTACCGTAAACAGCGGTACGTATGGCCAATAGGTTTTAAGATAATCTTTAGTTTGACGGTGGTGAGTGCCTTTGCGTTTTTTATGATGAGCAGTAGGGCGTTTTTGTGATTGCGTAGAGAGTACCATGATGGCCTTAGTATAGCAAAATGCTTAAGCTTTGTAAAAACGACAATGATATAGCGCCATAGCGGCAGCTTGTACTACATTGAATGATTCTTTGTGGCCGAACATGGGGATTTCTAGAGCTTGGTCACATTCTGCTAAGACTTCAGGTTCCACACCCTCTACCTCGCGGCCCATGAGCAAGGCCACTTTTTGCGATGGCTTAAAGTCGGGCAGGGCAATCGAGTCTTTGGTTTGCTCTACGGCAGCCACGATGTAGCCATCGCTGCGCAGGGCTTTAAGAACGACAGTAATATCCTCTGCATGTTCCCAGGTAACTTGATGCTCGGCATCTAAAGCGGTCTTATGAATTTGCTTGTCGATTTTAACTGCTAGGTGCGGTAGGCGTGTATCGTTTGGCGCCATAGGATAGGGTGTATATCCAGTAAGGTATACTTTGCGCACGCCTAAACCTTCGGCAGTGCGAAGTAGCGACCCAATGTTATGACAGCTTCGGAGGTTATGGGCAATAAGTACTAAGTCGCGCATGATTACCTCTATTATAAGTCATTGGATTTGCTAATAACAGATTGTTGCTAAAAATTAAATAAAATGGCACACGAATACTGCACAAAGCATCCTGCTCATGCTATACTTAGGCTGATATGAGTCAAGACGCACGCTACGATGAAGAAGTCGCGAGTCAGCGACGGGCCAGCATTCTCGGCTTAAACTATGCCGATACGCGCGTACCCGACAAACCGCTGTACAAAGACATTATGCCAGTAGAAGACATGTACCGTAATCGGGTCGTGCCACTGCACGTCGAAAAAAGCAATGTCTTATTTGGTATAACCACTACCACGTCGCAACAAGTTTTGCGTGGGCTCGAGGAACGCTTTAGTGACATGCGCGTGTCGTTCGCAATTATTTCGGATGCAGGCTACCGCGAATATATGCGGCTCTATGATCCGCCAAAACAGATTGTATACCAAGATATTTCCTTTGCGGCCAAAGGTGCTGATGGCTCACAGCAAGCAACCCTAATGGACGCTGTGACTGCTACTCTCGAGCAAGTGCGTGCCGACGATATTTTGGCTTATTTAGTGCAGCAGGCTTACAACCTTAAGGCCTCCGACATCCACCTAGAGACTCAAGAAAACGGTGTGCGTATTCGCTTTCGTGTTGACGGCGTACTACATCCAATAGCTACTTTAACCAACGAAAAGTACCACACCCTTTTGTCGTCAATTGCCGTGGCTGCTAATGTTTCAACTGGCGTTGACGAAGCCCAGGCCGGACACATCAACCGTAAATATCGTTTGGCTACGGGCGAAGAAGTCACCGTTAACCTGCGTGTTGAAACTGTCCCTACGGGTTACGGTCAAGATGTTGTAATGCGTTTGTTTACCATGAAGATGGAACTACTCAAACTCGATAATCTTGGCTTATCTGATCGCGAACGTGAAGTAGTTGACGATATTATTCGCCACCCAACGGGTATGGTGCTGATTGTTGGTCCTACTGGTTCTGGTAAAACAACTACCATGTATTCATTGCTTAATACGCTTAACAGCGACGAGCGCAAAATCATTACCCTCGAAGACCCAATTGAATACTTTATGCCTGGTGTAGTACAAATTCCAGTGCACGGCGGTATTGACAGCTCTGGCTTTGCCGACAAGCTTCGTGCAGTACTTCGTTTAGACCCCGATGTGGTAATGGTGGGAGAGATCCGCGACAAAGATACAGCCAAAACTGCCCTACAGGCGGCCTTAACAG
>Ga0075366_10000731_pt1 | contig 15629 bp, 16 predicted proteins | sample EndMethybrTD3031_FD_72351 | JGI IMG/M metagenome (GOLD analysis project Ga0075366, IMG submission 72351) | Populus endosphere microbial communities from Tennessee, USA - Endosphere MetaG P. TD hybrid TD303-1 | ecosystem: Host-associated > Plants > Roots > Endosphere | place: USA: Tennessee...
GCTCGGGCAGGACCGGCCAGAACGCCGGGTTGCGCGCCGCGACGGTCAGCGGGCAGACCGGCATGCCCGGGGCCTTGATGTCCTTCGTCGCGAGGCTGCCGGGCTGGAACGGCGCGCAGCGCTCCTGGAGCGCGCGGTCGACGCTGTTCAGCTTGATGCACGGCGTCGGGTCGCCTTCGGTCAGCTTGTCGTACACGTGCATCGCGACGATCGTCGTCGTGCAGCCGCTGCCGAGCAGGGAGGCGATCGCCAGCGCTGCCAGCGCCGCGGCACGTTGAAACATGGACATGGTGGACCCGATCGTGTTGCGCCGTGAAGCGCTGGGCCAGGGTCGCATCAAGAAGCATGCCCCGCGCCGGACTGACGCGCCGCGTCGGCCATGCGTAAGCGGATGTTGTCCGGCCCGGCCCGCCGCGGCCGACGGCCGCCGAACCGCCGCCTGTCGCACACCGGCTTGCGCGCCGCCGCGCGCCGCACCAGACTCGCCGGCCGAGGCGGGCGCCACCGCCGTGGGGAGGGACCATGCGTGCCGGATTCGTGTCGTTCGGGTTGGTGCTCGCTTTCGTGGCCGCGGGCGCAGCCGCGCAGGAGCGGGCGATCGACAAGGAGATCGTCGTCGCCGCGCCGATCGAGGCGGTCTGGCAGGCCTGGACCACGCAGGCCGGCATCGAATCGTTCTTCGCGCCCGAAGCGGAGGTCGATCCGCGGGTCGGCGGCGCCTTCCACATCCACATCAACCCGTATGCGCCGCCGGGATCCAAGGGGGCCGACGACATGCGCTACATGGCGCTGCAGAAGCCGACGATGGTCACATTCGACTGGAACGCGCCGCCCAGCCTGCCCGAGGTCCGCGCGCAGCGCACCTTCGTGATCGTGCGGCTGGCGGAGCTCGATCCGAAGACGACGCGGGTGCGGCTGCACCACGTCGGCTGGGGCGAGGGCGGGCAGTGGGACCGGACCCACGCCTACTTCGACACCGCCTGGGGCAACGTGCTCGGCAACCTGAAGAAGCGCTTCGAGACCGGGCCGGTCGACTGGACCGAGTGGCGCGCCCGCCTGCGTGCGGCCACGCCGGCCGCGGACGCGAAGAAGCCTTGAGGGCTCAGGCGGTGCGCTGGTCGAGCAGGAAGTTCGCGCCGTCGACCTGGCCGAGCACCTCGACCAGCCAGGGCAGCACGCCGGCCAGCTCGTCGTGCAGCGTGTACGGGGGGTTGATCACGAACATGCCGCTGCCGGCCAGGCCGAAGCCCTGCGAGTCGACGCGCTGCACCGTCAGGCGCGCGTGCAGCCAGCCTTTCGGCGCGAGCGCCTCGAGGCGGCGCGGCAGCTGCGCCGCTTCCACCTTGCTCACCTGCGGGTACCAGACGAGGTAGACCCCCTCGGCGAAACGCTGCAGGGCGTCGCGCAGCGTCGCGACGACGCGCGCGTAGTCCGCGTTCAGCTCGTAGCTCGGGTCGATCAGCACGACGCCGCGCCGCGAGGACGGCGGCAGCTGCCCCTTCAGCCCCTCGAAGCCGTCGCCGTGGTGCACCTCGACGCCGCGCTGGCCTTGCGCGTAGCTCGAGAGGATGCGTTCATCGGTCGGGTGCAGCTCGAAGAAGCGCTGCTGGTCGCCCGGGCGCATCACGAGCCGCGCGAAGGCCGGCGAGCCGGGGTACTGCGTCAGCCCGCCCTGCGGGTTGAACTCGCGCACCAGCGCGACGTAGTCGGCCACCGGCGCCGGCAGGTCGGTGCGGTCCCACAACCGGCCGATGCCCTGCGCGTACTCGGCCTTCTTGTTCGCGTAGCGCCCCTCGAGCGAGTAACCGCCCGCCCCGGCATGCGTGTCGACGAAGCGGTACGGCTTGTCCTTGCCGTTCATGTAGCGCAGCACCATCGTCAGCACGAGGTGCTTCAGCACGTCGGCGTGGTTGCCGGCGTGGAAGGCGTGGCGGTAGGCGAGCATCGGAAGGCCGTCAGCCCTTCTTCGGGATGCGCAGCAGCTGGCCCGGGTAGATCTTGTCCGGGTGCTTCAGCATCGGCTTGTTCGCCTCGAAGATCGTCGGGTAGTCGTTCGCGTTGCCGTAGAACTTCTTCGCGATCGCCGACAGCGTGTCGCCCTTGGCGACGGTGTGCCACTGCGACTCGTCGGCCGGCTGTGCGACCGTCATCAGGTCGTTCACCTGCGAAACGCCGTGCACGTTGCCGCAGCACAGCACGATCTTCTCCTTGGTCGCCTGGTCGGGCGCGACGCCCGAGACGTCGACCGAGCCGCTCGCGCCGTCGAAGTCGATGCTCAGGCCGTCGGCGCTCAGGCTCTGCGTCTTGATGTAGGCCAGGATCGCGTCGCCCGCGACCCGGTTCGCCTCCGCCGCCTTGGCCTGCAGCTCGGCACTGCTGGGCGTGGCCTGGGCCTGCTGCACGGCCGCCTGCTCCTTGCTGCCGAACAGCTTCTCGCCGGCTTCCTTGAAGAAACTGATGATGCCCATCGCGTGCTCCTGAAAAGGGTGGATGCGGGAACCCGCCCGAGGGCGGGGCGGGACGATTGTGGCCCGCTCAGCGTCGCTGCGCCGCGCTGCGTGCGCGGAACAGCTCGGTGATGCCGACCTCGCGCGGGCCGGCCACCAGCTCGAAGGCGTCGCCGGCACGCAGCGTGCCGGCCACGCGCACGGCGAGGTAGAAGCCGCACCAGGCGTTCGCGTTCATCAGCGAGGCGGCCTGCGCGAAGCCCATCGCGGCGTTGAACTTGAAACACGGGAAGCGCGGCTCGCTGACCGCGAGCTCGCAGTCCGGGAAGCGCAGCACGTCGCCGACCCAGGCCTGGTTCTCGAGCAGCCCGGCGATCGTCAGGTTCTCGCCGAGCGTGCCGTGCGGCATCGGCTCGTCCCACAACGCGACGCGCGCCTGCGCCCGCACCGTCTGCCAGAACGGGTAGTGCTCGACCGGGTAGGCGTAGACCGCCTTGGACAGGCCGCCGTGCACCGACAGGTCGGCCTGTTCGTCGCCCTCGAGGCCGAGCGCGCGCACGTCGAGCGGGCCGTCGACGCCGCGCTTGCCGATCGCGGTCATGACCTTGCGGCCCTTGATCTCGACCGCCTGCGCGGCGGCGACGTTGAGGCTGACGATGCGGCCGGACATGGCCGCATGATGCCCGAGGCGGCCGAGCTCAGGGCGCGCGGTAACCGCGCACGCCGGCGACGACACGCCGGCCCTTGGGCCCGGTGATCCACTGCACGAAGATCTTCGCCGCCGGGTGGTTGACGCGGAACGAGCGCATCACGTGCACCGGCTCGGCCAGTGCCGCGTCGTCCTCGATCAGGGCGCGCAGCGGCGCGGCGCCGCGCCGCGCCCACACGCCGCGTTCGACGAGCGCGTACGCGCCGGTCGCACGCGCCTGCTCGATCAGCGCGGTCTGCGAGGCCACGGTCGTGTACCACGGCGCCTGCGGCGCGATCTTCGCGAGGCGCCACAGCGCCTGCTCGGCCGCGTGCAGCCCCGAACCGTCGTTGACGGCGAGGAACGAGATCGTGCCGGGCGCCGCGAGCGCCTGGTCCTTGATGCGAGACAGCGCGTCGAGCAGGCCCTGCGCGCTCACGAGCCCGGCGGGATCGGGCTGCTTGCGGTTCTTCGGCGCCGGCCCGACGATCGCGAAGCCGCCCGTGGCGACGGCCTGGCGGTCGTGCACGAGGCCTTGCCGGTCCAGCTTCAGCTCGGCCTCGGGCGCGTTGGTCAGCGCGGCGTCGAACTCGCCGCGCTCGAGCGCGTCCAGCAGCGGGATGGCCGGCCCCGGCGTGAGCTGCACCGCGACGCCGGTGTCGCCGCCGAAGGCCTTCTGCAGGGCCGCGGCAAGACCGGAGTCGGCCAGCGACACGTCGACCGCGAGGCGCAGCGGGTCCTTCAGCGAGCGGATGCGCTGGGCGAGGGCCGGGGCCGCCACCGAGGCGGCGAGGCCGGCGACGAGCAGGTGGCGGCGCGCGAGCATGCGCCGGATTATTGCCAGCGCTCGGCGATCGCCGGCGCGTGCCGGGGCAGCTGGATGTCGACCATGTCACGCCCGCCGGCCATCCCGGGCGCCAGGCGCAGCACCGTGCGGTCGCGCCCGCCGGTCTTCGCGGCGTACATCGCCTGGTCGGCGCGTTCGGTGGCGACTTCCAGCGGCTCCTCGGGCAGCCAGCCGGTCAGGCCGGCGGAGAAGGTCACCGTCTGACCGTCCAGGCCGTCGATGCGCGTCTGCGCGAGCCGGGCATGCAGGCGTTCGAGGGCGACCTGCGCCTGCTCGACCGGCGTGTCGGGGAACAGCACGAGGAACTCCTCGCCGCCCCAGCGGCTGAGCAGGTCGCCGGCGCGCAGCGTCTCGCGCGCGACCGCCGCGAAGCGCTGCAGCACCTGGTCGCCGGTGGCGTGGCCGAAACGGTCGTTGATGCTCTTGAACAGGTCGATGTCGAGCAGCGCGAGGCTCAGCGGCGCGCCGCTGCGCTCGTGCTGCGCGGCGGCGATCGCCATCAGCTCGGTCATGTGACGGCGGTTGTGCGTGTGGGTCAGTTCGTCGCGCGTGGCCAGCAAGGTGAGCTGCGCCATGGTCTGCTGCAGGTCGTGCTTCTGGCGGGCCAGCTTCTCGCGCAGCGCGCCGAGCTGGGCGGCAAGCACGGCCATCGTCCAGACCACGATGGTCGCGAAGAGAAAGTGCACGACCTCGAGGCGCCACGGATAGGGCGCTTCGGCGCGCAGCGCGCACCAGGTCATCACGCCGATCAGCCCGGCGAGCGCGGCGGCGGCGACGCCGCGCAGCTGGCGCGGCGTCAGCGAGAACATGCCGTACATCAGCGTGCTGGCGAGGATCAGCAGGATGGCGCCGCGCGCCGGCCCGGTGACCGCATAGGACCACAGGCTCAGGCCGCAGCCGATGAGGATCTGCGGCAAGGTCATGCCGGGGTCGCGCAGGCGCCGGTTCCAGCCGCTGCGGAACAGCACGAAGAAGACGAGCGTCTTCAGCGCCATGGCGGCGATCAGCGCGTCGGACATCGCGCGATCGAGCAGGCCGAACGCCACCTCGACGACCTGCACCGCGCTGTACAGCACGTAGCCCACCGCGCTCGCGGCCCACACCTTCATGCGATGGCGCTGCCCCCGGTCGGAGGGCAGCAGCAGGTGGAGCAGGCGGGGCGGCACGGTGGCTCGGGAAGCGTTCGCCACGGTATCGGCCGCCGCGCGCCGCGCTTGAGGCCGCGTGGCGGGTCAGGCGGGCAAGGCCTTGTAGAACACCGTCGTGCTGCACAGTCCGCCGCGGGGGAACAGGGCGAAGTCGGGGATCACGCCGCAGCGTTGCCAGCCCAGGCGGGCGTAGAGCCGCTCGGCATCCCCGCCGGTGACCGTGTCCAGCACGAGCAGCGTGCGGCCCTCGTGGCGCGCCTCGCGGTCCGCGGCGGCCATCAGTGCGGCGGCCGTGCCCTGGCGGCGCGCGCCCGGCTGGACGAGCAGCTTCGCGACATCGCCGCGGTGCGGCTGGTTCTCGGGCAGCGCGAGCACGACCTGCACGGTGCCGACCAGCGCGCCGTCGCCATCCTCCGCGACGAGCAGCACCCGTTCGTGGCGTGCGACACCCTCGGCGACGCCGCGCCAGAACGCCTGCGCGCGCGCCTCGCCGAGCGGATGCATGAAGCTGACCGAGGCGCCGGCCTCGACGCAGTCGATCAGCAGCCGCGCGAGCGCAGGCACCAGCGGGGCGGCGGCGTCGTCGGCGACGCGGCGGATGCGGACGGGCGGGCTCATGGTCTTCTCCGGGAGGGGGTGTCGTTGGCGAGCGCGACGAGGTAGCGCGCCGGCTTGCGGGTCGGGTTGCGGAAGTGGGTCGGGCCGTCGAGCGCCATCGCGAGGCAGTCGCCGGCCTCCAGCCGGTGCAGCTGGCCGCCGGTGCCGAGCTCGATCGTGCCCTCGAGCACCCAGACCTGCTGGTGCACCGGCACCTCGCGCGCCCCGGATTCGTAGGCGACCTTCGCGCCCGGCGGGAACTCGACCTCGACGAGCTGCACCGGCGCGCCGACGCCGGTCGGCGTGAGCGCGCGCCGCAGGTAGCCGGACGCCGGATCGCGCCACTGCGGCTGCGTCGCGCGCCGCGCCAGCGGGCTCGCCGGCTGCGGGCGCGCGTCCTCGAACAGGTGGGCGAGCGCGACGCCGAGGCTGGTCGCGAGTTTCTCGAGCACGACCGCCGTGGCGCTGCTCTCGCCGCGTTCGATCAGCGAGATCATCGAGCGGCTCACGCCGCTGCGCTGCGCGAGCGCCTCCAGCGACAGGCCGTTCGCGTCGCGCAGCGCGCGCACGCGGGCGGCGATGCGCTGGTTGATGTCGGGGGTCTCGTCCTTCATGATGGACAGATCATCCAACATACTGGATGAGGCCGTCAAGCGCCGCGGCGCGCCGCACGGCACACTGCGCGGCGATGGACGAGCCCTTCGACGCCGACCGCCTCGCGCGGTTCTTCGTGCGCTTCGCCGACACCGAGTGCGTGCAGGAGCCGCTGTACGACGCGCTGTGCCGCATCGCCGCGGCGACGCCGGACGTGCTCGAGCGGCTGCGCGCCGCGCCGGCCGCGCAGCGTCGGCCGAACCTGCTGCTCGCGGCGCTGCACGACCTCGTGCTCGCCGGTGCGACGCACCCGCTCGCCGCCTACTACCCGAGCGTCGGCGGCACGCGTGCGCCCGACGCGGCGCTCGCCGCCACGCTGCTCGACTTCTGCGCGCGCCACGACGCGCCGCTGCAGGCGCACATCGCGACGCGGACGACGCAGACCAACGAGGTCGGCCGCTGCGCGGTGCTGTGGCCGGCGCTGCAGGCGATCGCGGCGCAGGCCGGCCGCACGCGGCTCGCGCTGCTCGACCTCGGCTGCAGCGCCGGGCTGAACCTCGGCGTCGACGCGTACGCCTACGACATCGGCGGCGCGGCGTTCGGCGATGCGGCATCGCCCGTGCCGCGCATCGCCTGCCGCGTCGACGGCGCGGCGCGGCCGGATCTGCGCGCACCGGTGCCGGCGATCGTCGAGCGCCTGGGCATCGATCCCGCGCCGATCGACGCCGGCGATGCCGACGCGGTGCGCTGGCTGCGCGCCTGCCTGTGGCCGCACGACGCGCCGCGGCGCGCCCGCCTCGATGCCGCGCTGCGGCTCGCCCTCGCCCGGCGCTGGCCGGTGCGGCGCGAAGCGGACTGCACCGAGGCCGCGCTGCGCTGGGTCGATGCGTTGCCCGGCGACGTGCTGCCCGTGGTCTTCAACAGCTGGGTGCTGACCTACTTCACGCCCGATGCGCTCGAGCGCCACAAGCAGGCGATGCACACGCTGGTGCAGCATCGCGGCGCGGCCTGGCTCAGCGCCGAGGAGCCGCGCCTGCGCATCGGCGACGAAGCAGCACCGCCGCTGCCGCACGACGCCGACGCGCAGCGCCGCATGGCCTCGCACTGGGCGTTGATGCTGCCGGGCGCCGGAGCGCCGACGGCACGCGTGATCGCCCGTTCGCATCCGCACGGCAAGTGGCTCGAATGGTTCGGAGGTGACCCGCGATGACGACCCGCCCGCGCTGGACGCGCCGCCCCGAGGGGTCGACCTGGGGCGACTTCGGCCCGGACGACCAGCTCGGCCGCCTGAACCTGCTGACGCCCGAACGCCGCCGTCGCGCCGCGGCCGAGGTGGTCGAAGGGCTCGCCTTCGGGCTCAGCCTGCCGCTGGACTTTCCCGGCGAGCAGACGCTGAACGTGCGGCGCGGCCCGCCCCGGCTCGCGCCGACCGAGCAGGACGGCGTGCCGTTCATGAACATGCCGCTGAACCGGCTCGACCCGCGCAACACCGACGTGATCTGCGACGACCAGGTGCTGCTGACGCTGCAGTACTCGACGCAGTGGGACAGCTTCGCGCACGTCGGCTCGTGGTTCGATGCGGACGGCGACGGCGAGCCCGAGAAGGTCTACTACAACGGCTACCGCGCGCACGAGGACGTGCTCGGGCCCGGCGACCTGCGGCTCGCGTCCTGCCCCTGCGGTGCCGACGGGCGCTCGTATGCGCTGAAGCTCGGCATCGACAACTTCGCCGCGACGCCGATCCAGGGCCGCGGCGTGCTCGTCGACCTCCACGCGCACTTCGGCGAGGCGCGCGAGCGGGTGGGCTACGACACGCTGCTGCGCGTGATGGAGCGCGACGGCGTCGCGCTCGAGGCCGGCGACATCCTGCTGCTGCACACCGGCTTCGCGGGGCTGATCCTCTCGATGGACCGCCACCCGGACAAGGCGCGCCTGGACCGCTCCTGCGCGGTGCTCGACGGGCGCGACACGAAGCTGCTGCAGTGGATCAGCGACAGCGGCGTCGTCGCGCTGTGCGCCGACAACTACGCGGTCGAGGCCTATCCGGCAGCCGATCGCGACGGGCCGCGTGCCGCGCTGCCCTTGCACGAACACTGCCTGTTCAAGCTCGGCGTGCCGCTCGGCGAGCTGTGGTGGCTCGGCGAGCTCGCCGCGTGGCTGCGCGCGCACGGCCGGCACCGTTTTCTGCTGACCGCGCCGCCGCTGCGCCTGCCGGGCGCGGTCGGTTCGCCGGCGACGCCGGTCGCGACGGTCTGAAGGGGCACGACGATGCTGCTGCACGAGATCGAACTCTTCCTGCACCTGCTCGCGGCGGCCGTCTGGGTCGGCGGCATGGTGGCCATGCTCGCCGCCGTGCGCCCGGCGTTGCCGCTGATCGAGGCGCCGCCGCAGCGCCTGCGTTTCGCCGCGGCGGTGCTGGGCCGGCTCTTCGCCGCGGTCGCGGTCGCGATCGTCGTGCTGTTCGCGACCGGGCTGGCGATCGTCGCCGGCGCCGGCGGCTTCGGCCGCGTGCATGCGAGCGTGCACGCGATGGCGGCGATCGCGCTCGTGATGGCGGCGGTGTTCGCGGCGATCCGCTTCGGCCCCTACGTGCGGCTGCGGCGCGCGGTCGCCGCCGGGCAGTGGCCGGCGGGCGGCGAGGCGATGTGGATGATCCGCCGGCTCGTCGGCGTGAACCTCGTGCTGGGCGTGCTCGTGTTCGCCGTCGCGACCATCGGCCGCGCCTTCTGAGCGGGCTCAGCGCTCGGCGACGTAGTGCTGCACGGTGGCCTGCTCGCCGGGCTGCAGGAAGCTGCGCACGCGTTCCTCCTGCTCGTGCACCGAGACCGTCGCCCGGGCGCGCTGGTGCAGGTAGTCGGCCCACGAGGTGACGATGAAGCGCTCGACGTAGCGCGACGGATCCGACAGGTCGCGGTAGACGCGCCAGAAGGTCGCGCCGTCGCGCTTGCGCGGCGCGCGCAGTTCGGTCAGCGTGTCGAGGAACTCGGCGGTGGTCTCGGGCCGGATCCGGTAGCCGATCTCGACGGCGACCGGGCCGGCCTCCGGGTCCGGCTCGTGGAACATGAACGAGTCCTCCCAGGGCGGCGCGGGCGTGACCTCCTGCGCCTGGCCCATGCGCAGCGGGAAGGGTTTGCCCAGCAGCAGCCCGGCCCACATCAGCACGGTGGCGGTGCACAGCGCGGCGGTGAGGCCGGCGAGGTCGGACAGCGCGCCCCAGAACGCCGAACCGAGCGCGAACGAACCGAGCGCGCACAGCGTGTGCATCGCGAGCGCACGGGCGCGCACCCAGGGCGGCGCACTGGTCTGCGTCGCGGTGTTGAAGGTCGACATCACCGCCATCCAGGCCGCGCCGGCGGCGACGAGCGCGAGGTAGACCAAGGGCGCCCAGCGCGAGAACGCGGCGATCGCCATCACCGCGCCGAACACGATGCAGCCCCAGGCGACGATGCCTTCGAGGCCGACGCGGTGGCGCAGCCCGCCGACGACCAGGCCGATCAGCACCGCGCCGCCGCCCATGCAGCCCATCATCACGCCGTAGCCCGCGGCGCCCAGGCCGAGCTGGCGCTGCCCGATCACCGGCAGCAGCGCCCACAGCGCCGAGCCGGCCGCGCTGTAGGCGACCGTGCGCACGAGCTGCGCGAGGATCAGCTGCGAGTGCCACGCGAAGCGCAGCCCGCTGAGCATGCCGCCCCACAGCCGCTCGGCCGGCAGGCGCGACGGCGGGTGCGGCGCCGGCGGCCAGCGCCGGATCGCCTCCATCTGGACCAGCGTGCTGAGCACCGCGATCGCGAAGATCCAGCCGCCGCCGACCCACGCATAGAGCGCACCGGCGAGCGCCGGACCGACCGCACGCGCGGCGTTGTAGGCGATCGAGACGACCGTGATCGCCTGCGGCAGCTCGGCGCGCGGCAGCGAATCGCCGATCGTCGAGTTCCAGGCCGGCGACAGCAGCGCGGTGCAGCAGCCGGCGACGAAGATCAGCAACAGCACCGTCGCCGGCCCGCCGATGCCCGAGATCTGCAGCGCTGCGAGCAGCGTGCCGGCGACCGCCTGCGTCGCCAGCGCGCCGACGATCAGGCGGCGCCGGTCGGCGATGTCGGCCAGCACGCCGGCCGGCAGCGAGAGCAGGAACATCGGCAGGAACACCGCCGTCTGCACCAGCGCGGCGAGGAAGGACGAGCCGCTGAGCTCGACCATCATCCACGACGCGGCCATGGTCTGCATCGCGTTGCCGAGGAAGTAGACGCCGCCGGCGATCCACAGCGCGCGGAACGCGAGGTGCTGCAGCGTGCTCCAGATCGAACTCGGGACGGGTGGGGGCGTCGTCGGTGCGGTGGTGCTCATTCGAATGCTCTGCGCGCTGCGCGCTCCGAGGCTCGCGCTTGGGAGCGGCCCGGCGCGCTCATCGGCCGGGGAAGGGGTCGAGCTCGGCAGGCTGCCGCGCAGGTGACAGCGCGCGTGGGGATTGTCCCGCTTGTGGCGCGCGGTGCCGTCTCGTGATCATCCCCGGTCTCGACTTCCGACGCTGGAGGCCCTCGTGTCGCAACGGACTTCTCCGCTTTCGGCGCCCGTGCGGCGCCGCGCCCTGCTCGCCGCCGCGGCCGGCAGCACGCTCGCGCTGCCGTGGCTGTCGGCGCGCGCGCAGGCCTTCCCGAACAAGGCGCTCACGCTGATCGTGCCCTGGCCGGCCGGCGGCTCGACCGACCGCCACCTGCGCACGCTCGCCGAGATCGCCGGCAAGCAGCTCGGCCAGAACATCGTCGTGCAGAACGCGCCCGGCGGCGGCGGCACGACCGGCCCCGGCAACATGGCGCTGAACGCGAAGCCCGACGGCTACACCGTCGCGCAGTTCCCGATGGGCATGCTGCGCATCCCGCACATGCAGAAGACGCAATGGGATCCGCTGAAGGACTTCAGCTTCATCCTCGGCGTCTCGGGCTACACCTTCGGCTTCGTGGTGCGCAGCGACTCGCCGTACAAGACCTTCACCGACTACGTCGAGGCGGCGCGCAAGGAGCCGGGCAAGATCGACTACGGCTCGACCGGCCAGGGCACCTCGCCGCACCTGCTGCTCGAGGAGCTGGGCGCGAACGCGAAGGTCCAGTTCAACCACGTGCCGTTCAAGGGCAACGCCGACCTGATGCAGGCGCTGCTCGGCGGGCACGTGATGGCGGCGAGCGACGCGAGCGGCTGGGACAAGTTCGTCGATGGCGGCCAGATGCGCCTGCTCGCGACCTTCGGCGACAAGCGCACCAAGCGCTGGCCCAACGTGCCGACCGCGAAGGAGCTCGGCTACGGCGTCGTCGGCAACTCGCCCTACGGGCTGGTCGGCCCGAAGGGCATGGACCCGGCGGTCGTGAAGACGCTGCACGACGCGTTCAAGAAGGCGCTCGACGACCCGAAGCACCTCGAGCTGCTCGACCAGCTGAACCAGGACCTCTGGTACCGCAGCGGCGACGAGTACCTCGCGTGGGCGCGCGAGACCTACGCGAAGGACAAGGTGCTGATCGAGCGCCTCGGCCTGGCCGCGAAGAGCTGATCAGTCCGCCTCGCCCTTCGCGGGCAACGCGAGGCGGCCGTCGGCGACGGCGGCCAGCCGCGCCTCGTCGAGCACGAGCAGGCGCGCCTGGCCGAGGCGCACGATGTCCAGGTGGTGCATCTGGCGCCACGCGCGGTTCACGCGCTGGCGGCTGCCGCCGACCATCGCCGCGAGGTCGCCCTGCGAGACGCCGAGCTCGATCGCCGTGCCCTGCGGTCCGCGCCGGCCGAACTGGCGCGCCAGCCGCTGCACCTGGCGCGCCAGGCGCTGCGCGAGCGGCAGCGTGTGCAGCTCCTCGAAGCGGTGGAACATGTGCCGCAGGCGCTGGCAGTTCAGCTGCAGCAACGCGTCGCGCAGCTCGGCGTGCGTGCCGACGAGGCGCTTCATGTCCACGCGCGAGATCGTCAGCAGCGTCGAGGGCGCGTGCGCGATCACGTCGAGGTCGAGCGGCTTGTCGTCGATCAGCGCGATGTCGCCGAACCACTGGCTCGGGCCGACGAAGTCGAGCGTGAAGTTGCGCCCGTCGGCGAGTGCCGTGCCCAGGCGCACCGCGCCGCGCGCGACGCCGTACCAGTGGCTCGGCGGATCGCCGCGCTGCGCGAGGCGCGTGCCGGCGACGACCTGGCGCACGCGGGCGTGGCCGACGATCGCATTGCGCAGCGGCTCCGAGAGCTCGGCGAACCAGCTGCCGGTCTGGATGCTCGCGTTCTCGTCGCCGCGCAGCTCGGGGTGCGTCGGTCCGGCCGGCCAGGCCGTCAGCGGGCGCGCGATGCGCAGGGTCGGGGCACGGTCTTGCAGAGCGAAGGTCATGCGAGGTGTCTCCAGGGTTTGCCCGCATCGGGTTTCCAAACCCATTTTTCTGAATCGGGTTCTGCTAGCCTTTCGCCGCCTCGTGTGCAGAGCGTCGACCTGCCGCGAAGAAAACATACCAGACTTTTGGAAAGGCATCCATGGGGATCAACTTCAAGGACCGTGTCGCCCTCGTGACGGGCGCCGGCGGCGGTCTGGGCCGCGCCCACGCGCTGGCGCTGGCGGCGCGTGGGGCGAAGGTGGTGGTGAACGACTTCGGCCGTGCCGGGGCAGACGGCCGCACGGCCGCGGACGCGGTGGTCGACGAGATCGCCGCGGCCGGCGGCACGGCGGTCGCGAGCCACGCCTCGGTGACCGACGAGGCCGCCGTCGCGGCGATGGTCCGCGAGACGGTCGAGCGCTGGGGGCGCATCGACATCCTCGTCAACAACGCCGGCATCCTGCGCGACAAGAGCTTCGCGAAGATGGAGATCGCCGACTTCCGCCTCGTCGTCGACGTGCACCTGATGGGCGCCGCGATCTGCACGCACGCCGTCTGGCCGGTCATGAAGGCGCAGAAGTACGGCCGCATCGTGATGACGACCTCGTCGTCCGGCCTGTACGGCAACTTCGGGCAGGCCAACTACGGTGCCGCGAAGATGGCGCTCGTCGGGCTGATGCAGACGCTGTCGATCGAAGGCGCGAAGGACGGCATCCACGTCAACTGCCTCGCGCCGACCGCCGCGACCCGCATGACCGAGGGGCTGATGCCGCAGGCGGTGCTGGACCGGCTCGCGCCCGAGGCGGTCACGCCGGGGCTGCTGGTGCTCGTCGCCGAGGACGCGCCGACGCGCACGATCCTGTGCGCCGGTGCCGGTACCTTCGAGCGCGCCTACGTCACGATGACGGCCGGCGTGCATGTCGGCACCGGGCCGGACGCGGCCGAGCAGGTCGCCGCGCAGTTCGACGCGATCTCGTCGCGCGACGAGGGCGAGACCGTGCCCGCCAGCGGCAGCGAGCAGGGCCGCAACGAGGTCGGCAAGGCGATCGCCGCCGGCGGCTGACGGGACGCGCCGTGCCGAGCGCCCGCGCGGCGACCACGCCGCAGACCGCGCGTTACCAGGAGAAGCGCGAGGCCATCCTGGACGCCGCGGCGCGCCTGTTCAGCGAGCAGGGCGTGCGCGGCGCGACGCTGGCCGGCATCGCCGGCAGCGTCGGCCTCGTCACGAACAGCGTCACTTACTACTACCGCAAGAAGGAAGACCTCGCGACGGCCTGCTTCCAGCGCGCGATCGAGGTCTTCGACGGGCTCGCGCGCGACGCGCTCGTGGCGCCCGACGTGCCCGAACGCGTGCTCGACTTCGTGCGGCGCTACGCGCGCCGCCTCGAGGCGATGGAGGAGCGGCGCGAGCCGACGATCGTCAACTTCAACGACATCCGCGCGTTGCCGGCGCACCAGGCCGAGCAGGTGTTCGCCGCGTACACCGACATGTTCCGGCGCGTGCGCGCGCTGCTGAAGGGGCCGCGCACCGCGCACCTGAACCGCGAGGACCTGAACGCGCGCGCCCACATCCTGCTGTCGGTCGTGCACACGATGCGCGCGTGGATCGGCAACTACGAGCCCGACGAATACCACCGCGTCGCCGAACGTGTCGGCGACCTGCTGCTGCATGGCCTGCCCGCCGCGGGCGCGCGCTGGCAGGCCGAGGACCGCGAGCGCGACTGGCGCCTCAGCCCCGCGCTCGAGGGGCCGAGCGAGGCGTTCCTGCGCGCGGCGACGGTGCTCGTCAACGAGCAGGGTTACCGCGGCGCGTCGGTCGACCGGATCTCGGCGCGGCTGAACGTCACGAAGGGGTCGTTCTATCACCACCACGACAACAAGCAGGACCTGATCTCGGCCTGCTTCGAACGCAGCTTCGCGGTCGTGCGCCAGGCGCTGCGCCTCGCGGAGGACAGCGCCGGCAGCGGCTGGTCGCGCGCCTGCGCGGCCGGGCGCGCGCTGGTGCGTTTCCAGGTCTCGGCCGATGGCCCGCTGCTGCGCGCGACGGCGACGAGTGCGCTGCCCGACGCCGCCCACCGCGAGTGGGTGCGCCTGACGACGCATCGCCTCACCGAGCGCATGGCCAGCGTCGTCGTCGACGGCATGATGGACGGCTCGGTGCGGCCGCTCGATCCGGCCATCGCCGCGCAGGGCGCGATCGGCGCCATCAACGCGGCGGCCGAGATGCACCGCTGGGTCGCCAGCGCGACGCCCGACAACGTGGCCGACCTCTACGTGCGCCCGGTGTTCGAGGGCCTCCTGTGCCCGGCCGCGCCGGCTTGACGCGGGCCGCGATCAGGGCGGCATGAAACTATTCCGGATCTGCATGAGGCCCCCCGGCTTCGGCGGTTACGGGGTCATTACACTGATTCCACAATGCCTCGCACGCAGATTGCCGGGACGTTCCGCCTCGATCAGGCCGTCGTCCGTGTAAACCGGCCGTAACCGCACGGACGGGCCCAAGGCGGCATTGGGCAAACCGCCGCGGCCGGCCGAGCCGGGCGCCGGCTTGCCCAATTCCGACTTCTCAACTTTGACGATTGGAACTGCGATGAATCGACCCGTGCTCGAAGGGTTGCGGCTGAACGCGCCTGCCCACGTGCGCCATACGCGCCTGCTCGACTGGGTGGCCAAGATGGCCGCGCTCACCGAGCCGAACGAGATCTACTGGTGCGACGGCAGCCAGTCGGAGTACGACCGGCTCTGTTCCGCCCTCGTCGCCGCGGGCACGATGAAGAAACTCAACCCCGCGCTGCGCCCGAACAGCTACCTCGCGCTGAGCGATCCGAACGACGTCGCGCGCGTCGAGGACCGCACCTTCATCTGCTCCGAGAACGAGGAAGACGCCGGCCCGACGAACAACTGGATGGCGCCCGAGGAGATGCGCGACCTCCTGCAGACCGGCGACAACGCGCTGTTCCGCGGCTGCATGCGCGGCCG